>Ga0183260_10000289_pt1 | contig 40978 bp, 39 predicted proteins | sample AntDrymUQ4972206_2_FD_129768 | JGI IMG/M metagenome (GOLD analysis project Ga0183260, IMG submission 129768) | Polar desert sand microbial communities from Dry Valleys, Antarctica - metaG UQ497 (22.06) (version 2) (version 2) | ecosystem: Environmental > Terrestrial > Soil > Desert | place... | reverse complement strand
TATCCCGTTTTGATTGTCAAGATGAGTCTTAACTAGGTCATTCAACTATAACATTAAATCGTCTTGTTTTAATTCTTGTTTACATATACGGTACTCCTCTATATTTTCTCTCAAATCACTTAGTTTCTCTTTTGATATTACAAGGGCAAATGTTTGTGATTTGTGTAAGAATAATCTCTTTTCTGAAATTTCCTAAGTAATTTGTATAGACCAAAGTCATATGCATTCAGTAATTGTATGAATTGACAAAATAATTTAGCACTTTTTTGACTAAATCTACCTCTATAACTCCTTCAGAGTAATACACAATACAAGAGAGCATTATTAACCTCTTCTTTGATAAAGGCCTTTCAACTTGTTCTACTTTTGGTTCCATTTTGCTCTTAATTCTTTGACTCAGAAAAATAAATAATAGTATGATAAAGGAGGCGAGACCTACGATGTATAAGTTATTGGAAAATGAAATTAGGGAGATCAACTATAAATACCACGGTAATAGTGAGATCATAATAAAACTGAACCTTTTTAGTGCTTTCTTCCAAGTTACCTTTTATTATTCGGAGTTCGTCAAGTTGAAATTGCATCAAGGAATTTAAGAGCAGTGTTAATGCTTCCACATGAGATAATAGATTGGTTTATTTATCTAATTGCGAGAAGCCTTTGCTTTTCCAGGATGACCAATCGGGTTTTGATTTTTATAACTAATCCAGTAGGATAATAATACTTGCAACTCGCCCTTGTAGTGCATCGATGATCTTGTTTAATACACTCATTTCTCAATAAGGTTTCGAATGTTTTTCTGCAAATAGACATGAAAAATCTGGTTATTTCTTTCAATAATCATCATAATCATGTCATAATTATAACCCCGTTTTGCATCTGTGTGAATTTTAAGACATCTGCATTTATCATCCAGATGAATGCTTTCTTTGTTTTCTCAATAAGATTGAATTGAATCTATAAGTTCTAAAATTTTTCCATTTTGGAATATGATATTAATTCTATTTTTAGGCTCTGATAGCATCCAGGTGATTCGATTGCTTGCTTGATAAGGTCTCCATTCTACTGATATTAAATTTCAGAATATTTGAATCCTGACTAGGTTGACATACCGTTCTTCATCGATTCAACTATTCAACTGAATTCACTATCTTTTTAAATATATTATTAAAACCCATTAAAGAATCGCAATACTCAACTATATTAAAAGTTGAGCATTATTCGATATGAAAAGTATTACTTCACTTATCCTCTTGTCCATCATTCTGTACCCTGAGGCCCAAGTAGGTGATGATATCTGACTATTCTTAGATTACTCACTAGCAGTGCTACTATAGGCCGCAGTGGAATTCGCCACCGAGTCACCACTGGAAACAGAATATGTATTGGTCTGATTTATAACAGCGTCGCCAAGAGGCTGACCGTATGAGTCAGTTGGTACCGAATAATTATCTAATGATGAGAATAACAATAGTACAAGTATCAATGTAGGAATTATGATCAAAGAACAAAAAGTCTTTAATTTCATAATCTTGATAGTATTCAATCCCTTAAAAATTTATTGTGGAAACTCGACTTTGAGCATCAGATTTAAGAAGGTTCATGACTCGATAGAAATCTGGTAGGCAGATTTAGGGATGGGTGACATCGCGAATCTATTAAATTAAAGATATCAGAAATTGATGTACTGGAATCGCTATATTTCAGACTATTAACCGTGATCAAAATTAACACGTTCGGTCATCAATAGATTTCAATTTCATTTCTATACTGTTCTTAACTCAGCCTTTTAGTTTAGGATTAAGATTTTCCGTATTCTTCGAATGAAACCAATTCGTGCATTGTCAATCTGTTCTTCTTTTTTGTCTTACCAGTTATTTTCTTTTTTGGATATCCAAACCCCACTATAATTACAGGTTTATAATCAATTGGGATTGAGAAATCTTTGCGTAGCCGATCTTCATCAAGGCCGGTAAATAGAGCAGAACCAACACCATAGTTCCAAGCAGCAAGCTGCATATTCTGCACTACTTTGCCAGCATCAATTAGGTGAAACCGAAAGTAAGGATTAGTTAGTATGATTATCGCGAAATTAGCCCCGGAAATCCACTTTCCGCTAGTGCTATCTTCGGATAATTTCTTCAGATTATCTTTATTCTGTATGACTATAAATCTCCAAGGTTGGGTATTTAGAGAACTACCAGTAAGCCTAGCTGATTCCAAAATTTTTAACCTTATTTCGGAAGAGACACCATTCTGATCGTTAAATTCTCTTACCTCTAGTTTGGTTACTATACAATCATAAGCATCCATGTTATATCATGTATAATTAATCATATTAATCATTTCAGATAATTATATAGGAAAAAATTATGAAATATTTACATTCAATTATTGTAAAGATGAATCTAAGCTCTTCAAATAGGGTCAATTATTGATAAGTTAATTTTTGCTACTTTTAGATTTGATCAAAGTATTTAAATCGGTTTGCTTGGGAAATTGATAGTCAGCTGATTATATAATGTCTATTTGGATTCGGTCTTCAGGTAGATTATCTCTAATCATTAAAAATAATCCAGGTTATTGTCAGAAATTTTATGATAACACATGGTTTTTACTGCGAACAGTAAAAAGGATTATCTATAAGAGCTTTCGAAAATATGAAATCATTCATTCTTGTTTAGCCATCTGAGGAATTATCTATCAAAAGAAAAGACGAGGAATGATATGAATTAGTTCGGAGAAGCAAATGGAAAAAATCTACTTCAGATTCTGGGTAATGACGAAACTAGAAAATCAAAAGTATTCTAAATGGCATACATCTGTTATGAGCTTTGACTTCATTTTATTGGCTCTGCAGATAATGAGGATTAATCCATTCGATGAAACTGGCATAGTTTAAGGAGCGAGCATCATCAAGATAGATTGATAGGATTTTGATAAAATTAAATCCATTAATAAGGTCGAAACTCAATACAAGGTCGTGCAATTTACACTCTACAACTTCTTTAGCGTATTGTAGTGGTGATAATATTTCAGAATATTCACAATAGTTATATAGTCTACCGCCTCCAATCATTCTTTTCAAATTCATTCTCATTGCAATATCCTTTCTCCCTTGATACAACTTGTGGCCTATTCCCTTATGTCTAACTCGGGGATGTGTGGAAATATCCGCGCCATATAGGCTATCACCGGCTGGAAAATGTGTTGTTAGCATTCCATTCCCTGTAATCCCATTCCATGTGTGGTCGGCATAAACAGGACTTAATTGAATGATTAAACTTGTTGCGGATCCTACAATTTTTCCCTCAACCTCAGCTACAAGCTGACCCTGTGGAAATATATCCAGATGGCTTTTCAATTCATCAGGAAGCCAAATATTACCAATCTTTGCTAAATCAGCGAAAGACTCTTCCTGTAACTTGACAATTTCTGGAATATCAGCTACCGCAGTCTGCCTAATCGAAACCGAATCCGAATTAAGAACATAAAAGGAACTCATTTATGCACTATAGTGTTATACTAAAGATTTAAATTTTTTTCTCACGATATTGGCATATTAGCTTGGTGACACGCTATAGGTGAATTCTGCGGCAATTTAGAGGGCATCAATAATTAAGTTACCTTTTCAGGGTAGGTTTTGCTATAGGAAAAATAACAAAGGAAAGTACACCGGTCTCTATTTCAGTGTTACTATAGGAGAAAAATCCAATTTAAATTCACACGGTAGCTGGAGGCTTGATGAAGTTAGAAACTTCCTATTTTAGTTGAATGATTATTATATTATTTCGCGGCTACATGAATCACAGTTGTTACTAAGCATGTGGTCAAAGAATTACTGTGTCAGATACCAATGTTATTCCAACAACTAAATGAGTGGACTGCAGACATGTTGGAACGAATCGAGGAACGATTTCAAACTTCAATCATTCGAAAGAATCAATCGGTGAGAAAATCTCTTAATGGCATTGAATAATACTGGCGTTGACTAGGGTAACCATAACATATGATGAATTTAGACTTTCTATAGAAATCACCTAACAACTTTTTGGAATTCAGTCTTGGTTAAAAAAGTAAGAGTCATTTCAAATAATACCATATCATGAAATTATTAACTATTATCACTAGAGAAAATAGTTTTCACGTAACTGTGACATATCTAATATTGATAAATTCAGTGGATTATTTGTCGCTGTATCAATATAGAAACTAAATATAAGTGGGCAAATACTTATTGCAATATCTAATTAGCGTGACTATTCTTGATTTAATACTATAAGGACGACAGATTCATAGAAAATCCTAAGATAACGTCATAACGACGAAAACAAGCCTTAATAAGTTCAGAGTAAATTACTTATGTAGGCTAGGAAATATTATTGAATGAAAGAGACTTTCAGGTAAATCCGTTTGTTGAAAGGTTTAATGAATATATTAATAAAATTAATGAATCCTTATCGAGGGAGATAGAGTCTTACTCTTGGTCAGAATTTTATCTTCCACTTAAATATGCTTGTCATGGTGGTAAAAGAATCAGACCGCTGATTTTAAATCTAGCAGCCGAAACCATTAACAATGACAATATTAGCTCTCTAAACTCAAAGCCCAGGGAAAATATATTTGCTGTTTCTTCAGCAATCGAATTACTACATACAGAATCAGTGATACACGATGATATTATTGATTCAGACAACATTAGAAGAGGCTTGCCTTCTTTTCATGTAAAATACGGTTATAATGCAAGTATTCTTACAGCAGATTTCATTTTAGGCATCATATTAAATATAAGTGCCAAAACTAATAACAATCGCGTTACCCAAGAACTATCTACAGCATCAATTAAGATGAGCGAAGGTGAAATGCTTGAGTTGCGATTAGTTAAGAATCATAAGATATCTCAAGAGGAATATATCACTGTCATTGAAAATAAAACGGCATCATTGTTTGAGGCTTCGGCTAAAATCGGCGCAATATTGGCAAATGGGAACGAAGATCAAATTAATGCTCTTGCAAATTTTGGACGACTTCTGGGTATCGCTTATCAGATCCATGATGATTTAATTGATTATAACAATGAAGAAAGGTTATTCAATATACTTGTCAAGCAGAATGACGAGGATAATATATTTATTGAAATAATGGAGAACACTTATCTTAATTATTCACAGCTTGCTAAAAAAGAGCTCGACGGCATTGAGAGCAATCATCATTCCAAGAAAATACTGCAGGATTTAACCAATCTTGGTTCATTCTCTTAATAAGGGCTGCTAACATTTTAGATTTAGAACGTTAATTAACTCGTTATTAAGAACATTACAAAGTAACCAAAAAGAGTTAGGGGTTGGGGATTTTTCGCTAAAAGATCTAGCCACAAAGTTCAATACTAATTAATAGTTACGTTAGTAATTAAACGTGACTTTATTCTCCTGCAGGTCTGTAGATGCTTTCCCCGAAGGGCAACAAACTAATAAAAATTCTCTGTACTTGTTAACAGGTAAGGGTCTTTATAATTATATAGTACCTAACAGATTTTGATAAAGGCTAGAAAAATAAAAATCTATAAATTGGAATGACTGCCTCTATTTTAAAACTTTTCTTGCAAAACCTAAATACGTAGTATGTCCAATCATTCTCATAGAAGGGCGGGTTTTGCCTTCTCTGGCCTCTATTTTTCGAATAAATGTTTCTACACAATCTGAATCAATAAAACCACCATGGAAAAAATGGGTTGCCAAGTTTTCTAATTGATTCATTGTGGGGCATATACACACTACTGATGCACCGCTCTTCATGGACGGATAAACAACATCCAAATAATTCCAAGGATCACCAAGATCGATTACGACCAGATCAACGTCATGAATTTGATCTATTTTCGCTGGTTCATATATTGCCTGAGTAACATAGGCATCCATCCCGGATTTTTCCAGATTCTTCTTTGCTATGGACATGAAATCCTCATTAACATCAAATGTATAAACGTGACCTTGCGGCATGACTATACTTGCAAGAAAGGTAGATAGAGCAGCACTTCCAGTTCCAATCTCTAATATTTTGGAGCCGTTTCTCAGTCCTGTCCTTGCAGTAATATATCCATAGTCTTTTGGGTATACAATTTGTGTAGTTCTCTGGGATTTCATTACGAAATCATATGTATTAGGAGGCAAAAGGAAAATTTTTTTATCCTTATTCGTCATGATGTGAGAACCGTATTCTAGGCCAATCGTTGAACCTGCATCAATAATCCCAAGATGAGTATGTAATTTCTTTTCATTTTCAATTCGTATGAGCCATTTCTTGTCGCTGTTAAAAAAAAATAAGACAAAAGAGCCTTCTAATATTATCAAGGATTTCTTTTATCTATGTAGGGCTAAATATATATTATTTTGAGACTGAGCCAAAGGTTAATCTAATCATCGGCTTCAAATAAAACTAATGAAAAGTGTGTTCGTTATTTACAATTCGAATTATTTGTTAGGAAACTTATGCTGTCTAATCCTTTCTGTTGCAGTCTTATGCAGTATATCGGTAGACCTAGCAAATGATGAATCAGTGTTTGGCTTAAAATTAGTACAAACACACTTGACTGAAGATCAAAATAAATTTCAGCATATAATCGGTTTAGCTCAAAATGATTTGAATATGACTTTGGACAAAATATTCGTGCGCGCAATTATTTTAGACGAGAGTAATACTATATTAGGTAATTATAGTAATCAAGTTGAGGTTCATCCTCTAAACCCGTCAGAAGAAACTCCGTTTGATGTTCTTATATATTATAAGAATCATAACAGCCTAATCAAGAATTATACCGTAGACTTCACCTACGAGGAGGCAAAAACTAACAAAAGAGATCTTGAAATACATTCCACAAGTTCTAAACTAGATATAACCGGATTTTACTATATAAGTGGCAGAATAATCAATAATATGAACTCTATTTCGAATAGCACAACCATAATCGCTGCATTAAATGACAAAAATGGTGATCTAATTGGCATTTGGAAAGCCCAGTCAGAACCATACAACATACCCCCATTTTCGACAGCTTCGTTTACAATTCCAGTAACAGATCGCATCCAAGGGTCTAACATCAACAATTATACATTGTATTCAAATAATTCTTGAAAATCTTTACTGCAATTAGTGACAATAGTGTACCAGGGTAATAGTAAAAAAACAGATTACTCTGTACGAGGATTCTTTAAAGACAGGACATACTTTTCAATCTCATTAAATCTTTGTATCGCATTCTCACTTTGTAATACCGGAGCAAAAGTCTCATCATTTTTGACTTTGTGCAAAACTAGAATAACTTCATCTATTGTAACACCATGTTTAAGATCGTAATCCACCTGTTTACAACAATTTGCTATAGTCCCATACCTTTTGTGCTGTCGTTTTTCCCATATGCTAGCAGTTTCTGATAGTCCTGTAATAAATTTTTTAATAGTTTTTTCAACATGTTCCAAATGCCATTCCTTCATGGGAAAACTGTTTTGGGTCAAAAAAATATCATTATATAGTACATCATAGATACATATAAGTGAAACTTGTATTTTTCAGAATTTAGATATTAGCTGAGACCCCTATGATAGAAGATATAAATACTAATCAAGGTAGATGTTTCCCGCTTTACCCTCATCCCATACTATTAATAGAAACCTCAGGTTTTAAGAAATTCCTAGCCATTTCAGATGTGCACATTGGATTGGAAGACAACATGAGAAGAAATGGCATATTAATTGATTCAAGAAAAAATACTGATGAATTAATAAAGCTATTAACCAACATTCGTATGGAAACGGGTGTCAAGGAATTGATCATCCTTGGTGATTTGAAAGCATCCATAAGAGTTATAACGAGAACAGAATGGGATAACGTTCCGTATTTTATAGAATCATTAAGTAAATTATTCAATATCTATCTTATTCCAGGTAATCATGATGGTAATATTAAGCAGTTATTACCAGAAAATGTTAATATAATGCGTTCACAAGGGATGGAAATCAATAACATATTGTTTACACATGGCCATACCCTCCCTCGAATTGGAATTAATGTAGAAAAGATTATTGTAGGACATTTGCATCCAATAATCCAAAAAGAAGGAAGTATTTTACAGGGTAACAAAATTTGGGTAAAAATCAGTCTAACTAAAAAGGATGCTTTATGGAGCAACCACAATCAACATACCAGAAATATAGAACTGATTATTATGCCTCATTTCAACAACATTTTAGACTACTATAGTAAAATAAATAGGAACATGTCAGAGACAACAGGAAAATCTAGATTACCGTTACTAGATAAGATGGTAAATAAGCTAAACTGGTCAATAGACAAAGCGTTTTTGTTTTCCATGGATGGATCGATCATTGGTTTGGAAGAAGAATTAACAGGATTGCTTTACTAGATAACCGTAAAAGAATAGATGGTCAGTATCTATCCATTGGTCTAACCGTCGGTTCATTATACTTAATCCACTCCAGAGTTTTCACGAAGGAAATTGTACTTTCCACTGCAGTAAGAACCGGTATTCCCATTTCTACCGCTTTGCGTCTTATTTGATATTCATCATAAAGCATTCCAACATATTTTTCAATAGTAGATGTCGATGGTATATTTACTATAAAATTGATTTTCCTTTCAGTAAGTAATGGCAATATATTTGGATGTCTTTCGGGTTCGCTAATTTTGTGTACTAATTCCACATTCTCAATTCCAGATTTCCTAAAATATTCTGCAGTATGTTCAGTTGCCAATATTTTGAAACCTAATGCAGATATAAGGGAGACAATTGGAAGTAGTTTCTCTTTATTTCTTGTTCCACCTATCGTAATCAACGCTGCTCCTGCAGTTGGTAAAGAGTATCCGGCAGCCAGATATGATTTTGAAAGAGCATCATAAAATGAATTCCCAAAACAGGCGACCTCACCCGTTGATTGCATTTCAACCCCTAATACAATATCAGCTCCTTCTAACTGCATAAATGAAAATTGGGGAACTTTAATTCCAAATCCAGATTTCTTGAGCCAATGTTCATTATCTATTGATGGAAAATCATCACCAAGAATGGATCTCGCCGCCAGTTCTATTAGATTCAAGTCAAAGAACTTTGATACAAAAGGCATTGAACGAGACGCCCTAACGTTAGCTTCAATCACTGACACTTCATTATCCTTTACCAAATATTGAATGTTCAGAGGACCTTTTACATTCAATGCTTTACCTATCTTAACAGTGTAATCAATTATCGTCTCCATTGTTTCCCGATTTAGTCGCCACGGTGGAATGCACATCATAGCATCACCGGAATGGATTCCTGCATTATCAATGTGTTCTATAATTGAACCGATAACGATTTCATTAGTGCTACCAATGGCGTCAACTTCAACCTCTGATGCCTCTTCTAAAAATTTGCTAATCACAATTGGATAGTCAGGACTTATGCTCGAAGCCTCTAAAATAAATTGTTCGAGTTGATTTTCGCTCCAAATAACCTTCATGGCGGCACCACTTAAAACATATGATGGTCTTACTAAAACAGGATATCCTTCTTCGTTCGCAAATCTCTTTGATTCCTCCAAATTGGTAAACATTTTCCAAGGAGGTTGTTTTATTCCTAATACATCCAATAAGTGGCTAAATTTAGATCGATCCTCCGCATTATCGACGTCCTTACTAGATGTTCCTAATATTTGAATATTATATTTACTCAATTTAGGAACCAAATTATTTGCACTTTGTCCACCCACACAAGCTACTAGTCCTTTCGGATTCTCTTTTTCATAAATATCCAAAACCCTTTCCAAAGTCAACTCTTCAAAGTATAACCTATCTGGGACATCATAATCTGTGGAAACCGTTTCAGGATTACAGTTTATGATAGATATATTATTTACCCCATTCTTTCTTAGACCAAATACCATGTTGACAGTTGCCCAGTCAAATTCAACGCTACTTCCAATCCTGTATGGACCAGCTCCAAGTACAATTATAGACCGGTCTTCTTTATCGTTACCAAATGATAAGTCATCAGACTTACCGTTGTATGTAAGGTACAAATAATTTGTTTTTGCGGGCCATTCAGCAGCTAAGGTATCAATTTGCTTTACTACCGGAGTTATCCCAAATTTTTTTCTTAATTCTCTTACTTGATCTTCTTGAAGAATCAAACAACGACCCACTTGTTTATCAGAAAATCCTAATTTTTTTGATTCTTCAATTAAATGCAAATCAAATTTCGAGTTTTTCAATTCATACTCTTTATCAACTACGTTCTTTATTTTAATCAGAAACCAAGGATCAATAGATGAGAGTTTGTTTATCCTATCAATACTAAATCCAATCTTTATTGCTCTTACAACGTTGAAAATTATTTCATCGTCTGGGTGAATTAGTGAGTATTCTATTTTTTCTATAAGAGAAGTGTCATGATTATCCTTTGAGGTTTCAATTTGTCGTGTTATGGAGTTATAATAGTCCTCATCCCCGTCATTTGACACCAACCCATCCTTGCCGATTTCACACATCCTAATCGCCTTCTGTATAACTTCTTCAAAATTTTTCCCAATAGCCATTACTTCACCAACAGATTTCATAGCACTTCCCAATTTTCTTTTTACTAGCTCAAATTTCCTGAAATCCCATCGAGGCATTTTCACTACCATATAGTCCAATGCAGGTTCGAAACATGCAGAGGTCACTTTTGTGATCTGGTTAACAAGTTCAGGTAATCTGTAACCCAGTCCTATTTTTGCGGCCATATAAGCTAAGGGATAGCCAGTAGCCTTGCTAGCAAGTGCTGAAGATCGTGACAAGCGTGCGTTAATTTCAATAGCACAATATTCATCAGATAAAGGGTTCAAACCGAATTGGATATTACATTCTCCATTAATTTTACAATATGTTGTTGCTCTTAAGGCTGCATCTCGCAACATATGATATTCTCGATTATTCAGTGTTTGAGATGGGGCGACAACAATATTGTCTCCCGTGTGGACTTTCATTCCCAAAACATTTTCCATATTACATATAATCACGTTGTTTCCGACAGAGTCCCTCATTACTTCATATTCAATCTGCTTCCATTCTCCAACGTACTTTTCGATCAGTACCTGGTGAACCATACTCAAGGACAATCCTCGTTGTACTATTTCCTGCAAATCATATTCATTATATGCCACACCACCTCCCCTACCACCTAAAGTGTATGCCACCCTAATTATCACAGGGAAGCCAATTTGCCTTGATACTTTCAAAGCCTCCTCATAGGAATAGGCAGTCGCACTATCAAGAACAGGAACGTTACTTTTCAACATTGCTTCCTTAAATTTTTGCCTATCTTCTGTTAACTTAATACCTTCTATCGAAGTATTTAGAACCCTTACATCATATTTTCTAAGAACTTCATTTTCATAAAGATCAACTCCACAGTTTAAGGCAGTTTGACCGCCAAAGCTTAGCATAATTGAGTCAGGTCTTTCTATTTCAATAACCCGTTCAACAAAATTCCGATTTATTGGTAACAAATAAACTTTGTCTGCGAATTTACGATCGGTTTGAATAGTTGCAATGTTTGGATTAATTAGAACACTAGTTATACCCTCCTCCTTCAAGGCCTTTAAGCATTGAGAACCAGAGTAGTCGAAATGGCGGCCAGATATTTGATCTAGCTTTCGCCCGCTTCTCCGATTTTTATTGCTCCGCTACCCAGTACCAGGACCTTATGTATATCCCTGTTTCGAGGCATTAATTTTCATCACAACTGACATTTTGACTAAAACTATGGACATTACGAATTAAATTTATATCTTTTCTATGATGCCACAATTCCATGAGTCTTTACTAGATCTCTAAACTTATCAAAGACGTACAAGCAGTCGTCAGGCCCGGGTGAAGCTTCCGGATGAAATTGTACCGCTATAACGGGCTTCTCAGAATGTTTTATGCCTTCAACTGTGTGATCATCTATATTTTTAAACCAAATCTCAAAATCAGTCTTATCCAAACTATCTAATTCGATGCCATATCCATGGTTTTGACTTGTTATTATCGTATGATTTGTCTCCAAGTCCAGACAACTTTTGTTTTGACCCCTATGTCCAAATTTTAACTTGTGTGTTTTAGCACCTCCAGCCAAAGCGAGAATTTGGTTGCCTAAACATATGCCTAATGTAGGGATGGATCGCTCGATTAGCTCAGAAGCAGTCTCTATAGTCTGCTTACAAACTATTGGGTCCCCAGGGCCGTTGCTTAAAACAACACCTGCCGGGTTATGTGCCATTATTTGATCGATTGAAGTGTCCCAAGGCATCCTCACTACCTGGAATCCAATTCTTAAAAGATTTCTTATAATACTATATTTTGTGCCAGTATCAATTAATACTATCTTTGGAGAAGACGACTTTTTTCCATAATAAGTAGGCCGATTAACTGAAACCTCAGGCATAAAATTATAAGAATCATAGTCAAATCTCTCATTATACTGGTTTTCAGACTTATCCATTACAATTTTCGCGTTCATGACTCCATTCGACCTGATTTTTTTTGTCAATTCTCTGGTATCCACATCACTTAATCCTGGAATTTTCTCGTCAAAAAGCCATTGATCCAGAGTCTTTTTACAGGACCAATGACTTGACACATTTGATAGATTATTAACTATTATACCTCTTGTTTGAATTCTATCAGATTCAAAATATTTTGGTAAACCAAATTCGTCTAATTCCCTCTGAGATGGAACGCCATAATTACCAATGGAAGGATACGTAAAGCACAATATTTGTCCTCTATATGATGGGTCAGTAAGTGTTTCGGTATAACCGACCATACCAGTATTGAACACTATTTCTCCAGATGCACTTGTTGGAAATCCAAACCCTTTACCTTCAAAAATAGAACCATCATCAAGAATTAATTTTGCTTTATAATCAGTAATTCTGTTTAAAAGTGTCGGAATTTTTTTGTCCCTCATAAACCAAAAATTAAAATCATTTATAAATTTTTGTAAATGATTCTTTAGCAATTAATGCCCTTACTATAATTATATTCCCTGTCTCTCCACTTTATCTTTGCATTCCTTTCTGAGGTCAATATAGACCAGACAAATGAGAGAGACACAACAAAGCATCCAATTGGGGTACCTAGAAAGTAAATAGCTTTGTGAGTTTTGGCTTTTTTTAATTGATAAAAATTTGTTGCGTATATACTCAGTACGCTCAGGATCGTAAATAAGATCAAAATATTATCTGAGATATCGGTTACTGCAGTGAAGCCATAATATGCAACTAAGCAATATGTGAGAATCAGGAATGGAAAGGTCATTAAAAAGAATATCCCAATGGTCATAAGGATTGAGTTTAACCGGTCAGTAAAGTATAAAGGAATAATTAATCTCTTCAATGAATTCCACAGGGTGTTAAAATCACGTGCCCAGTAGGCCTCTAATAAATTTTCACCACGGAACATTTTTAATTTATATCCTTCTTCCTTCAATTTTTTACCCAAAGCTCCGTCTTCAACTATTTCTGATTTGACCGCAGCATGAGTACCTACTCTCTCATAGCACTCTCGCGTAATTACAAAAAAGCTACCAAACAAATATCCTATACTGATACTAGGATCATTTACTCTCATAGGAGAGTATCTAGAAAACATGAAAATCGATAACACCGGCAGTACCATTTTTACGATTAAGTTTGGGTATTTCAAGTTTGGAACTGCGGTAAGAACATCCAATTTTTGCTTGATCAGAGTACCTAATGAATCCCGAACACTCCTGTTTGAATGGATCGTATCAGCATCGGTAAACAGCAGGTATTTACCTTTTGAATTTTGATAGCCAATGTAACAGGGCCAGTTTTTTCCAACCCAACCTGACGGCTTCTCTCCCGCTTTGAAAATTCTAACTCTAGGATCTTGTCTATAATTTTCCATCAAGCCCAATGTAGAATCGGTTGAATTATCGTCTATGAGTAATAACTCATAGTTTTTCATGTTCTGATCAAGAAGACTTTGAATACACTGTTGAATATATTTTTCTTCATTTCTAGCGGGAATTATTACACTAACTAGTTCCCCCTCTAAATCTAAACTATCATCTGAATATATTTTTGGAGATAAATCAAATGATCTTCTTAATACAAAAAAGAGATAAATCCATATTCCAAACGAGCCTAACATGATTACGGATAATAATATATTAATAAATACGGAAATTTCCACCATTGAATCAACTTTCATTTTGCCATATAAATATAACATACTACTATCAAGAAATTAGTAAACATTTTTAAGTAAAACTTTTTATAAGCTAGACAATGCTAAATATTAAGATCAATAAACATACATTTAGTTTATTTTTACTCGTAATTTCAGCATTCTTTATTTCTCAAAGTTACAATACAGCAATTTCATTTGCTCAAACGGAGCCAGATTCAGCCAACGGAGTAAACCAAAGTTCAACCGAATCAATACTAGTTTGCGAATTTGTGCAATTTTGTTCGAACCCCGTCGAATCGAGTAGAAATGACAATGAGACATCCGTTATTACTCCGGTTACACCTCAGACTGAAGCTCAAACAACAGCAGAGAGTGAAGCTCAAACAACAGCTGATTCATCAGACGTTATACCAGATGTTACTTCGAATATCTCATTGATAATGACGCCTGATTTACCGGGTAGCGTGGCAGAGGAAGATTCTCAGAACCCGATTAATCAAGATTTGTTAGGTGCTAATGAAACTCTTCAGATCTCGCTTAATGCTACTGATGATAACCAAATAGTAGTACCTGAAAATGCGACGGTAATTACACCGGATGCTCCAATACCAGTTGAAACCACAGGTGAAAACATTTCGATGACAATTCAAGATGATAATGATACTATCACTACCGGCAATAATTCAAATAATCAGAGTGAGTTTGCAGATACAATTCCGCGCAATAATATAACAATGTCAATTGACGATAGTAATATGTCTCAAGACTCCCCCATGGAGGTGACCATTGATTCATTAGCTGCAAATGAGACCATTGATTCATTAGCTGCAAATGAGACCATTGATTCATTAGCTGCAAATGAGACCATTGATTCATTAGCTGCAAATGAGACCATTGAACTAGACACTCCGGTACAAAATGAAAATCAGAGCACTTCATCAAATGAGTTCACAAGCCCATCCGCTTCAAATGAAGGCCAACAAAACAACACATCAAATGCCAATGACATCCAGTCTAGCTCCAGTCCCAGTACTGAAAATCAAACTGCACCCACCTCATTCTTGGATCCCATAATTAATCCATTTAAGGAACTTTTTGGACTGAAATAGTATTTTAAAACATTTTTTTTAACTAAATGATTCAACATGAGCGAAACCGAAAATAAAATAACTTTTGAGGAATTCAGCAAAATGGAGCTTAAGGTTGGTAGAATTTTAAGCGCGGAAAATTTGCCAGGATATAAGAAAATACTGAGGTTAATAGTCGATTTGGGCGGTGAGGAAAGAGAAATAATGTCTGGACTAGCTAAACACTACCAACCAGAAGAGATAGTAAATAAAAATGTCATAGTTTGTACCAATTTAGAGCCCAGGAAATTTGGAGATCAAGTCTCAGACGGTATGATACTGGCTGCCTCAAACGATAATGGTAGACCAATTTTATTAACAGTTGCTGAGGACACAAATCCAGGCTCTCAAATCACATAATCCAAACTGATATACGGAGATTTTAATCCTAATGATATTACTTTTCATTTATTTATATTGTTCAAGTCTGGAAATCCAGTATCCTTTAAATCACATCGCTCCTGATTGACGATCCCCGATTTGTGTATTCATTCATTCATTCGATATAAATTCATCAATCACGAAAAGGCATTAGAAGAGAACCAAAAAAGACCGGGCAGCTCGCCAATATATAAAAATTAAATCGATCTAAAAATTGTCTCCAACATGAATTGCAGGTTTACTATAAGGTTATAATCTGTAGTCATTACTGATGAGTAGTGGAAAATGATTTCATCGATAATAATGATTTTTTTGATAAATCATTAACGGCTGAAAGAATAACGCTCAAAAAACATTTGTTTTTACCGTCGGGCCTTTTCATGTGGGAAATTCAGAGCAGAAAAAACGATACAAGTTACTATGTTGATCCTGCCCTAACATTTTGCTCCTGTAAGGGGTTTTATTATAATTACAACAGAAAAAAATGCTATCATTTATCTGAGGTATCTGATTGCATTGAAAATTCAAATTACACAGTTTCTATTTTTGAAGACGAATATTTTGATCAAGTAGTTAAAAGAATAGTTCTTGAGATTATTTCTGACTCATAGACGACAAAAGCTTAATTTCAAATATATATTAGATAAGAATTCTATCGATTATGCATGATTACGAGAATGTACTAATCGTAGGTTCGGGTGGCAGAGAACATGCTTTGGGTTGGAAGATTTCTCAAAATAAAAATGTAAAAAAAGTAATATATGCAAATGGCAACGGCGGGACTGCGGAGAATATTCAGATATTGCCTACTGATATAGACAAATTAGCACAATATGCTAAAGAAAATAGATTATTTACTATTGTTGGACCAGAAGTACCATTATCATTGGGCATAGTCGACGTGTTTAATTCTTACGGCTTACCCATTTTCGGTCCCACAAAAAGCGCTGCCAGACTAGAAACCAGTAAGGAATTTTCAAAGCAATTTATGAATAGTCATTCTATTCCAACTAGCGAGTTCAAAGTATTTACTGATGCGGGAAAAGCTACCGACTATGTCGAGAGGATTGACTTTAATGCAGTAATAAAAGCTGATGGACTAGCAGCAGGTAAAGGAGTTTTTGTGAGTAACAACAAAACAGAAGCCATGGATGCAATTGATCAGTTATTGAACAAAAAAATATTCGGCCAGGCCTCCGAAAAAATCATTGTTGAAAGGAAAATCATAGGAGAAGAGGTTTCCCTTATGGCCATTTGTGACGGAGAATCTTTCGTGATTATGGACCCCTGCAGAGATCATAAGAGAATTTTTGACGATGATTTGGGCCCTAATACAGGAGGTATGGGTAGCTACTCGCCCGTTCCCGAAATAACAGAAAATGACTTGACTTACATTTCAGATAAAGTATTCAAGCCCGTTATCCACGGAATGAAGGGTGGGGGCAATCCATTTAGTGGTTTCCTATATGCTGGCCTTATGATTGAAAAACACACGGGCAAGCCTTTTGTTTTGGAATTTAATGCGAGGATGGGTGATCCTGAGTGTCAACCACTTATGATGAGAATGCAATCTGATTTGTTTGAATACATAAAGGCAGCAGAAAAACAGTCACTGGATTATATGGGGCCTTTTGAGTGGAAGGATGAGTTTTCTACATGTGTTATTATGACATCTAAGGGATATCCCGACAAGTACGAGACAGGGTACGCAATAAAAGGTTTGAGCGAGTCACCTGACTATGATCTTATGATATTTCATTCTGGAACAAAACTCAATCAAGCCAATGAACTTGTCACTTCTGGAGGACGAGTATTGGGAATAACATCCTTGGGGAAGTCAATTGATGAGGCCATGAATAAATCCTATGAAAAAGTGCGAGAAATATCTTGGGGAGATAATCAGCAGCATTATAGAACTGATATAGGTAGAAAAGGCTTAGAAGTGTAATAGTTGGCTTATCCCAAATGTAAAAGCCTTTTATCTGAAATCACCGTATTCATTTTAACATCCTGAGCATTGCAAGTTATTTTTTCTAATATTATTTGGAAATCATAACCGAGTCCTACCAAAGATGTGTTTTGAGAGGTATTAGAATTAAAGAATTTGTCATAGTAGCCTTTGCCGTACCCAATCCTGTTACCTATCATGTCAAACACAATACCCGGTGTTATCACAGTATCGAGACAAGAGTTCATATTTTCACTAGTTGCCTCAGGTTCCATTATGCCGTATTTGCCTAATCGAAGCCTCTTTGTCGGATCATATCTGAAAAAAATAATTTGCTCGTCTATGATTGTGGGAAGACATACTGTCTTTAAATTCAAAATGGCTTGAGAGATGATTTGAAAGGTTTGGATTTCGTTTAAAATAGGATAATACAGCCCAATAACTTTGCTTTCTGTAAAGAACCTTGACCTGAGAAATCTTTGTTGAGCAGACCAACTTTTAATAAAACAATCATATGAAGGCAAGTTTTTTCGTATCAGGAGGTATTTCTTTCTCAAGACCTCTTTAGAAGGTACCATTTTTTTACTTTGCGTATACCTTTGAAGCTTCGACGGTATTACGCAAAAGCATGCAAATAGTCATTGGTCCCACTCCACCAGGTACCGGAGTAATGTATTTAGCTTTCTCTTTTACCTTTTCAAAATCCACATCTCCACATAGTTTGCCATCAACTCTATTGGTCCCGACATCAATTATTGTTGCGCCGTTCTTGACCATATCAACTGTCAATACAAATGAATCTCTATTCCCTACAGCAGTAACAATTATGTCTGCATTTTGTGAGAAAAACTTTAGATTCTTAGTGTGAGAGTGAGAAATAGTAACAGTTGAATTTTTACTCAATAACAATGACGCCAAAGGCTTACCCACTAAATTACTCCTGTTAACAATCAAGACATTAGCCCCATCCAATTGAATTTCATAAAAACGGAATAGTTCCATTATTCCGAGTGGAGTGCATGGGATTAGATTTGTTTTATTGTTAAGTAACAAACCAGAATTGATAAATGTTAACCCATCAACATCTTTCTTAGGATCCACCATGTTGATTACATGATATTTATCCAGGTGATCAGGTAATGGTAATTGTATCAGTATTCCATGAACAGTAGAATCTAGATTAAGCTTTTCAATTAATCGAATCAATTCAGTCTGTGAAATATCAGCATCAAATCGATAATCAAGAGTTCTTATGCCTATCGAGTTGGCAGCTTTTTGTTTATTATTAATATAAACCAATGATGGTGGATCGGATCCAATAAGTATTGTGGCCAAACAAGGTATCACACCTTGGGTTACTAGTCCAGAAATTTCATTTTTTAGACTATTTTTTATGTGATTTGATACCGCTAATCCGTCTATTATCTTAGCTGTCAATATATCCATTTAATTATAAAATTGATATAATTTTAGTTTTATTAATGATAATGACTAAAAGAATTAAAAATTGAATTCAAAAAGATAAAAGTGAACTCGGTATGTGCTTACTTGAGTTTGACTTTGATTTTCGGAGAGTCAGTTACGTTTTTCAATTTGGCTACCGCTAGTTGGCCCGCTTTTCTTCCCGATAAAAGCATTGATCCAAAAGTTGGTCCCATTCGCGGTAACCCATAGGTTTCAGTCACTGACATTCCAGCCGCAATTAATCCCGGGTAAACCTCCCCAGTTGAATGGACAACTCCGTCTTCGCCACTTTCTACCCACATCGGATTCATACCTTTCCAATCAACCAGACCTCTTTGCATCAATCGTTTTACTGCTACAGAATCGTGACCTGTAGCATCAATTACAATCTTACTTTCAAAGGCCACGGGGTCTACACAAGTTATATTTCTAGGCAGTGCGGATACCGGCATCCAGTTTATGACTACTCCACATACTTTTTTATTTTTCAAAACAAGATCATCAAATTTAGTTAATTGTAAGAATCTAACTCCAGAATCACATGTTGCGGATATTAATTTAGAGCAAGCATCAGGACCCCAAGCTGCATACAGATTATCATTGATTTTCCTATATGGAACTCCTAACTCATCCCAGACTTTTTGGGCTGGCGCTCTCACGGTGACTGGGTTCATCATATATCCACCGACCCAGTAGCCGCCTCCAAGATAATTATTTTGTTCTATTATCAGGGTTCTAATTCCGTTTTTTGCTATTTCTCGCCCAGCTGATAACCCTGCTGGTCCTGCACCTAAGATTATAACATCAGAATCGCTGTATTCTTGAATAGTTTCAAAAAACATAGAAGCTATGGTACGAGTAATCTCTTTTTCACTCACATCAGCAAATATTTTCTTGTCCATATGAGAAGTTCTTTATCGTAATATTAATACATTTTTCGACCACTAAATTTTCCAGTAAATCCTATATCCCCAAAAAATGACATGGTAGAAAAACCCCAAGGTTTATTGGCGTAATTAGCCCAGTTTAGTTAATCCAGTAATGATATTATTTAACTTAATTTAGATTTAAGGGACTACCAATAAGAAAAAAGAGTTTGTTCTGGCCCCTAGTTTTTTATCCTATTCCTTCTCTTGCCATAGTATACATAAGATAAGATTACTATGCCTATGGATAACAACAATATAACAGACATAAGTGGAAAGTACTCAGAAAGTGTTTCTGAAAAGCTATCCCAGGAATTTCCCAAAAAGTAACCCGCAAAAACCAAAATCACACTCCATATGAGAGATCCAAAAAAAGTAAAAATAACGAATTTTGCCAGAGGCATTCTAGCGATTCCTGCCGGAACACTAATTAATTCTCTAACCCCAGGAGCCATTCTTCCTAAAAATACAGCGTAAATGCCATATTTTTCAAACCATTTTTCTGCAGCTTCTATTTTTTTCTCGCTTACAAATACATACTTACCAATTTTGATTATGGCTAGCCTTCCTATTTTGAAAGATATTAAATAAATGACAATGGCTCCGATTGTCGCACCCACAGCTCCCGATACAGCCATTAAAAAGGTCTCAAAATAAGTAAAATTAGATTTAAAGCCTACGAATCCTGCAAGCGGAAATATCAACTCGCTTGGAATCGGTGGAAATATCGTTTCGGCAAATGCAGCTATGAATATTCCGAGATATCCGTAAGAGGAAACAAGAGATGTTATAATATTAATAATATCCACCTTTACTCACAAGAGAATAGCAGGATTAATTTATTTAATTTTTGGTATACTTGAGAATTTGAAAATAAGACTAATAAGGTAATAAGACTATCTGAAGGTATTGAACGATAAGAAATGTGCGCTTTGTTCAATCGCCCTTCCCAAAGAATCACACGTGAGTATTTGCAGCGATTGTTTAAAGTGTGCTGACTGTTGTGTAGGTTTGGAAAAGTTGTAGAATGTGATTAGGATAGTTCTACAATCTTAAGTGTATCAGTTAATGTGATTATTCCAATTACATTACCTTTCTCACTAACTAATACACATTTAGCAAATCTTACTAAGGATACTAGCGCTTTTGCAGGGGTCGATTCATCTACAAGAGGGGGTGGCGGTTCCATCACAGAACCAATTTTTACCAAGTGTATATCTTTTTCAGTATTTTCTATCATTATTTTGGCTAGATCATCTTCAGTCAATATGCCAACCAATCTTGTCCCATTGAAAACCGGCATTTGACTGATACTGTGGTCACGCATTTTTAGAATTGCGGTACTCAAAGACTCTTCACTTTGAATTGTTATGAGTTCTTTATTGCATATATCGCCAGCTTTTATAGAAGCATTGCTCTCCATAGAGAGCAATATTTCGAATATTCTCTTGGCAGTATCATAACTAGGTTTACATCTTCCTGACTCGATTTGATTTACCATAGATGTACTGATTCCGGATAATATCGCTAACTTCTTCTGGGTCACCCCTAATTTTAGTCTGGCCTGTTTGATATAATCAAGTCTAGGTAGCATACCTAATAGTCTATTCTTCTCATCGATTAATAATTCTATAAACTAACAAGAGTTTTACAATATTTAACAGACTAACAATAAAAGTTACAATGCGACGGCCGGGATTTGAACCCGGGTTACCAGATTGGCAATCTGATGTCCTAGACCAAACTGGACGACCGTCGCATTCGTGACTTTTTATAAAAATCTAGGTTATATTAATTATATGGTGGGTCATAACTTGCATCCTAATCTACTAAATATGATTTCATGTTTTCAGGATCTTGTATTCAAGACAGAAATGCCAAGGCTCAGTTTCGTAATTGACTAATAACTAATTTGAAATCAAATATTTTATGATGATGAGTAAAGATTTGAAAACCGAATTGATACTATAATTCTATCTCGTGGGTGGGTTCTAATATTTTTTCTGTACCAGTAGGCTTTTTCATGACATTATATTCTTCAAAAAGTGCATCAAGAGTATCTTTCTTTACAAAAAATTCCTTTTCAATGAATTCGGTATCATGATTGTCATTATATTCACGAATTAAGACTTTGAAAACGCCTTTCTTTATTTCCCTCACCAAGAAATCGGCATTTTCTCCCTCATAATTAAAGTAAGTCACATATTCAGAAATAGGTACTTCCAATTTCCCCCAAGTAAAGTCAAAAATTAACTAATATTAGTGTATCAAATTTCAAATGATAAGGTATATAACCATCTTTCATTCCTCACCTAGATCTAAAGTTTTTGAAATCTCCTAAATTTTAAATAGTAAATGTGTCATGTACAAATATGCATAAAAAATATGCTGAAAAACCACCAATGGTATTAATTTCAGGATCATGTCTCGACTTTAGAAAAGAAAGAGAACATATTATGGAATTAGTGGGTGAGCTGGAGTGGGGCTGTCATTATCAATCCAAGTTCGAATGCTCCTCTGTCGGAAAGACCATGGGTTGGGATTTCTTTGATCTTTATTTTGAAATGGAGTTTATAACTACTTTATCACAGGTGCATCCAAAGATGCTTAAGGAAGAGGGAAACATTTTGGAGCAGCAGTTCTTGTTGTGGCTAGGGACGCAATTTAGAAAGATGAAAAAGGAATATCACCTTAAACTTGTTGAAACACCATATGAAGTATCAAAAGGGTTTAGAATAGATCCTGAAAGCTATAGAAATGAAGAGACTTTATGGGATCTTAGATAGGAGATTCTTTTTTTATGTGCTGTATAGTTATAGTTATTATTGAATAAGCACACAAATTGGCAGCAGATTGAACTCTATAATAGTTTCTCATGAATCAGATGTTGACGGAGTATTCTCTGCTGCAATTGCGCTCATGAGATACCCTCAATCCAAAGTAATATTTACTTCATATGGTAAGGATAATTTTTTGAGGATTTCAGATTTAGTATATAAGGAAGTCGTCGCGACACAGGGAAATGGTCTAGTAATTTTCACCGATCTAGGCCTCAATGATGATTTGATCTCACCTATTTCGGACACATTTAGTTTCCTAAAATCAAATTCATGGTCCGTTCTTTGGATTGATCACCATCCTTGGTCAGAGAAGGCTTTGAACTTATTTCAGAAGATTGAAACTTTTCATTTGGTACTTGATAGAGGCGGAAACAAGTGCGCTTCTGAATTGATATACGAGCACCTTCTTTACGGTAATAACAAGGCAAAGCGATTAGCAAGCATTGCACACACGTCAGATTACCTTCTAAAAGATCAAGACATACCTCCCTTGCCCGAGTTAATAGTTTATTATAGGACCCTTTCAAATTTCTACTCAAAGATTACTGGTCTGGCCAAGAGAGTTTCTGACGGAATATTGTGGGATACCGAGATGCAATCAGACTTTAATAATTATGTCAACCTACGGAACGAAGCAAAATCAAACTCGCTAAAAATGATTAGAATACAAGAGTTATCAGGTGGACTAAAGATGGCAATTATACCAGTTTCATCCTATATACAAACTAGTTTGTTTTCGGAAGAAATATTCCAAAAAACAGCTGTAGACGTGGCATTCTTCTTTAATAAAGAAGGTAAAATTAGTATTCGAAGAAACAATCCTGTAATTGAGTGCAATAAGATAGCAAACGAACTCCTTGAAGGAGGTGGCCATGAATACGCGGCAGGGGGTAAGATGAAATCTAATCCGGACCAAATTGATGAAGTTTTAAAAGAGATTCAGAATGCTACCGAAACTTGGCTAAAAAAAAAGATATAGAATAAGACAAATAAATTTTTTATTGAGTTAAAGATACCTCAATATAAACATCTTCGGGGATCTTGAGGCGCATTAATTGCCTAATCGACCTGTCATCTGCGCCCAAGTCAATTACCCGTCTATGAACTCTTAACTCATACTTATCCCAAGTATTAGTTCCTTGTCCGCACGGGGACTTGCGTGTAACGACCCGCATCTTCTTTGTAGGCAGTGGGTGGGGTCCTTTCAGACGTATTCCGTTTTTTTCCCCCATATCCTTAATTTCGGTACATACACTTTCCAACTTCAATAAGTTTGTGCTTGTGAGCTTGATTCTAGCTTCTTGAGGCATCTAACATCACTTATTTCTTGTTTGGATCGTGCTTTTCAGTAATGTTCTTTACGATTCCTGCTGCAATAGTTGTTCCCATGTCTCTCAACGCAAACCTCCCAATTTCCGGGAATTCCTTAAAGGTCTCTATTGCCAATGGTCTTACTGGCCTGATTTTTACTATTGCGGCATCTCCTGTTTTCAAAAACTTTGGTTTTTCTTCTACAATTCCACCAGTTTTAGGATCAATCTTGGCTACAAATTCTGATATTGTAGCTGCAACTTGAGCTGTATGAGCGTGTAATACCGGTGTATAACCTGGTGCCATTGCTGTAGGATGGTGAATTACAATAATTTGTGCTTCAAACTCTTTAGCGACACTGGGGGGGTTATCTATACTTCCTATTATATCACCTCTATGTATAGCCTTTTTATCCACACCTCGCAGATTAAATCCAATGTTGTCTCCAGCCTCAGCATAATCCATCTGAGTGTGATGAGTTTCGATCGACTTTATCTCACCGGGCACACCTGAGGGCATAACAATAACCTTCTCGTTTGTTTTCATTTTACCGGTCTCAACCCGTCCAACAGGTACTGTACCGACACCCGTTATTGTATATACATCTTGAACTGGAATACGCAATGGTTTATTGATAGGTTTTTCAGGAGGAGTAAAAGAATCTAATGCCTCTGCTAGTGTAGATCCCTTGTACCAAGCCATATTTTCAGATTTTTTCACAAGATTGTCACCCTTCCACGCAGAAACTGGAATGAATCCCACTTTAGCCGTATTATAGCCTACCATTTTCAACATTTTTTCAACAATTTCTTTTACCTCATTGAACCGGGCTTCTGAATAATTAACGTCATCCATTTTGTTTAAAGCAACTACTATTTGCCCTACACCTAGTGTTCTGGATAGGAAGGCATGTTCTCTTGCTTGACCACCTGGTTCTGTAGCAGCTTCTGTTTCTCCCGGCTTTACTGAAACCACTAGAATTGATGCATCAGCTTCAGAGGCTCCAGTAATCATATTCTTGATAAAATCTCTATGCCCTGGTGCATCAATCAACGTATAGAAGAATTTATTGGTTTCAAATTTTTGAAATGCCAAATCAATAGTAATACCCCGTTCTCTCTCATCCTTTATGCTGTCCAAAACCCAAGCATATTTGAAAGTATCACCCTTCCCAGTTGCTTCTGACTCCTTTGCAAAAGAATCAATAGTTCTTTGATCTATAACACCCAAATCGACCATTAAATGACCAACAGTAGTTGATTTACCATTATCGACATGTCCTGTAACCACCAGATTCAGATGTGGTTTTTTACTTGCGCTCATAAAAGATAAAAATCATTCAGGGGTTTATTTGTATTTCGCTATCTTTTTTTTAATAACGTTTTGAAATTATATTCACATGATTATGGAACAGATCGGAGAACCATTAAAACAATAAAAACCTCTATGTATTGCCCTGAAATCCATGATCTGTATTATTCAGACAATTAACAACCAATATGGTGAAGTGGTAGAGAACTTTACTCAAGGTTATAAATTACAATTATTATGAAAAAAGGAAGCTAAAGACGGTTAAAATTGATAGGATGGAAAGTTGGTAATTATTTAATTCTCTTGGTTTATTTTCTATTATATGCATCCTCGATCCTGACTATGTCAGATTCATCAAATTCGCCCATTGAGATTTCTAAAATGATAGACGGGGATTGCAAATTTTTAACCCTGTGCTTTGAACCCCTATTTATGAAAATCACGTCGTTTTCATGTAGTATACTTGTATTATCATCGAGTTCTACAGAAATAGAGCCCTTTAAAACTTTCCACCATTCTTCTCTCTTATGATGATATTGCAAACTGGTTTGAGAATGTGGATTCAAATGTAATAACTTGACAGTGCATTTTTCATTTTCAACAAATTTTTCAAATTTCCCCCAGGGCCTATTCTCCTCATAAACCTCAATCATGTTTCTATATTTTAATTGCTATCATATTATTTAAAAATAAACAGCGCTATTTCTGAGCCCTTGACATTCAGAGGATAATTCCAAATGATCTGGGTGTGCAGATTAGAAACTTGTAAAGGGCTATAAATTAGAATTAAACAATTTGGAAGACATGGACTAGCGGACTGATATCAATGAATCATCAAGTGTTCCAAAGCATTGGATGAATAGATTGTTGCTTCTCTTATAGATCCAATTGGAGAACTCCTCGAACGTAAATACTCTCTGGTGCTGGATTGCAATGGGAACATAGCCTCCAAAAGTTATAACTTGGATCACGACATAATCCTCATTTACGATTGCAAGTTCTTGTTCTCCATAATCACTTACCTCATCAAGTAGTGTGGTGTAAAGTATCACTGGCTTGCCTGTTTCAGCAACGGTCTGAGAAAGGTCCATTAACTTCCCTCTGAAATTATGAATCAGACAATCTTCAAAGGACATTTGTCTACTTTCCTGCAGTCTCCGCACCTTTTTCAAGCAACCTTGTTCAATTAAAAGAATTTATCTACATTAAAGATCATTACATTTGACTTTTAACTAATAATCTTTACACATCATAGCCAACTGTTTTTCAATCACATCAAAAAATGGTCCGGTTAAAAAAAAATGTAAATCATCGAATTGAGCTCCCCGCCCTTTCCTGTGCGACTGTTATACTTTTGAATTTCTTTGTTGTATATTACTGGCTTGGCTATTATGATTTCTGGCATAATTCTAGAATCCTGATAGTACAGAATTCTTTGATAATTTCATTATTCATCCTTTCTGAGGGTCAAAAAAGGTGGTTATGGATATTAGAATAGGACAAAGTAGAAAAATTTTATTTTGAAAAACGAGCAATCTACACATTTTTAACATCTAATCCCAACAGTATTGTATTAGTTTAGTTTTGTTACAACACTATCTAGAAAATTAAAGTATGTAAATTGAAATTTCTCTACCGTCTAATTCTATCTTTTTAGATTTTTTAGCCTCGTTGGTTTTCTCTGAAAATTCAATGTTCCTGACTCGTACCAAGTTCTGCAGATCTAACTCGAAATCACGTAATTTTGCAATTTCTTCTGGTGAAAAATTGGAAACATACGCTGTATCCAATATTTGGGTAGGTGAATATCCCAATTCTTTTCTAAGTTGTTGAATGTTTCGAGCCAAGTCCTTAACCAAGCCTTTTATCATTAATTGCTCGTTTCTGGAGGTATTTAACAGGAGAACTACATTTTCTTTCTCTCCTACCACATAACCACTGGTTGGGACAAATGCAAAATCCATGTCTGTAATAGTTAAATCTACTGATTTATCGGGCGAATAATCGAAATGATAAAACCCCTTCTCCTTCAGTTGTTTGAGTATCCGGAATTTATCTTCAATTTCAAATTTATCAATTAATATGCCAATATCACCTTTAACGATCTTTGCAACAGTTTTCCTGTTTATGGTAATAGATGGTATTGCTGGGGCTTCAAAGTTCATTAAACCTATTATTTTTTCGACAACGGTATTTGTCCTGAGCTCTTTAATCTCAATATTTTCTATGTTCATTTGTTCTTTTAACAATTCTTTTACCCCTTCCACTTTTAGAAATTCAGTCTCGTCAACGTAAATCAATGCTGATTCCAATGGCCACCTCCTTTTCAATTTGTATCGGTTTCTCAATGAAAATGATAAAGATGATATCTCCTTGATTTTATCAAATGCTGCTTCAACCTTTGTATTAGCAATTACAGCCAGTTCTTCACCTATAGGCAGATTTTCCATCAGAATTGAATCAAACTGCTTAAAACATGATAGGTAAAGGTATTCAGTAAAAAATGGACAAATAGGATAAAGGATAATATCAAGCGTCAAAAGGCAGCGAGCTAAGATTCTATATACTGTAAATCTTCTTTCCTGATTATCCAGATCATCGCTCCAAAGATCATATCTTATCAATGGGACATATGTTTGACTCAATGAATTAATTATGAAGTCTTCAATCATACGAGAAGCTTCATGAAATCTACAGTTACTTAACAAATCAGTGGATTCATCGATTAAGCTTTTCAGCTTTGTTAAAATCCAAATGTCTTGACTCCTCAATGAAAGGTCGTTTGCCTTCCAACCCGACCTTGAGTACCAATCACCGAAGTTGAATTGATCATAGGAAGCATTTTGCTGATAATAGATATGTAAGAAAAAAAGTGTGCTTAAAACCTGATGGGGTCTAGCAGACATTTCTTTAATGTCAAAATTCAAGGGCTCTATTGGAGAAGATTTCCAAATAAAGTATAATCTGACCAGGTCCACAGGGTTGCTGAGTAAGAGAGATTTTGCATCAACAACGTTTCCCAGACTTTTGCTCATCTTGTTTCCTTTTTCATCCAAAACATGACCGGTGAACAAGAATGATTGAAATGGAGATTGAGGACTTTTTTTGAAGATCACATTTAGCATCAATAAGGTGTATGCCCAACCTCGAGTTTGGTCAATCCCCTCTGTCAAAAATTCAGCTGGAATTAATGTATCGTATTCTACATCAGAAAGTGATGAATAAGGGGCACTTCCGCTATTATGCCATGTATCTAAAACAAATAATTCTCTTTTCATTTTATTTTGACATTTTGGACAATTAATCAATACTTCATCTATCCAAGGCCTGTGCAGTTCAAAGTTTTCTCCATCTGGCAAATACGAGGATCTCGCAACAATTGCTTCCCTGGAAAACAATCCTTCTTTAAAAGAGCATTTAGTACATTTCCAAATTGGAAGAGGCGTACCCCAAACTCTTTCCCTTGATATACACCAAGGAACTTTTTCCTTAATAATCTCGAGAAACCTATTTTTCGGTTGCTCGTAAAAATAATTCACTTTTGATGCGGCGGCAATAGGCTGGTCTCCTAAAACATCAATCATGTAGAAATACTCCTTCCTTGCCAACCAGACTATTTTGTGATGAGATCGCCAGCATGTAGGATATTTATGAGTCAGTTTGCCTATCTTTACTACCGAATTTGTTAATCGCATGTCATTAACGACAATTTGATCCACATCTCTTACGAATTGATCTTTGTATTTACCGGCGTCTTTAGTAAAGAACACCTTATCATCTATGGGTACAAAGATTGGTATTTTTCTTCTAGTTGCGATTTCAAAATCCTCTTCTCCATTTGCCGGGGATAGGTGGACAATTCCGCTACCAGTAGTAACATCCACAAAATTTTCTGCGACCACAAAATGGATTTTTCCTTGGGATGCGAGACTATTCAAGCCAGGTATATTATTTAGGAGGGGATGGATATAATGCTGGCCTTCTAAATTTATGCCCAAGAAAGTATCGACTACTTGGTAATATTCAAATTTCAAATCGGCCATTAATTCTTTAACCCTATTTTCGGAAACAATCCATTTTTCCTTTTTACCCTCAATATCGACCTTTATAGTTTGATATCGAGCCTCAGGATTTACACCTACTAATTCGTCGGTAATTAATGTAAAAGGCATCGTAGTCCATACCACTAGGAAAGTTTCTGAGTCTTTTAGTTTTACCTTGTAATAGAATGAAGGATCTTCTACCTGCTCATAACTTTGATTGATTTCAGCATTACTTAATGATGTCTGACAGGAAGGACAATATGCTACAACGCGAAACCATTCCTTCAAAATCCCATCCTCTAGTGCCTTGCTAATGTATTTCCATTCTCTTTCAATATATGTATCAGTATAAGTCCAATAACCCTTTTTATAGTCGAAGGACATCCCAATCAAATTATCTACTTCTATCCATTTTTTGTTATATTCAAGAATTAATTTTTTACATGTTTCGACAATCTTCTTGATTCCAACTTTACGAAGATTATCGGATTTATTACCGGTTAAGCCTAGAATCTTTTCTGCTTGAAGTTCCACTGGTAAACCTTGAGAATCCCATCCCGGTCGAAACTCCATCTTCTTTTTTTCTAAGGTAGATTTTCTAAACCATAAATCTTTAATTATCCTACCTCTAATATGACCCAAGTGTGGTTCCCCATTCATGGTAGGTGGCCCCTCTACGTAGCCTAACGTCCTTTGAAAATTTTTAGAATCACTAAGGTATTCTTTGATATTTCTTTTTATTGCGGGATCATCATAATATGCTCTGACTTGATTTTCAAACGTCTTTAACTCAAATTTATCCCCCAATTTCATATTATACTGAAAATCAACTGTCCATCCATTCTTATATTTTTGGAAAACAACTTAACAAACTCTTCAAGTTTCTATTAAAACAACTCGATTTCAACGGCCGAGACTGATTTCTAAATGTTACGAATGAATTCGAATGTTAGTGTAAGATCTTTGTACGTCATAGCAAAACTCAGGACTGAAAGAAAATTGTAGAAAAGTTGTTCACGTTCAGGAGCACTTGTATGTAGATTCCTTACAAATAGAATTATATTAAAATTGTAGAAATCTCTTACTGTGAGTAAATTTAATCAAATCGGAGCGGGAAAGAATCCGCCTGGTGACATTTATGTAGTAGTTGAAATTCCTAAAAACAGTAACATCAAATATGAATTAGATGAAGAAACTGGTATTCTATTTGTAGACAGAAAGCTACATACTTCCATGGTGTATCCGTTTAATTATGGATTTGTCCCCCAAACTAAGGAAGAAGATGGGGACCCAATAGATATCCTGATATTGAGTAACGATGAATTTTCGCCCCTTTCAGTAATCAAATCAAAGCCTATTGGCGTCCTAATTATGGAAGACGAAGAAGGGAAGGACTCCAAAATTATCGCCGTACCTCATGCAAAGATTGATTTTGATTATTCTAGGTTCAATGAAATCGATCAATTGGATAGTCGAACTTTAGATAAAATAAAGCATTTTTTTGAACACTATAAGGAATTAGAAAAAGGCAAGTTTGTGAAAGTCACCGGCTGGGAAAATAGCAAGGCAGCAGAGCAGATAATTAATGAGGGAATTGATAGGTTTAAGACGGAATCATCATAGGGCTTTGAATTGTTCACTCCAACGCATATAAGCTCTTACCATATCTGAACTCACACTAGGTTTTCTAACTTTAAACATTTCTTTGAAATCTGCTAAATTTAGTTCCCTTGGTAAATCATCTTCTACTAATGGTTCACCCTTTTCAAATAGTTCATTTACCACCCTTAGTTGTGCAGACTGACAAATGTCTTTGATGTCACTGGCACTGTAAGCTTCAGATAATCTTGCCAATTCGTCTACTTTAAGTAATGGGTCCTTTGTTAATTTTGAAACGTACTGTTTGAAAAGGTTCCGTCTGGAAGCCATATCAGGAAGGGTTACATAGATCCTCTTTTGAAACCTCCTCAAAAATCCAGATTCAAGACTCCAAGGCTTATTAGTAGCACCTATTACATAAAGAAATGATTCTTTAGATTTTCCATTTATTCCATCCATTTCGGTCAAAAATTGATTTTTTACACGAACTTCTCCTCCAACCTCCCCATTCCTGGTCCCCAAGAGGGAATCTATTTCATCAATAAATAGCAATATTGGGATTCTTTCTTTCTGGTGCAAAGCTCTCGCAAAAGTAAATAGCTTTGAAATATTTTTTTCTGCTTCTCCTAACCATTTGCTCATCATCGATGCTGCATCGATATTTATGAAATACCCGTGTATCTCGGCAGCCGCAGCGGCAGCAAGTAAAGTTTTTCCGCAACCAGGTGGTCCAAAAAGCAAGATACCTCTAGGCCACCCCAGGGGGAATAGATCAGCACGTCTTGTTGGATATACAATGGATTCACGAATGGCTCTTTTTGCATCTTCGAGCCCCACTACCTCTTTCCAACTCACCAGGGGCTTTTCCTTAAGTATTAGGTGTTCTAGATCTGAACTCGTCTCTTGAATCTTATTTGTATCTGAAGTTTGAGGGTTCTGACGTCCATTATGAACATCATGCTGCAAATTTGTTTTATTTGAGGGAATAACGTGATTAATTCTTGTGTTCATCTTTGGCAATGGATTATCCATTATTCCGTTTCTCTTAGGTTCAGGCTCAGTGAAAGAACGCCTATCATCCTCTAGTATACCATTTGCCATCTGTATTGCCTTTATTCTATTCTGATAAGCACTTGCCCTCTCTAGATAAACTCTATTTAACTTGTATTCTGGATAAATTTGAACCAACTTTATTAATGCTTCACTCGCTCTTTGGTAGGAGTTTATTGCTGACGAATGTGATCCTTGAGAATCGAGCTTGATAGCTTCGGCAGCAAATTTGCTTGCAGTATTCTCTAATTCCTGTGGCGCAAGTGTCATAGTATTATGTTCTCATATTATATTTTTAATTTGTTGATAGGATATGAAGTAAATAGTTTTAATCAAAAGAATAAAAAAAAATAAACCTTTTGCAGTTGATTAAAAAGGAATTGTAGTTCTCTTTTTTTTAATTATTAATATAAAAATTTTGACACACGATCTTACTATCCTTTATGATACAATATTATTTATGATGTCAACTGATGGTAATGTAAATAATGAAATCCTTGGTGGTCTAGAAGAATTGGGATTATCACAGTACGAGGCATCAGCTTATTATAGTCTGCTTGGAAAGGGCATGGTTTCAGCAACTGAAATAGCATATTTCTCAAATTTGCCAAGGACAAAAATCTACTTTATTTTAAAGAAGTTGGAAAAAAAGAACCTAGTTTTTATAAATTACCAAAAGCCATTGATGTTTAGGGCTCTATCTCCGAAGGATTCTTTTGGCAACATATTAAGTAAGTATGAAAACAGGATCAAGAGTTTAAAAAAAATAATAGAATCGCTTCAACAAATTAATGAAAATGGATTAAAAAATAAGGGGATTGAGGAGAAAAGATACCTGGTCTTAAATCAATTTTCCACAGACAGTAAGATTATTGAGTTGATAAAAAATACAAATGAATCAATTGACATCTCTCTAAATCATTGGGGTAATGTGATTCTAAATGCCTCAAAGGAAGAAATATTGAAGGCCATATACAGAGGAGTAAAAGTAAGGATCCTATTTGACTTTATGTGCCGGGATGATTCAATCATTCTACCTAACGCAATTGATAAAAAAAGTGCAAAAATTAGTACAAATATGTATATCTTTGATAATAATAGTATGATAATAATTAATAACGATGGCACAAAATCAGCGTATTTTGATTCCCATGAGATTTTTGTTCCCACTTTAGTTAGTCAATTTAACGACACATGGGTCAAGATGGAAACAGTATCTTTGGAAAATAATAAGGTAGAGTCTATTAATTTATGATTGGTCAGTCAATGACTTGAGAGTATCATATTCCTTCATTACATATGCTAATTCGGTCAAAAGGTCAGATGCAAGCATGTGAAATCCGATTTTATTTGATAGCCTTAATGCTGCTTGCCCGTTAAAAAATAAGCCTAGTAAGCAAGAATGGACTGATCCATATTTTGTCCTAAATCCAGTAATGAGTCCTGATAGTATGTCCCCTGTCCCACCTACGGTCATTGATGGGGTTGTTCTTTCGATAACAAAAGTCTCCTCGCCGTCAGAAACTATATTCTGATGTCCCTTTAGTACTATTATCAACCCAAATTCCTTTGCTTTTCGCGACACTAATTCGATCTGCTCAGATAAATTATTGGTAGGGCTATCACCAAATAGCCGTTTGAATTCTCCAGCATGAGGGGTAACTATAGTTTCATTGTTGGATATATCTGGTAATATATCCGGAATTAAAGCCCCAGCATCAATTACCAAATGAGATTCATCTTTCAACAACTTTTGTATCAGCAAAATCAATGGTTGTGATTTTGATACATTTAATCCCATTCCAATTGCTGCTGCATCAATTTTTTTCGGTAAGGTGTTTAACAGTCTCCTAACCGAACCAGTAGTCAATTTATCATCTGGAAAGGGCAAGATTATAAGATCTGGAGAAAAGATTCGGGATGAAATTAAGTTGATCTTTGGAATAGCGGTATAAACTAAGTCAGTCCCACTTCTTAAGGCTGCTAAAGAGGATAGGAGAGGAGCGCCATGATATATTCTGCTGCCCCCAACCACCAAGGCTATACCGTTATCACCTTTTCTTGAAAATATATCTCTTGGTTTAACAATTTTTCTAATAAGGTCATCATCAACTAATGAGTAGTCTTTCATCTTGGATTATTATTAGAGAGAATCATTATAATAATTAATTTTAGTGACAATTAAATTGAAATATAGGATTGCCTATATAATAATTTGAGTATTGAATAAAAAGGAAAAGGGTTCACGTAAAGATCTCAAAGAAGATAACACATATCAAAGCTTCAAGGTTCCCCTAGAAATCGATACACATTATCAATTATATGGCAAGCATATGTGGGAGGTTAATTACTTAGAAAAATGTCCTAGGTGTGATAAACGGATTGACGAATTCGGCTATTGCGCGTGTACTGGTTTTGCAGAGTAATCAAAGTCTTGTGTTGTCAAAAAGATTGACCTAATTTATTGATAGATGATGAGAATGAGGTAGTTTGGTATATTAATAAATGTCTTGATTGGATAATAATTATATAGCTGTTCAAAGAGATATTAAGTATGAGTAACGAAGTTATGGGTGCAGTAACGTATGAATGTATGTCATGTGGCACTAACGTAACAGCAGAAGAGTTGTCATACTTACCAGAAATAAAATGTATTTGCGGGTTCAGGGTATTCAGAAAAGTAAGACAGCCAATAATAAAACAACTGAAAGCGATCTAAGTGAAAATCAGATGTCCAGATTGCAAAGAAGCAGCATTTCTCAGTGATGATTTTTCTTTAGTCAAGTGTGATAACTGCGGTTTTGATAAGACCTATGGAGAGTACGTCAAATACGTTGCGTACAAGGATCCGAGATATTCAGATATATTAAGTGATTACAAGTAAAAAGATGAAAGTAATACCACCACAATTCTTTTAGATTGGTGTGTACTTCTATGGTAATTAGTGCTGAAAGCAAAGAAACGTATGAGATAGGAAAATCAGAGTACTTATGGGCAAAGAAGAGCATGCCCGTTCTAAATCGTTTAGTTCACAGGTTTGTCTCTAAAAGGTACTTAGAAAATCTCAAACTTGGTATTTGCCTACACATAACTAAAGAAACATCGGTATTACTGATGGCACTTAAAGACGCTGGCGCCAAGGTTACTATATGTCCTGCCAATCCACTCTCAATTCAGGAACCTGTCAAATTTTTCTTGATTAAGAATGACATTAAAATTTTTGCTAAGAAAGACACCCTCCGTGATTTTTACAGTAATATGGAAAGTGTACTAGATACCAAACCTCACATGATTACCGATGATGGAGGGGAGCTTCATAAAAGAGCACTCCGTAGAAAATTCAAAATAATTGGCGGAACGGAGGAAACTACTTCTGGAGTTAACAGACTCAAGGCATGGGGTAAAGAAGGTTTATTGTTGTATCCGATCATCGCCGTTAATCGTTCAAGGACAAAATACTTGTTTGATAATAAATACGGAACAGGTCAAAGTACAATAGAGGGAATATTAAAAACTACTGGGATATTATTATCTAGTAAAAGGATTGTAGTTTGCGGGTATGGCTGGGTTGGAAAAGGAGTAGCAAGATGTGCTATGGGCATGGGAGCCAAAGTGACAATTACAGAAGTTAATATCCTTAGAGCATTAGAGGCGTATTTCGATGGTTTTGAAGTAAAGCCATTAGATGAAGTAATATCAGATGCGAATGTTTTCATAACTTGTACCGGTCAAGTAAATGTCATAGGCCAAGATCAAATTGAAAAAATTAAAGAGGGCGCAATACTATGTAATGCGGGCCATTTTGACGTAGAAATTGACGTAAATTATTTGAATTCTGTAGATCCTAATCATTTCTCTCCAAGAATGAATGTCACATGCTACAGAGTTGGAGAAAGTAAAAAAAAAATTTACCTGTTAGCAAAAGGGAGGGTTATTAACTTGGTCGGTGCAGAAGGGAACTCACCAGAGGTAATGAGTATTTCTTTCGCAAATCAATTTTTGTCAATTATTTACCTTTCGCAATTTCATGAAAAGCTAGAAAACAAGATCTATAAAACACCAAAAAAAATTGAAAGAAAGATAATGTTGACTGCTTTAGACTCTTTTGGTGTGAAGATAGATAGTTTAACTCCAGAACAGAATAATTACTTTAAGACATGATTTTATCAACTGGTTTGTACATCATTTTTTAAATATTAACTTTGACTTAACCTTAACCGTTGTTTAGAAAACGAATTATGTAGTCTACTTCTCAAGATAGTATTACAACATGGACATTTAAATCCCTGCCATTCAAGGAATAATTCACATTCTTTGCATAATTTGTAACCTTGACTATAATAACTAGAAGAGTCGTTTGTCTTGTATGCTTTATACTTTTTGCAGGTTGATCTACAATACATCTCTTAAAAATTAATTAATCATTTTGGCCATTCTGTTGTATAGGAAATCTAAATTTTTTTTCATATACCACAAATACATTATTTATTTAAGAACTTAGCTATCTATTCCTATAGCTGAACGCAGAATTATTCAATCAAAACTATCCTGAACGGTTTTTACTGAGGACATATATTTTCTAGAACTCATGTTCACAGAATAATTGGAAACTGGCAATGAGTCATAAATAAGTTGGTTCACAAGATAATATCATACTATCTTATCCTTTCTTTTTTAAGAACCAAACTGTTACCACACTTATCACAAAAGCTTGATTTGAAATCAAAAAAAGTCTTACATATACTGCAATACTTGATTGTTTTTTTTGTCACAAAATTTTTTTTTCCAGGCGTCACTATATTTAAAGAAAAATATTTTGCAGCATTGACCAGAGCGTAATCGGCAGATAAGATTGGTATATGTAGCTGCAAACTCAGTGCAATTACAGAACAATCTGCTTTTGACAATTCCATCTGACCTAGTTCTCTACATTTTTGTCGGACCATAGAAAGGATTTTGATCTCTGGTTCATGAATTATTACCTTTCCTGCGGTTATCAATAAATTCAAACCATCAAGCCGTCTCTTAATGTGATTTATCTCTTCCTGAATATCAGGTGTTATATAATAAATATAATCAAAGGTGGTCTGAAAGGGTATTCCACTGTAGAAGATATTGGAATCTGTTACAAATTTTTTTCTAGAATCCAAGTTTGTTCATCTGTCTAGTATCATTTTTATCGAACCTGAGAAACACTGCATCATAACGATATTTTGTAATCTTTATTGGCTGATTCTGTTGGATTTCCTTTAGAACCTGTCCATCCATAATTAGTTTGAGATCATGATTTGCACTAATAGTAATCGCCATTAAAGGTAACACAAAGGAAGGGAGCCTATTCACGGATCCTATAGGAGTAATCAACATACAATCCAAATGTTCTTGAAGTATAGGTCCGCCATTGGAAAGGGAATGTCCAGTTGATCCCGTAGGAGTTGAAACTATCATTCCATCCATCTTTTGACTATAACCGTCGTCATTGACAGAGAGATAAAACAAAGGTGTTTTAGTAAGATCTGAACGCATTATGACGTAATCATTCAAAACAGGGACTGAAATCTCATCGCCAATTTGTGCGACTATTCTAATCCTTCTATCGAGAAAGTATTGACCATTTAAGAGAGGGTCTACAATTGAATCAACGGAATCTTTTGAAACTTCTGATAAAATTCCACGAGTACCGCCTGCATTTATACAAAGTACTGGAATACCTGGGGGTAACGTTCTAAATGTTTTTATCGTAGTTCCGTCGCCACCTATTGCAATAGCCAAATCAACATCACTATCCAACTCGGGCTGATGCAAATCATACTCCTTTTTGAAGTCTATGACACTAATCCCTTGTTCAGCCAACTTTTCTCTTATCAATTGAGAAACTTTTCTAGATTCTTCATTATTTTTTTTGGTGAAAAGGGCAATACATCGGATTCGATTACTCAAACACTTAATGATATAATGTGGGGGTATATTTTTTTACTTATTGTATTTAGAATGATAGATTGGTTTGAAAATTTTTAATGGAATTTTTACTTAAAATCTAAACAAATTGCTAAAATACTGATTCTGAAAGCATATTATGAATTTGATCAGAAAAAATAAAACATTCAGGTTTGAAAAAGCTGATCATGATTTAGATTAGTTCATAATTTCAATACGATTTGAGGAATAACAGAAGGAAAAATAATTTTAGAAGCAAATCACACACTGAATTGATTAGCAGGCTTTTGTAGAAAAGCCAGTGGTTCTTCTATTTTGATTGGTGGGATATGCATGTTTACCAAAATTTGGCCGTTTGAACGTAATAAATTACATTTATATTACAAAAATAAAGCCTTTAGAAAATAGAAAAACAGGGCCGATAGCTCAGCTTGGTGGAGCGTTCGACTGATAATCGAAAGGCCGAGGGTTCAAATCCCTTTCGGCCCATTGAGGATACGATTTAAAATACTTTTGATTCTAGATATTGTCATTAAAGGAATTATAAGAAAATACCATTTAGCTCGTCAATATTGTTCTCAACCGGATAATCTCTGATTCATGGATATCACAGATCTAATAATTCAATATTATCATTTTATGAAAAGCAATAATCATGGTGACCTGCATTTAGATAATACTCTCAAAGTTATCACAATTTAGGAAAATCTCTGAATACTTTAGAATCATCCTTTAAACAAAAGAGGTGATTTTGAAAAATTTTAAATGTTGGTATAATACCATTGATGTAAATCCAAGTGCAATTAGCCCTAATGGTAATGATAATAAGGACCACAAATCAGTAACATTTACCATTGAAGATATTGGTATTGGAATACAACCAGAAAATATAGAAAGACTATTCAAGAAATTTTACCAAATTGATACAGGTACTAGAAGAAAGTATGGTGGAACTGGATTAGCCCTAGCAATATGTAAAGGTATCATAGAATCCCACGGTGGTAAAATTTGGATCGATTCTTCTTATCGGAATGGCGTCGCATTCAAGTTTTCCCTTGATGCGCTTTAATTCGAAGAAAGTACTAATATGAAAAATATTGAAATGTCCCATGCTGACTATGAAGGTATTGATAATTAATGACAATGAAAGTATAACCGAAGCAGTGAAGGATTTTTTTGAATTTGAAAATATTGAATGCAAAACAGTGAATGAAGGTCGGGAAGGGATTTCAGAGATCGAAAATCAAAACTTTGATCTCATACTGCTCGATATAGCCATTCCAAGCTATACTGGTATAGATATACTCAATGAACTTAAAAGACAACGAATTGAAAATCAGAATATAATTATTTTTACAGCTTCGGTTTTCAAATCAGAACAGATTAATGAATTTTTGGAAATCGGAGTGAAGGAAGTTTTGACAAAACCTATCTCATTGGACAAATTGGAATACATTAAACAAAAATATTTGAAAAAGTAGTGTATGTTAAAATCAATCCATTCAACTATAAGGTGGAGAGCTTATAGCAATAGATCTGATTTATGGGGCTTTGGTCGCCAAAATGTCATATTTTAGTTCCATGTTAACCTATAACTAATAATATTAATAGTATTGATTTGATTTTTCGAAAATTTTATTAATCTACGGTTGTCTTTTTTACTTAGCCTCTTCTGTAAAAGCCATTATTGTCGATTATTTGCAAGGAATGTTCACGAACTTGGCTCCGGCAATTGGCATTGTAAAAAATATCTGTTTTCATATTAATCCATAGTACATCCAAGAGGTACTGATAGCTACAGCTTTTAACAAAACTAATCAAAAAAAGATTAGAGTGTGTTATTTAAATACTGAGCAATAACATCATCAAAGACGTATATTGGCTGAGCACCCTCCACAGCCGCTATTTTTGTTGAATTCTCCTTAAGAACCAGGAAAGTAGGTGTACTGCCTAGTCCAAGATTTTTTGCGAATATATCATTTTGTACCACTAGCTGGTTGTATTTATGTGAATCCAAGCAATCTGTGAACTGCGCAATGTTTGTCATGTTTATGTTCTTTGCAAATCCTACTAAGCTATCATTACTGATCCAACCCGTGTTTTCCCCTCTTGAGTTTCTATAAACTTCATCATGATAATCCCAATACTTGTCCTGCTCAGCTGCACAATAAGAGGCCTCTGCACCAAGAGTAGATAGCTTATCATTGGGTAAGTCGTTGATGACTAGGTCTTTAAATCCAAATCTTACTATCCCTGTATCAACATATTTTGAAACAAGTTCATCCTTAGTTTCTTGGTTGAACCTAGCACAAAATGGACACTGATAGTCACCAAACTCTATAATATTTATGGGGGCATTATCATCACCAATTGCTTTGGCACCTGGAATCACTGGAGTAGTCAGATTGGAAATCAATTGCTGGATATCAGCAGGATTGGAAGAAGAGGAGTTATTTTGGCCTCCAAAATTAGAAAATGCAGTAACTGAGCCTCCAATTAAAAGTGCTCCAAATAGAACGGCCATAATTACTACCTTGCGATAATTAGTTTTATTACCACGCGGTTTCCTGTTTCTATGCTTCAAATTAGAACACTAAATAAAAAACCAATCGGTTATTTAAAATAAATATATTGAGAATACAAATAATTATGTCGGGATTCAAAAAGTCAAAATCAAAGCAATATTTTTTAACTTAGAGCCTATCCCAAAATTATCTTTCTATAGATGATTATGCAACAAGAGAACTGTACCAACCCAAGATAGTTCTCTACCTTCTTTTCATATCGGGTAAATAGTTTTCTGAACCTGTTG
>Ga0183260_10000288_pt1 | contig 41023 bp, 41 predicted proteins | sample AntDrymUQ4972206_2_FD_129768 | JGI IMG/M metagenome (GOLD analysis project Ga0183260, IMG submission 129768) | Polar desert sand microbial communities from Dry Valleys, Antarctica - metaG UQ497 (22.06) (version 2) (version 2) | ecosystem: Environmental > Terrestrial > Soil > Desert | place... | reverse complement strand
GGGTTGAACACTCGCTATCGCGCCGATGAGTTGACCCACGTCGTGGCGCGGTGCGACGCCGCCGTGCTCGTCGCCGTCGACGAGTTCGCCGGCGTTCGCTTCGCCGAGATCGCGGCGACGGCCACGCTGCCACCCGATCTGGCGATCGTCGTCGTCACCGACGGGGACGGTCCCGATCCCGGGTGGGCAGAGGCCCACGATCGGGCCGTCGACTGGCGGGCCGCCGGCGGTGATTTCGCCGAGCTCGGGCCGCCGCCGGCGGGCGATGACCTGCTCATCGCGTTCACGACGTCGGGCACGACGGGCCTGCCCAAGGTGGCCGCCCACGATCACGCCGGCACCGTGCGCCACGCCCGGGCCGATGCCGTCGCCTTCGACATCGGCGGCGGCGACCGCCTGCTCCTCGATCTGCCGCTGTGCGGCACGTTCGGCTTCTCGTCGCTGGTGGCGGCTATCGCCGGGCGGGCGACGACGTTGATCCACGAGCGCTTCGTTCCCGACGACACGGTCGACGCCTTCATCGCCGACGGCGTGACGCACTACTTCGCCGCCGACGACATGCTGCTGCGCGTGCTCGCCACCGGCCGGCTGGCCGGTGCGTCGGTGGTGTGGCGGTCGGGGGGCGTCGCCAACTTTGTCAACGCCGGACCAGCCGTGGCGGCCCAAGTCGAGGAGGAACTCGGGGTCAGGCTCACGGGCCTCTACGGCATGTCGGAGGTGTTCGCGCTGCTGGCACGGTGGCCGGCGGCGCTGCCCGTTGCCGCGCGGTCTCGGGCCGGCGGCATCCCCGTCGACGACGCCCTCGCGGTGCGGGTCATCGACCCCGACACGGGCGTCGAGCGCCCGGCCGGCGTGGACGGCGAGCTGTGCTTCCGGGGACCGTCCGTGCTGGCCCGCTACCTCGGCGACCCCGAGGCGACGGCTCGAGCGCTCGGCGAGGACGGATGGTTCCGTTCGGGCGACCTCGGCCGGCGAACCGGGGACGGCGGGTTCGAGTTCCTCGCCCGCCTCGGTGACACCCTCCGCCTGCGCGGTTTCCTCGTCGATCCGGCCGAGATCGAACGGCGGCTGGAAACGCACCCGGACGTCGAGCTGGCCCAGGTCGTCGGGGCCGAGCGTCCCGTCCATGGTCAGGTCGCGGTCGCCTTCGTCAAGCTGCGATCCGGCGCGGCGACGAGCGAGGACGACCTGCGACGGCACTGCGCCGCCGGCATCGCGGAGCTCAAGGTGCCGACACGCATCCTGTTCGTCGACGAGTTCCCCACCGTCGAGGGCCCCAACGGCCGCAAGATCCGCAAGCACGACCTGCGCGCCCTGGCCGCCGCCGCCGTCATCGCTACCGCGTCGGGGGATTGAGGGGGGTGACGGTGCCGGCTTGCCACTGTTCGACGAGGCGGAACTTCTGCACCTTGCCGGAGCCGGTGAGCGGAAACTCCTCGACGCGGAACCACTCCACCGGCGTCTTGTGGGCGGCCAGGTGCTGGCGGGTCCACTGGCGCAACTCGGCCACGGTCGGCCCGTCGCCGCCGGGTGCCCGCACGAAGGCGGCGATGATCTCGCCCCACCGGTCGTCGGGCAGCCCGACGACGGCCACGTCGGCGACCTGCGGGTGGCGGAACAGGACGTCTTCGATCTCCCGCGGGTAGATGTTCTCCCCGCCGCGGATGATCATGTCCTTGAGCCGTCCGACGATGTAGCAGTACCCGCGCTCGTCCATCGTGCACAGATCCCCGGAGTGCAGCCAGCCCTCGTCGTCGACCGTGTCCGCCGTGGCCTCTGGGTTGTTGTGGTAGCCGAGCATCACCGAGTACCCCCGGGCGCAGAACTCGCCCGGCTTACCGACCGCCACCGTCGCCCCATCGGCGTCGACAATCTTGACCTCGACGCCCGGCATCGGTTGGCCGAGGGTGGTCGCCTTGTCCTCGACGGTGTCGTCGGGGCGCGTCATCGTCGCCACCGGCGAGAGCTCGGTCTGGCCGAACACGATCGTGAACGGGGCGCCGATGTCGTGTTCGAGGCGCTGTACCAGTGGCGCCGGGACGGTCGAGCCGCCCGACGTCATCACCTTCACGCTCGACAGGTCACGCTCGGCGTAGCTCGGGTGCTCGAGCATGGCGATCAACATCGTCGGCACACCGGTCAGCGTGCTGACCCGATGCTGCTCGATGGCCTCGAGCACGTGGCCCGGCTCGAACTCCTCGACCAGCGCCAGCGTGCCTGCGACAGCGACGGCGCCGAGCACGGCCAACACCGAACCACCCGTGTGGAACAGCGGCATCACCCCGAGCAACACGTCGCCGGCGGCCATGTTGTTGCGTTTCATCGTGTGGAAGCCGTTCGTCACGAGGCCGCGATGGTGCAGACGGGCGCCCTTCGGGAACCCGGTCGTTCCCGACGTGTACTGGATCATCACGAGGTCGCCCGGGTCGAGGTCGGGCAGCGGTGTGGTCAGCTCCCGCCCGCCGTCGACGAGGTGCGGCACGGTGGCGATGTCGATGACCTCGCGTACGTCCGGGCATGACGACTGGAGCTCGGTGGCGAGGGCGGCCAGGTCCCGCCCGCGGTAGGCCGTCGCGGCCAGCACGGCGACCGCGCCCGACTGCTGCAACACGTAGGCGGCCTCGTCCATCCCGAAGTTCGGATTGATCGTCACGATCGGCAGGCCGGCCAGCCCCAGCGCGAACTCGGCGACGACCCACTCGGGCACGTTCTGAGCCCAGATGGCGACCCGCTCGCCGGGCTGGAAGCGGGCGAGTAGGGCGCGGGCGGCGGCCCCCGCGTCGGCCAGTAGGTCGGCGTACGTCCATCGGCGGTCGTCGCGGGTGCCGAAGAGTGCGAGCTGATCGGGGTGCTCGCCGGCGATGCGCCGCAGCAGGTCGCCGAACGTCTCGTCCAGCACCGGTGGCGTGTCCGGGCCGGCGGCGTACGAGATCGGCGGGTCGGCTGGTGAATCCGTCACCGCCGTAGTGCAGCACAGCCGGACTTGTCCTCGCGCCGGTCGGCTCATCGCTGCTGGGGTCGGTCTAATGAGGGCGACATTCCACCAGTCGCCGGGCGGGGCCGAGCCGTAGCGTGGTCCGTCGTGCGCCAGCGCCATCTGATCGTCGTTTTCGGGCTCGTCGGCGCCTTCCTCGCCTCCGGCTACGGGGCCCTGTTCACGCTGCTCGACGACTTCCGCGACGAGTACGGCATCAGCGAGTCGGCCCTCGGGTGGATCATCGGGATCGGCTTCTTCGCCGGCTTTCTCGCCCAAGTGACGATCGCTCCGCTGGCCGACCGCGGTCACGCCCGCCGGCTTGTCGTGGGCGGGATGGTCCTCGACCTCGTCGGCCTCCTGATGATGGCGATCTCGACATCGGTCGCACCGTTGCTGGCCGGGCGGTTCGTGATGGGGGTAGGCGTGGGCATGGCGGTGCCCGCCATCCGGCGCATCGTGATCCTTGGCGACCCGGCCCGCCTCGGCCACAACCTCGGTCGGCTGCTCGCCGCCGACGTCGCCGGGTTCGCCGCCGGCCCCGCCATCTCGGCCGTACTGGTCGGACCGTTCGGCATCCCGGCGCCGTTCCTGTTCATCGCCGCCGCCACCGCCGTACTGATGCCGTTCGTGGCCCGCACCCAGGTCGTCGAGACCGTCGAGCCGACGACGCAGCGCTTCGCCTTCGACCTGCTGCGGATCCGACCCTTCGCCGCCGCGGTCACGCTCGGCTGTTCGGTGTGGCTGATGATCGGTGCCTTCGACGCGTTGTGGTCGCTGGCCCTCGACGACCTCGACACGGCCGAGTGGCTGGCCAACCTCGGCATCACGCTGTTCGCCCTGCCGCTCGTGATTCTCGGTTCGGCCGGTGGCCGGCTGGCCCAGCGGGTCGGGCCGTTCCGGGTCGGCTCGATCGGACTCCTGCTCGGCGCCGCCTACATGGCCGCCTACGGATACCTGCCGACGGGAGCCGCCATGTTCGCCGTCGCCATGGTGCACGCGGTGAGCGACGGCCTCACCGTGTCGGCCACCGGGGTCGCCGTCGGGCTGGTCGTGCCGGCTGAGCGCCAGGCTGGCGCCCAAGGCGTGCTCGGCGGCATCCAGGTCCTCGTCGCCGGGGTGACGGCCCCGATCATCGGCACCATCTACGAGCACGCCGGCCGGGCCGCCGCCTACACCACGGCGGCGGTTTCGATGGTCGCCTTCGTGGCCGCGGGACTGGTGCTGGCCGGCCCGCACCGGTCGCTGCGCGACACGGGCGAGTGCGACGACCGCGCCCCCGCTGACCCGGCCGATCCGTCGGTCGTGCCCGGCAGCGACCTCGACCCGCTGCCGAGCTGACCCGATCAGCTCAGGCCGCCGAAGGCGTCGTCGGGTGTCCTAACGTGATGCGCGGTGACGAGTGGACACGACGCCCATGGCAACGCGATGACCGGCGACGCCGACGCCATCGCGCGCTACGACCTGACCCTCGACCGGTTCTTGCGCTACCACCCCGACGTCGTCGAGCTGGCCACGGAGGTGGCCACGGCCGCCCGTCCGGTGCCGATGGCCAGCGCGCTGTACGCCTACCTCCACCTGATGGGCACGGACGCCGACGACCGCGGCCCGGCCGTCGACGCCTATCGAGCGCTGACGACCAGCGCCGGCATCGACCGCGAGCGCGCCCACGCCGACGCCATCGGTGACTGGCTAGCCGGGGACTGGCACGGCGCCGCCAACACTCTCGACGAGCTGTTGGCCCGCTGGCCCACCGACGTGCTGGCGCTGATGTTCGGGCACCAGCTCGACTTCTTCCTCGGCGACGCCCAGCGGCTGCGCGACCGGCCATTGCGAACGTTGGCGGTGCTGGACCACCCCCACGCCGGGTTCGTGCGGGGCATGGCGGCGTTCGGCCTGGAGGAGTCCGGTCAGTACGACGCCGCCCTCGACACCGGGTTGGCCGCCGTCGCCGCCCACCCCGACGACGTGTGGGCGATCCATGCCGTCGTGCACACGCACGAGATGCGCGGGGCGGTCGATGAGGGGATCCGGTTCCTCCGCAGCGACGACACGGCGTGGGAGGCGGGCAACCTGTTCACCGTCCACAACTGGTGGCACATGGCGCTGTACGAGCTGGAGGCCGGCCGCCCGGACCGGGCCCTCGCCATCTACGACACCGAGATCCACCACGCCGGCTCGGCCGGCATCCCGATCGAGATGCTCGACGCCAGCGCCTTGCTGTGGCGCCTCCTCCTCGACGGCGTCGACACTGGTGACCGCTTCGCCGTGCTGGCCGACGCGTGGGCACCGAAAGTTGCCGCCGCTCCGTGGTATGCGTTCAACGACCTGCACGCGACGATGGCGCTGGCCGGGGCCGATCGGCGGGCCGAGGCTGGCGCCGTGGTCGACCGCCTGACGGCGTACCTGGCGACGGCGACCGGTTCCAACGCCCGTTTCACGGCCGCGGTCGGCCTGCCCGCCTGCCGGGCCGTCGTCGCCTTCGTCGAGGACGACCATGACGAGGTCGTCGAGCTGCTCCAGCCGATCCGCCGGACACTGAACGTGTTCGGTGGTTCGCACGCTCAACGTGACGCCCTCCAGCGCACGCTGCTGGAGTCGGCGCTACGAGCTGGGCGCTACGAGCTGGCCGTGGCACTGACCGACGAGCGCCTCGGCGGGCGCGAGACCAGCGTCTACAGCTGGCTCCAACGGTCCCGCGCCCGTCGCGGCCTCGGCGATCTCGACGGCGCCGAGTCGGCGACCGCCGCCGCCGCCGCGCACCGGTCCCGCTTCGCCGCCGCTTGACCGCCCCCCAGCGGTGATTCTGTGGAAGCGGGAGCGTGGGAGACACAGCTGGGCTTCCACAGAACACGTTTTCGGCGGGTTGCGATATCGGGGGCGGTGGCACGGCATCATCGGCGTCGTGATCGATCATCTGCGCGCTGCACGCGACGAGCTGACGGCGCCGGGCGCCGGGTTCCACATGACCGAGACCGAGGTGCGCGGCATCCCGATGCGGGTGTTCACCTCGGCCCCGCCGACGATGCGGGTGCTGTGGGAGATGACGGCCGCCTTCGGTGACCGCGTGTACGTCGTCTACGAAGACGAGCGCTACACCTACGCCGAGATCCACGCCCAGGTACGCGCCCTGGCCCGGGCGCTGAGGGAGGACTTCGGCGTCGGGTCCGGCGACCGGGTCGGCCTGGCCATGCGCAACTACCCGGAGTGGGTGGTCACGTACTGGGCGACGATCAGCGTCGGGGCCGCCGTGGTCGGCATGAACGCCTGGTGGACAACGCCGGAGATGGACTACGCCCTGCGCGACTCTCAGCCCAGGGTGCTGATCCTCGACGAGGAGCGCCTGAAACGCGTCGTGCGTCTGCTCGACGACCTGCGCGAGTCGGCGCCGCTCCCGGTGATCGCCGTGCGCACGCACGGGGACCTGCCCGCGGACGCCGTGCGCTGGGAGCACGTGGTGCGCGCCGCCGACGCGCCGCCGACACTGCCCGATGCCACCATCGACGCCGACGACGACGCCACGATCTTCTACACGTCAGGCACGACCGGTCACCCCAAGGGCGCGCAGTTGACGCATCGAGGTTCGGTGCACAACATCCTCCACCTCGCGTTCATGTCGATGGCGATCGCGATGGCCGAGGGAAGGGCGATCGCCGCCGGTGAACTGGCGGCGCCGTCGACGCCGCCCCCGGCGCCCGACGAACAGTTGGTGTTCATGGCGCCGACCCCGCTGTTCCACGTCACCGCCTGCAACTGCCTCCTTCACCCCTGCACGCTGACGGGCGGCAAGATCGTCTTCACCTACAAGTGGGACGCCGGGCGGGCCCTCGAGCTGATCGAGCGCGAGGGCGTGGGCAACTTCTCGGGCGTACCGACGATGAGCCGGGAGTTGATCAACCACCCCGACTGGGCAACGCGCGACACGTCGACGCTGCGCGGCATGGGCGGTGGCGGGGCCCCGCTGCAGCCCGACCTCGTCGAGAAGATCGACCAGTCCCTGAGCCAGGGTGGCCCGTCGACGGGCTACGGCCTGACCGAGACCCACGGCATCGTCACCGCCAACTCGTCGCGCTTCTGCCTGGCCAAGCCGGCGTCGTGTGGGCCGATCGTGCCGTGCATGGACGCCAAGCTCGTCGACGACGAGGGCCGCGATCTCGCCCCCGGCCCCGACGTCATCGGTCAGCTCTGCGTCAAGGGCCCGAACGTGATCAAGGGCTACCTCAACCGACCCGAGGCGACGGCCGACAGCATCGTCGAGGGTTGGTTCAACACCGGTGACGTCGCCCGCATCGACGAGGACGGGTTCGTGTTCATCGTCGACCGGGCCAAGGACATGGTCCTGCGCGGCGGCGAGAACGTGTACTGCAGCGAGGTCGAGGCGGCGATCTACCGCCATCCCGACGTGGCCGAGGCGGCCGTGTTCGGCGTGCCCGACGAGCGCCTCGGCGAGGACGTGGCCGCCGTCGTCGTACTGCGCCCCGAGACGACGGTGACGGCCGATGAGCTGCGGGCATTCCTCGACGGCCAGATCGCCAAGCACAAGATCCCGGCCACGATCTGGTTCCGCGACCATGCGCTGCCGCGCAACGCCAACGGCAAGTTCATGAAGAAGGACCTTCGGGCCGAACTCCTCGGCGCATAAGGCGGCGCTCAGGCGGTGACGGGCACCAAGCGGTGACCGGGGACGAGGCTGACCTCGACGCAGCGGCCGGGCTCGACCCGCACGAGGTGGCTCTGGGTCGAGGTCACTTCGGTGCCCGACGGCAGGCGCAACGTGTAGCACCACGTGGCGCCGCGGAACTCGACGCCGGTCACGACGGCGGCGCCGTCGTCGGCGGGACGGAACGTCACGTCGTCGGGCCGGGCCATCGCCACGGCCGCTCCGCCCATCGGCGACAGGTCGACCGGGCCGAGTTCGGTGCGGCCGGTCCGCTCGTCGATCGTCGTTATCGGCAGGAACGCGGCCTCGCCCATGAACCCGGCGACGAAGCGGGTGCGCGGTTGGTGGAACACCTCGACCGGCGAGCCGGTCTGCTCGATCCGCCCAGCCCGCATCACGGCGACGCGATCGCCGACGGCCATGGCCTCCGTCTGGTCGTGGGTGACGAACACGGCCGGCGTGCCCGTCGAGCGCAGCAGGGCCACGACCTCGATGCGGATCTGCTGGCGCAGGTTCGGGTCGAGGCTGGCGAACGGCTCGTCGAGCAGGACGAGGCCCGGGTGGGGCGCGAGGGCCCGGGCCAGGGCGACGCGCTGGCGTTCGCCGCCCGACAGCTCGTGGGGGTATCGCCGGCGGTACCCGGGCAGGCCGACCAGCTCCAGCCAGCGGTCCCGCGCCGCCGCCCGGGCCCGCCGGTCCTGGCCGGACAGACCGAAGGCGATGTTCTCCCCGACGGTGAGGTGGGGGAACAGGGCGTGCTCCTGAAACACGAGACCGACGTGGCGGCGCTCCGGGTCGAGGCGTGACGACGAGTCGTCGGCGACGACACCGCCGAGGCGGACGACGCCGGCGTCGCCGCCGATCAGACCGGCGACGACCCGGAGCAACGTCGACTTGCCGCATCCGCTCGGTCCGACGAGGGCGAGCACCTCCCGGTCGGCCACATCGAGGTCGACGGCGTCCAGCGCCACGGTCGCGCCGAATCGCTTCGACACGCCGGTGAGCTGGAGCGCAGGAGTCGGGTTCATCGGTGTTTCATCGGTCCAGGCGGCGAGTCAACAGGGCGACGGGCACCAACGCCACGCCGATGATCGTCAGGGCCGGCAACGCCGCCTGCTCGAAGCGGGACTCCGAGGCCAAGTTGTAGACCCACACCGGCAGCGTGTCGAAACCGATCGGTCGCAGCAGCAGCGCGACCGGCAGCTCTTTGAGCGCATCGACGCCGACCAGCACGGCGGCGGTGAGCACGCTCGCCCGTGACAGCGGCAGGTGGATGCGCCCGAGGATCCGTCGCGGGCGGGCGCCGAGTGAGCGGGCGGACGCCGTCATCTCATCGGGGATCTGACCGAGCCCGGATTCCACGGCGGTGAGGCCGGGGGCGAGGAAGCGCACGGCGTAGGCGTAGACGAGCGCGAGGAACGAGCCGGTGGCGACGACGCCCGGCAGGCCGAGGTCGATCGAGCCGAGGGCCTGGTCGACACCGACGAGGACGAGGATCACGCCCATCGCCACCACGGGGCCGGGCACCGCGTAACCGGCGGCGGTCAGGCGGTTCGCCCATCCGGCGGTGCGCCCGTTGCCGAAGCGGCGGGCGTTGGTCACGAGGATCGACAGGACGAGGCAGACGGCGACCGTCGTCAGCGTCAACGTGAGGCTGTTGCCGAGGAACTCGCCGAAGCGACGCAAGTTTGGGGTGCCCCGCGGGCCGCTCTGCTCGCCCACGGCCCACACGGCCAGCTGGAAGGCGGGGGCGGCGAACCCGAGTGCCACGACAACGGCGGCGCCGACAGTGGCGGCCGCGGCGCCGCCGCCGCGCAGCCGGCGGCGGGCCAGACCGGCGGCGCGGCCGCCGGCCTCGCCGAAGCGGGCCCGCCCGCGCAGGATCCGCTCCGACCCGATGGCCAGCAGGGCGAAGGCGAGGACGAGCGTGGCCAGCTCGCTGGCGGCGTCACGGTCGAACGTGCCCCGCCAGATGCGGAATACGCCGACCGAGATCGTCTCGACCCCGAAGTACTGCACGGTGCCGATGTCGGTCAACGTCTCCATCACGACGACGGCGACCCCGGCCGCCACGGCCGGCCGCAGCAGCGGCAGGACGACCCGCCGCACGGCCGACGCCGATGACGCGCCGAGGGAGCGGGCGACGAAGTAGGCGCCGCCGGCCTGGTCGCGCAGGGCCGCCCGGGCCAGCAGGTAGACGTACGGGTACAGCGTCAGGGCCAGCACGACGGCAGCGACGGGGAGTGAACGGACGTCGGGGAACCAGGCGTCGACGCCGAATCGATCCCGCCACCACGTCTGCAGCGGGCCGGCCTCGCCGATCGCCGACGTCGTGACGAAACCGAGGATGTAGCCGGGAACGGCCAGCGGCAGAACGAGGGCCCAGCCGAGGGTGCGACGACCGGGGAAGTCGTAGGCGCTGACGAGCCAGGCCAGGCCGACGCCGAGCGCGATCGACAGGGCGCCCACCCCGGCGACCAGGCCGAGCGTGGAGCCGATCTGGCCGGGCAGGCGGGTGGCCCATTGCTGGCGCCACAGGTCGCCTTGGGGCTGGGCGATGCTCACGGCCAGTGTGGCGACGGGCACGACGACCAGCGCGGCGACGGCGACGGCCGTGGCCGTCCAGCCCCACCGGCCGATGCGGTCGGCGGTCGCGCCCGCCGTCGCCGTCACCCGAAGCCGGCTTCGTCCATCAGGCGGATGGCCTCGGGGTTGAGCGCGCCCAGCTCGGCAGCGTTGAGGGGATCACGAACGAAGTCGACGCCGAACTCCTCGGTGATCAGCGGCTCGGCGGCGACGGCCGGGTTGGCGGGGAACTCGTGGTTGCTCGCCACGAGGATGTCCTGCCCGTCGGTAGCCAGCCACTCGAGGAACCGCTGGCCGAGCTCGGGGTCGTCGGCGTAGCGGGTGATCCCACCGCCGGAAATGTTGATGTGGACGCCGCGCCCCTCTTGCTCGGCCCACGCCAGGTCGACGGGGAACTCGGCGTCCTCCTCCAGCTCGCGACCGAGGTAGTAGTGGTTGGTCACCCCGACGTCGCAGGCGCCGGCGGCGATCGCCGCGAGCAGTTCGACGTCGTTGGCATAGATCTCGGCGTTGGCGGCCCAGCCGCGGAGGATCTCCCGGGTGGCGTCTTCACCGTTGGCGGCGATGAGGCTGGCCACGAGCGACTGCTGGTAGCTGTTCGAGGAGTTGCGCAGGCACAGCTGGTAGGGGAGGTCGGGCTCGGCCAACTCCTCGTAGGTCGTCGGCACGTCGTCGATGTCCATGCGCTCCGTGCTGTAGACGATCGTGCGCGCCCGCAGGGCGAGGCCGAACCAGCGGTCCTCGGGGTCCCGGTACTCGGCCGGGATGGCCTCGTCGAGGACGGGCGACTGCAGCGGCTGGAACAGCTCTTCCTCGGCGGCGGCGGCGAGGTTGCCGGCGTCGACCGTGAGGTAGACGTCCGCCTCGGTGTCCTCACCCTCGGCGGCGATGCGCTCGCGCAGTTCGGCGTCGTTGCCGGTGAGGAACTCGACCTCGACACCGGTCTCTTCCGAGTAGCGCTCGAAGGCCTTCTCGACGTCGTAATGGCGGCCCGAGTAGACGTGCAGCACCTCCGCGTCGGAGTCGGAGCCGCAGCCGACGGCGGCGAGGGCGCCGGCGAGCGCGGCGGCGCGGACAGCAAGGGTGACACGCATTGTTAGGTGACCCTAACGCCGGGCCGGGGAATACGAATGGCGCCTCCATCGTTGATATTTGTGTTCGCAACTACCGAGGAGTGACTCGAATGCCTGCCGTCACCGCCGATCCCGCCACCGTCACCCGCCTGACCGAACCCGCCGCCGACGTCGTCGACCGTCCCGTCGTCTCCGTCACGACAGCGCCGTCCGGCGTCGAGGGCGAAGGCTTCCCCGTGCGCCGCGCCTTCGCCGGCGTCCCCGCCCACCTCCTCGACCCGTTCATCCACATGGATCAGATGGGTGAGGTCGACTACGCCCCCTACGAACCGCGCGGCACCGACTGGCACCCGCACCGCGGCTTCGAGACCGTCACCTACATGATCGACGGCACGTTCCAGCACCAGGACTCGCACGGCGGCGGCGGCGTGATCACCGACGGGGCGACCCAGTGGATGACGGCCGGATCGGGCATCCTGCACATCGAGACGCCGCCCGAGCCGCTGGTGGTGTCGGGCGGCCTGTTCCACGGCGTACAGCTGTGGGTCAACCTGCCGGCGGCCCAGAAGATGACGGCGCCCCGCTACCAAAACCTCGAGGCCGACCAGGTCGAACTGCTCGCCTCCTCCGATGGTGGTGCCCTCGTCCGCCTGATCGCCGGCGATGTCGCCGGTCACCAGGGCCCCGGTTCGACGCACACGCCCATCACCGTCGCTCACGCCACGCTGACGCCCGGCGCGCGGCTGCACGTTCCCTGGCGGCCCGACTTCAACGCCCTCGCCTATGTCTTGGACGGCGCCGGCACGGTTGGCGTCGAGGGCGCTCTGATCGAGAGTGGCCAGCTGGCCGTGTTCGGTACCGGCGGGGCGCTGACGTTGGCGGCCACGGATACCCGGTCCCTCGACGTCCTGCTGCTCGGCGGTCAACCGATCCGCGAGCCGATCGCCGCCTATGGCCCGTTCGTCATGAACACCCGGGCCGAGCTGGTCCAGGCCTTCGAGGACTACCAGTCCGGCCGCTTGGGCCAGATCCCCGACAACGGCCTCCGTCCTTACAGAGGCTGATCCCGCCTTCCACCCGAGTATCTAGCGCACTCCGAGTATCCCAGTACGCGAATTACGTACTGCCGTACTCGGGGTGCGCGACTACTCGGGACTGGGAACGGGCGGAGCGGTAGCCTCCGGCGACGTGTCTGAACGGATCTCGCGAGGCGACATCGAGCACGTCGCCAAGCTCGCCCGCCTCGAGCTCGACGCCGGCGAGATCGAGGACCTCACCGCTCGACTCGACGCCATGCTGGAGCACTTCGCCGACATCGACGAGCTCCAGCTCGACGACGTCGAGCCGATGACGCAGCCCTATCCGCTGGTCAACGTGCTGCGTGACGACGTCGTGGCGCCGGGCCTCGATCGCGACGAGGTCCTCGCCGCCGCCCCCGACGCCGTCGACGGGCGCTTCCGTGTCCCGCCGATCATCGGTCTGGACGGCTGATGGACGAGGGGTATCGCTCGGCGCTCGATCTCGCCGACGACGTCCGCAACGGTCGCCAGACGGCGGCGGCCGTGCTCGAACACCACCTCGCCGCGATCGAGCTGCGCGAGCCGGAGATCCACGCCTTCAACACCGTGCTGGTCGACGAGGCACGGGCGGCGGCCGCCGCCGTCGACGCCGCCGTGGCCGAGGGACGCGATCCCGGTCCGTTGGCCGGCGTGCCCGTCGCCCTCAAGGACAACATGTGCACGCGGGGAATCCCGACGACGTGCTCGTCGAAGATCCTCGACGGCTGGCGCCCGCCCTACGACGCCACCGTCGTGGAACGCCTGAGGGCGGCCGGCGCCGTCGTTGTCGGCAAGACCAACCTCGACGAGTTCGCCATGGGCTCGAGCACCGAGAACTCGGCCTTTGGCCCGACCCGCAACCCGCTCGACGTGACGCGGGTGCCGGGCGGTTCCAGTGGCGGATCGGCGGCGGCCGTCGCTGCCGGCTTCGCCGCCGTAGGGCTGGGCAGCGACACCGGCGGCTCGATCCGCCAGCCGGCCGCCCTGTGCGGCGTCGTCGGCGTCAAGACGACGTACGGCGTCGTCAGCCGCTACGGCCTCGTCGCCTTCGCCAGCAGCCTCGACCAGATCGGACCGTTCACCCACACGGTCGCCGATGCGGCGGCGGTGATCGAGGCGATCGGAGGTCACGATCCCGCCGACTCGACGTCGATCCCGCAGCCGGCGCCGGTGCTGACGGCGACGCTCGGCGACGGTGTCGAGGGGTTGCGCGTCGGGCGCATCACCGACCTGCCCAAAGGCGCTGACCCCGACGTCGAGGAGCGGGTCGAGGCGGCCTTCGCCGCGCTCGTCGCCGCCGGCGCCACCGTGGTCGACGTCCAGGTGCCGGCGTTCACGTACGGGCTCACGGCCTACTACCTCATCGCCCCGGCCGAGGCGTCGAGCAACCTGGCTCGCTATGACGGCGTCCGCTACGGGCTGCGCGTCGAGGCGCCGGACACCAACACCATGTACATGCGCACCCGCGAGGCCGGCTTCGGTGACGAGGTCAAGCGGCGCATCATGCTCGGCACCTACGCCCTGTCGGCCGGCTACTACGACGCTTACTACGGCAAGGCACTGAAGGTCCGCCGGCTGATCGCCGACGACTTCGCTCGCGCCTACCAGCAGGCCGACGTCCTGATCTCGCCGGCGTCGCCGAGCGTCGCCTTCCCGCTCGGCGACAAGACCGACAACCCGCTGGCCATGTACCTCTGCGACACCTACACGATCCCGTCGAACCTGTCGGGCGACCCGGCGATGAGCGTGCCGTTCGGCCGCGGGGCCGACGGCCTGCCTGTCGGCGTGCAGGTGCTCGCGCCCACGCTCGGCGAGGCGACGATGTTCCGGGTCGCCCAGACGCTCGAGGACACCGCCCGTGGCTGACTGGGAGATGGTGGTCGGCCTCGAGGTCCACGTCGAGCTGGCGACGGCGACGAAGCTGTTCTCGGCGTCGCCCAACCGCTTCGGCGACGAGCCGAACACGAACATCGATCCGGTCACGCTCGGCCTGCCCGGGGCGCTCCCCGTGCTCAATCGCCAGGCCGTCGAGCTGGCCATGCGCATCGGCCTCGCCCTGAACTGCACCGTCCAGCCGTGCACGTTCCACCGGAAGAACTATTTCTATCCGGACATGCCGAAGGCGTACCAGATCAGCCAGTACGACGTGCCGCTGAACGTCGACGGCTGGCTCGACCTGCCGGACGGCACCCGCGTCGGCATCGAGCGAGCCCACATGGAGGAGGACACCGGTAAGTCGACGCACCTCGGCGGCGCTGGGGGGCGGATCCACGGCAGCGACTCGTCGCTGATCGACTTCAACCGTGCCGGCGTGCCGCTCGTCGAGATCGTCGGCCGCCCCGACATCCGCACGGCCGAGCAGGCCCGCCAGTACGTCGGCGAACTGCGGGCGATCCTCGTGGCCGTCGGTGCTTCCGACGCCAAGATGGAAGAGGGCTCGATGCGCGTCGACGCCAACGTCAGCATGCGCCGGCCCGGTGACGAGCTCGGAACCCGCTGCGAGATCAAGAACGTCAACTCGGTGCGCTCGTTGGGCCGGGCCATCGACTACGAGGCCCACCGCCAGATCGACTTGCTCGAGGCAGGGGAGCGCGTCGTCCAGCAGACCCGGCACTGGGACGAGACCGACGGCCGGACGCACACGCTGCGCTCCAAGGAAGACGCCGACGACTACCGCTACTTCCTCGAGCCGGACCTCGTGCCGCTGGCGCCGGAGGACGAATGGATCGAGCGGGTGCGGGCCGAGCTGCCGGCCTTGCCGGCCGCCCGCCGGACCCGCCTGGCCGAGGCGACCGGCGCACTGGTCACGGGCGAGGCCATCGCGGTGGTCGTCGAGCGGGGCCAGGACGACTACGTGCTCGCCGTGGGCGCGGCGGGAGGCGATGTCGGGCGGGCTCTTGTCCACGTCAAGGAGGCCTTCGCCGACCAGGGCACGATGCCGATGGTGCCGCCCGAGGACCTGGCCGGGCTGACGTCACTGGAGACGGGCGGAAAGCTGACGCCGACACAGGCCAAGCAGGTGCTGGCCGAGCTCGTCGCGAATGGCGGCGGTGATGCCGCCGCAATCGCCGCAGCGAAGGGGTTCGCGGCGATGGACATCGGCGCCCTGGAGTCGCTGGTCGACCATGTCATCGCCGACAACGCCGGTGCCTGGGCCAAGTTCGCCGGCGGTGAGGACAAGGCGATGGGCGCGCTCGTCGGCGCCGCCATGAAAGCGTCGAAGGGCCAAGCCGACGGCGCCGCCGTCACCGCCCTCCTGCGCGCCCGCCGCCCCTGAGATCCAGATTCTCCGACGGACAGGACGGAAGTGTCGGATATCCACCGTCGCGCGCCACGGTGAGTATCCGACACTCTCCGTCGCGCACGGGGCGGGGCCGGTGACGTCACGTCGACGACCTGCGTCGATTCGCCACCGTGTTGGTCGGTCCGGCCGACGCCCACGACGTCGTGGCCGACGCGTTCCTTGCGGCCGCGCCGACCGTGCTCGGCGGGACGGTGGAGAACCCGGGCGGCTACGGCCTCGCGAAGCGACGGTCCTCGGTCATCCAGCTCGCCGCGCCGACCTGACCGGGCATGTCTAGCGTTGCGGTCATGCCCGAGGCGGTGGTGGTGTCGGTGAACGTCGGTGCGGCTGCAGCGGGCGGGGCTCGAAATCATCGGACGGGCATCGGCAAACGGCCGGTCGACGCCATCGACGTGCTCGACCCCGGGCCGAAGCGGCTGGGGGCCGACGGCTCCGGCTTCTCCGGCGTGGCTGGCGACTTCATCGGCTCAGGGCGCCATCACGGTGGCACCGACCAGGCCGTCTACGCCGTCGCCCGCGAGGAGCTGGACCATTGGGCGGCCGAGCTCGGACGCCAGCTGCCAAACGGCATGTTCGGTGAGAACATCACGACGGCCGGCCTCGACGTCGACGCCAGCCACGTCGGCGACCTCTGGCGAGTCGGCGGCACCGTGCTCCAGGTCACCGGGCCACGCATTCCGTGCGCGACATTCGCCCGTCGTATGGGCGAGCGGGGGTGGGTGCGACGCTTCGCCGACCGCGGCCGGGTCGGCGTCTACCTCGCCGTCCTGCAGCCCGGCCGCATCGCTGCTGGCGACGCTGTCCGGATTCTCAGATGAGAATCGGGCTGCGGGTCAGGCGGCGGGGGCGGGTTGGGGGCCGCGGATGAGGCGGCCGGGGGTGGCGCCGGTGGACTCGCCGTCGTTGGCGATCTCGGTGCCGGCGTTGATCGTGTGCAGGTAGCCCTGCGAGCGTTGCAGCAGGCGGCGGCCGCCGGCGGGGAGGTCGTAGCGGAACTCGGGGGCGTGGACGCCGAGGCGGTCGAAGTCGATGACGTTGACGTCACCCCGGTAGCCGGGGGCGAGCACGCCGCGGTCGAGCAGCCCGACCGTCTCGGCCGTGGCCTGCGTCTGTTTGTGCACCAGCAGCTCGATCGGCAATCGGCCGGTGGGCCGGTCGCGGCCCCACCACTGCAGCAACGTCGTCGGGAAGCTGACGTCGCAGATCGTGCCGACGTGGGCGCCGCCGTCGGACAACCCGGCCACCGACGACGGGTGGGCGAGCTGCTCGCCGACGGCGGCGATCGACCCGTTCACGTAGTTCAGCGTGGGCAGGTACAGCAGCGCCCGGCCGTCGTCGGCGAGCATCGCGTCGTAGGCAACCTCGGCCGGCGCACGGCCCTCGCGTTCGGCGACGGCGGCGATCGAGCGCGACCGATCGGGCTCGTAGTCGGGCGGGTCGCCGAGCGGGAACATCAGCTCGAACTTGGTGATCAGGCGGGACCCGATCAGCGAGCTGCCCTTGTCGGCCGAGTACGACTGCAGCAACGCCTGGCGCACGTCGGGACGGCGCAGTCGGGCGACCCGCTCGGTCGGGGCGAGCCCCTTGAGCTCGTCCCATCGCGGCGACATGATGAACGGGTTCAGCGTCGCCTCGAAGCCGAGCAGCAGCCCGACGGCCCGGCTGCCGACCTGACCGCGCATCGTGACGCCGGCGGCCGTCGCCTCGGCCATGCGGTCGAGCAGCGTGCGCCACTGGTCGGGCTGCAACGGGCTCTGGGCGACGGAGATCGAGATCGGTCGGCCCGAACGCTCGGCCACCGTGCGCAGCAGCTCGAACTCGCCGTCGATGTCAAGGAAGTCGCTGACCACCTGGACGACGCCCTGGTCGATCGAGCCGAGGGCCTCGGCGATGCCGACCAGCTCGTCCAGCTCGGCCGTCAACGTGGGGGTCAGCTCGCCGCGACTGGAGCGGTGGTTCATCGTCCGCGACGTGGTGAAACCGAGGGCGCCGGCCTGGACAGCCTCCTTGGCCAGCTCGGCCATCGCCGCGATGTCGTCGGGCGTCGCCGGCTCCCGGGCCGCCCCGCGCTCACCCATCACGTGCAGGCGCAGCGCGCCGTGGGGCACCTGGGTGCCGAGGTCGAGGTCGCGCTGCTTGCCTTCGAGCTCGTCGAGGTACTCGGGGAACGTCTGCCAGTTCCACGACAGGCCCTCGTGCAACGCCGTGCCGGGAATGTCCTCGACGCCCTCCATCAGCTCGATCAGGCGCTGGTGGTCGGCCGGGCGCACGGGGGCGAAGCCGACGCCGCAGTTGCCCATCACCGCCGTCGTCACCCCGTGCCAGCTCGAGGGGGCCAGTTGGTGGTCCCATGTGGCCTGGCCGTCATAGTGGGTGTGGATGTCGACGAACCCGGGCGTGACGAGGGCGCCATCGGCGTCGATCTCCCGGGCGCCGCGGCCCGAGACCCGCCCGACGGTCGTGATGACGCCGTCGTCGATGGCGACGTCGGCCGTGCGGCCGGGCGCTGCGGTCCCGTCGACGACGGTGCCGGCGCGGATGACGAGCTCGTGAGCAGCCATGGCGAACCTCCTGCGATCCGCGCCCACGGTAGGCGTCGTTTGCCGCGTCAACGCTCACCGAGGATGCGACGAGCGATACGTTTCGGCGATCCCGCCGCTCGTCGCGTCGCCGAACGCCATCAGCTTCAACATCCTCGGACCGGTGGCGGTGAGCGTTGGAGGGGTCCCTCGACCGCTCAGGCCCAGAGCGCGCACGCTGCTGGCGATCTTGCTGGCCCGGGCCAATCGCGCCGTCGCCCCCGACGTCCTCGCCGATCGGCTGTGGGTGGGGGCACCGCCGCCGACGGCCGGCTCCGCGTTGCGTGTCCACCTGGCCGAGGTGCGGGCCGCGGTGAGGTTGCAACCGAGCGGGCCGTCCCGCCTGGCCACGACCACCGACGGGTACCTGCTGACGGTCGAGCCCGGCGAGCTGGACGCCGATCGGCTCGTCGCCGTTCTCGATCGGCCGCCTGACCAGTCGAGCGACCTGGCCCGAGAGGCGTTGGAGGAGTGGCGGGGACTTCCGTTCGAGGGCCTCGACGACATCGAGGAGCTGGGTCCGCTCCGCGTGGCCCTCGAACAGCGCCGCGAAGAGCTATGCCTGCGCATTGTCGACGCCGACCTCGCCGCGGGCCGGTACGAGCGGGCGGCCGCTGAGGCAGCGCGGTGGGCCGCCGATCGCCCCACCTCGGACGCCCTCGCCGCGCGACGAGTTCTCGCCGTCACCGGTTCCGGCGACGCCGTCGCCGCCCTGGGCATCCTTCGTCACCACATCGCCCGGCTGCGCGAGGAGTACGGCATCGACCCCTCGCCGGCGCTCACCCGGCTCGAGCTCGACGTCCTCGACAACCGCCTGCCGTCGCGGCCGACACCGGCCGGTCCTCCGATCCCGGCGTCGTCTGTGGACGGTCTCGTGCAGCGGGCTGCTGCGTTCCAGGCCGTCGACGCCGCCCTGGCTGACCCCGCCAACCCGTCGCCGCTCGTCGTCGTGACGGGCGAGGCCGGTTCGGGGAAGTCGGCCCTTCTGCGCGCCATCGCGGGTCGACGCGCCGACGCCGTGATGATGTCGGCGGTCGACCCGGCGCAACCGCTCTCGGTCGTCCACCAGCTGGTCGAGCAGCTCGAGGGCGTACCGCCGCCGGGTCAGTACCTTGTCACCGGCGAGGCGACCGACCACGCGGCGGTGATCGCCGGGACGCTGGATCAGATGCTCGGGAGCCACCGATCCTCGCTGGTGCTCGTCGACGATGCGGATGGGCTCGATGCCGACACCGGGGCGGTGCTCCGCCGGCTCATCGAACGCTCGATCACGGGCGGCGTCGCCTGGGTCCTGTCGGCCCGGCAGTCCCGGGTGCCGTTCCTCACGTCGGCCGACGTGCTCGAACGCACGACGTACGTGCCCCTGCTGCCGCTTGATCGCACCGGCATCGCCGAGCTGCTGGGGCGAGCGCACGTGACGACGTCTGAGGTCGTCGTCGACGAGATCACGGAGTGGACGGGTGGTGTGCCGTTCCTCGCCGTCCTCGCCGCCCGGCACCTCGTCGGCGGCCGGTCCCTCGGATCGCCGCCCGAAGCATCGTCCGCCTTCGTCGGGGCGATGATCGACGCACTCGGCGACGGCGACCGGGTCGTGCTCGAAGCGGCCGCTCTCGACCGTCCCGGACCCCTGGACCTGGCCACGATCGCCGCGGTCGTGGACGTCACCCACGTCGCGGCCGTGGCGGCCGCCGAGCGAGCGATCGCCGTGGGTCTGCTCGACGACCGGTCCGGAGACGTTCGTTTTCGCCATGCGCTCGCCCGGGACGCCGCTCGAGGATCGGTGAGGGGTCCGCGCCGAGAGCTGTTGCATGCACGCTTCGTGGACGTCCTCGAGGCCCGCGTCCCGACCGACGCCGCTCGACTGGCGGGCCATGCGCGCGCCGCCGGTCCGGGGCACCGGGGCGAGGCGGCCCGCTGGACGGCCCAGGCCGGCCTCGACGCCCTCGAAATCGGCGCCGCCCGGTCGGCCGCCGACCAGCTGGAGGAGGCACTGTCCATGGCCGACCCGGACACGGAGTGGGTCGACGAGTGCCGCTGGCGTCTCGCCCTCAGCGACGCTCACCTCGCCGCAGGAGGGCTGGACGGGGCTCGCGCGGCCGCCGCCGAGGCGGCCACGTGGGCCGAGCGCCGCGGTGACGCGGCCGGGTTCGCGGCGGCGGCGGCGCGTCTGGCCGGCCCGATGGTGCCGACGGGTTCTGATCGCGATCGGGCCGAGTTGGTGCTGACGGAGGCACTCGAGTGGCTGCCCGCGACGGCGCTGGATGAACGGGTCGAAGTGGCCGAGGCGCTGATTCGGGCATTGAGCACGGTGACCGGGGAGCGCGTGACACGTTGGCGCCGAGACCTCGAACCTGTCCTCGAATCCTCGTCCGAGGCCCGGGACTCACCGATCCGCCAGACGCGGGCGTTGCTCGGACTCCGAACCCTCGCCGTGACCGATCCGGGTTCGGCCGATCGCCGCCATCGATTGGCCACGGAGGCGTTGGCCGTGGCCCGTCGCACGGGCACCGTCTCGCTCGTCCTCACCTGCCATCGCGCGCTCGTCGCCGACCGTTGCGAGGTGGCGTCGTCGTCGATCGACGCCGATGCCGCCGCCTACCGGGCCCTGGCCGACGAGGTCGGCGCCGACTTCCACCGCTGGTTGGCCCGACGGGTCGAAGCCGCGCTGGCCCGCGCCCGCGGAGACGGCGACCGCGTTGAGGCCATCGTCGCCGCCAGCGCACCACTTCAGGACGGGATCGAGCCGGACCTCGCTCGTCGGCTCGACTTCGAGGCCGTGTTCGTCGACCATCTTCTCACCCATCGGCTGGCCGCGCTGGCTCCGCTCATGCGCCGGTTGGAGGCGCCCGAGCCGGAGGTGGCGCCGCTGCTGGCCTTGGCCGGCGCCGCTGTCGCCGCTGCGGCCGGAACTCCCCAGAACCCGAAGTCCCTCGCCGACTTGCTCGGGCGCGTGCCCGAGGGGCCGCTCAGCGCAGGGGCGGCGGCGCTGGCGGCGCTCGCCGTGCGCCCCGGCCATGGCGGCGCGGACGTCGTGGCGATGATCGAGGCCCGGCTCCGGCCACGTACCGGGCAGATGGTGGTGTTGGACAGCGGCGCCTTCATGCTCGGTCCGGTCGACCGCCATCTCGCCCACTGCCGAGCCGTGGCCGGGGACACGGCCGCCGTCTCGTACCATGCTGAGCGGGCGGACTCACTGGCGGCCGCGTTCGCACCGGCCTGGGTGGGATGGACACTGCAAGAGGGAGCATGAGATGAGTGACGATGAAGAGCCGACACCGGCGGGCGACACCGGCGGACTGGCAATGGATGAGTTCCTGCTGGCGCTCAACGCGATCCTCGGGGACGGCGAACGGCGGGATGACGTCGCCGGCGCCGTCACGAAGCATCCGGATCAACTCGCCGCCGTCCTCGTCGAGCTGACGGGACCGATCCCGGACCACGTGAGCCTCTTCCTCGACGGAACCAAGCCGTTGCACGGCGCCTTGATCGCCCTGCTTGCTGACTTTGGCGACGGCGGCATCGACACCGCGGCCGTGGAGACGACGGGGGACGGGTCAGCGCCCGAAATCGCCATCGCGCGACCGGACGGTCAGCACGTCGTGCTGACCGTCCGGCAACTCGGTGTGGGTTGATCGTCAATCCGAGGACTTGAACACGCTGGCGAAGGCGCCGGCGCACCAGCCCAGGATCCCGGTTCCGAACACTGCTCCGGTCTCGGGCATCTCGTCCGGGTTGGTCAGGCCCACCCCGAGCACGACGAACCCGACGACGGCGTAGGCGACGACGCCGGCGACCAGCAGCGGGGATGCTCCGACCGCCTGACCGACTCGCACGTGGAGTGGGCGAGTCTGGTCACCGCTCGAGGCCTGGATGGTGATCCCGAGCACGGCGGCCGTGCCGGCGCCGACCGACGCGGCCAGCAGCGTCGCCCCGTTCTTGACCTGGTCGGACAGCACGTAGCGGGGCTGCGCCGTCGTCGGCGCGAACTGCCACACCCGCCAGGCGATGACGAGCCAGACGATGGTGAACAGCCCGACGAAGAGCAGTGCGATGAACTCGACGATGCGCTTCATCAGGCTCCGCCAGGACTGTTGGTGTCGTAGGCCCAGTTGCTGTTGGCATCGCGGACACGGAATTGCCAGTACTGGATGGGGCCGAGCGTGTTGCCCCTGGTGGCGACGCCGGTCGTGTAGTGCGTCTGCGTGCAGAGGAGCACGATGTGCCCGTCGGACCACGCGCTCCACACGCCGTTGCGCATGACGCGCTGCTGGGCTGTCACGCACAGCCCGTCGTTGGGGTTGTTGTAGACCGTGACCCGCCCGGTGCCGGCGCTGTACGAGGACCAGTCGACGTAGCCGCTGATCGAGTCGCCCGCGACCGACGCCGAAACCGTGTCCCGCTCCGGCGGCGGCTCGGCGTGGGCGGCCGTCGTGGCCCCGAGGACGGCGGACGCTCCGACGGCCAGCGCGGCGATGGTGGTGCGGTGGTTCATGACGTTGCTCCTTTCGCTCCACCACCGTGGCGGAGCTGATGCCGAGCATCGAGGGCGCCCGCAAACGCCGCGCAAAGCACTCCATCGGAGTACCGGCGGCCTCGCGCACTACCGTGACCTCGTCATGCCGCGGGCCGCTGCACCGATCCCGGAGGGTTCTCCTGCCGGTCGTCTCGCCGGACGTCGCGCGGTCGTCACGGGGGCCGTCCACGGCATCGGCCGGGCCATCGCGACCACGTTCGCGACGGAAGGTGCGCGCGTCGGGCTGTTCGACGTCGATCCCGAGGTCAAGGCCGTTGCCGCCGATCTGGACGGCGTCGGTGCCGTCGCCGACCTGGCCGACCCCGACGCCACTGCCGCGGCCGTCGGCCAGTTGATCGCTGGGCTCGGCGGCATCGACGTCCTCGTCAACAACGCCGGCATCTTCGAGCACAAGGCGCTGCTCGAGCTGACCGTCGACGACTGGGACCGGATGCTGGCCGTCAACAGCCGCTCGATGCTCGTGACGACGCAGGTCGCCGCTCGGGCGATGATCGCCGACGACCACGGTGGAGCGATCGTCAACCTGGCCTCGATGGCGGCCAAGCAGCCCGACGCCGAGCAGGCCCACTACGCCGCGTCCAAGGCGGCCGTCGTGGCCCTCACCCAGGCCACCGCGCTGGAGCTCGGTCCTAACGGGATCCGCGCCAACGCGCTCTGTCCTGGCTACGTGCTGACGGCGATGGGTGCGGCGACGCGCACCGCCGAGATGGTCGCTGGATGGTCGGCCCGCTCCCCGCTCGGGCGCTGCGCCGACGCCGACGATGTCGCCCGCGTCGCCCTGTTCCTGGCGTCCGATGACGCCGCCTACCTCACCGGTCAAGCGATCAACGTGACCGGCGGCATGATCATGCACTGAGCGATGACCTCCACGACCTCCACCCCACCGCGCACCACCACCTCCCTGCTCGAGTTCAGCGACGTCACCAAGACGTTCCCCGACGGCACCCACGCCCTCGACCCCGTCTCCTTCGGCGTCGGGGCGGGGGAGTTCGTGACCGTCGTCGGGCCGTCCGGCTGCGGCAAGTCGACGCTGTTGCGCATCGCCTCCGGACTCGACCGCCCGACCACCGGCTCGGTCAGGGTCCTGCCGGCTCGAGAACCGCGGCCGGGCAAGGTGGGTGAGCGCCGATCCGAAGGGTCGGCGGCGAACTCGGGAGGCGCAGCCGATCCGGCTTGGCCGGTCGGCGGAGCCCGAGAAACACAGATCGGCTACGTGTTCCAGGACGCCACGCTGCTCCAGTGGCGCACGGTGCGCCGCAACGTCGAGCTGTTCGCCGAACTGGCGAACGTGCCCAAGGCCGAGCGGGTCCGCCGCGTCGAGGAGAGCCTGACCCTCGTCGGCCTCGACGGGTTCGCCTCGAAGTATCCCAAGCAGCTGTCGGGAGGCATGCGCATGCGCGCCTCGCTGGCCCGTTCGCTCGTCATGGACCCCGACGTGTTCCTCTTCGACGAGCCGTTCGGGGCGCTCGACGAGATCACCCGGGAACGGCTCAACGACGAGCTGCTCCAGCTCTTCCGGCGCCAGGGCTTCGGCGCCTTGTTCATCACCCACTCGATCTCCGAGGCCGTGTTCTTGTCGTCGAAGGTGCTGGTCATGTCGGCCCGGCCCGGGCGGATCGTGGCCAGCTTCGACGTGCCCTTCGGCTACCCCCGCTCCCCGGAGCTGCGCTTCGACGCCGCCTTCGCCGCCGTCGCCGGCGAGGTCAGCCACGCCCTGCGAGGGGCGCACGAATGACGACGCCGGTGATCGATCCGACCGGCGGCGTCCTGACCACCGCCACCGGCGGCATGCAGGCCATCAGCGCGCCGAGCGAGGCCGACCGCGGCCACGGCTGGGTCAACGTCGTCGGCCCCGTCTTCGGGTTCGCCGTGTTCGTCGGGTTCTGGTACTTGATGCACTACTGGATCCTCGAGCACGTCTTCGACAAGCCTCGCTTCCTCGTCACCGCACCCCACCGAGTCGTCGACAAGTCGTTCCTCGACGGGGCCACGCGTAGCGACATGCTGTACGCGCTCGGGTGGACGGCGCTGATCTCCCTGATCGGCCTGGCCGTGGCCATCAGCATCGGGATGACACTGGCCGTCGTGATGGCCCAAGCGACGTGGATCGAGCGGTCGTTCTGGCCCTACCTGATCGCCGCCCAGGCGGTGCCGATCCTGGCCGTCGTGCCGATCCTCGGCAACATCTTCGGCTTCGGCATGGGCACCCGGGTCGTCGTCTGCGTGATCATCTCGATCTTCCCGATCGTGTCGAACACGCTGTTCGGGCTGCTGTCGGCCGATACGAGCCAGCACGACCTGTTCACCCTGCGCGGCGCCGGGCGCTGGACCCGGCTGACGAAGCTGCAACTGCCGGCGGCCATGCCGGCCATCTTCACCGGATTCCGGATCGCCGCCGGCCTGTCCGTGATCGGCGCCGTCGTCGGGGAACTGTTCTTCCGCCGCGGCGGCAAGGGCATTGGCATCTTGATGGACCAGTACCGATCGCGCACGTTGTTCCCCCAGACCTACGGCGCCCTGATCCTCTCGTCGTTGCTCGGCATCGCCGTGTTCGTGTTCTTCGGATGGCTGTCCAAGCTCGTCATCGGGCGTTGGCACGAATCCACCCGTAAGAGCGGCTGACCCCAGCCGCATCCCTGTCAGCGTGAACCACCCCAAGGAGCCCACATGCACACCCGACGTACCTCGCGATGGTTGGCCTTGCCGATCGCCGGGGCCATGGTCCTCGCCGCTTGCGGTGACGACGACGAGACCACCGACGCCACCGATGCGGGAGGCTCATCGGTCGCCACCGCCGCTGGCGCGGACACCACGGCCGCCGGCGCTGACACGACCGCTGGGGCCGACACGACGGCTGGGGCCGACACGACCGCCGGCACGGGCGGTTCGGCGGCGGCGGGCGCCGTTGACCTGTCGGCCGACTGCCCGGCCACGATCACCATCCAGACCGACTGGAACCCCGAAGCCGAGCACGGCTGGATCTACGAGATGGTCGGCGACGACCCGGAGATCGACCGGGACGCCTACGCCGTACGCGGCCCGCTCGTCGCGTCCGGCGGCGCCGCCACCGGCGTCGACATCGAGGTCCGCACCGGCGGTCCGGCGATCGGCTTCCAGACGGTGACGTCGCAGCTCTACGCCGACGACGACATCCTCCTCGGCTACGTCTACACCGACGAGGGGATCCAGAACTCGGCCGAGTTCCCGACCGTGGCGATCATGGCCGGCATGGAGAAGAACCCGCAGATGATCATGTGGGACCCCGAGACCTACCCCGACATCGAGACGATCGAGGACATCGGCGAGGAAGGCATCCTCGTGCGCTACTTCGGCGGGGCCGCCTACATGGACTACTTCACGCAGACCGGCGTCCTCTCGCCCGAACAGGTCGACGGGAGCTACGACGGCACCCCGGCCAACTTCGTCGCCGCCGAGGGGGCCGACGCCCAACAGGGCTTCGGATCGGCCGAGCCGTACGTGTACGCGAACGAGGTGCCGGAGTGGATGAAGCCGATCGAGTACGCCTACATCAACGATGCCGGCTGGGAGAACTACGCCGAATCGATCGCCACGAAGCCGGAGAACATCGAGACGTACGCGGCGTGCTTCGAGCTGCTCGTCCCGATCATCCAGCAGTCGGCCGTCGACTACCTCGCCGACCCCGCTGAGACGAACACGCTGATCATCGAGGCCGTCGACACGTTCCAAACGGGGTGGGTCTACAACGAAGGCGTGGCCGAGTACGCCGTTCAGACGATGCTCGACGACGGCCTGATGTCCAACGGTCCCGACGAGACGATCGGCAATTTCGACCTGGACCGCGTCAACGGTTTGATCGAAAAGGCGATCCCCGTGTACGAGGCGTTGGGGCAGACCCCCCCGGACGGCTTGACCGCCGAAGACATCGTGACGAACGAGTTCATCGACGAGTCGATCGGGCTCTGACCCAGATCCGGGTGCTGGCGGGTAGGACCCCCAGCACCAGGATCCGTCCTCAGCGGGCTGACTACCCTCGGCCCATGACCGCCGTCGACATCAAGCCCCGCTCGCGCGACGTCACCGATGGCAAGCAGAAGGCGGCGGCCCGGGCGATGCTGCGGGCGATCGGGCTGACCGAGGACGACTGGGACAAGCCGCAGATCGGCATCGCCAACTCGTGGAACGAGATCACGCCGTGCAACATGACGCTGCGGGCGCTGGCCGAGGACGTGCGGGCCGGCATCCGCGCCGCTGGCGGGGTGGCCCTCGAGTTCGGCACGATCACCGTCTCCGACGGCATCTCGATGGGCCACGAGGGGATGCGAGCCTCGCTCGTCAGCCGCGAGGTCGTCTGCGATTCGGTCGAAACCGTCGTCCACGCAGAGCGCCTCGACGGGTTCGTCGGCATGGCCGGCTGCGACAAGTCGATGCCGGCGATGCTGATGGCCGCGGCGCGCCTCGACCTGGCCAGCGTGCTCGTCTACAACGGCTCGACCATGCCGGGCGAGTATCAGGGCCGGGCTCTCGACGTCACCAGCGTGTTCGAGGCCATCGGCGCCAACGCCGCCGGCACGCTGAGCGACGAGGAGTTGCTCGAGATCGAACGCCGGGCCTGCCCCGGCGAGGGCGCCTGCGCCGGGATGTTCACGGCCAACACGATGAGCTCGATCGGCGAGGCCCTGGGGATGAGCCTGCCGGGCTCGGCGTCGCCGCCGGCGATCGACGGGCGCCGTCACGCCGACGCGCGCGCGTCCGGCGAAGCCGTCGTGCACATGCTGGAGCTCGGCATCACGCCCCGCCAGATCATGACCAAGGCGGCGTTCGAGAACGCCATCGCCATCACGTCGGCCCTCGGCGGCTCGACCAACGCCGTGCTCCACCTCCTGGCCATCGCCCACGAGGCCGGCGTTCAACTCGACCTCGATGACTTCAACCGCGTCGCCGCCCGGGTCCCCCACATCGCCGACATGAAGCCCGGCGGCAAGTTCCACATGAGCGACCTCGACCGCGTCGGCGGTGTGCCCGTCGTGCTGAAGCACCTCCTCGACGCCGGGCTGTTGCACGGCGACTGCCTGACGGTCACCGGCCAGACGATGGCCGACAACCTCGCCGCCCTGGATGTTCCCGCGCTCGACGGGGTCGTCGTTCATCCACTGGACTCGCCGATCCACCCGGAGGGCGGGATCAACATCCTCACCGGCTCGCTGGCGCCGCGCGGCTCGGTGGTCAAGGTCGCCGGGCTGAACGCCGAGCAGCTCGTGTTCGAGGGCCCGGCCCGCGTCTTCGACGGCGAGGACGACGCGATGGTGCCGATCCTCGCCGGAGACATCGTTCCGGGGACGGTGCTCGTCATCCGCTACGAAGGCCCCAAGGGTGGTCCCGGGATGCGCGAGATGCTCGCCATCACTGGCGCGCTGAAAGGGGCCGGCCGGGGCGCCGACTGCGCGTTGATCACCGACGGCCGGTTCTCGGGCGGTACCTGGGGCTTCTGCATCGGCCACGTCGCGCCCGAGGCGGTCGACGGCGGTCCGATCGCCTTCGTCGCCGACGGGGATCGCATTCGCATCGATGTTCCGAACAAGTCCGTCGAGCTGCTCGTCGACGACGCGACGCTGGTGACGCGACGCGAAGGGTGGATTTCGAACCCGCCCCGCTACACGCGCGGCGTGCTCGGCAAGTACGCCCGCCTGGTCCAGGGCGCGGAAACAGGCGCCGTCACAAACGTGTGACGGCGCCCGTCCCGACTTCAGGGTGGTGTTGGTAGCTGGTGCTCAGTCGCGACGGCCGCCGCCGCCGTAACCGCCTCCGCCACCGCGATCGTCGCGGCGCGGGCCGCGGTCGTAACCGCCGCGGTCGCTACGGGGTTGGCGCGGACGCGCCTCGTTGACGGTGATCGCACGGCCGCCCATATCGGCGCCGGTCAGTTCATCGATCGCTTTGCGCGCGTCCTCGTCGCTCATCTCGACGAAGCCGAACCCGCGAGACCGGCCGGTCTCGCGATCACTGATGACCTGAGCGGAGGTCACGGAGCCAACGCGTCCGAACAGTGCCGCCAATTCGTCGGACGTGGTGGAAAAGGGCAGGTTGCCCACGTACAGGTTGATGTCAGTTCCTCCGAACTCAGGATCCGTCGCCTTCGACGGTCGACAGGGAGCGTACTGCCCGTCGACCGTTGACGGACGCCCAGAGTGCCCGCCAGCCGAGGAAGCAGAGCGCGAGGAAGGCCGATGTCACGAGCACGAACGCCGTCGCCGTGCCGCGATCCCACACCACGCGGCGCAGCACCATCCCGACCACGAGCGTCGTGACGAGCACGATCAGGCCGCCGTGAAGCGACCAGGGCGAGCGCCCGAGGCCAAGCGCCAGCACGGTTCCGGCGACGACACCGATCAGGAACGGGGCGGCGACGGTGAGGATCTCGTTGAGCGCTGTGCCCTGTTGGTGCTCGTCGCGGCCGATGCCGACGAAGAGCAGGACGGCGACGACGTCGAAGACCAGCGCTCCCAGGACCGACCGCTTCATGCGCCGCCGTCGGCGGCGAGGAAGCCGCCCAGCGCACCCTTGTAGAAGACGAGCGGGGTGTGCGGCTCGGGGTCGTGGAACAGGTCGACGACCCGTCCCACGACGAAGTAGTGATCCCCGAAGCGCACCGACTCCTCCAACGTGCAGTCGATCCAGGCGGCGACCCCGTCGAGGATCGGACAGCCGGTGGGCGAGGTCGTCCAGGTCAGCTCGTCGAAGCGGCCGTCGCCGATGCCGCTCTTGGCGAAGCGCCAGCACAAGTCGGCTTGCGTGTCGCGCAGCACGTTGACGCAGAACCGGTCGCCGCCGGCCATCGACTCCCACGTGTCGCTGTCGACCTGGGGGAGGAAGCCGACGAGCGGCGGGTCGAGCGATACCGACGTGAACGAGCCGATCGTGAACCCGGCCGGTTCCTCGTCGGCCACCCCGGTGACGATCGTGACGCCGGTGGGGAAGTGGCCGAGCACCTGGCGGAACTGCTTGGCGTCGTTGGCGTCGAACGTCGGCAGCTCGCTCACTCAAGGGATGGTAGGCAGCGTGCGACACTCCTGGACGTGCCTGCGCCGACGAAGGCCCAACTGCGCGCGCAGCTGCGGGCCGTGCGTCGAGCGATCATCGCCGACCCCGCCGATCGGGCCGCCCGCAGCGCCCGCATCTGGGCGCGCATCGTCGCACTCACCGATCTGGGCGCGGAACCTCTCGAGGATGAGCCGAACCGCGCCCAGATGACGTGCCGCCGGGTGCTGCTGTTCCGCTCGCTGCCCGGCGAGCCCGACACGGCGGCCTGGTTTGCCTGGTGCGCCGAGCATGACGTCGACGCGTTCGAGCCCGAGGTCGCCGGCGTGGCGTTGCGGGTAATGCCCGGCGACGTCGACACGGGGAGCCTCGACGTCGTCGTCGTTCCCGGTCTCGGCTTCACGGTCGACGGGCGCCGGCTCGGCCAGGGCGGCGGCCATTACGACCGCTTCCTGCCCCGGCTGCGCCCCCGGTGCATCACGATTGGCGTCGCCTTCGCCGAGCAACTGCTCGTCGACCTCCCGACCGAGCCCCACGACGCTCGCGTCGACCACGTCATCACCGCCTGACGCCGCCACCGCTCCCGCTTTTGTGGCATCCCAGTCACGTGACGCGCGGCCGGGGTGCCACAGAACCTCCGGTCAGGTACGGCCGTCGGCCTCCTGGGCCTGGTGTAGGGCGGCGTCCTCGGCGGCGGCGCGGTGCTCCCAGTCGGCGTGGAAGACCGGCCACCGGCGCGCCCGCATTGCGTCGAGCACCTCGGCGTCGTCGTCGACGACGACGCCGACGGTGCGGCCGGTGGCCAGCCGGGCCACGACGGCCGGTTTGACCACTCGCGCCGGCGCCCGGTCGCGCGACGAGCGCATCTCCAGGCGGTGGCCGCCGAGGCCGTGCTCGTCGAGCCAGCGCTGGGTCACGTCGCGCAGCCAGCCCGGTCGGCCGGTGACGAAAACGACTTCGTGGTCCTCGGCCAGGCGGGCGACGATGGCGAGGCCCTCGGCGTGGGGTGGGTCGTCAGCGGCGGCGGCGAAGAAGGCGTCCCAGTCCTTGGGTCGCTGCTCGACGTGGCGCAGGCGATGGCGGACGTCGGCCACGACGCCGTCGATGTCGACGATCGCCAGCGGCCGGTCAGCCACCGCTGCTGGCGTCGGTGGTCTGGGCGTAGTACTCGCGGCCGAGGTGGGTGATCTGGTCCTCGCCCATCATCCACCGCAACGTGTTCTTCAGCTTGATGTGCTGCACGAACAAGTCGTGCTCGGGATATAGGCCCGGCGGCGTTTGCGGGCTCTTGTAGTAGAAGCTCAGCCACTCCTGGATGCCGCCCATGCCGGCCCGCTGGGCGAGGTCGGAGAACAGCACGAGATCGAGGGCGAGGGGGGCGGCGAGGATCGAATCGCGGCACAGGAAGTCGACCTTCAACTGCATCGGATAGCCGAGCCAGCCGAAGATGTCGATGTTGTCCCACCCCTCCTTGTTGTCGCCGCGCGGGGGGTAGTAGTTGATCCGCACCTTGTGGAAGACGTTCCCGTACAACTCGGGGTGCAGATCGGGCGCGAGGATGTGTTCGAGCACGCCGAGCTTGGACTCTTCCTTCGTCTTGAAGCTCTCCGGGTCGTCGAGCACCTCACCGTCGCGGTTGCCGAGGATGTTCGTCGAGTACCAGCCGGCGAGGCCGAGCATGCGGGCCTTGAGCATCGGCGCCAGCACGGTCTTGATCAGCGTCTGGCCGGTCTTGAAGTCCTTGCCCGAGATCGGGACGTTGTGCTCCTCGGCGAACTGGCGCAGGACGGGAGTGTCGACGGACAGGTTGGGCGCCCCGTTGGCGAACGGCACGCCTTCCAGCAGCGCGGCGTAGGCATACAGCATCGAGGGGGCGATCATCGGGTCGTTGGCGTCGATGGCGGCCTCGAACGACTCGAGGTCCATGTGGGCGGGACCGGGCTCGATGAAGATCTCGGTCGACGCCGCCCAGATCATCACGACGCGATCGACCTGCTTGTCCTCGCGGAAGCGGTTGATGTCCTCGCGGATGGCGTTGAGCATCGAGCGCTTGTCGATGCTGTCCTGCACGTTGTCGGCGTCGATGTTCTTGACGTAGGTCCGGTCGAAGGCCGCCTTCATCGGACGCACGTCGCGCAGCGCGTCCGAGATCTGCTCGATGTGCTTGCCCGCCTCCAGGACCCCGGCCCGCTGGGCGGCCACGTAGGCGTCGTCGGGGAACGGGTCCCACGCCCCGAACACCAGGTCGTCGAGCGCCGCCAGCGGCACGAAAGCCTTGATCAACGGCCGGCGGTCGTCCGTGCGCTTGCCGAGGCGGATCGTGTCCATCAGGGCGAGCGATCCGATCGGAACGGCGAGGCCCCGCTTGACCAGTTCGACACCGGCGATGAGGGTCGAGGCGACGGCACCGAGCCCGACGGTGAGGACGCCGAGGCGCCCCTCGGCCGGCGCCACGGTCGGAGCAGGTGGTGTGGTCACGGCGGCAGCCTATGGTCCCTCGTCATGGTCGTGATGATGCCGGGACAGCCCGTCGCCGACGCCGTGTTCGCCGCGCTGATTCCGCGTGTCGAGGCCCTCCGCGCCGCCGGTCACAACCCCGGACTCGGCACGATCCTCGTCGGCTCCGACTCGGCCTCGGCCGGTTACATCCGTATCAAGCAGCAGCGTGCCGAAGAGCTCGGTTTCGGCGGCCGTCACGTCCAGCTGCCCGACGACGCGGCGCAGGCCGACGTCGTCGCCGCCATCCGCGACTTCAACGCCGACGAGGCCGTCGACGCCGTCCTGATCCAGCACCCGACCCCCGAACACATCGACTACGAGGCGGCGTTGGCCGAGCTCGATCCCGACAAGGACGCCGACGGCCAGCACCCGGTGAACATGGGACGCCTGGCGCTGGGCATGGACGGAGCCGTGCCGTGCACGCCGGCCGGCATCCAGGCGCTGCTCGCCCACTACGAAATCGCCGTCGCCGGCCGCGAGGTCGTCGTCCTCGGCCGCGGCTTCACGCTCGGGCGGCCGCTGTCGATCCTGCTGTCGCTGAAGCGGCCGACGGCCAACGCCGCCGTGACGGTCGTCCACACCGGCGTGCCGGACTGGCCCGACTACACCCGGCGGGCGCCGATCGTCGTGGCTGCGGCCGGCGTGCCGGGCATCCTGCAACCCGAGCACATCAGTCCCGGCGCCGTCGTCGTCGGCGGCGGCGTGCGCTACGAAGGTCGGCGCCTGCTGCCCGACGTCGACGAGCGCTGTGAAGAGGTCGCCGGCTGGATCACACCCCGGGTCGGCGGAGTCGGCCCGACCACGATCGCCATGCTGTTCCGCAACACGGTGGACGCCGCGGCGCGTCGCGCCGGGTTGGCACCGGGCTCCGGATGATGGCACAATGGATGACGATGCGTCCTGAGCTGACCGCCCCTGTACTCATCCGGTAGCACACCGGCGTCTTCTGCCGCGTGTGCCCTCGACCTCCCAGCCGGGAGGTCGTTTGCTTTTTCGGGACGAACGTTCAGAGGGAAATTCCATGAAGCTCACCGGAGCCCAAGCACTGATCAAGTCACTGGAGGAAGAGGCCGTCGAGGTCATCTTCGGGCTGCCGGGCGGGTGCATCCTGCCCGCCTACGACCCGTTGCTGGAGTCGACGATTCGCCACATCCTCGTGCGTCACGAGCAGGGCGCCGGCCACATGGCCGAGGGCTACGCCCACGTCACCGGTCGCCCCGGCGTGGCCATGGTGACGTCCGGCCCGGCGGCGACGAACCTGGTCACGCCGCTGATGGACGCCTACATGGACTCGATCCCGATGGTCGCCATCACCGGGCAGGTGCCGACCGGGGCCATCGGCAGCGACGCCTTCCAGGAGTGCGACACCGTCGGCATCACCCGGTCGGTGACGAAGCACAACGAGCTGGTGATGACGGCCGAGGACCTGCCCCTGGCCATCCGTCAGGCCTTCCACCTGGCGACGACGGGCCGGCCCGGTCCCGTCCTGGTCGACGTCCCCAAAGACGTCCTGCAGGCGACGATGACGTGGGAGTGGCCGAGCCACGACGACGTCCTCGCTTCCCTGCCCGGCTACCGCCCCAACGTCAAGGGCCACCCGCGGATGATCAAGGAGGCGGCCAAGCTGATCCTCGCCGCCGAGCGTCCGCTGCTCTACGTCGGCGGCGGGATGCTCAAGGCCCGGGCCGCCGACGAGCTGCGGGCCCTCGCCGAGCTGACCGGCATCCACGTCGTCACGACGCTGATGGCCCGCGGCGTGTTCCCCGACGACCACCCGCTGGCCCTCGGCATGCCGGGGATGCACGGCAACGCCACCGCCGTCACGGCGATGCAGAAGAGCGACCTGTTGATCACGCTCGGCGCCCGCTTCGACGACCGCATCACCGGGCGGGTCGACTCCTTCGCCCCCGAGGCCAAGATCATCCACGTCGACATCGACCCGGCCGAGCAGGGCAAGGTGCGCCGACCCGACGTTCCCATCGTCGGCGACTGCAAGTACGTCACCGGCGAGATCCTCAAGGCCGTACGCGACCTGCTGGCCGGTGGGACGGAGGCGGCCGACACGGGGCCGTGGAAGAGCCGCATCTCCGGCTGGCGCGAGCAGTTCCCGCTGCACTACGAGCCGAGCGAGCCCGGGGCGGCGCTCAAGCCGCAGTTCTGCCTGGAGAAGCTGCGCGACGCTGCTCCCGAAGGGACGATCCTCACCTCCGGCGTCGGCCAGCACCAGATGTGGTCGTCGCAGTACTGGAACTTCACCGAGCCCTACACGTGGGTCAACTCGGGCGGGCTCGGCACGATGGGTTTTTCGATCCCGGCCGCCATCGGGGCCAAGGTCGGCCGCCCCGATCGCACCGTGTGGGCCGTCGACGGCGACGGGTGCTTCCAGATGACCGCCCAGGAACTGGTGACGGCGACGGTCGAGCGGATCCCGATCAAGGTCGCGCTGCTCAACAACAGCTACCTCGGCATGGTGCGCCAGTGGCAGGAGATGTTCTACGGCGAGCGCTACAGCGAGGTGTACCTGTCGCCCGACACCCCCGACTACGTGCGCTGGGCCGAGGCGATGGGCTGCGTCGGCATCCGCGTCGAGTCGCCGGAGGAGGTCGAACCGGCGATCGAGAAGGCCAACTCGATCAACGACCGGTCCGTCGTCGTCGAGTTCCGCGTCGATGCAGGCGAGAAGGTCTTCCCGATGGTCCCGGCCGGCGCCAGCAACGACGAACTCGTGCTGCCGGCCGCCCAGATGCCCCGCAAGAGCGCGTTGTCATGACCCCTGACGACGTCAACCACCACATCCTCTCCGTGCTCGTCCAGAACCGGCCGGGCGTGCTGGCCCGGGTCGCCGGTCTGTTCGCTCGGCGCGGGTTCAACATCATGTCGCTGGCCGTCGCCCCGGCCGAGGACGAGGGGATGAGCCGCCTGACGATCGTCGTCGACGTCGAGTCGACGCCGCTCGAGCAGATCACCAAGCAGCTGTTCAAACTCATCGAGGTCGTCAAGATCTCCGAGCTCGATCCCCGCCGCTCGGTCGAGCGGGAGCTGCTCCTGGCCACCGTCCGCGTTACCTCGGACGACCGCGGCCAGGTCGTCGAGCTGGCCACCATCTTCGAGGCCAAGATCCTCGCCGTCGGGGTGGACGCCCTGACCGTGAGCTTGGAAGGCCATCCGTCGAAAGTCGATGATTTCGAAGCGCTGCTCGAGGGCTACGGCATCGTCGAACTGCAGCGCACCGGGCGGGTCGCCCTGCCCAAGCTCGATCGCCAATCCCGCCTGCGGGCGGTCAAAGGAAGAACCGGATCATGACTGCCGCCAACGTGTACTACGCCGACGACGCCGACGCATCGCTGATCCACGGCAAGAAGGTGGCCGTCATCGGCTACGGGTCGCAGGGCCACGGCCACGCCCTCAACCTCAAGGAGTCGGGCGTCGACGTCTGCGTCGGGCTGCGCGACGACTCGTCGTCGAAGGCCAAGGCCGAGTCCCAGGGGCTCACCGTGCGCTCGATCGGCGACGCCGCCGAGTGGGCCGACGTCGTGATGATCCTCGCTCCCGACACCGAGCAGAAGGCGATCTACGACGAGCACATCGCCCGGCACATGACGCCGGGCAAGGCCCTCGCCTTCGCCCACGGCTTCAACGTGCGCTTCGGGCGGATCACCGCCCCCGACGGCGTCGACGTGCTCATGGTTGCGCCGAAGGGCCCGGGCCACCTCGTCCGGCGCACGTACACCGAGGGCGGCGGCGTGCCGTGCCTGATCGCAGTCGACCAGGACGCCACCGGCAAGGCCAAGGACCTGGCGCTCTCGTACGCCGACGCCATCGGCGGGACCCGGGCCGGCGTGATCGAGACGACGTTCCCGGAGGAGACCGAGACCGACCTGTTCGGCGAGCAGGTCGTGCTCTGCGGTGGCCTGACCAGGCTCGTGCAGGCCGGCTACGAGACGCTGACCGAGGCCGGCTACGCGCCGGAGATGGCCTACTTCGAGTGCCTCCACGAGGTCAAGCTGATCGTCGACCTGATGTACGAGGAGGGCATCGCCGGGATGCGCTACTCGATCTCCGACACCGCCGAGTACGGCGACCTGACCCGCGGGCCGCGCATCGTCACCGACGAGACGAAAGCCGAGATGAAGCGGATCCTCGAGGAGATCCAGTCGGGCCAGTTCGCCGACGAGTGGGTCGCCGAGAGCGAGGCGGGCCGGTCCAACTACCACCGCCTCCAGCAGGAGGGAAAGGACCACCCGATCGAGCTCGTCGGCTCCCGCCTGCGGGCGATGATGCCGTGGATCTCGGCTGGCAAGACCAAGGTCGCCGAAGCCAGCGGCGGCGACAGCTAGTCCCGCCGCCAATCTCGGTTTCGCCAAGCGCCCGCGATGCCGGGACGCATGAGCCCCGGCAGCCGGCCTTCCCGGACGCCGCGCCGCGGATTATTTCTCGCCGTTATCGGCGAGGACGCTGGACTGCGTTACGACGGCCGCGCTTGGTACTCGTTGATGGCGTCCTCGGGGACGTGGGCGATCCCGTCGACCATCACGTAGCGGATCCGGTGCTCGTAGACGAGACGCAGCAACTCGCGTGTCGGTAGTCCCAGTCGACGAGCTGCCTCGGTTGCCCGAAGTGGTTCAGCTTCCATCGGAGCCTCCTGCCGGATCGTCGAAGCCGAGCTTACGGCTCAGCGTGTCCCGTGTGTCCGTGGTCTGCGCATCCCCGTGGCCACGGTCATCGGCCAGCTCGCCGCCGGCCGCACGGCTGAGGAGATCTTGGCCGACTTCCCGGACCTCGAGGCCGACGACATCCCCGCCGCCTTGGAGTACGCACCAGCCGCGGTCCAGGAACGGGAGCTCCCGCTCACTCGTCCGGCGTGAGGTTCCTCGTCGATGCCTACCTGTCACCACACGTGGCCCGACTCCTCGCAGCCGCTGGCCACGACGCCATCACCGTTCGTGATCTCGGGTTGCAGGACGCCCCTGACGACGAGATCCTCGACCGAGCGCTGATCGACGATCGGGTGATCATCTCCCACGACACCGACTTCGGCACGCTGCTGGCAGTCCGTCGACATCCAAGCCATCGTTTAGGCTCGTCCGATCAGCCGACCCGCTCACGGCCCACCAGGTCGCCGGGCTGATCATCGACAACCTCGACAACATGGCCAACGACCTCGCCGCCGGCGCCATCGCCACCTTCGCCCGTGGACACCTGCGTTCCTGCCGGCTACCACTGCGGTAACCGGCGTTGGAGGACGCGCCACACGCCTGGCCGACCCTTGAACTGGGCGCGGATCAACCGCCTCCAGGGCGGATCTCGACGACCAGCCGAGTCTTTCCATCGAAGTAGACCCGGATGTCATCGGGATCGTGCGACGCTGGCGACCAGATCGCGAACTGCACGTAGCCGTCGTGGGGGCCACACAGCGGAGTCTTGAGCCCGTGCCCCTCGGGGTGGTGCTTCCAGATGATCTCGTCCGTGTCGGGCGGAGCCGTGAACCAATCGCCGGGTATAAGTACATCTACCTGTCCGACGATGACGGGGGGATTGAACCCGAAGTGGCTGTCCCCACAGGTCCAGAGCGGCGTTGGGTTCTCGGGCGTCCACTCCTGGGTTCTGTACGCGACGGCCGGGGCATCGACGTTCTCGATGTCCTCGACATACGAGATGCGATCGTCCGGCACCGGGCCATCGAAGACGATCACGAAGTCCTGGGCCCTCTCGACACCGAAGTAGGTTTCGATCCTGCGAATCGACAGTCCTGAACCGCCGTGCTCGGGCTCTATTTCGCTGTTGGGAACCAGATCGGGAGACGGGTCGCTTCGCCCAGGCCTCGACGACATGGTCCCAGTAGGTTCCCGAAGAAGGCATGCACGGTGTCCTGGGAGCGGCCCTCGGCGGACCAGATCGTCCGGCGCCAGGTGCAGCCGCTTCAGACATGGCGACCAGTCATCGGCGACCGTGTGCGCGAGCGGGCCGGCGATGTCGATTCCACCACGCCGGCATATCTGCCGGTCTGCATCGGAAGCAGGGAAGCGGGGCCGCCGCCGACGGCAACGCATAGTCGGTGTTCGGTGGCCGTCGCAGTCCAGCGCACGACGGCAGCATCAGTCTGGCCGAATCGCTGTCGGGGCCAGGTCGCGCACCGAACGGCGACTCGCGCAGTTCGGTGTAGGGGAGGGAGTGCCGGCGATCGAGGACACCGGCCGCCGGGTTATTCCTCGCGAGACTGGGATACCCGGATTCGCGCCCGAGTGGCAGGCTCGCCATGGCGTTCGACCCCCTACGCGGGCGCACGCCCATGTAGCGGTTTCAGCATGAACTACGGAGCCGTGGCGGCGACGACGAGGTAGATCAGCGAGTAGAGGAAACCGCCCTCTCGGGAGCGTCCTACAGCTCGTTCCCAGCGGTCAATCTCCTCGGGTGAGAAGGTGCCGGTGGCCTGCCAGAGACGTGGCCAACCGGCGATCCCGAAGGCCTCGTCGGGATCGGTCAGCAACAGGACGAAGGCGTCGACTGAGACCTCGACCATTCCCATCGTCGCGAGCACCGCCGGCAACGACGAGGCGAGTCGCCCATTCCGGTAGCCGACGTCGCGACGCAATGCCTTGACGCGACCGACGAGCTCCGGCGGCACCTCGGGGACGTGGATGACGAGTGTCTCCTGATCGGGATCCGCAATCACCAGACGCCCACCGCTGCGCAGCACGCGAGCCATCTCGCCCAGCACCTGCATGGGGCTGGGGACGTGCTGTAGCACCCGGTCGGCGTAGGCACCGTCGAACGTCTCATCGGCGAACGGCAAACTGCCGGCATCGGCTCGAGCCACGACGGCGCCCCGCCGAAGGGCTGCGGCACACATCGCCATCGATCGGTCGACGCCGACACAGCGGCCGGTGCCGAAATCGAGCACATCGACTCCCGGACCACAGCCGACATCGATCACGGCTCGCGCCCCGGACAGCCGCTCCACGACGCGACGTTTGTATGCCTTGATCTGCGGCCACCCGTCAACGCGCTCCTGCCACCGGATCGCATCGGCGGGGTCCTCGCCAGCGTCGACATCGGAGTACGTGAAGCTCACTCTCGAAGTCTCGCGGCCCGAGGCGAGGCGATCTCCGTCCACCACGGGCAGCGGACTCATCGCCGAGACCACCCGGCGATCTCGCACTCGCAGGATCGATCGGCCCGGAGCGCAACGTCCGGGTCCCGGCGGACTCGGACACGAGCAACGCGCGATATCGGGCGTTGTTATGTGACGTCACTCCCACTCGGCTTCGAGGTCGATGTCGAGCTGCAGGAGTTCGACGGCGCCGTCGGGAGCGAGCTGATCAACCACGGAGAACCGAGGTACGAGCACGCCGACCGCGATGAGGACTCGGTAGTCGTCTCGTCCTGGGATCAGCTTCGGCAGATCATCGAACCCGACGGCGAATCGCTCGATGACGCGCAGCAGTTCGAACACCTGGAAGTCGTTGGTTGACGGCTCGCCACCGGGACCCCGCTCGGCGGGCAGCTGACGATCGAGGTCCGCGAAGAACGACGGCGTCGCCCTGACCCTCCGCCGCGCCGAACTCAACGCTGGTTCGGAGACTCGACGCCAGCGGCCCGATCGGCGATGCGGGTCCGCACTCTGGCGATGAACTCGCCCGGCATCTGGTCAAGGTCGGTGACGATGCTGGCGTTGAACAGGTCGTCCTGTTCAGCCGGCGACATCGCCTCGAGCTCGGCTGCGGTCCAGACCTTGTTGGCCACGTGGACAGGCTAGCCGAGACCGGCGCGGCTCAGCCCATGAGGCATCCACCGTCCTCGTCTCTCATCGCGAGCGTCGCCGACGTTGATGCTCCGCCCGATCACCCCGGATGTCCGGCGTTCCAAGACGCATGCGTCGTCCGGTCCCGACCGCCGCTCTAGCGCCCTTGGTGTGCATCGAGTAGTCAGGAACTCGTGGTTCCGCCCGGACATCGAACCTTCGTGCGTTCGCGACTCGGGCTCCTGCCGCTGCCGCTGCTGCTGGGCCTGGTCGCCGCCTGTGATTCGGGCTCGAACTCACACCGTCCCGAGACGTCGACGGCGTCCACGGCAGTCGAACCCACCGGCGACCCAACCGTCGGCGCGACCCCGATCAATCGGGACCTTTCGAAACCACCTCGGCGGTGCGGCCAGCGCTCGCCGCTGCGGGCGAGCGATGGGAGGCCGCCGGGCCGCAGACATACCGCGTCACGTACGAGATCGTCGCGATCGACTTCAACCGCATCACCATCGATTCCGTCATCGTCGACGGCCAGGTCACTGAGCACCGGGCAACGTTCGGAGGCGACCCAGTTCCGGCGACCGAGCTGAACGCCACCTACTTTCCGGCGACCGTCGAGGATTTCCTTGCCTACTTCGACCGGTTCGCAGCGGACGGCGATCTGACCTCCCTGACCTTGGACGAGCACGGCTGGTATCCCGCCGAAGGCGCCACCGAGCCGGTCCCAGCAGCGGATGACGGCGGCTTCTCGTGGACGCTATCCGTTGACGCCGTATGACAACGGAGGACGACACAGCCCTCGCACCCGCTCATTGCCGACGCCACAGCGCAAAGCGGCGCGACGGATCAGCGATCGACGTACCGCCGGGAGCGGGTGACTCCCGTCGTCGCCGCTGGATGGGCACCCTCATCGGCATGCGACTGCGCAAGGTCGCACCCGCCAACATCGTCCGGCCGCTCATCAGCGCCACCAAGGCCGAGATCGATCTCGACATCGG
>Ga0183260_10000287_pt1 | contig 41177 bp, 50 predicted proteins | sample AntDrymUQ4972206_2_FD_129768 | JGI IMG/M metagenome (GOLD analysis project Ga0183260, IMG submission 129768) | Polar desert sand microbial communities from Dry Valleys, Antarctica - metaG UQ497 (22.06) (version 2) (version 2) | ecosystem: Environmental > Terrestrial > Soil > Desert | place... | reverse complement strand
TTCGATCCTCCGCCCTGCATCTGATTCATGAGGAAGATCCAGAACGCGATGATGATCACGAACGGGAGGACGCTGATGAGGAGCGACCACCAGGGTGAGGACCCCGTGCCCTTGGAGTCGAACTTGATGTTCTCCTGCTCGAGCAGGTTCTGGAAGTTGGTCGCCGACTGCGGAGTCGGATAGTTGACCTTGACCTTCCCGCCCTCCCCGACCAGCGTCAGGGTGATCGACTGCCGCCTCGGGTCGAACACGACCTCGTCGACGCCGCCGTTTCGGACCTCCGCCATCGCCTCCGAGTACGTGATCTTGCGCTGCTCCGAGCTCCCGGGCAGGAGTGTGCGACTCGCCAGGAAAATGAGCACGGCGATGATGAGGAGCGGGAAGAGCGCGCTTCTGAAGAACCGGTTCACGTCAGCCTCCGGAGGGTAGCACCCTCATTCTTCGGCACCCATGCCCCCGAACCTGGACACCCGTTACGGGTGGATTGAGGAGTTACGTGGCGTTCGGCACGAGATCGGGATGCAGCACCGCGACGTACGGGAGGTTGCGGTAGCGCTCCGCGAAGTCGAGGCCGTACCCGATCACGAACCGGTTTGGGATCTCGAACCCGACGTAGCGCACCGGAACGTCGATCTCCCGGCGGTCGGGCTTCGTCAGAAGAGTGACGACTTCGAGCGACGCAGGCTTGCGGGCGCTCAGATTGCGCATCAGGTACGAGAGCGTGAGGCCCGAGTCGATGATGTCCTCGACGACGAGCACGTCCCTGCCGGCGACGTTGATGTCCAGATCCTTGAGGATCCGAACAACGCCCGAAGAGTCGGTCGCCGCGCCATAGCTCGAGATCGCCATGAAGTCGATCTCGCACGGAACCGTCAGCTCGCGCATGAGGTCGGCCATGAAGAAGACGGCGCCCTTCAGGACGCCGACGAGCAGGAGGTCACGCCCCTCATAGTCCGCCGAGATCTCGGCGCCCAGCTCGACGACGCGCTGCTGGAGCGGGCCTTGCTCGATGAGGACTTCTCCGACGCCCTGCTCTAGCTCAGCCTGAGTCATCGCTCGCATCTTTCCACGCCCGCACGCTTCCTTCCCAGCCAGGTGCTTCCGCGATACCCGGAACCGCGACGACCTCGTCTCCGGAGACGACAAGCGGCCAGGAGTCGCGCTCTTCTCGTGGCACCTTCGCGTCCACGAAGAGATCCTGCACCTTCTTCCGTCGCCCCGCGAGCCGGTCGCCGGGGCGACGCGTCCGCACGAGGAGGTCGGGCGCGTCGCTCTCGAGGCGCCAGGGGCCGAACTGAACTCGACCATCGAGACGCACGGCGTCGTATTCGCGCACGGCCCGGACACCCGCGCCGAGGTCAGCCGACTTCGTTCCCGCGGTCGAGGAGAGCAGCTCCGCGAGCGTGCGCTCGAGAGCTCTCGGGAGGCGCGGGCGCGCCTCGGACAACGCCAGCAGATTCTGGTCGGCGCCGGGATGCAGGCGCCGCAGGAGCGGGAGGATCTCATCGCGGATGAGGCCACGTTTCGTGTCCGGATTGGTCGAGTCTTGGCAGAAGGGCAGGGCGTGCTCGCGACAGTAGACCTCGGTTTCCTCTCGCCAGATCACGAGCAGGGGACGGACGACACCGTCCTCGCGCGCAGCCCTGATGCCCTTCGTATTGCCGGAGGAAACCAGCCGGTAGAGCACCGTCTCCACCTGGTCCGAGGCTGTGTGTCCGGTCGCCCGCAGCCCCCGCCCTTCGGTAAGCGAGTAGCGGAGATCTCGGAGTTCCGTCTCGGTCGAGGGCTGGGCATGGCCGGCCCCTGCGCCGGCGACCACCTCGGCGTCCATGAGCTCGCGGCAGAAGCGCGCATCTCGCTCTGACTCCTCACCGCGCAGGCCGTGATTCACATGGACAGCCGACACGCGGTAGCCGAGCGATCCGAGGACATGCCAAAGACAGGTCGAGTCAGCTCCCCCTGAGGCAAGACAGCAGACGTCGCCTCCGGGTGCGATCAGGTCGTGAGCGCGGATGAAGCCCTCTACTCGTGCCGGAAGCGCGCCTGACATGCGCCAATTGTGCCGCGCCTACTCAGAATCGCGAAAGCGGGGAACCAGGCTCCACGACTCGAGCAGGTCGGCGGCCACCTCGAGCTGGCGGGCTTCCAGCCGATGGGGCAGCGCGTGTCCGACCGGAGCAAGCATCAGCGACGCGGGAATCAACCCTTCCGCGGCATCGACGATGTAGCGGACGGCGAGTGCGTGCCCGATCACCAGCGCGCTCGTCTCCGTCCGAGCGAGCACTTGCTGCAGGCCGGCCGCATAGCGAGCAGCGGCTTGCGCGCGGCTCTCGCCGCCGCCTGGTGCAGGCAGCCCCGCCGCCTCGGAGCCGGCCCACTCGCGGTACGCGGACAGAAGACCGCCGTCGAAGCTCCCGAAGTGAATCTCGTTCAGGTCGGAGACGACGATCCGCGGGACGTCTCTCCCCTCGAGAGCAACCTCGAGCGTCTCCTGTGTCCGCCGAAGCTCCGTCGCGACCCCGAGTGCGATCTCTTCACGAGCGAGGATCTCGCCGAGATTGCGCGCTTGCCAGCGACCCTCCTCGGTGAGACCTTCGCCCGGCGCGGCGTACGAGGCCACCCCCGACGCGTTCGAGACGGCGAGCGCATGGCGAGCGAGGAAGATCGTCTCCATCAGCTAGAGGAGAACCGAGCGGTAGTCGAGGACGTGCTCCATCCCGACCGTCTCGTAGAGGCGGATCGCCGGGTGGTTCTCGGCGCGGACGAAGAGGCAGACAGCCGGGACGCGCCCGAGCAGCAATCGGCAGAGATCGCGCAATCCGCGGGCGCCGTATCCCCGTCGCCGTGCCGCGGGGTCGACCCACACCTGCTGGAGCTGTACGGCTGACGGCGTCCAGGCAGAGGCCTCGACCTTGAAGCGGATCACGCCGTCCTCGACCCAGAGCCAGGAGCGTCCTTCGTCGATCTGGGTACGCGTGCGCCAGCGGAATCCTTCGGGATCGCGCCGCAGCGGATCGACGCCGATCTCCTGCTCGTGGGCAGCGGCGCAGGCGGGGACGAGGAGCTCGAGATCGTCCGCCTCGGCCGCGCGCAGCCCCGTGCCGCCCTCGGAAGGAGCACCCCGAATCACGAAGACGGGTTGCCCGGGACGGTCTTCGCGCGGCCGGGACAGACGCGGGCGGACCGCATCCCAGAGCTCCGACACGGCGTGCGCTTCGCCGATCAGCATCCTCGGCGACACACGCGCGACCTCGCGAGCAAAGGCCCCGCAGCCAACCCCCGACGGCACCGCGTTCACTCCCACGTGACAGAGAGCCTGGAGCTCCCCGTCCGCCGCAAGGCCGACGAAGCGGCCTTGTCCTCGCCTGGCCACATCCTCGAGGAAGACGCGCTCGACCGGGTCGACCGCACAGAAGCGGAGGATCTGGTCACGGGACGGGTCGATGATCTTCGCTGCCACCCGATGAAACTCTAGGCCCCCTAGATGGTTGATCGACAATTCACGGCGGGCCGGATGACAGCCACGACACAGCGCCGGATCGCCACCCTCCCTCGACGTCCAGGCTTACCAGCCTGCACGACGAGTGAGTGCGTCGCCCGGCTTGGTCGTGACCGCCCCCGGCTGCGCGTCAATTATCGATCAACCATCTAGGTCGCTGGGGGGCACGTGCTCCCCGCTATAGGCTTCCGCCGTGCCCATCCACCTCCGCGCGGATCCCGGCGATTACGCCGAAGCCTGCCTCCTTCCCGGCGACCCTCTGCGCGCGAAGTACATCGCCGACACGTTCCTGACCGACGTCGTCCAGGTGAACACGGAGCGCGGGTTGCTCGGATTCACCGGTCTCTGGGAGGGCGAGCGAATCTCCGTCCAAGGGACCGGGATGGGCTGCCCATCGGCGACGATCGTGTTCGAGGAGCTCATCCAGCTTGGCGTCACGCGACTCCTCCGCGTCGGAACCTGCGGGGGGCTGCAACCAGAGCATGCGCTCGGAGACCTGATCGTGGCGTTGTCTGCCGTGCCCGCAGACTCGACCGCGACCCACCTCGTCCTCGGCGAGCCCCACTGTCCGACGGCGAGCTGGGAGCTGATCCACGAGGCCGTCCACGTTGCGAAGACCAGCAAGGAGTCGCTGCGCGTCGGGCCCATCGTCTCCAGCGATCTCTTCTACAACCCCGACCCCGGCCAGTACGAGCGGTGGTCGAGACGCGGGATCCTCGGGGTCGAGATGGAGTCCGCCGCGCTCTTCACCCTGGCGGCTCTCCGCGGCGTGCTTGCCGGCTGCCTGCTGACCGTGAGCGACATCCACGTCGAGGGCGAGTTCGTTCGCATCTCGGACGAAGAGCTACGCGCCGCGGTCGACCGGATGACGCGGATCGCGCTCGAGACCGCAACCGCTCGGCATCAGCATTAGTGACCGGACGGTCTTCCTCGTCAATCCCGCGTCTGCCGCGGGCTCGACCGGCCGCCGCTGGTCGGAGATATCGCACCGAGCAGCCGCCCTCGGGCTAACGGGTGACGTGCTTATCTCCAAGGAGCCCGGCGAGCTCGGCGGGCTCGCTGAGCAGGCAGTCCGGACCGGCGCACGACTGCTCGTCGTCGTCGGTGGCGACGGCTCGGTCAACGAGGCGGTGAACGGAATTGCGGGCACGGACGGTGTGGAGATCGCAGTCATCCCCCGCGGGACCGGTTGGGACTTCGCGCGCAGCCTCGGGATTCCACGCACTCTGGACGCGGCGGTCGAGGTCGCGCTCACCGGCGACGTGCGGGAGATCGACCTCGGGCTCGTGGCGTACCGAACCTGGGCGGGAATGGAGGCTCGCGCACACTTCGCGAACGTCGGGAGCGCGGGAATCAGCGGCGCAATCGCAAAGCGCGCGAACGAGACCTCGAAGGCCCTCGGCGGCAAGATCTCCTACTACTGGGCGACGCTTGCCGCCTTCGCCCGCTGGCAGACGGGGGAAATGCGTGTGTCGGTCGACGACGAGATCCGAGGCGGGAAGATCATCGACGTCGTGGTCGCGAATGGCCGCTACCTCGGCGGCGGGATGATGATGCTGCCCGGGGCCGAGCCGGACGACGGAGTCTTCGACGTTCTCGTGATCGGGGATGTCACGAAGCGCGACCTCCTCTTCACGCTGCCGAAGAGCTATCGCGGCAAGCACCTCCCGCATCCGCGACTCGAAGTCCTCCGCGGCCGCGTCGTAACCGTGGATGGGGACGAGCCGCTTCCGATCGAGCTCGACGGCGAGCAGCCCGGAACGACGCCGGCGCGGTTCGAGATCGTGCCGCGCGGGTTGCGAGTGCGCGTGCCGAGCGTGACGTAGAGAGCGAGCTCGGCCCTATGCGGACGGTCGCCGTGGCGTGGAACGACGTGCCGGAGGCTTCTTGAGTGTGGCGAGCTCTCGTTCGAGCCTCGCGACGCGCGCTTCGAGGGCGTCGATGCCCCGTACCTTCTTGCCGAGGTCGTCCACCCGTGCTCGAAGATCGTTGACCACGTTGGCCGCACGTTGGCCGCCCGGAAGCTCGGAGAGGCGCTGCAAGGCCTCTTCGCCCGCATCGGCAAGCCGGCTCATCAGATCCTTCTCCTGGTCGTTCGTCCGCGCCATGCCGTTAGTCATAGCAGCCCAGCGCGTCATTCGCGAGGTTGTGGTCAAAGCGCAGCGACGACGGCGGCCAGGGTATCCCCCGCCCCTCCGTCGATCTCGAGCTCGGCTCTCTCGTCGAGCGCGGTCGGCCCACGGTTGATCACGGCGAACGAGCGCGCCTCGAGCGGAAGCCCCGCAACCGGCCACACCTCGAGCGTCGAGCCGACGACCAGCATGAGAGCGGCTTCACGCGCGAGCTCGGTCGCGCGTTCGAGCGCACCGTGCGGAAGTAACTCGCCGAAGAGCGTGACGCCCGGCTTGAGGATCTCACCGCAGTGGATGCAGAGCGGAGCAGTGCGCTTGACGAGCTGCGCGAGGACGGCCGCGGTCTCTTCGATCCACAGACAGCCAGGGCATTCCGCCGAACGGATCGACCCGTGCACCTCGACTACGTCTCGGCTCCCGGCCCGGCTGTGCAGCGTGTCGATGTTCTGGGTGACGATCGCCTTCACGAAGCCACGCTGCTCGAGCTCCGCCAGTGCGAGGTGACCCGCGTTCGGCTCCGCTTCGAGGAGTAGGTGGATGCGCCTGCGGTAGAAGTCCCAAACGCGCCCTGGATCGCGCCGGAAGGCCCGGATCGACGCTACTTCGAATGGGTCGACCTCAGCCCAGATCCCCGTCGGCGAGCGGAAGTCCGGGATCCCGCTCTCGGTGGAGATTCCCGCCCCGGTCAGCACCACGCACGGCTGACGCTCGACGATGAGAGCGGCTAGGTCCGCGGCGGACACGCGCCGATCTTAGGCTTAGATGCGTGGAAGGCTTCCCGTTCTCGACCGAGATCAAGGTGCGCTTCGCCGAGACCGACGCGCAGGGGATCGCGCACCACGCGTCGTTCCTCGTCTGGTTCGAAGTTGCGCGCGTCGAGTACCTCGAACGCTACGCAGGCGGTTACCAGTCGATCCGAGACCGCGGGCTCGAGGCGCTGACGGCCGAGGTGCACGTTCGCTATCACCTGGCGGCGTACTTCGACGAGCGGCTCACCGTCTGGACTCGGTGTGTCGATGTCCGCGGCGCCCGCTTCCGCTACGAGTACCGTGTCCTCCGCGCCGGCGAGCTCGTCGCGGACGGACACTCGCTCCATGCAACCGTCGATCGCGAGACGCACCGGCCCACGCGCGTGCCCCGCTGGCTGGCAGAGGCTGTGACTACGGCACGGGAGGAGTGATTCGCGCGTCGGCGTCAGGCGAAGCCTTCGCGGAGTCTCCGGGCTGCACCTTCGGATTCTTTGCCGGCGGTTTGGAAGCCTTCGGAGCCTTTGTTCCGACTCGGACGATTCGCGCATAGGACTCGTAGGACGTGTTCCAGGTCTCGGTGCGCAACAGGTTCCCGTCTCTGTCGTAGATCGTGCGCGTCACCGAGGTGGCACTCGGCGGCGTGCCCTCTTCCTCGACGACCGTCTTGCCGCGCGCCAGGGTGGGATCCTCCTCTCGATCGACGATGACGGGGCCGGTGATCTCCATCGTTCCCTCGGAGCTATCGACGCGGCGATCCTCGCCTCCGTAGATGGCGACCACGATCCCGTCGTACTCCGCGAAGCCCTTCACCAGAACCCACTTCTTCGTGTCGTTGACGAACCTGAGATCGAGGGACGGCCAATACACAGTCGCGTCGCGCCCCAGCTGGTAGCGGCTGATGTACAGGGAGTGCGGATTGCGCTCGGTGATCCTCAGCCCCGCCTCCCAGGCAGCGTTGAAAACCGTGGTCGCCACCTGCGAGGTGCCACCGCCCACCTCCTCCTCGAACTCCGTCCCGATGATCACCGGAGCCGAGCGGAAGCCTCGTTCCTCGGTGCGTTCTCCGAGCGTCCCGTTCAGCGAGAACGTCCCGCCGGGGGCGACGAGGGTGCCGTCGAGAAGCGACACCCCGAGACGGAGGTTCGTGATGCGATCCGACGTGCCCGAGTTGTACGTCTTGTACGCCGACAGTCGCCGGTCGATGCCCATGGCGAGCGCCTCGGCGGTGGTTCGCTCCGGGGCGGCTCGCACGATCGTCAGCGACGCGACCCGATTCGTCCTGGACGTCGCCGCTCGGAGAAGCGCCCGCGCAGCTTTAGGAATGTCGAGCTCCGTTCCGTTGCGCGAGGGGACGATCTGAATGCTCTCGCCGGAAACGGCAAAGCCGGCGTCTACCGGCGGATTGCCGACGCGCTCGGCGAGCGAACGGAAGTAGGCGTCTGCTCGCCGCCCGGCGATTGCGAGACGGGACGCGCCGTCACTCGGAAGGGATAGGAGTGCCGCGATTCGGCGAGGCGGGACCTTGAAGCTGCGCTTGGCAACGCGGAGGACGACGGGTCCGGAGAGAGCGATTCGGGCGTGCCGGGCCGAGGGGGCCAGCGCACGTGCGGTGACAGCAGGCGCGGCGGTGACGACGGGCAGCGGAATCGGAGCACGCAGGCGCTCGAGCGAGCCGAGCCCGCGCACGACCGTGTGCGCTGCCTCTTCCCGAGCGAGCCTGCGGCCGGCTTGCTCGGGAATGGACTCGATCTCGAGACCTCTCCGCGCCAGCGCTGCATTCCTCGGGTCCCGATTCACCGAGCCGGCGATGCGCTCGAGTGCGAAGTCGAGTGGCGCGTTGGACACAGCCAGGCGCGGCAGCACCTCCGCCCCGAAGAACCTGGTGTGCAGCCGCCGGAAGCCTCGGATCGGACCGAACCCGTCACCCGCTTGTCCAGCTGCAGAGACGGCGCCGGCCCAGTCCGGTTGGACGCCGAGCTGGTTCGCGGCGAAGGTGAACGACTCGTCGCCGGCAACGAACGTCACCGGCTTGCCTGCGACGTTCGAATAGAGGCGGTCGAGCTTCGCAACGGCTTCGCGCTGCGTGAGCCCGCCGACGTCGACGCCTGCGACTCGCGCGCCGGGGGCAAGCTCGTGCGACAACCCTGCGAAGGCGAGCCCGAGCAGGATGCCCACGACGACGAAAATCGCGGCCACGAACGCGGTCGCGACGACCAGCGAACGGCTTCGCGCGCGTCTACGCGCGCGGGCGGCAATCAGAGGCGAATCGGCGCGCACCGGGACGCCGGATTTTAGCGGTCGTTCACCTGTCCTGGAGGGCGTCGAGCGCAACGGCGAAGGCCAATACGAGCCGCCGGTCACCCTGGAATTCAGCCCCGAGCTCGAGCACGTAGCGATCGCGAAGCTTGCCGAGCACGCGCCGGTAGGTGGCGACCTGCTGACCGTCTCGGACGAGCACGAAGTTGAACGGCAGCCATGTGAGCGCGGACAGCCAGTCCGAGATGAGTCCCGCGGCTCGACGGACGAGAGCGATGACCCAGCTGGCCTCGTGCGCTTCGAAGAGCTCCGTTCCGGACGCATCGCGTACGACCCAATGGCTGCGCAGGAGCGATTTTCCGAACGACTTCTCGAGCAGCCCGATCACCTGACCGTGCTCGTCGAGCACCTCGTGGCGCCCACGGAACTCGAAAGCGGTCTTCGATTTGATCATGAAGACGTGCGATTCGGCGTCCGGGGCGAGCCGGAAGCGGATGTCCTCCTTGATCGACAGCTTCTTCTGCTTGACGAAGAGCAGCGGCGCACCCTCCTCCGTCGTGCCGGGCGAGGGAATGCTGATCCGATACTCGTTCCCGATCGGCTTGAACACCTGCTGCAGGAGGAAGCGCTCGGAGCCATCGATGGCGGCGAGAACGCCTTGTGGATCTTGCGATGCGGTGGCCATGGCTTAGAAGACGAAGAGCTCGACTCCACCGGAAACGTACAGGCCCACGCCGGTGATGTAGGACGCCAGATCCGAGCAGAGAAACGCGATGGCGTTCGCGATGTCCTGAGGCTCGCCGGGTCGCTTCAACGCCGTGCGCGCGACGATGCGCTCGTTCATCGCGGCGTTCGCCATGTTGAAAGCCTCGGTCCCGATCACCCCGGGGACGATCGCGTTGCACGTGATTCCGTGCCGAGCGCCCTCCATGGCCAGTGTGCGTGTGAGGCCCAACGCGCCGGCCTTGGTCGTCGAATAGCTCGCCTGGCCGAAGCCGCCGAGCGTGCCGGCAACCGAGGCCATGTTGATGATGCGGCCCCAGCCGCGCTCCTTCATGTGCGGCCACACGGCCTGCGCGCAGTTGAACGAGCCGCTCAGGTTCACGCTCAGGTCTCGCTCCCAGAGCTCGGGGCTCTGATCACCGATCTGACCAACGTGGTCGAGCGTGGCGGCGTTGTTCACGAGGATGTCGACCGAGCCGAGCTCCTCGACCGTCCGCGCCACCGTAGTGGCGACCTGCTCGCGGTCGGTGATATCGCACTTGAGCGCCAGCGCGCGTCGGCCCATCGCGCGGATCTCGTCGGCGGTCGACTCGGTGTAGACGATGCCCTGCGCCCGCGCCGCCGTCGCCAGCGCCCCCCAGCGGTCGGTCTCCTCGGAGACCTCCGATTCCACCAGGATGTCCGCGATCGCCACGTCCGCTCCTGCTCGAGCGAGCGTCAACGCGTCGGCGCGACCAAGTCCGCGCGAGCCTCCCGTGACCAGGGCCACGCGGCCGCTGAGATCGATCTCGAGCGCCACCGCGCGATCCTACGCTGCTAGAACCTTGCGGTGCACCGGATCGACGTGGCAGAACGGCGAGCGCGACTCGTCGATCGACACCGGCTCTCGCCCGCAAACCGGGGTGGCAGCGCGCTCGAGGCAGCGAGCTCCGTCGTGGTCCTGCATTCCACCGATCCCGTCACCGTCTTTCTCTCGATCCACGCGCGAGCCGACGTTCAGCCGGCAGTCATCGAGCACGAGCTCTACGAGGAGCGGGCGCTCGTCCGCATGCTTGGAATGCGCCGCACGCTCTTCGTCGTGCCACGCGAGCTCGTCCCGGTCGTCTATGCCGCGTGCACACGGACGATCGCCGTCCGCGAGCGGCGGCGGCTCGAGAAGATGGTCTTGGACAGCGACATCTCGTCCCGGCCGGCGGCGTGGCTCACTCGCACGCTGTCGACAGCGCGAAAGGCTCTCGAAGAACGGGGTGAGGCATTCACGAAGGACCTCGTAGCCGAAATCCCGATTCTGGCCAAGCGGCTTCGCGTGGCCTCGGGCACGAAGTTCGAGGCAACGCAGAGTGTCGGATCGCGCGTGCTACCGCAACTGGCGATGGAGGGCCGGATCGTCCGGGGTCGTCCTCGCGGGTCTTGGGTGAGCGGTCAGTACCGCTGGGTCCCTATGGAGCGTTGGCTGGACGGCTCCATCCCCGCAATGGAGCAGGGAAAGGCGCAAGCGGAGCTCCTCGGACGTTGGCTCGCGGCCTTCGGGCCGGCGACCGAGGCCGACATCCGCTGGTGGACGGGCTGGACAGCCCGTGAGGCTCGCGCGGCGCTCGCGGTCGTGCCACATGCAGTCGTGGATCTCGACGGCGAAGTCGGATTCGTCCTTGCTGACGACCTCGAGCCCGCCGAGACGCTGGAGCCGTCAGCAGCGCTGCTGCCGACGCTCGATCCGACGACGATGGGCTGGAAGGAGCGCGACTGGTACCTCGGCGAGCACGCATCGCTCCTCTTCGACTCGAACGGCAATGCCGGACCGACCGTGTGGTGGGGCGGGCGCGTGGTCGGGGGCTGGTCGCAACGCCGCGACGGCGAGATCGTCTTTCGGTTGCTCGAGGATGTCGGCCGAGATGCGGTCTGGGCGGTGGAAGCCGAGGCTGCGCGCGTGGCGGCGTGGCTAGGCGACGTACGCTTCTCGCCCGGCTTTCTGCCACCGTTCCAGCGCGAGCTGGCGGCCTAGCAACGTGTGCGCAAGACTGGAAATCCGCTCGCGGATTCCAGTCGCGCGAGCATCCCTGAAGGCGTCCGCTTCGCGGCCGCGACGCCACCCAGCCTTCGGACTAGTCGTCCCTTGGGAGGAAGATCTCCTTGGCGATCACGAGCCGCTGGATTTGCGACGTTCCCTCGTAGATCTGGAAGAGCTTCGCGTCACGCATCAGCTTCTCGACCGGATACTCCTTGATGTACCCGTAGCCCCCGAAGACCTGTACCGCATCGGTCGTCACTTTCATCGCCGTGTCCGCGGCAAAGCGCTTCGCGAACGAGGACTGGAGGGTCGCGCGCCTGCCCTGGTCTAGAAACCACGCGGATTGCCAGACGAGCAGCCTCGCGGCCTCGATCTCCGTGGCCATGTCCGCGATCATGAAGTTGACGCCCTGGTGCATGGCGATGGGGACGTCGAAGGTGACACGCTCCTTCGCGTACTCGACCGCGTGCTCGAACGCCGCCTGCGCGACCCCCACGGCCGCGGCCGCGGTCCCCGGCCGCGTGAAGTCGAGGGTCTTCATCGCGATCTTGAATCCCTCGCCCTCCTCGCCCAACCGGTTCTCCGCCGGGACGACGACGTCGGTGAGCCCGAACGCCGAGGTATCCGTGGAGCGCTGTCCCATCTTGTCCAGGTGCTTCTCGATCTGCACGCCAGGGGTGTCCATCGGCACGATGAACGCCGAGATCCCGCGGTGCCCCTTGCTCGGGTCGGACTTCGCGAAGACGACCGTCCAGGCCGCGTAGCCCGCGTTGGTAATGAACGTCTTCGAGCCGTTCAGGACGTACGAGTCGCCCTGGCGAACGGCGGTCGACTTCATGCGCGCGACGTCGGAGCCCGCGTCGGGCTCGCTCAAGCCGAACGAGCAGAGGATCGGCTCCTCGAGCAAAGGCGGAAGCCAGCGCTCCTTCTGCTCCTCGGTGCCGGCGATCAGGACGGGCGCCGCGCCGAGGCCGTTGGCGCCGATGGAGGTGCCGATCCCGGAGCACCCGCGGTTCAGCTCCTCGCCCACGAGCATGCCGTCGAAGGACGGGAGCCCGACGCCGCCGATCGACTCGGGAACGTGCAGGTTCATCAGGCCGAGCTCGTGCGCCTTCGAGATGACGTCCACCGGGTGGGTCGAGTGCTCGTCGTACTCGGCCGCTTTCGGCCGGATCTCCTTGTCGGCGAACTCGCGCGCGAGCGCGCGGAGCTCGCGCTGCTCGCGTGTGAGCTCGAACGAGACGCCGCCCGCGACGCCGGTCTCAACTGCGCTCATACCCTCGGCTCCTGTGTCGATTGACCAGTCAGTCAATCAGTGTAGGCGGTGGCACTACACCCGGTCAAGACGCCGTCTGGGGTCTGTCTTCAGCCAGACCCTTCTCGTAGGATGTGACGATGGCGACGACCACCACCAAGCCTCCCGCCCTCGATCCGCTCGACTATCTCGCGATCGACGTCCTCCTCGACGACGAGGAGAAGGCGATCCGCGACACCGTTAGGCAGTTCGTGCGCGAGCACGTCCTCCCCGATGTGGGCGACTGGTTCGAGAAGGGGATCTTTCCACGCGAGCTCTTTCCCGAGCTCGCGAAGCTCGGCCTCAACGGCATGCACCTCGACGGCTACGGCCTGCCCGGAGCGAGCTCGGTCGCGTACGGGTTGACGTGCATGGAGCTCGAGGCGGGGGACGCCGGTGTCAGGAGCGCGGTCTCGGTACAGGGTTCGCTGGCGATGTTCCCGATCTGGCGCTTCGGGTCCGAGGAGCAGAAGGAGCGCTGGCTTCCGCCGATGCACCGCGGCGAGGTCATCGGCTGCTTCGGGCTTACCGAGCCGGACGCGGGCTCCGACCCGGGCTCGATGCGGACGCACGCGCGACGCGACGGCTCGGACTGGATCCTGAACGGCGCGAAGATGTGGATCACAAACGGCTCTATCGCCGACATCGCGATCGTGTGGGCGCGAACGGACGACGACGCGATCCGCGGTTTCATCGTCGAGAAGCAGATGCCGGGATTCTCCGCGCCCGAGATCCACAAGAAGCTCTCGCTCCGCGCCTCCGTCACCTCGGAGCTCGTGCTCCAGGACGTGCGCGTGCCGGACGAGAACGTGCTGCCCGACGCGACCACGCTGCGCGGTCCGCTCTCCTGCTTGAACGAGGCCCGCTTCGGCATCGTCTGGGGAGCAGTCGGCTCGGGAAGGGCATGCTTCGAGTCCGCGCTCGAGTACTCGAAGGAGCGAATCGTCTTCGGCAAGCCGATCGCCGGCTACCAGCTCACCCAGCAGAAGCTCGCGGAGATGGCGCTCGAGCTGAACCGCGCCACCCTCGTCGCCCTCCACCTCGGCCGGATGAAGGACTCGGGAACGCTACGCCCCGAGCAGGTGAGCCTCGGGAAGATGGGGAACGTCCGCGGAGCGATCGAGGTCGCACGAAGCGCGCGCACGATCCTGGGCGCGAACGGCGTCACGCTCGAGTACCCGGTCATCCGGCACATGAACAACCTCGAGTCGGTACTGACCTACGAAGGCACGCACGAGGTGCACACGCTCGTCGTCGGCGAAGCTCTGACCGGGCAGAACGCGTTCCGGTAGAGATGACCTACAGCCGGAGGCGGGTGAGAGCCCGCCTCCGTGCTGCAACCACCTACGGACAGGTGACCTCGGGATTGAAGTCCGCGAACATCCCTGCCGGGTTGGGCTTCCAGACCCAGGCATGTAGGAGGTAGAAGGCCGGCCCGGGAGGTGGAACCAGGATGTGCATCTCCATTCCGAGCACACTCGGGATCGGCGGCGGGGTCACCCCCGGAGGATTGGAGTTGGGGCCGCGGACGACCCATTCCACGGCGATCGCGATCGGAAGGTCCTCGCGTTTGAAAGCCGACATCTCACCGTCCTTCTTAGTCGTATGACTAAGTCAGTTGACCAAGAGTGCCTCCCATGTCAAGACGCGGCTGCCGCCAGGCCCCCCAGAGCGAGATCGATCGCCGTCTGCTCGGCGCGGACGACCTCCGCGTCGCCGTCCGGAAGTTGCCCGAGCACCCATCCGGTAAGCACCTCCTCGAGCCCGCCGTAGACGATCCAGCTCGCGAGCTGGGCGTCGACGTCCCGGCGGAAGGCCCCGTCGGCCTGGCCCTGCTCGATTACTCGCTGGACGATGGCGAACGCTTCGCGCACCTCACCGACCTGGGCCTGGAGCTGCGGACTGCGGGCTACTTCGCGCACCATGACGGTGACGAGATCAGGATCGTTGCGCCATGTTCGAAGCAGGATCTTGGCGATGCCCTCGAGCTTCTCCGGGGCCGGCTCGTCTGATCTCTCGACCGCAGCGAAGCGTTCGAGCAGCTCACCGAAGTTCTCCCGGAAGACGGTCTCCAGCACCTGCTCCTTCGACGAGAAGTAGTGGTAGAGGAGACCGTGGGCGACACCGGCTTCTGTTGCGATGTCGCCGACCCGCGCTCCGTGATAGCCGTGGCGCGCGAACACGCGGACGGCGGCATCGAGGATGAGCTTGCGCTTCGTCTCCTGAGCGGTTGAATGGCTAGTCAAGGCCGTCGAGGATAGAGGTACGCTCTGTCTCGGTGCAAGCGCTGGACGGGATTCTCGTCGTCGACTTCACGCGCTACCTGCCCGGCGCATACGCGAGTCGCGAGCTCCTGCGACTCGGCGCGCGCATCGTCCGCGTCGAAGGCCCGGAGGGCGATCCGATGCGGGAGACTGCGCCCGCCTGGGATGCCGCCTTGCGCGGCGGAACCGAGTCGATCGTCTGTGACCTGAAAACCGACCTCGACCTCGCCGCCGCATTGTGCGCCCGCGCCGACATCGTGCTCGAGAGCTTCCGGCCTGGAGTTGCGGCGCGCCTCGGGATCGGCCCTGAAGACGTTCCAACTTCGGCCGTCTACTGCTCGATTACGGGCTTCGGGCTCGACGGGCCGCACGCCGCCCGCGCGGGTCACGACCTGAACTATCTCGGCTGGGCGGGGGTGCTCGAGGACACGGCACCGGAATGGCCTCCGGTGCAGATCGCGGATCTCGCAGCGGGCGCGCTCGGCGCGGTGACCGAGATCCTGGCTGCGCTGCTCGTGCGCGAACGCACGGGTCAGGGACGACGCATCGTGATCTCGATGATCCACCGCTCGCACGACCTCGTCGCATTCCGAATCGGGGGCGATCCCGTGCCGCGGATACTGACCGGAGGGCTGGCGTGCTACCGGACGTATGCGACGGCGGACGGACGCCATCTCACGGTCGGGGCGCTCGAGCCGAAGTTCTTCGCACGCCTATGCGATCTACTCGATCGCCCGGACCTCGTCGAGCGGCAGCATGCACCCGACCAGGACGAGGTCGCCCTGGAGCTCGGCGAGATCTTCGCGATGCGGTCGCTCGCGGACTGGCTCGTGCACTTCGGTGACGAGGACGTCTGCGTGGGTCCGGTCTGGGCGCGCGAGGAGGCGGCAGCGGAGTTCGGAGCTCCTTACGGTGTGGACTCACCGAAATTGGGAGAGCACACGCAGCACTGGCGCGACGAACTCGGGGTCACCAAGTAACAGCCTGTTACGTGGGAGCGAGACCGAGCGCGGCTGGAAGCGCGAGCAGCGTGTCTATCCGCTCCGGCTCGTCCAGGCGCAGTCCGTCGCGATCTAGCAGGATCGCCCGCATTCCGAGCGACCGCGCGCCCTCGATGTCGTCCTCGTAAGAGTCACCGACCATTGCCGCCTCACGCGGCTGCACGTCGAGCAGCCGAAGTGCGGCGACGAAGATAGAGGGATGCGGTTTCGTCCGTCCGTGCAGCCGTGATCCGACCATGGCGTCAACCTCGAGCCCGTGATGGGCGACAAACTCCTCCAGATCCCGCTGGCCGTTCGTTACGAGCCCGATCTTCAGACTACGCCTCCGAAGCTCGTCGAAGACGGTGAGGGCGTCCTCGTAGAGCGAGAAGTTCTCGTGCCGCTCCCACTCGCGCACCATGTCCGACGCACACTCCCTGGCGCCGTCCGCATCCCCGCCCATGCCACGGACGATCCTTTCCGTGAATGCGATCCAGATCTCGTCGTCATGCACGAACCGACCTTCGCCCTGCAGCGCCGCGATGGCGGCAGCGCGAGCCTCCTCGTACCGAGTGGGATCGAGCGCCAGCCCGTGCCTCTCCCCGACGCGGCGGTACCCCTCCGGCCCGAGCTCAGGCCCGGGCCGAAAGAGAGTGAAGTCGACGTCGAAAAGCACCGCGCGAAGCACGGATCGAGGATAGCCCCGAAGCCGCTAGGCTTCGTTCGCTCGGGGTGTGGCGCAGCCTGGTAGCGCGCTCCGTTCGGGTCGGAGAGGTCCCCAGTTCGAATCTGGGCACCCCGATTGGCGTGGGGGAACCCGTGGTTCCCCCACGTGCCCCCTCCTTCATTCTGTGGTCTCGAGTCACGCTTTGTCATGCCTACGGGCGAGTGAATCGCCCTCCGGCCGTCGCCTGCGTCGAATACCTGGTTGGCTCCCTCGTTGTTGGTGAGACAGACGTTGCGCAGGGCGCCGGAACCTGAGTATGCTCAGACGGATGCTGCAAGCTCTCGAAAGGTGGGCAGGTTGACCCGTCCTACGAAGAGACTGTCTGAGAGCCCGACTGCGCTATCCGCGCTGGCGGGCTTTTTTGTTGCCGTTTTCCACGACTGGAGGAAGACCTGATGGCAAACCATCTGACGCCCGAAGAGGTCGCCAAGGAGACGGGGATCGACCGCGAGGAGGTCATCCGCATCTGCGTCGCAGAGGGTGTGCCGATCTACCACGGGAAGATCGACAAGACGCTCTTTCAGGCCACACTCGAGGCAGTTGGAACCGCAGCCTCGGCCTCGGGGTCGTAGAGCGTTACGAAGCTTTCGCCCGGCTGCGCGTCTTCGGCTTCGCACGGGCCGGCTTCTTGTCGGGGGCTGACCCCTTCTTCGCCGCCGCGACGCTGGCCTTCAAAGCCTCCATCAGATCGATCACCGGCGCGTCGGCGACAGGCTCGGGCACCGCGATCTCCTCGCCGCGCGTCTTCGCCTCGAGGAGGGCGCGCAGGTCGCGGCGGTAGTCGCTGTGGAGCTCCCCCGGATCGAACTCTCCTTCGAGGCTCTCGATCACCTGCTTGGCGAGCGCGAGCTCGGTGTCCTTGAGCTTCGTGTCCTCCACGGCCTCCGCGATCTCGGCGTGGGAGTAGACGTCCTCGGCCACGAAGAGCGTCTCGAGCGAGAGCGCGTCCCCTCGCGGGCGCACGAGGCAGAGGCTCTCGCGCCCTGCGCGAACGAATCGGCCTAGCGCTGCGGTCTCCGTCTGCCGCATCGCCTCGAGAAGAAGGACATACGGGCGACGCTGGGTCGCCCCCGACCCCGGAACCAGGTAGTAGTGACGGTCGAAGTAGATCGGATCGACCGCTTCGCCTGGGACGAAGCTCCGGATCTCGATCGAGCGCGAGTCATCCGACTGCTCGATCGCCTCCAGGTCGGCGTCCTCGACGATGACGAACTGGCCCTTTGCCACCTCGTAGCCGCGCACGATCTCGTCCTGCGTCACCTCGCGATCGTGCGTCGGGCACCAGCGCTTCTGCTTGATCGGTGTCGCGCACTCTCGGTGGAGCAAGCGGAAGGAGACATCGGACTGTCGCGCAGCGGGCTTCGTCGCCGGTGCAAGGCCGACTGGGATCGAGACGAGGCCGAAGCTGAGGGATCCGTTCCAGGAAGTGCGCATGATGTAGACGAAACTCTAGAGGGACCACGCTGTTTCGTCGCGCCGACCGAAATCCCTCTGAGTAAGCTCAGACAATGACCGAAACGGGGTCCGCGACTCCGGAGACACGTGCGGCCGGCGAGCATCGCACTATCGCGCGGCTCTGGCGCGACGCAGTCGCCGCCAAGCGGGAGCGTCCTGTGTATCTCGTCGAGGACGAGGATGGCGGCGGTTGGCGCGAGGTGTCGTGGAGCGACGCGGACGAGCTCGTGCGCGCGTACGCCAACGGGCTGCTAGCGCGTGGTGTGAGCAAGGGCGACGCGTTCGCGATCCTCGCCCAGAACAGCCTCGACTGGGCGCTGCTGGACTTCGCGCTCGCGCAGATCGGCGCTGTCGGAGTGCCGGTCTACGCGAACAACTCCGCCCGCGATGTCGGCTACCTCCTTGCGCACTCCGAAGCCGTGGGGATCGTCTGCGAGGACGCCGGCCAGCTCGCGAAGGTCGAAGAGGTCGCAGGCGAGCTGACGAAGCTCGAGCACGTGCTCACCTACCACGACCTCGCCGGGCTTGCCGCACACGGCGTCGACTTTGCACGCACGCATCCGGAAGCCCTCGACGAAGCATCGGCGGCGATCGAGGAGGAGGATCTCTTCACGATCATCTACACGTCCGGAACTACCGGTCCTCCGAAGGGCTGCATGCTCAGCCACCGCAACTACTACGCGATGACGAGCGTCGTCGACTCGATGGAGGACCACTACCGGCCGGACGACACGATGCTGCTGTACCTGCCGCTGGCACACAACTTCGGGCGACTGATGCTTCTCACCGGTGCCTATCTGGGCTTCACGATCGCGTTTCTTCCCGATCCGCTCCGGGTCGCACAGGCGATGCTCGAAGTGCGCCCGACCGTGCTGCCGAGCGTGCCGCGTGTGTACGAGAAGGTGTATGCGGCCGTCCAGTCGCGCTTCGACGAGGCGACCGGGATCAAGCGGAAGCTCATCGACTGGGCGCTTCCGATCGGCCACGAGGTCAGCCGCCTGCAGGCGCTGGGGAAGCCCGTTCCCCGCGACCTCGCAACCCGACACCGACTCGCCGACCGGCTCGTGTTCAACAAGGTGAAGGAGCGGCTCGGCGGCCGGCTCCGCATACCGATCTCAGGAGGTGCGCCGCTCTCGAAGGAGATCGCCGAGTTCTTCGACGCGGTCGGCATTCGGATCCTCGAAGGCTACGGGCTGACGGAGTGCACGACTGCGGCGAGCACGAACCGGCCCGACCGCTATCGCTTCGGCACCGTCGGACCGGCTCTCCCGGGGTTCGAGGTGAAGGTCGCGGACGACGGTGAGCTCCTTGTCCGCTCCGAGACGGTCTTCCAGGGCTACTTCAAGGACCCGGAGGCAACTGCGGGAGTCATGACCGAGGACGGCTGGCTGCGCACCGGGGACGTCGGCGACGTCGACGCAGACGGGTTCATCTCGATCACCGATCGCAAGAAGGACATCCTCGTCACCGCCGGCGGCAAGAACGTCGCGCCGCAGAACATCGAGAACGACCTCAAGACCTCGAAGTACGTCTCGCAGGCGCTCGTGGTCGGGGACCGGCGGCCGTATGTCGCAGCGTTGATCACACTGGACGAGGTCGAGATCGAGCGCTGGGCGACCGAGCACGGAGTCGACGGCGACCTCGTCTCCCTCTCACGCGACGAGCGTGTCCGCGAGCTCGTTCAGGGTGCCGTCGACGATGCCAACCGAGAGCGCTCGCGCTTCGAGCAGGTGAAGCGCTTCGCGGTGCTCCCGCGCGACTTCACCACGGAGGAGGGCGAGGTTACGCCTACGCTCAAGCTCCGCCGCCGCGCGGTGAGCGAGCACTTCGAGCACGAGATCGAAGAGCTCTACCGCTAACGCGCGCGAACGGAGAGGCGGCGAGGACGACGGGTCAGCGCGCAGGCCGCAGCCCGGTGAGCGTGACCGTCACGAGCCGGCGGACGGCGGCCCTGGAGGAGAGGCCGCCGGCGGCCGAGAGGGCGTGGAGGCAGTAGCTCGCGAGCTCGTCGGGCGACACATCGTCCCGCAGGTCGCCGGCCTCTGCGCCTTCGGTCAGCAGGTCTCGGATCAAGTCGCGGAGCCGGTGCTGCGCTCGGCCTACGTGCTCGCCCCGATGGAGGAGTGCCACGAACTCCGTGCCGTGGGCGATCGCGACGTCGTGCTGGATGAGCGCGTAGGCCCCGAGCACGGCTTCGAGCCGCTCGCGGGGGACGCCGGCTCGATCCCTGAGCTCGCCTAGATGTTCGAGATGGCTGGAAACCTGGCGTTCGTGCCAGGCGACCAGTATCGAGTCCAGGTCTGGGAAGTACTTGTACAGCGTCGCACGTCCGATGCCCGTCTCTGCGGCGATCCGGGACATCGTCACCGACCGCAGCCCGTGCTCAGCCACCAGCGCCGCCGTCGAGTCCATGGTCGCATCGCGCACCGCCCGTCGGTGCGCCTCGATCGTCTCGTTCCACACCTTCGGCATTGCCTCAGTGTACTCGACGTCGCTGTCAAGACACTCTGACTTGACATCGACACGCTGGCTCGTAAAATCACTAATCATGTTCATCCCTGCACCGACCTGTGCCGGAGGGCACACACCTGGCTGACATGCCCGACTCCGACACCGGCGACGTACCCGACCGCGAATCGGCCGCCCGTGAACCGGTTTGGGTGAAGCTGTCTGCGGTCATCGCCCTCGTCGTGGTCCTGGTGTTCGTCGTCTTGCTCCTCACCGGCCGCGGTCACGGCGCCGGTCGCCACACGGGCGCCGGTAGTGGCGATTCACCGCCTTCCGCCCGCATGCACCAGCCATGACCATGACGCCCCGCCTCCGCAAGCTCGCGCTCACTGCGCATGTCACCTCCTCGGTCGGCTGGCTCGGCGCGGTCGTTGGTTTCCTTGCCCTCTCTGTCGCCGGTCTGGCGAGCGAAGATGAGCAGCTCGTCCGTGCCGCCTTCCTCACAATGGAGTTGACCGGCTGGTTCGTCCTCGTCCCCTTCGCCCTCGCCTCGCTGCTGACCGGGCTCGTCCAGTCGCTGGGCACGACGTGGGGCTTGTTCCGGCACTACTGGGTCTTGTTCAAGCTCCTCATCAACGTCTTTGCCACCATCGTCTTGTTGCTGTACATGCAGTCGCTCAGCTCCTTGAGCGACGTCGCGGCAGAAATGACGTTGTCGAGCGACGATCTCCGCATGCTCCAGAGCCCATCCCCCGTGCTCCACTCCGCTGCTGCCCTGCTGCTCTTGCTCATGGCCACGGTACTGGCGGTATACAAGCCGCGGGGCATGACCCGGTACGGGCGGCGCAGGCTGCGCGAGCAGCGTGGCCTACGCTGAGGGGCGACACGGAAAGTCCAAATGCGGCTGCTACGAGCGCGCGACGACCCACGAGCCCGGTTGCACGCGGTACTCGTGGCCCGAGCCCTCCGATGCCGTCTGCAACGCGAGCGCGACTGCGTCCACGAGTACACGCGGTGACTCAGCCAGACGAACCGAGGCAATGTCGGCTGCCTCGTCGATTTCGATCGCTTCGACGGTGACGATAGCTTCCAGAGCTGCTCGAATACGCGCCGCGCAGGATGAGCACCCCGCTTGCTCGACGACAAAGCGGACGTCGCTCACAGGTGGGAGTCTACGGCGAGCCGAGCGTCAGAGGATGCGGCGAGCGCCGACCCACGACGACATGTACCAGGACTCGTTGATGCTCGAGATCTTGACCACATCGCCCGTGCGGGGCGCGTGGATGAACTGACCGCCGCCGATGTACATCCCCATGTGCCCGAGCCCGTTGAAGAACACGAGATCGGCGAGCTGCAGGTCTTCGCGGGAGACCGGCGTGCCGTACCCGTACTGAGCGGCCGCGTAGTGCGGCAGGGACACCCCGATCTGGGCGAAGGCGTAGCTCGTGAGACCTGAACAGTCGAACCCCTGGGACGGGCTCGCGCCGCCCCAGACGTAGGGCACGCCCAAGTACTGCATCGCAATGGCGATGACCTGCGAGGCCTTCGTTCCGTCGGGCGGCGGCGCCGACGGAACGAGCGTGTCGGCGACATCGACCGTATCTGCGTAGATCGTCTGATCCTGAACGTCTTGTGCCTCCTGGGCCTGCTGCGAGGCGACGACCTGCGCCTGCTCGGCCACCAGGCGCTGCGCGGCTAGCCGCGCGCGGTACTGCGCCGCCCGCTCAGCCTCCCGGCGCGCCTCCTCCGCCAGCAGCTGCGAGATCTCGTCCTTAACCGAGGAGAGGAGCTGTTGGCGCTCGGCAAGCCGGGACTCGATCGATTGCCTCTGCGCGGCTCGCTCGGCGACAACCTCTGTCTGCTCGACCCGTGCGTCCTTCAGGTTGGCGCGTGTCGTCTGGACCTCGCGCCGGAACTGCTTGACCTCGGTGAGAATTCGCGTGTCCTGGCTCGAGACCCGCTCGATGGCGTCGAGCCGGGCGATGATGTCGTCCAGGCTTTGAGATCCGAGCAGCACCTCCAGCGTCGAGTCGTCGTCGCCGTTCATGTAGAGATCTCGGAGACGCTCGGCGATGCGGGCCTGGGCGACATTCAGGCTCTTGCGGGCGGACGTCAGGTGGCGCGCGTTCGTCTCGAGGTCCGTGTCGATCTTCTCGAGCTCGAAGTTCGCGCCGTTCCAAGCCTCGATCGTCGCCCCCAAGCTCATGTCGAGCTCTTGGAGTTCGGCCATGATCGCCTGGGCCTGGGCCCGTTTTTCCTGGACCCCCGGATCGGCGGAGGCCCCGGCAGCGAGCAGCAGCGCAGCACACAGGGACCCCATGGCCAGTGCCGTGAGGAGGACGATTCTCGGCGCCCATCCGGTGGTCGAGCCCCCGAACTTGATCTTGCTTCGACCCCGGACGGACCCGCCGGTGGCGGTCTTGCCCGTCACAAGTGGGGGACCCTAGCACCCATCCCGGATGCCTGCAACCCGCAACAAGACTGAAAAAGTCTGCAAAAGCGGCTCTTTCCTCGTGTCGCACAAACCCGGCTCTGTTAGGGTCCTCGGCTCGTGCGTAGGGGAACACGAAGGTGCGGATTGCATCTTGCTGCGGTCCTGTGTGGGCTTCTCGGGCTAGGCGTCCTTCAGGCGGGCGCCGCCGAGCAGGCGTCCTACCGCCTGCGGGTGGACGCTGTCGCGTATCACCTGCCCGGGCGCACGGCCAGCGGGCTGCAAGTGCGGAAGGGAGTCGTCGCAGTCGACCCGACGCTCATCCCCCTCGGCACGCGCCTCTTCGTCCCAGGCTATGGCAAGGCAATCGCCGCCGATATCGGCGTCGCGATCAAGGGTCGGATCATCGATGTTTGGATGCCGAGCGCCGGCGAAGCCCGAAAGTGGGGACGGAAGACCGTGGTCATCACGGTCTATCGCTAATCCGTCTGCCCGCAACGGTGGCGTAGCGCGAGGCTTGCCCCGCCCTACGTGTTTCGAGTGGTTCAGTGGTACTCGTGAACCACTGCGTGACCCTTGCCGCGGGCGATCATGAAGCGATTGGCGAGAAAAGCGAACGGATAGGCGATCACGAACCCGCCGGCGATCGCCGCCCACAGTAGGAGATCGCCGAGACCCGCCTCCATTGCTCCTGGGACGAGCAACACGAAGGCGTTGTCGATCACTTCCATGATGGTGATAGAAACCGTGTCCGCAGCGAGCGCAATCGGCACGATCGCGCCGAAGGTGAGCCCGGCGCGGAACAGCGGAAGCGACGTCAATGCAAAGCCGAAGAGGTAGGCGAGCCCCACGGCGGTCGCAATCGTCGCGAGGTTGCCCCAGCCGAACGCAGTACCGATAGCTATTCCCGCAACCTCGCCGATCACGCAGCCCGTGAGGCAGTGCGTGGTCGCCGAGATGGCAAGGGAGTTCAAGCTCTGCATCCCGTGGCCTCCGTGGTCGTCCCGGCTCCTCTCCTCTTCCTGGGGGGCCAGCGCCGCGCTGGCCTCTTCCGCGAGCGCCATGTCGTTGTGCGCTCGGTCGTCGTCGCGGGTTTCGCTCCTGTCGCCGGCAGTGCGATTGCTCATAGAGATCTTGCTACCCCTCTCGATTCACGCTCGGATCATCACGCACGCGCTGGTGATCGTCGGCTGTGTCCGCTACAAGGTTACGGATGACACGTCCGCGTATAGCCGGGCTCATCGCGACCCTCGCTGCAGGTGCATTGCTGGCAGCTTCGTCGGCTCCGACACAGGCAGCCCGTCCGGAGCTCTCCGTCGCGCTCGAAAGAGCGCTGGCCGCACCCGGCGTCGCTGCGGGCCGTACGGCCGCACTCGCGGTCGACCTGGAGACCGGAGAGGTCGTCTTCAGCCGAAACGAGAGACAGGCGCTTGCGCCCGCCTCAGCCGCGAAGCTCGCCGTCTCGTTCGCCGCACTCCGCCTCCTCGGCCCCGGCTACCGCTTCAGGACCGAGGTGGCCGGTCGAGGAGAGCTAGTCGGAGGAATCTGGCGAGGCGATCTCTTTCTCGTCGGTCGCGGCGACCCCACGTTCGCGTCTGCTGATCTCGACGCGCTAGCCCGCGACGTCGCGGGCTGGGGCATCCGGCGCGTGGTGGGACGCGTCTTCGGCGACGAGCGGCACTTCGACTCGCTTCGCTCCGCCCCCGGGTGGGAGCCGTGGTTCCTCGGGGTCGAGTCGGCGCCGCTCTCTGCGCTGTCCGTCGACGACGTGGTGACGAACGGCGCCAACGGCTCGGCCGCAGCTGCCGCGCGAGCCTTCACCCTCGCCCTCGCGAGCCGCGGCGTCTCCGTCAGTCGGGCTCCGGGCACGGGCCGCGCTCCCGCGGATGTGCTGCCGCTGGCCAGCGATCTCTCCGAGCCGCTCGCAGCGATCGTCCGGACGATGAATCGCGAAAGCGACAACTTCATCTCCGAGATGCTGATGAAGGAGCTCGGCGCCAGCGTCGCACGTCATGGCTCGACGACCGCGGGAGCTGAGGTCGTCTACACCGAGCTTCGAGCTGCTGGCGTTCCGCTCGCCGGCGTGCACATCGCCGACGGCTCGGGGCTGTCCCGCTCCGACCGGCTGACGACGGAGGCGCTCGTCGCCATCCTCCGGGCGGGCGCGTCCGATCCCGCGATGCGCGATGCGTTCGTCACGTCACTCGCGGTCGCAGGCGTCTCGGGAACACTGAGGAAGCGGCTCGACCGCCGGCCGACCCGAGGACGCGTGATCGCCAAGACCGGGACGACGAGCGTCTCCTCGGCGCTCGCAGGGTTCGTTCGTCGGCGCTACGTCTTCGCGATCATCCAGAACGGATCGCCGGTGCCGTACTGGTCGGCTCGGCGAGCGCAGGACCGCTTCGTAACACTGCTTGCTCGGACCGGTTGATGTGCCTACAGCACGCTGCGAGTGATCCAGATCGCGCCTCCGTCGCCCGAACGCTTGATCGAACCATCGTGCGTCGCGGCGTACAAGATGTGCGTATCGACCGCGATGAAAGCCGCTGGCGCCCCGCCTAGCTGACCGCGCGGCTGCCAGCGGTTTCCTCCATCCGAGCTCATCCACGTGCGGCCGCTCGGATCGAGCAGATAGAGGCGGTCACCCCGAGGCCAGGCGAGTAGGCCGCTCTTTCGCTCGCCATTGCTCCACGTGACGCCGCCGTCCCGTGAGGTAAAGAGGCGACTCTCCCCTGTTGCGACGAGGATCTTTCTGGATTTCGGATGGACGACCAGATCGCGGGAGTCGTTCGGGAGGCTTCCGGTCGTTCCACGTACGACCCTCGTCCCCACTCGCCAGAATGCGGCCCCTCGTCGCGTCGTAGCCGACGATGTGACGCCCTTCGACGCGTAACACGTGAAAGTCGACCTCGCCGAGGAGCGAGACGGGTTGCCAGGTCTCGCCGGCGTCCCGCGATTCGATGAGCCCAAGCAGCGGCGGCAGGTCATCGCGGAGATCGGGATGACCCGACCCGAGAAAGTAGCCGGGAGCCGCGACAGCGAACCCCATCGTGTCCTGATGGCGGTCGCTGGTCGGCTCGGCCATCGCCTTGCCCGGCGGAAGGCGATAGAGACCGTTATGCGTCGCGATGAAGAGGGATTGGCTCTCGGCTTCGAGCCCGAGGGCATGCACGTGCACAGAACCGGGATCGCGCAACGGTGCTAGGTCGGCGTTGAGAGCACGCACCGTCACGAGGCTCACCGCGACGACAAGGACGATCCCGACGGGAAGCCAGCCGGCAAAGCGACGCGCGCGACTTCGTCGCCGTCGCGCGAACATCGGGATTTTTCGCGGCACCGACTTGCTCCGCTACCCGTGATGCTCACCAGCGGCGTGTGGCTCCATGACCTCGATCTCGCGCTCCTGCGCATCGATGATCCGGGCCGCGAGATCGCGAAGCTCGTTGTGCTGCCCACGTCTCGTCGCAGACTCGGCCATGGCGATCGCACCTTCGTGATGCGGAATCATGAGCGCGGCAAACGTCGCGTCGACATCGGCCGCATTCGCAACCTGTTCCGCAGTGTCGTGCTCCATCCCCAACGCGTCCTCGGGAACCCCTAGCACCTCCGGCTCAACCGGACCCAGGGTGCGTGATCCAAACCACTCTTCGCGCCAGTCGAGCATCTGGTCGATCTCGAGCTGCTGCGAGCTGATGATGTCGTTTGCGATCTCGACGAGCTCGGGCTGGGACAAGAGGCGCTCGCTCGCCGCCTCGGCCATCGCGATGGCCTCACGATGGTGCGGAACCATGGCGTCGATGAATGCACGATCGAACGGCACTTCGCCGGATGCAACCGGTGTCTCACCCTCGGATGAAGTCGTTCCGTCGTCACCACATGCGACGGCCCCCAGCAAAACTGCCGCGAGCAGTACTACGAGTTTGATCATCTCTCCTCCTTTGCTTGCAGGCGTCGGAAAGCGGGCGTTACCCGCGAACGACAGACTCTGCGAGGATCAGTTACGGAATCGCTGCAGCGTGCTCGGTGAGACTCGTGCTCTCCGATCGATCGCGTGCTCCGACGGCCAGGGGGTCAGCGGCGCGCGGTGTTCTCCAAGACGTCGCTCGCGTGTCTCGGGCTGCCGAAGAGTCGTGCCCGCGAGAACCGTGACGAGCAGGAGGCAGAGGGCGACGACCGCGCCTGCCATCGCTTCGTCGGTGCTCATCTGATGCAGACCGTGCCCGGCTGCTCCGTACATGAGCAGCGTGGCGACCACGATCGTCGACATGAGTACGCGCGCTCGCGACAGCGACATCTGCTCCAAGGCTACCGGCTCACTCAGCACCGGTTTCGAGAAGCAAGGCCAGATCCGCCTCGGAAAGGACGGGGACGCCGAGCCTCTCCGCCTTCTCGGCCTTCGTGCCCGGGTTCACGCCGACGACGACGCCTGACGTCCTCCCCGACACCGACTCCGAGACCTTCGCCCCGAGGGCTTCGAGGGCCGCCTTCGCCTCCTCCCTCTTGTAGCTCTCGAGCGTCCCTGTGATCACGAACTGCTGCCCGGTCAACGCACCCTCTGCCGGCCGCGCTGGCGCCTCGCCGACCATCTGGATGCCGAGCTCGCGAAGCTCTCCGACCAGCGCACGATTCTCCTCGTCGCAGAACCACTCCGCGATCAGCACCGCTCGGTCCGGGCCCACTCCCTCCACCTCCTCGAGCTCGGTCTGGGTCGCAGCCATCAGCGCATCGACCGAGCCGAAGTGCTGCGCGAGGTTCCGCGCGATCACCCAGCCGACCTTGGGGATGTTGAGGCCGAAGAGCACGCGCGAGAAGGGTTGCTCCCGTGACCGCTCGATCGACGCGATCGCACGCGCCGCCGAGGTCTCGGCGTATCCCTCGAGCGCTTCAAGCTGCTCGCTGGTCACGCGATAGATGTCCGGAAGCGAGCGGACGAGACCTTCGTCCCACAGCTTCTTGACCGTGTTCCCTCCGACCCCCTCGATGTCCATCGCCGACCCCACCCAGTGGTACAGCGTCTCCAGGCCTCGGGACGGACAAGCCCGGTTCGGGCAGCGGTGCATGACCTCGCCCTCCGGCTTCACGATTTCGGTACGGCAGAGAGGACAGCGCTTCGGCATCTTCCATCGCTTCGTTCCCCGCTCGTGCTCGCCCGCCGGCCCGACCACCTGCGGAATCACGTCGCCGGCGCGCTGGACGACGACGAGATCTCCTACCCGGATGTCCTTACGCCGGATGTCGTCCTCGTTGTGCAGCGTCGCGCTGGAGACCGTCACGCCGCCGACCTGCACCGGCTCGAGCTCGGCCAGCGGGTTGAGCACGCCGGTGCGTCCGACACGCACTTGGATAGCGAGCAGACGTGTTACCGCCGCCGTCGGTGCCCACTTGTAGGCGCGCGCGAAGCGGGGTCTTCCGTGGAGCGAGCCGAGGATCTCCTGCTGCGCGAACGAGTCCACTTTGATGACGATTCCGTCGATCTCATAGCCGAGGTCGGCGCGCCTGGCTTCCCACGCGGCGCACGCCTCCGCCACCTCTTCGATCGACTCCAGACGCTCTGCATCCGGATTCGTGCGGAGGCCGAGCTCACGGAGCCACGCAAGCGTCTCCCACTGCGTCCGGGGTGCTGCGTCGCCACGCACGCCGACGCCGTACACGTAGATCGAGAGCGGCCGCTCGGCCGTCATCGCGGGGTTGAGCTGGCGGAGCGAGCCCGCCGCCGCGTTCCGCGCGTTCGGCGCAGGTTTCTTGCCAGCTGCGAGCTGAGCCTCGGTGAAGCGCGCGAAGCCCGCGAGCGGAAAGTAGATCTCCCCGCGCACCTCGAGCGTGCCAGACGGAACCGGCTCGTGGAGGCGGAGCGGCACCGACCGCAAAGTGCGCAGGTTTCCGGTTACGTCCTCGCCGCGCAGGCCGTCTCCCCGCGTCGCCCCTCGTACGTAGACGCCGTTCTCGTAAACGATGGAAACCGCTGAGCCGTCGATCTTCGGCTCGAGAACATATGCCACCGACTCATCGGCGCCGAGCCGCTTGCGGATGTCGTCCGCCCACTTCGAGAGCGCCTCCGCGGTCGTGACCTTCTCCAGCGACCCCATCGGGGACAGGTGCTCGACCTTGCGAAAGCCGTCTGCCGGCGGCGCTCCGATGCGCTGCGTCGGGGAGTCCGGCGTGACGAGATCGGGATGCTCGCCCTCGAGTGCCTGCAGCTCGTCATACACGGCGTCATATGCGGCATCCGAGAGCTCCGGGTCGTCGAGGACGTGATAGCGGTAAAGGTGGTGCTCGACCAGGCGCCGCAGCTCGTCCACGCGCGCAGCAGGAGAGGATCGTTTCGCCTTCGTCCTAGACGACATCGACAAGCTCCTCCGGCGAGCGCACGAACGCATCCGGCTCTTGCGCCAGCAGCGTGTCGTCGGAATGGATTCCTCCCCAGCCGACCGCCACGGCGAATGCGCCGGCGCTCTTTCCCGCCTGGATGTCGAACGGCGAGTCTCCGACGTAGGCCGCCTCCGCGGGCTCGGCGCCCAGCCGCTCGAGGGCAGCGAGCACCGGCTCGGGATCAGGCTTGTGCCGGTCGGTGTCGTCGTGACCGATCACGACCTCGAACTGCTCGGCGAGCCACGGAAAGCGCGCGAACGCGAGGGCAACTGTCCGATGGCGCTTGGCGGTCACGATTCCGAGCCGCCGCCCTTCCGAGCGGAGCCGTGGCAGCACGTCCATCATCCCGTCGAAGGCCTCGAGCGTGTCGTGCAGCGGATCGTTGTGCTTCCGATACACCTCGACGAGCTCGTCCACGCGCCCCGGGCCGAGCTCCTGCATCTGCGCGACGAGGCCCTGGCCGCCGACGGTCGCGGCGAGCTCCTCATACCCGACGTCGCGGTCGAGCACGGTGCGAACGGCGTGCTGCATCGACGCAAGGATGATCGGCCCGGAGTCGATCAGCGTCCCGTCGAGATCGAAGAGGACGATGCGAAAGCGCACCTGGCGATCGTAGCCACGCGCCTCGAGGGGGTCAGGCTCGAGCCTGACCTCGGTGCGAGGTTGTCGAGCTCGGGCATGGCGGCGCGGCAACCCAAGGACAGGATCAGGCTAGAGCCTGACCCCGCGTCAATAGTCGACCCGCTCCAAGTAAAGTCCCCACGGCGGAGCGGTCAGACCCCCTTCGTCACGGGGTCGACCCGCGAGGAGCTTCTCCATGCGGTCGGGCGCGTCCGAGCCGAGCTCGAGCATCGTGCCCACCAGCGCCCGCACCATGTGTCGAAGGAAGCTGTTCGCGGTGATCGTGAAGTCGAAGCGATCACCGTCGCGCTCCCAGGCGCTGTCGAAGATATTGCGGATATGGGAGTCGTGATCCGAGCCCGCGGGCGTGAACGCGCGAAAATCGTGTGTCCCGGCGAGAAGCGAGGCCGCAGTGGCAAGTGCGTCGAAGTCGATCGGGCGCGGCCAGTGAAGCACCCGCCGCGCGTCCAGCGGCGCAGGCGCTCGGCGGGTGAATACCCGATAGCGGTACGAGCGGGAGAGGGCGGAGAAGCGGGCATGGAAACCGTCCGGCGCCTGCTCCGCGGCCACGACCGCCACATCGTCGGGCAGCGCCGACGTCAGTGCCTCCGCGGCGCGGTCGATCGGCGCGCCGGCCCGAACCTCGACACTCGCGACCTGGCCTCGGGCGTGGACTCCTGCATCGGTGCGACCCGCAACCGCGAGCTTTTTCCACTCCGGAAACACGGTGTCGAGTGCGTCGCGCAGGACCCCCTCAACGGTGCGCGAGCCAGGCTGGCGCGCCCAGCCGCGAAAAGCCGTGCCGTCGTATTCGAGCGTGAGCTTCAGAGTCATCGAGCGCGCCTTCCGGGAGGATCGCACTGTTCGGACGAAAAGGCCGGGCAGGACGCGGAACCCGCTCGCAACGCTGAAGATGGCGGGCTGTAGTGTCCGGTTCAAGGTTGCCTGGAACTCACGCACTGCTCGTCGATCTCGTTCGCCGGTCGCGCCACACCCTGGCTCTTCTGGCCGCCCTCTGCCTGTTCGCCGTCGGCTGAACGGTCGATCGAGCCCCCGGGCGGGGCCGACGGGAAGCTGAGGCTATTGCCTGCCGGCGAGGCGCATCTCGAACGGCATGAAGGCCGAGAGAAGAATGCTCACGACGACGGAGCTCGAAACGCCTCGTTCGCGGTGCTGACAGTGAGGCCCGGCTCGGGGCCGCCTCCGATCACGAAGACGTAGGCGCCGAGGGCGGCCATGCCGACTCCGTGGCGTGGCGTCGGCAGGTCGTCGAGCTTTACCCAGCGGCGGTCCGCGATCCGGTAGGCGAGAACCTCGGCGATCGTTCCATCCGGCTCCTCCCCACCGGCCGACAGGACGTGTCCGAGAAGAGCTGCCGCGCCCGTGCCGCCGCGTGGATCGGGCACCGGTGAGAGTCGAGACCAGCGCTTGGCACCTGGCCGGTACGACTCGAAGTGCAGGAGGTTCGTGTCGAGACCCGCCGTACGGCCGCCGATCGCATACACCGTTCCTGCGAGCGCGGTGACGCCCAGGTGCTCCCGCGCAGTCGGTCCAACGACGATCGACCATCGCCTCGTTCGTATATCGAACGAGAGCGCGTTGCGGGCAAGCCTGCCGGCAACCGTGACGCCTCCTGCGACAACGACCTTCCCTGCCGCCACGCCTGCGCCGGCCGCGGCGCGCGGGAACGGCATCCGGGGAAGTGAGCGCCACCTCCCACGCTCGAGGACGAACGAGCTTCGTAGCGGCACTCCAGCAACGGTGTAGCCGCCGAGGACGTAGAGCCTCGTCCCTATTCCCACTGCCATCGAGTGATGGACTCCCACCGGGAGATCGGGAAGCCGCCGCCAACTGTTCCGGGCGGGCGAGTAGGCGTCCACCCTCCTCGACGCGCTCCTCTCGAGCGTCAGGCCACCGAGCACGACGATCTCGTCACCGACTGTCGCTGCCACGACCTCGGTGCGCGGTAGGGGCAGCGGCGCACGCGTCTCCCAGGCGCTCGAAGCTGCGGCTCCCAAAGGTACAAGGGCTAGCGCGAGCAGGACACACGCAAGACGCATGGCTCGCAGGCTAGTCACGCCGGGTCGACGACGAGTAGGAGCCCCTCGACGGCTCGAACGACGACCTGCGTGCCGGCATCGCAGCCTCCGGCACAGCGCGCTTGCCAGAGCTCGCCCCGGATCTTGACCTGACCTCGAGGCCAGAGATCCGACGAGGCGACTCCGACCTTGCCCACCAGTGCGTCGACTCCGACGGTCGCTTTCCGGCGCTTCGACCACCAGATGAAGAGGCCTGTTTCTGCAATGTCGAGAACCGCAGCGACCGCGACGGCCACGAGGCCCCAGGGCGAGGGGAGCACGAAGACCGCGAGCAGGAGCGCGATGAGGACGAGCACGCCCTCGAGGGTACTGCGCGCATATCCGAACACCTCGAAACCGAGGGTCAGGCGTACGCCTGACCCCAACACCCGTCGCCGACCTCAGGTCGGAGTCTGGCTTCAGCCAGACCCCGGATGGTGAGAGCTAGGCCCCGGCCGAAGCCTCCTCCTCCTCGCGACGGGCGCGAGGAGGTGCGAGCGGCGAAGCTGCGGGCTCGTAGTCGACGAGCTCGAGATAGACCATCTCCGCGGCGTCGCCCTGCCGCGGGCCGAGCTTGACGATGCGCGTGTAGCCGCCGGGCCGTTCGGAGAAGCGCGGCGCGATAACCGCGAACAGCCGGTGGACGACATCGTTGGAGCGAAGCGTGGCGAGCGCCTGGCGGCGGGCGTGGAGGTCGCCGCGCTTCCCGAGCGTGATCAACTTCTCGGCGAACGGCTTGACGGCCTTCGCCTTCGCTTCTGTCGTCTGGATGCGACCGTGTGCGATCAGGGCGCTCGCGAGATTCGAGTAGAGCGCCTTGCGGTGGGCGGGAGACCGCCCGAGCTTCTTCCCTGATCGCTGGTGTCGCATCTAGTGCCTTCCGCCGTAAGTCGCCGGACGTTCAGGCGCCCCCGGAAAGTGCGCAGCACTTTCCGGGGTAGGACTGAGGACGACGGCATGCGAAGCGTTCGCAGCCGCGCGACGTGCGGACGTGTTCGCGACGGGGAGCACTTAACCGATGGTGTCCTCGCCCTTGAGCATCAGGCCATGCGCAGCTAGCGCGGAGCGCACTTCCTCGATCGACTTCCGGCCGAAGTTCGGGATCGCGACCAGCTCGTTCTCGGACTTCGACGTGAGGTCGCCGATCGTCTCGATACCCACTCGCTTCAGGCAGTTGTACGAGCGGACACCGAGCTCGAGCTCTTCGATCGGGAAGTTCTCCATGCCGTGCGTGACCGGAGCTTCTGCGGCCGTTTCCGCGGAGGTCTCTCCCAGGCTCTCGAGGTCGAGGTCTGTGAAGATCTTGAGCTGGCGGATGAGGATCTCCGCGGCCTGCCCGATCGCGTCGCGCGGGTCGAGCGAGCCGTCGGTCGTCACGTCGAGGACGAGCTTGTCGTAGTCGGTGCGCTGACCGACGCGTGCCGCCTCGACCTCATACGCGACGCGACGCACCGGCGAGAAGATCGAGTCGATCGGAATCACGCCGATCGTGGTCTCCGGCCCGCGATTCAGCTCGGCGGGGACGTACCCGCGTCCGCGGCCGATGGTGAGGGTCATCTCGAGCTTGCCCCTGTCGGAGACATGGGCGATCTCGAGCTCCGGATTCAGGATCTCGAGGTCGGCGGGCGCCTCGATGTCGGCAGCTGTCACGACTCCGGCACCCTTCTTCGCGATATAGACCTCGATCTCGGGCGACGCGCCGTGCAAGAGCACGATCAGGTTCTTCAGGTTGAGGATGATGTCGGTGACGTCCTCGCGGACTCCCGGAAGCGTCGTGAACTCGTGGGCAACCCCTTCGATCTTGACCGCGGTGACGGCTGCTCCCTCGAGCGAGGACAGGAGCACGCGGCGGAGCGAGTTTCCGAAGGTGTTACCGAAGCCGCGGTCGAGCGGCTCGATCTGGAAGACGCCACGGTGGTCGTCCGCTTCCTCATGGGCGATTCGTGGGATCTGGAAATCCATCAAGCTGGTTCTTGTAGCCAAGACGATCCTTTCTGGTTCTGTGTCATACAGGACCGGGCATGCCCGGCCCCTACTTGGAGTAGAGCTCGACGATGAGCGATTCCTGGACGGGCACGTCGATCTCGTCGCGCTCGGGGAATCGGAGAACTTGGCCGGTGAGCCCGTCGTGGTCGGCCTGGAGCCACGGAGCGACCGACGCGGTCAGGTCTGTCGCCTCCCGGACCAATTGCTCGACCGGGCTGCCGGGCCGAAGCGCGATCACGTCGTTCGCCTTCACGCCGTAGCTAGGAATGTTGACGCGGCGGCCGTTGACCTGGAAGTGACCGTGACGGACGAGTTGGCGCGACTGCGCGCGTGATCCCGCGAAGCCGAGGCGGTAGACGACGTTGTCGAGACGGGTTTCGAGCATGCGGAGGAGGTTCTCGCCAGGCGCGCCCTGACCGCGGCTCGCACGCTCGTAGGTCAGGCGGAACTGCTTCTCGAGCAGGCCGTAGTAGCGCCTCGCCTTCTGCTTCTCTCGAAGCTGGAGCAGGTACTCGCTCTGCTTGATCCGGCCCCGACCATGCTCGCCCGGCGGATAGCTGCGCCGCTCGATCGCGCACTTCTCGGTCAGGCAGCGCTCGCCCTTCAGGAAAAGCTTCAGCCCCTCGCGGCGGCAGAGGCGGCACTTGGGTCCGAGATCGCGAGCCACTAGTGGCCTCCCCGGGGAATTCGGTGCTGCTTGGCTGAGCGAAAACCGAGCAGCGCTAGGACGCAGGGAGCTTCGATATCAGTAGATATCGGGGCGACTGAGGACGACGCGATGCGAAGCGTTTGCACCCGGCCAAGCGGTGCCGGATTTCTCGGGGAGGCCACTAAACCCTCCTCCGCTTACGTTGCCGAACACCGTTGTGGGCCTGCGGTGTGACGTCCCGGACACCGAGGATCTCGAGACCCGCTGCCTGCAGCGAGCGAATGGCGGTCTCCCGGCCCGAGCCGGGGCCCTTCACGAAGACCTCGACCTTCTGCAGGCCGTGCTCCATCCCCTTGCGCGCCACGTTGTCCGCGGTGACCTGGGCTGCGAAAGGCGTGGACTTGCGCGATCCCTTGAAGCCTGCCGACCCGGCCGACTCCCAGACGATGACGTTGCCCTCGCGGTCGGTCAGGGTGACGATCGTGTTGTTGAACGACGTCTTGATGTGCGCCTGGCCGATGGCGATGTTCTTCTTGACCCGGCGCCTCGTGCGACCCCGAGCCGCGGACTTGCGGGGAGGAGCCATCAGTCGCCTCGCGAACAGATCGTGGCTTCACGCCGCGAAACGCAAGCAGCGCAAGGACGCAGGGAGCGCGGCGTTGCAGCGCGCGTGTAGCCGCGAGTTGCGAGTGAGTCGACTGTCATCACTTCGACCTCTTGCTGCGGCCGACGGCTTTGGTCGGGCCCTTGCGCGTGCGGGCGTTGGTCTTCGTCCGCTGGCCGCGCACCGGGAGACCACGGCGATGCCGGACGCCCCGATAGCTGCCGATCTCCGTCAACCGCTTGATGGCCCCCGCGCGGTTGCGGCGCAGATCCCCCTCGACCTCGAGGTCGGAGTCGATGTACGCGCGGAGCTTCGTAACCTCCTCGTCGGTGAGGTCACGCACCTTTTCGGAGGGATCGAGCTCGAGGGTCCTGCAGATCTTCTGGGCGGTCGATTGCCCGATGCCGTAGATATAGGTCAGCCCGATCTCGAGTCGTTTCTGGGTGGGGAGGTTTACGCCTGCGATACGTGCCATGTGGCTTCTTAGCCCTGCCTTTGCTTGTGCCGAGGGTTGGAGCAGATCACGATGGTGCGCCCGTGCCGCTTGATAACGCGGCAGCGCTCACACATCGGTTTGACGGACGGACGGACTTTCATCGATACCTCACGTCGCCAGGAAACCGCGCCTTTCGGTCGTTGTTCGACATCTGAGTCGGTGCCAGGCACGAGCCGGACACCTCGGCGGCGCAAGCATGCAGCCCCGCACCGCGGCCGGTTCATCGTAGCAGAGTCCTTTCAGCAGGCCGTCCCACGCGCGGCGTGAGAATGCGGGGCCCCTCGCCCGTGATCGCGACCGTGTGCTCGAAATGCGCTGCCAGGGAGCCGTCCGCGGTCGAGATCGTCCAGCCGTCGCCGGCAATCGTGATGTCAGGTCCGCCGGCGGTGATCATCGGCTCGATGGCGATCGTCATCCCGTCGGAGAGCCTTGGCCCGCGCCCGCGCTCACCGAAGTTCGGGATATGTGGATCCTCGTGGTAATGGCGCCCAACGCCGTGCCCGACCAGGCTGCGAACGACCGAGAAGCCCGCGTCCTCGACGACCGTTTGCACTGCGCTGGCGATGTCCCCGACCCGATTGTCATGGCGAGCTTCGGCAATTCCCGCGTCGAGCGCGTGTTGGGCGACGTCGAGCAGGCGCTGCGCCTCGGACTCGATCTCGCCGACCGCGAAGGTGTACGCGCTATCTGCGATGTAAGCATCGAGTGTCACGCCGACGTCGAGCGTGACCAGATCGCCCTCGACGAGGGCGTAGGCCCCCGGGATCCCGTGGACGACGACGTCGTTCGGTGAGATGCAGATCGCTTTCGGGTATCCCTTGTAGCCCTCGGAAGTCGGCACGCCCCCGCGCTCTCGGATGAATCCGTCGGCGGCGGCATCGAGCTCGTCCGTTGTCACCCCGGGCGCTATCAACGACCCGACATGCGCGATCGTCTCGGCCACCAGAGCCCCCGCGGCGGCGATTCTGTCGATCTCCCTCGCGCTCTTGCGGATGATCATGCGCTCGTCACCTTCTCGGGATCCGAACCCAGCGAGTCCGGCCCCAACTGCATGAGCGCCTCCTCGATCGCGGCGAAGACGTCGCCCATCGTCAGCTCCCCGTCGACCGTGTGCAGCATGCCCTGATAGCGCTCGACCACCGGCTCGGTGAGGCCGTGGTAGAGGCGAAGCCGGTTCCGGATCACCTCCGGCGCGTCGTCGAGTCGCCCTTCCTCCGCACGACGCTCGAGCAGACGCTCGAGAGCGACGTCGTCGGAGACCTCCAGCAGGAGGACGATGTCGAGCGGCTTCCCGATCTCCTGAAGCATCGTGTCCAGAGCCTCGGCCTGGGGAACCGTTCGCGGAAAGCCGTCGAGCACGAAGCCGTGCTCGTCCGCCAGCCGCTCGCGGATGAGATCGACCATGAGGTCGTCGGGCACGAGGTCGCCGCGCTCGAGAATCGGCTCGACGCGCAGGCCGAGCTCCGAGCCCTCGGCGATCGCCCCGCGGAGAATGTCGCCGGTCGCGACATGCGGAACGTCGTAGGCAGCCGCAATCCGCTTCGCCTGCGTGCCCTTTCCACTGCCCTGCGGGCCCAAGATCAAGATGCGCACAGGCCCGCTACTTCAGGAAGCCCTCGTACGAGCGCATCATCATCTGCGACTCCATCTGGCGCATCGTGTCGAGCGCGACGCCCACTGCGATGAGCACCGAGGTCCCACCGAGCGCCCCGGCACTTGCTTGCGAGAAGCCGCCGTAGGCGATGAACAGGCTCGGAAGCACCGCGACGAGCGCCAGGAAGAGAGATCCCGGCAACGTCAGGCGCGAGAGGACGCGATCCAGGTACTGGGCGGTGGGAGGGCCGGGACGAATGCCGGGGATGTAGCCCCCGTGTCTGCGGAGATTGTCGGCCTGGTCGACCGGGTTGAACTGCACCGCCGTGTAGAAGTAGGTGAAGAGGACGATCATCATGCCCTCGATCAGCAGGTAGATCCAGTCGCCCGGCTGGAAGTACTCGTTGACGAACTTCTGTGTCGTCGGGAAGTACTGCGCCATCGTTGGCGGGAAGGCAAGGATCGCCGCCGCGAAGATGATCGGGATGACGCCGGCCATGTTGACGCGGAGCGGGAGGTACGTCGACCCGCCCGCGGTCATGCGCCGTCCGACCATCCGCTTCGCGTACTGGATCGGGATTCGGCGTTGGCCTTCCTGCACGAAGACGACGGCGGCCACGATCCCGACCGCGATCAGCGGGTAGAAGAGCTTCTCCATCGGGCCGCCGTTCCACCAGGCTGCGATGCCGATCGGCGCCCCGACGAGAATCGACGCGAAGATCAGGATCGAGATGCCGTTGCCGATTCCCCGCTTGGTGATCAGCTCGCCCATCCACATCAGGAGCGTCGTGCCGGCGGTCAGCGTGACGATGATCAACACCAGCTCGCCCGCGCCCGCCTGGAGCGCGCCCTGGTCGCGGAAGAGGAACGCGTAGCCCGTGGCTTGCAGAGCCGCGAGAACTACCGTGAGATAGCGCGTGTACTGCGTGATCTTCGCGTATCCCGCCTCCCCCTCCTTCTGAAGCTCGCCGAGCCGCGGAATGACAACGGTCAGGAGCTGGAGGATGATCGACGCCGTGACGTACGGCATGATCCCGAGCGCGAACAGCGAGAACTGAGACAGCGCGCCGCCCGAGAAGAGGTTGAGCAGGCCGAGGATGGTGTCTCCTCGGCCTTGGAAGTAGTTCTCGATCGTCTCGGAGTTGACGCCGGGGGCGGGGATCCAGGAGCCGAGCCGATACGCGGCGAGGATCATCGCCGTGAAGAGCACGCGACGCCGGAGCTCCGGCACGCGCCAGGCGTTCGCGAGCCAGGAGAACATGCCTACTCGGCGTCCTCGGCGGGCTCTACGTCGTCCTCTGGTCCTGCTTCGGCCTCAGATTCGGATTCTGTGCCGTTCTCGGCTTCGGTCTCCGCGGCCTCGGCTGCTTCCGCCTTGGGCGCGCTCGACTTGTGCCGCTTCTTCTTCTTCTTGACGGGCTCCCCGCGTAGCCAGGTGACCGAGCCTCCAGCTGCTTCGATCTTCTCGACCGCCGACTTCGAGAATCCGTGGGCCGACACTGCCAGCTTCTTCGTCAGCTCTCCTTCACCGAGCACCTTCACGTCGATCGAGAGCTTGCGCACGAGTCCTGCCGACTTGAGCGCTTCGGGCGTGACCTCGGCGCCCGCGTCGAAGCGGAGGTCGAGAGTGCCGACGTTAACGGGCTGGGTGTGCGTGCGGAACGGCCCGATAGGCATCGCATCCGCCGAGGTGTTCCCGCGGAGCTTGCCGAGGCGCATGTCGATCGGCATCTGCCCGCCCTCGAACCCGGCGGGCAGCTTGTGGGAGCCGGCACGGGACTTCTGGCCCTTGATCCCGCGACCCGAGTAGCGCCCCTTGCCGGAGCCGAGACCGCGGCCCACGCGCTTGCGCGTCTTGCGCGGCTGTGCGGGCTCGAGGTTGGAGAGGTTCAGCTCTTCCGAGGCCATGGCCTACTCGGCGTCCTTCCCGTCGATGCGAACCAGGTGATTGACCTGCCTGAGCATGCCCTGCAGCTCGCGGGAATCCTTGTGCTCGGCCGTCCGGCCGATCTTCCCAAGCCCGAGCGCGCGCAGGGTGCCGATGTGCCGGTCCGTCTGGCCGATGGTGCTTCGAACCTGCGTGATCTTCAGAGAGCTCAAGTTGTCTCCTCGGAGACGGCCACTTCAACCGGGATGTCGTCCGCTGCCGGCACGGGCGCCAGAGCTGCACGCTCCAGCGCGAGCGCCTCCTCGGCGCGCGCACGCGTCGCGGGTCGGGGAATCGGAATCACGTCGGCGATCGTCTTGCCGCGGAGCTGCGCGACATCCTCGGGGCGAACGAGCCGTCGCAGGCCCTCCACCGTCGCTCGAGTCATGTTGATCGGCGTGGTGGTGCCGAGGCTCTTCGCGAGCACGTCGCGAATACCCGCGAGCTCGAGCACGGCGCGAACGCCACCGCCGGCGATGACCCCCGTTCCCTCACTTGCAGGACGCAGGACAACACGCGCAGCGTCGAACTGGCCGACGATCTCGTGCGTGATCGTCTGCCCGTGCTTCGGCACCGTGAACAGATTCTTCTTGGCGTCCTCCACGGCCTTGGAGATGGCAAGTGGGACCTCGCGCGCTTTTCCGTAGCCGAGCCCCACGCGGTCGATCTCGTCGCCGATGACGACGAGGGCGGTGAACGAGAACCGCCTGCCGCCCTTCACGACCTTGGCGACACGGTTGATCTCGATCACCCGCTCCTTCAGCTCGCGGGAGTCAGCAACTTCCCTGGTGCTCAAAACTGGAGTCCTTCCCCGCGTGCGCCCTCGGCGAGAGCCTGCACGCGTCCGTGGTAGAGGTAACCGCCGCGATCGAAGACGCAGCGGTCGATCTTGGCCTTCTTCGCTGCCTGCGCCAGCGCCTTGCCGACTGCGGTCGCCTGATCCGTCTTCGAGCCGGATGACGATACCGTCGTCCAGCTCGCCGAGGCAAGCGTGCGGCCGCTCTGGTCGTCGATGAGCTGCGCGAAGATCCCGCGGTTCGAGCGGAACACGGCAAGCCGCGGGCGCTCGGCGGTCCCCGCGATCTTGCCGCGGATGCGGCGCTGGCGGCGCATGCGTGCCTGGCGCTTCGTGAGGACTGTCATGCGCGCTTCCCGACCTTCCTGCGAACCAGCTCGCCCCGATAGCGGATGCCCTTGCCCTTGTACGGCTCGGGCGGACGCACCTTGCGTATCTCGGCAGCGGTCTGACCGACCGCCTGCTTGTCGATGCCCTTGACCACGATCTGCGTCGGGATCGGAACCTCGAAGCTGATTCCGTCCCGCGGCTTGATCGTCACCGGATGCGAGAAGCCGACCGCGAGCTCGAGCTCGGTGCCCTTGAGCTGTGCGCGATAACCGACGCCCAGGATCTCGAGGTGCTTCTCGTAGCCCTTGGTGACGCCTTCGACCATGTTGGCGACCAGCGTGCGCGTGAGACCGTGCAGCGCGCGATCCTCGCCCCGGTTCGTGGGACGGGTGACGATGATCTCGGCCTCCGTCTTCTCGATCTGCATGCGCGCCGGTACGACCTGGCTCAGCTCGCCGAGCGGGCCGTTGACCTGGACGCGGCCGGGCGAGAGCGCGACGAGTACCCCGGAGGGCAGCTCGATGGGCTTTCGGCCGATTCGCGACATTCGAACGCTTACCAGACGAAGGCGATCACTTCGCCGCCGACGCCGCGCTCGGCAGCCTGGCGGTGGGTGATGACCCCGGTCGAGGTGGACAAGATGGCGGTACCGAGCCCGCCGAGCACGCGCGGCAGGCGATCCTTGCCGGCGTAGACGCGGCGGCCGGGCTTCGAGACCCGCTTGAGATCGGTGATGACGCGACGGCGGTCACGCGCGAACTT
>Ga0183260_10000286_pt1 | contig 41278 bp, 39 predicted proteins | sample AntDrymUQ4972206_2_FD_129768 | JGI IMG/M metagenome (GOLD analysis project Ga0183260, IMG submission 129768) | Polar desert sand microbial communities from Dry Valleys, Antarctica - metaG UQ497 (22.06) (version 2) (version 2) | ecosystem: Environmental > Terrestrial > Soil > Desert | place... | reverse complement strand
GGCGTGGCCGCGGCGCCGGGGCTGACGATCAGCCTCAGGGTCGGGGACGGCTCACAAAAGGCGAATCCCTGACTGCATAACGCCAGGGACGCTCGCTCGCGCGACTGATACCGATACGCGGGCCGCGGACGATCTCAGGAGCGGCCGCCGGTGGATAGAGCTCGAAGGGTGGACGATAGAGCGGAAGGCCGTCATGCTCGACGGTGATTCCCAGAGCCTGACAGAGGCGTCCAGGGCCGGAGCAGAGCAGGGCAATGTCGTCGAGACCGCGCCGAGCGCGCATCTCGTCCAGGCCATGAGTAGGCTCGAGCGCGCGCAGCAGAACGGCGGCGCCGACGCCGTCGTCACCGCAGACGACGTTCGCGCACCAGTGGATCCCGTACGAGCGGTAGACGTAGAGCAGGCCCGGCGGCCCGAACATGCTCGCGTTGCGGCGCCTCCGCCCACGGTAGGAATGGCTCGCCGGGTCGTCCGGCGCGTACGCCTCCGTCTCGACGACGAGTCCGCCGACCCCTTCGACGAGGAACGATGCTCCGATCAGGCCGCGCGCGGCAGCGTGCACGTCCTGCGCGAAAAACGCATCCCCGAAAGCAGCGATCAGAAAAGCTGCTCAGGCCCCGAAGGCCTGGCCGTCGCGGCGAGAACGCGTCGCGCCCGTCGCCCCAGGTCGCCGAGGTCGACGCGCCCTTCCTCTGCAGCCGAGGCTAGACGCTCAGCAAGGTCGAGCGCCTGGTCGAGTACGACCGAATCGCCGCCTTCATGCCCCATGTCGTGCAGGATCGTGCGCTCCGTGCGGGAAGCGACGACCGGCGCCGAGATGCCCTCGATCCAGACTCGTGTCCGCCTTCCACCTCCGCGCTCATCGCCGACCAGTGGTTCGAGCGCGTAGATCTTGTCTGCGCGCGCGTACTTGCCGAAGCCCAAGAAGACCATGCTCGGCGCGGTCATCGCCGAGAGTATGACGCTGCGAGGAGCCGCACGAGGATGGCGTCGAACCGCGCCAGGTCACGCGCCGCCGTTGGCGAGATGGTCGGCACGACATGCGTGAGGGACTCGAGAATCGTCAGCCTCGCAGTCGGACAGGTCGCCTCGAACGAGAGCGCGTCAGCAAGCGTGATGTACTTGTCCGCGCGAGCGACGACGAGCTCGACCGGCGCGGTGATCCGGGTCGCGACGGTGAGCGGAGAGAGCAAGTCGACTCCGGCTCGGAGCTCATCCGGAAGAGCGGCGTACAGACCGTCGAAGCGCTCGGGCACGTCGTTCGAAAGCAACTCGACGACAGCTCGTGCCGGAGCTTCCAAACCGTCCCGAGGCCACCCGCGCAGACACGTCAGAGGCTCGGGCGCATAGTCGTCCAGAGACAGCAAACGCGAGCGAAGAGCTGTGCGCTCGTCTCCCGGCGGAAGGCAAGCGACCACCGACTTGGCGATGACGAGCTTGAAGAAGTCGCCGGAGTCGAACGGCACGAGCACGTCGCCATCGCGATACACCCCCGTCGTAATGACGCGAATCGCCTCGGTGACGTCGTTCAGCGGCGCGAGCGCCAGAACGATCGCGACGTGGTCACCGATCGTCGGATCACCAGCAGTTAGGAGCGCGAGCGTCCCTCCACCCGACACTCCGACAAGAGCAGCGCGGTGGTACGCCACATCCGGCCGGGCAAGTGCCGCCTCGACCGCAGCTCGCGCCTGCAGAATAGACGTCGGCGTCAGCTCCCCCGTGGCCAGACCCTCGGGCTCGGCCAGGATCGCCAGCCGCCCGGACGCCGCTAGACCCCGTCCTATCGCTCGGAGCCCCGGATGCGCCCGCCCGCGTCTCGTAATCCCGGGGAAGAGGACGACCGCCGGCCACGGCCCTTCTCCCCGTCCCGGTCGGAAGACGGACGCCGGCACGCCGCCGACTGTCGCCTCGTCCTCGCGCACCTTTCCGACGAGCACGCGGACGATGCTCCCGAGCACGGGACCGTCGTACGCGGCGGCCAGCCCGAGTGGAAGGCGGGCCTGAGCGCGCAGAAGAGCGGGCCAGGTCGAAGGGCGTCTATGCATGCCCAGGAACGACTGCGGACCCGTCGTCTTCTCGCAGCATGACCAGGGTGGCAGACACTGCCAGGACGACGATGACTAGCAAGACCGGGCGAGCGCCCGGGAGAAGCGCAGACGGGATGTCGACATCGGTCCAACCGCGCTTGACGACCTGCTCGTGCCAGAGATCCTGTGCGAAGTTCACCGCGCCGTAGGCGAGCATGAGCCCGAGATACCCGGTCGCGACCACCTGCAGCCCACCCGGCGGCATTCGGACACGGGACAGGAGAAGCCCGGTGACGACGAGTAGCGCCCCATCGCCGCCGTGGTGATGGCCGAGATGGACCGCGGCAAAAGCGGGTCCTGCTTCCTCCGCGTAGAGCTCCTCGCCGAGGAAGACATCGCCCGGGAAGTGAAAGCCGAGCTCGGCTGCGATCCACGGGAGAGACAGGACGAGCACGATCGCGGCTGCCACGAGCCGCACGGGATCACCGCTACGGCGTGGCGCGAACGAGATGCCCGCGCGATGTGCAGCCGCCGCCGTCAACGCGAGCGCCAACGCAACGCCGAGACCCGGGACGACGTTGATCCAGCGGGCATCGAGATCGTCCTGGTCGACGGCAATCGCAACGACGGCCGAGAGAGCGATTGCCGGCCCCACGACGAGCCACGCGCTCCGCGGCAGGGCGGGGACGGCCAGGAGCGCCAGAGCGATTGCGACGAGCGCGATGGGAAAGTTGAGCAGCACCAGTGCGCGACCGAGCCCGCCCGCCAGACCCTCGTTCGAGACGTTGTAGAGCGCGGTGGTGTCGAGCCGGCCGTAGGTGACGAGCACGGCGAGAGTCACCACTGCGAAGAGCGTCCAAGCGACCAGCGACTCGCCCTGGCCGGGGCGCGGCACTAACCAGCGAGCGCGGCGCGGAGCGCTTCGGTCACGTGCTCCTGATCCTCGGCCTCCAGCAGCGCGTGAAAGGGAAGCGCGAGCGTGCGCGCGCTCAGGTCTTCCGCGATCGGGCAGAGACCGGCCCGAAAGCCGTATCGCTCCTGCATGTAGGACTGAAGGTGGATGCAGGGCAGGTAACGAGCGGTCTGAACACCGCGGGCGTCAAGCGCCTCGATCACCGCCTCACGGTCGGCTCCCGAGGGAAGCGTGACGACGTAGACGAACCACGATCGCTCGTGAACGTCGTCATCCGGACACGGAAGCTCGAGCCCGTCCACGCCGGTGAGCAGCTCCGTGTAGCGGGCGGCGACGGCTGCCCTTCTCTCGAGGATCTCGTCGAGCTTCTCGAGCTGACCGAGGCCGATGGCCGCTCTCACGTCGTCGATGCGGTAGTTGAACCCCAGTCGCGCATGCTCGAGCCAGCCTCCCGAGTCGGCTCGACCCTGGTTTCGGAGGCTGCGCAGGAGCCGCCACTCGTCCTCCGAGTGGGTCGTGACCATGCCGCCTTCCCCAGTGGTGATCTGCTTGTTCGGGTAGAAGGCGAAGACCGCCGACGGCCCGTGCGATCCGATCGGCTGCCCGCGGTAGCGCGCTCCGAGCGCCTCACAGGAATCCTGGACGAGCGAGAGTCCGTGCCGTTCGCAGATCACCCGTAACTCGTCGAGCTCACAGGGATAGCCGTAGATGTCGACGGCGACGATCGCCGTCGTCCGCTCCGTCACCGCAGCGGCGACAGCGGCCGGGTCGAGGTTCAGCGTGAGCGGGTCGATGTCGACGAATACCGGCGTCGCGCCCTCGTAGATCGCACAGTTCGCCGAGGCGACGAAGGAGTATGGCGAGGTGATGACCTCGTCGCCCGGACCGACTCCCGCAGCGATGCAGAGAAGATGGAGACCGGCGGTTCCGCTGGAGACCGCAGCTGCGTAGGGAGCTTGCACAGCATCCGCGAACGCCTCCTCGAAACGGTCGATCGTAGGACCGAGGGAGAGACGGCCCGACCGCAGCACATCGAGCACGAGCGCGGCCTCCCGCTCGTCGAGCCAGGGGCTCGAGAGTGAGATCTGGCGAGTGCTGCTCAAGGGCCGGTCCGGGAAGTGGTCACGGTGGATGGCATGCGAGACGTGCCGCGAGGCAAGGACGCAGGAAGCACCGATATGCAGGTATATCGGTGCTGGTTCGCTGCGCCCCCAGGAAGTGCGCAGCACTTTCTGGGGTAGGACTGAGGACGCTGCATCGCGGTGCGTCGCACATGCCAGGCGCTCTGAGCCACTTTCCGGACAGGCCCTCAGACCTCTGCTGGAGTGCAGGCCGTCTCGACCACGTCGAGCCAGTCGCTCCAGCGCTGGTCTCTGCCCTTGACGACGTCGACGTACGCCTTCTGCAGCTCGCGCGTGATCGGCCCGACTCCGATCTCCCGACCGTCTACCGAGCGAACGGGCGCGACCTCGGTCGCGGTTCCGACCATGAACATCTCGTCGGCGAGATAGAGGTCGGTGCGGATGAGCAGACTCTCGTCCACCGGGTAGCCGAGCGCCTGGGCGAGGTGGATGATCGTGTCGCGGGTGATCCCCGGCAGAATCGACATCGAGAGTGGCGGGGTCAGGATCCGCCCGTCCTTCACGATGAAGATGTTCTCGCCCGGGCCGTCGGCGACGTAGCCGTCGCGGGTAAGCATGATCGCCTCGTCGTAGCCTGCCCGGCGCGCCTCGGTCGTCGCGAGCATCGAGTTCAGGTAGATCCCGGTCGCCTTCGCTGCATGGGGAATCACGTTCGGCCCGACTCGCTCCCAGCTCGAGACCATCGTCGAGATACCGGCGTGCTGGCTCTTCTCGCCGAGATACGCGCCCCACGGGAAGCTGATGATGACGACGTCCACAGGGTTCCCTGTGGTCGCGACCCCAAGCTCTCCGAAGCCGTAGAACGCGATCGGACGGACGTAACACGTGGGCAGGCCGTTCGCCGCCACGAGGTCGTGAGTGGCTGTGCGGAGCTCGGCGGTGGAGTACGGCAGATCCATGAACAGCACCTTTGCCGAGTCCGCGAGGCGCTGCAGATGATCCTGTAGGCGGAAGACGGCAGGGCCTTTGTCGGTCTCGTAGCAGCGGATCCCCTCGAACACGCCGGATCCGTAGTGCAGTCCGTGGACGCCGACGTGGACCTTCGCATCCGCCCAGTCGACGAGCTCTCCGTTGACCCAGATCTTCTCGGTCTCTTGCATCGAGTCAGCTCTCCTTTTCTCCAGGCAAATCTCCAGGCAAATCGTAATCCTTGACGACGGCGGTGGGTCGGGCGTGAGAAAGTCGCACTAGCTCCGTGGGAGCGAGGCCGATCAGGTGGTTCGGGGAGCCCCCGCCCACCCAGACGAGCGGGTGCCGGAGCAATGTGCGCTCGAGGAGGATCGTATCGACCTGCGGGAGCGCGAACGGCGCAACGGCGCCAGGCGCGAATCCAGTCGCTTGCTCGACCTCGTGCGCGGAGGCGACGCGCGCGGATTCCGACCCGACGGCACGCGCGACCTTCTCGGGATCCGCTCTGCGGTCACCCGGTACGAGCACGACCAGTGGCCGATCCCCGCATACGAAGACGAGGGACTTCACGATCTGATCGAGAGCACATCCCACCGCCCGAGCAGCGTCCGCCGCCGTCGGCGCTCCCTCGGCGAACTCTTCGACCCGGGCCTCGGCACCGGCGTCGCGCAAGAAGGTGGAGACCCGTCCGACGGGCTCCGGCGAGGCCGCTACCACGCAGAAAATCGTATCGGCTCACGCGTGCGGCACCAAATCGCGCGATGACTCCACGCAGCGTAACGGACACCATTGGGGATCTTCGCGCGATCGGAGTCCGTGCTCGCCGATTCCGATCGTGCGCCACCGAGCTAGCCGAGCGAGAGAAAACGGGCCTCGTCGAATCCGGAAGCGGCGACGCGCTCCACGAGCTCCGGGGGAGCCGTGCTGTCGATCGAGAAAGCCATCAGCGCTTTTCCGCCTTCCTTCGTGCGCGAGACGGCCATGTTCGCGATGTTCACTCCGGCCTCGCCGAACATGGAGCCGACGTTCCCGATAACACCAGGCAGATCGTCGTACACGAGGAACGCCATTCGGGGCGCGAGCTCGATGTCGATCGCGAATCCGAGCGCGCCCGCAAGGAAGAGCCGGGGCTCAGGCCCGATCGTCGTCCCCGAGACCTCTATCTCCTCACCGTCCCCGGCGATCACCACCCGGACGAGGTTCGTGTAGTGCTGCGACGCTGCGAACCGCTGCTCGGAGACGGCGATGCCACGCTCCGCGGCGATGACGGGCGCGTTGACGTAGTTCACTGTCTGGTCGACGCGATCCTGGAAGACACCGTTCAGCGCTGCGACTGTGAGCAGGCGGGTGTCGTACTCGGAGAGCGGCCCGTGCGCGGCCACCACGATCCGTTCAGGACGCCCCTTGATCAGCGCCATGGCAAGTCGTCCCAGCTTGGCGGCGAGCGGGATGAACGCACCAAGTACCTCGAGATCGGCCTGCTCGACGACCGGGATGTTCACGGCAGTGCGTACGAGCTCGCCGTCGAGAGCTGCTGCAACCTGTTCCGCGATGATCAGTCCCGCGCGATCCTGCGCCTCGGTGGTCGAGCCGGCGAGGTGTGGCGTGACGACGACCTGCTCGAGCCCGAGCAGCGGTCCCGAATACGGCTCCGACTCGAACACGTCGAGCGCCGCACCCGCGACCTTTCCCGAGCGAACGGCGTCCACAAGCGCTGCTTCGTCCACCAGCCCGCCACGAGCGGCGTTCACGATGCGAACGCCGTCGCGCATGCGCGCGAATGCGTCCGCGCCAAGGAGTCCGCGCGTCTGCTCGTTGAGCGGAAGGTGGAGCGTGATCAGGTTTGCCTCCGCATAGACATCTTCGAGCGTCGCGACGGACTCCACTCCCAGCTCGCGAAAGCGGTCGAGCACGACGTACGGGTCGTAGGCGATCACCCGCATGCCGAGGCCCAGCGCGCCGCGCGCAACCTGCAATCCGATCCGGCCGAACCCCAGCACGCCGAGCGTCTTTCCCGCGAGCTCGATGCCGGCGAACCGCGTGCGCTCCCATCGTCCGGCGGTGAGCGCGGCGTGTGCCTGCGGAATATTGCGAGCGACTGCGAGCAGGAGCGCCAGCGTGTGCTCGGCGGCCGAGACGACGGTGGCCTCGGGAGCATTCGCGACGACGATCCCTCGCCTCGTCGCGGCATCGACATCGACGTTGTCGACTCCCACTCCCGCGCGTCCGATGACCTTCAACCGGCTCCCCCGCTCGATGAGGTCAGCGTCGATCTCCGTTTCGGAGCGGATCACCACGGCGTCGAACTCCCCGATGATCGAACCGAGATCGGAGTCCGCGTCCTCCACGACGTCGAACCGCGCGCGCAGCAGGTCGAGCCCTGGCTCGGCAATGGGCTCCCGGATCAGGACGCGAGGTCTCTCAGCGCTCATTTCGAAGCACTAGACGCTGACAACCTGGTGGTACGCGTCGAGCGCACGGCTGACGGCGGCGCCGCGCTCGATCTCCGCCCCTCGCTCGGCGAGGAGCACCTCCACGGCGGCCAACGCCGTAGTGATGTCGAAGACGTCGAAGTAGCCGATGTGTCCGATCCTGAACATCCGTGTGCCGAGCTCGCCGTGACCTCCGGCGACCGTGATCCCGAAGCGCTCGCGAAGCGCGAGCACGAGCTCGTGCGCGTTCACACCGTCCGGGGTGAGAATCGCCGTAACGATCGCCGATCGTTCCTCGTCGGGCGAGAACAGCGTCAGGCCCATCGCCTTCGCCCCTTCGCGACAGGCGCGCCCGAGGGCCGCGTGACGCGCGAACGCGGCTTCGAGACCCTCCTCGAGCAACATCTCGAGCGCCTTGTCCAACGAGACCACAAGCGAGACCGCGGGCGTGAACGGGGTGGTGCCGGCCTCGAGCGACGCTCGCAGTTTCGCCCAGTCGAAGTAGACCCGCGGGGTGGTCGTGCGCGCACACCGCTCCCAGGCGGCAGGCGAGACCGTGGAAAGCGAAAGCCCCGGCGGTGTCATCAGCGCCTTCTGCGAGCCGGCGACGACGACGTCGAGATTCCAGGCATCGGTCTCCAGCGGAACCGCACCCAGACTCGAGACCGCATCGACCACCGTGAGCGCGCCGGCTTCGCAGGCGGCATGCGCGAGCGCCTGCACGTCGGCGATCACGCCGGTCGAGGTCTCGGAGTGAACGACGAAGACGATCTCGGCGCCCGTCTCCTCGACTCGCGCTCGAACGTCCTCGGCGCTCGGGGTCTCACCCCACGAGTAGCGAAGCTCATGAACGTCCGCGCCGTACGCAGCGGCAGTCGAGGCCCAGCGCTCGCCAAACTCGCCCGCCGACACAGCCAGCACGCGCTCGCCCGGCGAAAGCAGATTCACTATCGCCGACTCGAACGCCCCGGAGCCGGAAGCGGTGAACAGAAGAACGTCGTTCTGCGTTCGGCACACCTCTTGGAGCCTCCCGAGCGCGCGCTCCATCAGCGCGCGAAAGTCGGGTCCGCGGTGATGAAGAACGGGCTCGGCGCCCGCGGCGAGCACCTCGGGCGGAACGGGCGTCGGCCCGGGCGCCATGAGATAGCGCTTCCGTCTCATCGAGCGTGAGCCTAGCGCCGCCCGCCTCCGGGAGACGCTCGCTCCAAGTTACAAGTTGTAACTTGGAGCCGAGAAACCGCTCGTCCCCACGAAAAATCGCCTTGTTACAACTTGTAACTTGGTTCTCGGGCTCTCAAGCTGACTGGTGAGGAAGGCTCAGTGCGGTCGGTGCCCTGAGAACGAGATGACCTGTTGAAAGGTCGGACGATTCGTCCAGCGCATGGTGTCCGAGAGGACTCCGGACGTGAAACGGATGCGCTCCCTCACCGCGTCCGCGCGCGCCAGGCGGAGGGTGCTGGGCCTTGCGTCTTTTCGAGCCCGGCAGCGCGTGCCCGGCCCCGGATCAGCTGGAGCAGAAGTCCACGGTCGGCTGCGGTGACCCAGCCGGCGCCGAAGGCGACGTCGACCTCGGTCTTCCCGACCACATGGGCGACGCCGAAGCTGTCTTACACGATCGTCACACCCGCACGCGGTCGCTCCCGCTTGCGCGACTTGTCGGCCGCGAGCCCGAGCGGAGCGGGCTTGAAGAGCCGCCTCAGGTCCCGCTGAGCGACGTTCCCGCGAAGCGGCGTCAGAGCGTCGTAGAGCTTTGCCTGATCGGTCGTGTTGCGATCGAAACTGACGCTTCCGTTCTCCCCCGGCGGGAGGATGCTCCACGTGGCCGCAGGCGCGGCATAGTCGCGTTCCGGCGACGCCGCCTCGAGCGGCGAGAGCATCAGCGCGAGCATGCCGACGAGGAGTCCGATCACCACGGCGACACGCCGATACACGCGCTGGAGCGTATCTCAGGCCAGCATGGACGAAAGTACAGTCCTGCGATCGTGGAAGCCGTCCTCGCGTTCGCCGCGACCCTCCTCTCCATCCGACTCTCCGCGGACCTCGCCCGCCGCTTCCGCAGGCAGGGAAGGACCGAGCTTCTGGCGTGGTCCTTTGCGCTCGCCGCCTATGCGTTGGCGGCCGTCGCTCTCGCATGGGGTGCCGCTGCCGGCTGGAGTGAGCCGGCCTTCCGCGTCTTCTACTTCGGCGGCGCGCTCCTGACGGCGCCCCTCCTCGGCGCCGGTTCGCTGCTCCTGGTCGGTCGCCGCTGGGCAGCACCGCTCGCACTCGTCTACATGGGGCTCGCGCTCGGCGTCATCCTCGCGGTCCCGCTCGAAGACTCGATCACGGGCACGGACGTGCCAGAAGCCCAGGATGTCCTCGATCTCTGGCCGGCACGCGTCCTCGCAATCGTCGGAAACACGCTCGGAACGTTGGCCGTCGTCGTGGTCGCAATGGCGACGATCCGCCGACGACCGCTCGGAAACGCGCTCATCCTCGCCGGCGTGGGAGTCGCTGCTCTCGGCAGCGGGCTGGCGGGGCTCGGAATAGGCACGCTCGCTCCGATTCTCGCGCTCGCCGCACTCCTGCTCTACGCGGGGTTCGTCGTCCCTACTCCTCGTCCCTGAGCTCTGCCGGGGCACCGTGTGCTCGATCGCCGCCCGAGCGCCGCTCGCGAACCCAGACTGCGCCGTGCGCCACTACCCCTGCGACAAGAGCCACAGCCCTCCGACCGTGAACAGCACCATCAAGCCGAGCATCGGGTACTGGGAGCGCAGAGCGTCACGTCGGCTCTTCGAACAAGGAGACCGCTCGGTCGTGCGCGATCGCGAGTCCGGCCATGTGACCCACGACGATCTCCCGACGCCAGGCCCCCGGAGTCGCCGCCGGTCGTCTCGTCCGTGGTCGTCTCGTCGGAGGTGGTGTCGACCGTCGTCGTCTCGTCGGAGGTGGTGTCGTCGATCGTCGTATCGGTCAGCGTCGTGGTATTGCTCGCCGCCTCGTCGTCTCCGCCGCCGCACCCGGCAACAGCCAGCACGAGCGCGAAAAGGACCGAGGAAATCGCCAGCCAGCGCATCGCGAACGACCCTACCAGGGGCTACGAGAGGTGCTCGGAGAAGAAGCCGACGATCGCGTCGTAGCAGCGAACGCGGTTCGGCATCTTCAAGACGTCGTGGCCCTCGTCCTCGAAGACGAGGTAGTCGACGTCCTTCCCGCTGGCCCGCAGCCCTTCCACGAGATCGTGCGACTCTTGCTCGACGACGCGCGGGTCGTTCTTGCCCTGGATCACGAGGAGCGGACACGCAATGTCCTCGATGTGCGTCTTCGGCGAGCGTTCGACGAGAAAGGCGCGATCTTCGTCCTTCTCGGGATCACCCAAGATCAGCGCGAAATACGGCTTCCACGTCTCGGGAATTCGCTGGGAGAACGTCACGAGGTCGTAGGGGCCGAACATGTCCACGGCGCCACGCCAGAGCTCGGGATGCCGTCCCGCCAGGGTCAGGGTCATGTAGCCGCCGTACGAGCGGCCGACGACGCCGGCGCGCGAGACGTCGACGCGCTCGTCCTGCGGCAGGATCTCGGTCATGGCATGCACATGGTCGAGACGATCCAGACCTCCCCAGTCCTTGTCGACCCGCTTCGTGTAGTCGAGCCCGTAGCCGGTCGAACCTCGTGCGTTCGGGACGAAGACCGAGAATCCCTCGAGCGTCAGGATCTGGATGAGCGGCATCGAGAACCAGGCGAAGTTGGGCCGCTCCTGGCCCTGCGGACCACCGTGCACGTAGTAGACGAGCGGCCGCGCCCCCTCGTAGCCAAGCTCGGGGGACGGACGGTAGAGACGGGCCGAGATGCGCAGGCCGTCGTGCGAGTCGAACGACGCATCCTCGCCCGCGGACAGGAGCTCCGGGGCCAGCCCGAGCACCCGCTCGCGCGTCTTCCGCGCCGGCTGGGTGTCGGCATCGGGCTCGAGCACATAGAGCTGGGTCGGGTCGGTCGCGGTGCAAAACGACAGCGCGAAGCCGCCGCTTCCCTCGTCGTAATGCAAGCCATGCAGCGTTCCGCCCGCGAGCTCGTCCTCCCCGACCAGGACGCGCTCGACCGTCAAGCTCCGGTCGGCCTCGTCGAAGAGCGTCTCATAGACCCACGAGCAGCCGTCGATGTTGTACTGCGCGGCGTACCGCCCACCCTCGAGATGCTGAAGCGCCTCGAGCTCTCCTGCGCCCTCGTGGACGAGCCCCTCGATCGTCACCGGTTCGATTTCACCCGTACCGTCGAGCTCCAGGTAACCGGGGCTGCCGGTGTCGTCGAAGACGGTCGTCGTGAGGAGGATTCCCTTGCCGCTCACCGTGCCGTGAGCGGAGCCGAGGCCGGAGAACGGATAGTCGCGGCCCTCCTCGCGCTCGTCCAGCGGCGTGCCGTAGAGCACCTGCCGCACGCCAGCGTCATCGACTTCGTACAGCACGATGTCCCCGATCGTGTACCCGTCGCCCAACACCACCCGCGAGTGATCGGGTGTCCAAGCGAAAACGTAGGCGCCGTACGGGCTCTCGCCGATCGTTTCGACTGCGCCCGTGTCCAGATCGACTCGGACCGCCGACATGATCGACTCCTCACGCGAATGCACGTTGAAGTACGCGATTGAGGTCTCGAGGTCGACATCGAGAAGACTCGACCGTCGTCCGAGAAAAGCCTCTTCGGCAAGCGGTATCGGAAACCCGCCCTCGATCGGGATGACGTACGGCACGTAGTTCTCGTCCCCGTCGTGGTCGATCATCAGCACGATCTGCCCGAGGCGGGGCAGTATGTGAAACGAGTACCCGTTGATGAGCTCGGGGTTCTGGAGAGCGAGCTGCGGTGGAACGAGGGGCTCGGGCACGCCTCCGGCGGCATCCATGACGTACAGGCTCAAGTGCCCGGAGAGATTCGAGATGAAGTAGAGCCGCCCGTCCGCAAGCTGCGGCTCGAGGAAGAGGCGCGCCGAGAGCAGCGCCTCGATTCGATCCGCTGTCAAGCCTTCTGGGGAGTTGACCGCTACGGAGTCCGGCACTGGGCTTATGAGGCTACAGCTTCGAGCACGGCATCGGGAATGTCGACGTTCACGTAGACGTCCTGGACGTCGTCCGACTCCTCGAGGCCTTCGACCAGGCGCAGCACCTTGCGTGCGGTCGTCTCGTCCGAGATCTCAACGGTCGCCTTCGGAACCATCGCAAGCTCCGCCGACTCGACCGTGAATCCGGCTGCTTCGACGGCTTCGCGCACAGCCGTCAGCGCTTCCGGAGGTGTGGAGATCACGAAGCTCGAGCCGTCGAGCTCGACGTCGTCCGCCCCGGCGTCGGCGGCCGCGAGCAGGAGCTCCTCCTCGTCGACGCCGTCCGCAGCGGCAAGCACCACTCCCTTGCGCTCGAACTGCCACGCGACAGCTCCCGTCGTCCCCAGGTTGCCTCCATGCTTCGAGAACGCGTGCCGAACATCCGACGCCGTGCGGTTGCGATTGTCCGTCAACGCCTCCACGAGCACCGCGACTCCCTCGGGCCCGTAACCCTCGTAGACGACGGTGTCGAAGCTCGTCCCTTCGGTGTCTGCGCCCGAGCCCTTCGTGATCGCACGCTCGATGTTGTCCTTCGGCATCGAATAGGAGCGCGCCTTCTCGATGGCGTTCTGCAGAGCGAGGTTCGCAGCCGGATCCGCTCCGCCTTCCCGAGCCGCGACGATGATCGCTCGCGAGAGCTTCGAGAAGAGCTTGCCCCGCTTGGCGTCCGCGGCGCCCTTCTTGTGCTTGATCGAGCTCCACTTGCTATGCCCGGACATGTTGTTCCTCTCGGACCATGTCGAGGAACAGCTGATGGACGCGTGGATCCTCTGTCAGCTCGGGGTGAAACGAGGCGAGGAGAAGCCGACCTTCGCGCACGAGCACCGGCTCGTCATCGAGCTTTCCCACTACCTCCATCTCGTCACCGAGCTCTCGAATGCGCGGCGCGCGGATAAACACGCCGTGGAGTGGACGCTCCTCACCCGCGAGCTCGACCTCCGCCTCGAAGCTTCGTACCTGGCGCCCGTACGCGTTACGGTCGACCTCCAGATCGGCGACCCCGAGGTGCTCGCGGTCGAGCACGATCATCCCCGCGCAGGTCCCGAAGATGGCCCCCTGATACGAGCGGATCGCCTCGTCGAGCTCGTAGAGACGCGCAAGGCGCATGATCGTCGTCGACTCACCGCCGGGGATTACCAGCCCGTCGAGCCCCTCGAGCTCCTTCGGCAAGCGCACCTCGACGACCTCGGCCCCCAGGCGCTCGAGCACCTGCACGTGCTCGCGGAAGGCCCCCTGCAGAGCGAGCACCCCGATCCGCGGCATGGAAGCTCTACCAGCCGCGAACTTCGAGCCGCTCTTCGTCCGGGAGCGTCCTCGCGGAAATTCCGACCATCGGCTGGCCGAGTCCCGTCGAGACGTCAGCGAGGACCTTCGCGTCGTCGAAGTGCGTCGTCGCCTCGACGATCGCCCGAGCGCGCCGCGCCACGTCGTCCGCCCAGCCCTCCCGATCATCCAGCGGATCACGGCCAGATTTGAAGATTCCGGAGCCGACGAAGACACCATCCGCGCCAAGCTGCATGCACAGCGATGCGTCGGCAGGTGTGGCGATTCCACCAGCGGTAAAGGTCACCACCGGCAGGCGCCCGTTCTCGGCCACCCAGCGGATGAGGTCGAATGGCGCTCGATGTTCCTTCGCAGCCGCATGCAGCTCATCTCCGCGGAGCGCTTGGAGGCTCCGAATCGCGCCGAAGACCGCGCGCATGTGCGTCACGGCGTTGACGATGTCGCCAGTGCCCGCCTCGCCTTTCGTGCGGATCATCGCCGCCCCTTCGGAGATCCTGCGCAGCGCCTCGCCGAGGTTGGTGGCCCCGCAGACGAACGGCACAGTGAACTGCCATTTGTCGACGTGATGCTCGACATCTGCGGGGGTGAGGACCTCCGACTCGTCGATGTAGTCGACTTCGAGCGCCTGCAAGATCTGCGCCTCCGCGAAGTGGCCGATGCGGCACTTCGCCATGACCGGGATCGAGACCGCTTCCTGGATCTCCCGGATCCGCTGAGGATCCGACATGCGCGCAACGCCGCCGTCCCGGCGGATATCCGCCGGGACGCGCTCCAGCGCCATCACCGCACAGGCGCCCGCCTCCTCGGCGACCCGGGCCTGATCCGCGTCGACGACGTCCATGATCACGCCGCCCTTGAGCATCTCGGCGAGGCCGGTCTTGACTCTCAGCGTGCCGTACTCCGCCACCTGCGGAGTGTAGCCGCGCGTCGACGTACGGTCGCTCCCCCACGCCGTCCCCAGGCCCTGTGGAAGAAGGTACGAGAGTTGCCCAAATTCCGCGCTTCCGCCTGTGGAAATCGCCTGGAGAACCTCGCAAGCGACAAACCGTATGAAACAGATACCGGCTTCGGCGCGACTCCTCTCCCCGCAGGCGATTCGCCTGGCCCGAAGTTGCGCCACACCGAAGCAAGGGGCCCGCCCACCCGGGCCCCTTGCTATTTCCGAAGAGCTTCGCTCAGCGCGGCTGCGGGACGATCCGGATGTACGGCCGCGGTTCCTTCCAGCCGTCCGGCCACAGCTCCTTGGCCTCGTCGTTCGAGACCGATCCGGCGATGATGACGTCGTCGCCGTCCCTCCAGTTCACCGGCGTCGACACCTTGTGCTTCGCGGTCAGCTGCAGCGAGTCGATCACGCGCAGCACCTCGTCGAAGTTACGACCCGTGGTCATCGGATACACGAGGATGAGCTTGACCTTCTTGTCCGGCCCCACGACGAAGACATTCCGCACGGTCTGGTTGTCGGCAGGTGTGCGCCTTTTCGGGTCGCCTTCCACCTCGGCGGGAAGCATCCCGTAGAGCTTTGAGACGTTGAAGTCCGCATCGCCGATGATCGGGTAGTTGGGCGCCTGCCCTTGAGTTTCCTCGATGTCCTTGGCCCACTTCTCGTGATCGCCCGTCGCATCGACCGAGAGACCGATGATCTTCACGTTGCGCTGATCGAACTCCGGCTTGATCTTCGCCATGTAGCCGAGCTCCGTCGTGCAGACCGGCGTGAAGTCCTTCGGGTGCGAGAACAGCACCGCCCACGAGTCTCCGACCCAGTCGTGGAATTGGATCGGGCCTTCAGTGGTGTCAGCAGCGAAATCCGGTGCGATGTCGCCGATCTTCAAGGTCATGTACATCCTCCTTCTGTCTACGAGGCCCCCCGCTCATGCAATCCATTTCATCAAACGCGGCAAGTTGCACCCGTCTTCCCCTTGGGCTCGAGTGCTTCGGCTACCGCTCGTTAGTGTGCGCCGCCGGCGGATCGACGTTGCGCGGCGGAAAGGATCATCTCCGCCTCGACCATGTTGGCCGCAGGGGCTGAGAGGAGCAGGAGGCCGTCGGCGAACTCCAGCGCCCAAATCCTCGAGTCGTCGCGCAGTACGTTGTCGTCGTCGAACCATCGAACCCGCCCTTCGACGATAACGCGGTTCTCGTCGAGCGGTGTGAACACATGGGCCACCGCCTCCCAGAGATGGCGGTCGAATTCCTGCTCCAGGAAACGTATGAACTCGTCGCGACCTCGAACGACATGGCCTGGCTGAACAGCCTTCAACTCGAGAACGACGTCGGGATGGACGACGTCGCGCAGCTTCTCGAACGCGTGCTGGCCGAACAGCGAGAAGTAGCGCCTCGCCAGGCGCTCGCTTTCGGCCGTTCCAGCTGCGCTGCCCTCAGAGATGTCGAGAAGTATGAGCCGCAGCGGTGCAAGCCGTCCACCGTGGACCTCAGCCGGCATGGCGGCTACGCGTTGCATGGGCCCGCCTGGACTCGAACCAGGGACCAACCGATTATGAGTCGGCTGCTCTAACCAGCTGAGCTACGGGCCCGCGCCGATCAGCGTAACCGACGGTTCTGTCCGGCCCACTCGGTGCGCTGCTGACACAATGTCGGGCGGCGTGGAGACCTTCCAGTCCGAGTCGCAACTTCGTACCGCCGGCGGGCTCACCGTCACGGACATCACCGAAGAGGTGCGGGACATCGTCCGCCAGAGCGGCATCCAGGACGGCATCTGCTCGGTGTACTCGCCGCACACCACCTGCTCGGTACGTGTCAACGAGTGGGAGCGCGGCTTCCTCGAAGACTTCGCCGTCCTGCTCAAACGGCTCGTGCCCACCGAGCACTACTACGCGCACGACGACTGGGACCGCCGCACCGAGAACGTGTGCGAGGAGGACATGGAGATCGGGAACGGCCACGCGCACTGCATGTCGATGCTCCTCGGCCCGGCCGGGGAGTCGATCCCGGTGCGCGACGGCGAGCTCGCGCTCGGCCAGTGGCAGCGGGTGCTCTTCCTCGAGCTCGACCGCGAGCGCGACCGGCGCTGGCTCGCCCAGGTCGTCGGCGTTTGAGACCTATTCCGGCGTGACGTAGGCAGCGCTCAGGCCGCCGTCGACTACGAACGCCGCGCCGTTGACGAACGACGCCTCGTCGCTCGCCAGAAAGAGTGCAGCGTTCACGATCTCGCGGGGCTTGCCGAGGCGCCCCGTCGGCCAGTGCACCTGCCGTCGGGCAAAGGCGGCGGGGTCGTCGCCGAAGATCGCGAGCAGGAGCGGCGTCTCGACCGGGCCTGGGCAGAGCGCGTTGACCCGCACTCCCTGGCGCGCGAATTGCACCGCAAGCTCGCGGCTCATCGAGAGGACGGCGCCCTTCGATGCCGTGTACGAGATCTGGGAGGTTGCCGCGCCGAGGATGGCGACGAACGACGCGACGTTGATCACCGAGCCCCCGCCCCGCTCGAGCAGACGCGGAATTCCGTGCTTGCAGCAGAGGAACACCCCCTTCGTGTTCACGTCCTGGACGCGCTGCCACGCCTCGACGGACGTGTCGAGAACGGACGCATCGTCGCCGGGGGAGATGCCCGCATTGTTGTAGAGGACGTCGACGCCGCCGAAGCGCTCGGCGGTCGCCTCGTACATTCGCTCGACCTCGGTCTCGTCGGCGACGTTCGCCCGGAAGGCGAACGCGTCGCCGGAGCAAAGCGACACCGTCTCCTGCGCGAGCGCGTCATCGACATCGGCGACGCAAACCTTCGCGCCTTCACTCGTGAAGACGATCGCGGCTTCGCGCCCCATCCCGCCGCCGGCGCCGGTAATCACGCAAACCTTCCCCTCGAGTCGCCCTGCCACAGCTCAGCCCTCCGTCGAGATGAACACGCTCTTGACCTCCGAATAGCCGTCGAGCCCCTGCATCCCGAGCTCGCGGCCGAAACCGGACTGCTTGAAGCCGCCGAAGGGCGTCTGCACGCGCACCGACGAGTTCGAGTTCACGGACAGCACCCCGGCCTCGAGCGCGCGCGCGACTCTGAGCGCACGGGCTCCGTTGCGCGTCCAGATTGAGCCGGAAAGACCGTAGGGCGTGTCGTTCGCGATTCGGATCGCGTCCTCTTCGCCTTCGAAGGGGATGATGGCCGCGACCGGGCCGAAGACTTCCTCACGCGCGACTCGGTCACCGTTCGTCGCCTCGACGATCGTGCACGGGAACCAGAAGCCTTTGCCGCTCGGCGCTTTCCCGCTGAACACGGCCTCGCCGTCGACGAACGAGGAGACGGTCTCTCGGTGAGCCGCCGACACCAGCGGCCCCATCTCGGTCGAATCGTCCGCCGGGTCACCGACCTCGACACCCTCGGTCGCGGTGATAAATGCGCCGAGGAATCGGTCGTAGACGGACTTCTGCACGAGGATCCGCGAACGCGCGCAGCAGTCCTGGCCGGCGTTGTCGAAGACCGCGTACGGGGCTGCGGCTGCCCGCTCGAGGTCGGCGTCCTCGAAGATCACGTTCGCCGACTTGCCGCCGAGCTCGAGCGTGACCCGTTTGATCGTCGCCGCAGCGCCCTGCATGACGAGCCGTCCGACCTCGGTGGAGCCCGTGAACCCGATCTTGGCCACGTCCGGGTGCTCGATCAATCGCTGCCCGACGACCGAGCCCTTCCCGACGAGGACGTTTACGACGCCCTCCGGGATCCCAGCCTCGAGCACGAGCTCTCCGAGCCTCAGCGCGGAAAGCGGCGTCAGCTCCGCCGGCTTCAGCACGACCGTGTTCCCGCAGGCAAGTGCGGGTCCCAGCTTCCAGCTCGCGATGTTGAGCGGGAAGTTCCACGGGACGGTCAAGCCGACGACTCCAAGCGGCTCGCGAAACGTCATGGCCTCACCGCCTGCAGCCGGAATCGTCTGCCCGTAGTGCTTGTCCACGGCGCCCGCGTAGAAGTGGAAGACCTGGGCGACCATGCCGATCTCGCCGCGGGCTCCCGAGATCGGCTTGCCGACGTTGCGCGACTCGATCTTCGCGAGCTCCTCTCCATGCTCCTCGACGAGCGTCGCGACCCGGCGCAGCAGCCGGGCGCGATCGGCCGGCGCGACCGAACGCCACGCGGGGTACACCTCGGTTGCGCGGGCGACCGCCTCGTCGGTCTCCTCCACCCCGGCCTGCTCGAGCTCCGCGATCGGCTCCTCGGTCGCGGGGTCGAGGACGGTGAGGGTCACTCAGCCTGGCCTCGGGACTCTCGATAGGCACGCGCTTCGGCGACCAGGTTCTCGAAGAGCGCCGCGTCCTCGCCCGCCTCCGGGTGCCACTGCACGCCCACCAGGAAGCGCTGGGACGGGTCCTCAAACCCCTCGAGCGTTCCGTCTCCGGCCCAAGCCGTCTCGACCAAGCCTTCTCCGACACGCCCGATTCCCTGGTGATGGTGAGAGGTGACGTCGGAGCGCGCATCGACCATCGACGCCAGCCGCGTGCCTTCCTTCACCTCGACGGGATGCTGCGCGAACACGCCCGGAACCTTCTTGTGCTCATCCGAGCCGACCTCGTCGGGCAGATGCTGAACGAGGTCGCCGCCACGCGCGATGTTCAGGAGCTGGAAGCCGCGGCAGATCGCGAGCGTAGGCATGTCGTTTCCGAGGGCGGCTTCGAGCAGCGCCATCTCTCCGGCGTCGCGCCGTGTCTGTGGTGTGTCGGTCTCGGGATGAGGCTCGGCGCCGTAAAGCGACGGGTCGATGTCCGCGCCTCCGGAGAACACGATCCCGTCAAGAGTCTCGAGCGTCTCAGCGACTCCCTGCTCGCTCGGCGGGATCAAAACGGGGCGACCGCCAGCTCGCTCGACCGCTTCGACATAGTCGAGCGGGATCAGCGCCGCGGGCAGCTGCCAGACACCCCAGCTCGCCTCCTGGGCGTACGTCGTGATCCCGATGACCGGCCGCTTGCTCATCCGCGCTCGAAGTACCGCGTCCGCTCCCAGTCGGTAACGACCTTGTCGTAGAGGGACTGCTCGGTGCGCGCGTAGTTCAGGTAGTGATCAACGACCTGGTCCCCGAACGCCGCCCGCGCCATCGTGCCAGCCTCGAGGGCGGCGGTCGCCTCTCGGAGCGCAGAGGGAAAACGCTTCGCGTCGGACTCGTACGCATTCCCCTCGAGCGCTGGCGGCAACTCGAGCTCGTTCTCGATCCCGTAGAAGCCTCCCGCGATGATGGCGGCGAACGCCAGATAGGGATTGACGTCGCCTCCCGGAATCCGGGTCTCCACGCGCTTTGCGCTCCCGTGCCCGACGATGCGAAATCCGCACGTCCTGTTGTCGCGACCCCAGGCGAGGGTGGTCGGCGCCCAGCTTCCGGCAGCGAAGCGCTTGTACGAGTTGATCGTCGGCGCGAGAAAGACCGCGAGTTCCTCGAAGCATGCAATCTGGCCGGCGAGGAAGCGGTCGAAGAGCACGTCGTCGTCGCGGAACGCGGGCTCGCCGTCTCGGAAGAGCGAGGCGTGGACGTGGCACGAGTTGCCGATCCAGGACTCGAACGGCTTCGCCATGAACGTGATCGAGCAGCCGTTCGCGTGCGCGATCTCCTTGGCGCCGTTCTTGTAGACGACGTGGTTGTCGGCCATCGTCAGCGCGTCCGAGAACCGGAAGTTGATCTCGTGCTGGCCAGGCCACGCCTCGCCCTTCGAGGTCTCGACCTTGATCCCGGCCACGTGCATCCCGTTCCGAATCTGCCGGATCAGATCCTCGTCGTAGGTCGACGCGAGGATGTGGTAGTCGAGAATGTAGGGCACCGAGGGCGTCAGATCCTCGTAGCGCTGGGCCCAGGCCTCTTCGTAGGTCTGGCGCAGGAGATAGAACTCGAGCTCGGAGCCCGTCATCGGGGTGAGACCGAGCGCCACCGCCCTTTCCATCTGCGCTTTCAGCACCTGCCGGGGAGAAGGCTCGACCGGCGAGCCGTCGTGCCACTGGACGTCGCAGAGGACGAGCGCGGTCGCAGTGAGCCACGGAATCCGCCGGAGCGTGCCGAGATCCGGTGCGAGCGCGAAATCCCCGTAACCCTGCTCCCAGCTCGCGACCTCGTAGCCCGGCGTCGGCTCCATCTCCATGTCGAGCGCGAGGAGGTAGTTGCAGCCCTCGACCGGATGCTCCGCCTCGACCTCCTCGACGAAGAACTCGCCGTGGAGACGCTTCCCGAGCAGGCAACCCTGCATGTCGGTGAAGGCGACGACGACCGTGTCGATGGCGCCGCTTTCGACCTCTTTCTTCAGCTCGTCGAAGCCAAGCACAGAGGCGATCCTACGCCGTCCCTTGACAGAAAGTAGCTGAATACCCCGTCCCCAAGTGCGTCTGACATGCAGAAGGAGGGTGGCATGACCACAGGACCCGCTCCCGGCGGGTATCACACGTCGGAGGACGAGCAAGTCCTCCACAAGCTCGGCTACGCGCAGGAACTTTTCCGCGCCATGGGCGGGTTTCAGAACTTCGCGATCAGCTTCACGATCATCTCGATCCTCGCAGGTTGTCTCACGTCCTACTACATCGCGTTCGGCCAGGGTGGCCCGGTCGCGGTGACGTGGGGCTGGCTCCTCGTCGGCCTGATGAGCACCATCGTCGCGCTTGCCATGGCCGAGATCGCCTCGGCGTTTCCGACGGCAGGCGGTCTCTACTACTGGGCGTCGAAGCTCGGAAGCCCTGCCTGGGGCTGGTTCACGGGCTGGTTCAACCTGATCGGGCAGGTCGCGGTCACGGCCGCCATCGGCTACGGCCTCGCGACGTTCGGGACCGCCCTTCTCAACTTCTGGTTCGACTACCCGAACACCAAGGAGTACATCTTCCTCCTGTACCTGATCTTCCTGGCCGCGGCGCTCGCCCTGAACCTCCTGAACGTGGGCATCACCGCGATGCTGAACAGCGTGTCGGCGTACTGGCACATGGCCGGCGTCGCGTTGATCGTCGGGATCCTCATCGTCGTCCCGGATAACCATCAGTCGTTCGGCTACGTCTTCGGAGAGACGGTCAACGCGACCGGCTTCGGCACGGGGAACGAGGGCTTCTCGAGCCTTGTGTTCCTGTACGTCTTCGCGACGGGTCTCTTGATGGCGCAGTACACCATCACGGGATTCGACGCCTCGGCGCACATGGCCGAGGAGACGCACCAAGCCTCCAGGTCGGCCGCAGTCGGGATGTACATGTCTGTCGTCGTCTCCGTCGTGTTCGGATTCTTCCTGCTCGTCGCGGTGACCTTCGCAATCCCGAGCACCGAGGGGGCGCTCGAAAATCTCGGCTTCCTGGTGCCGTTCATCTGGGCGGAGTCGATGAGCCAGAACTGGGCCGAGTTCCTACTCTTCATCTGTGTCATCGCGCAGTTCTTCTGCGTCACGGCGTCCATCACGTCGGCCTCGCGCATGCTCTTCGCGTTCTCTCGCGACGGCGCCGTCCCAGGACATCGCCTCTGGCGTCAAGTGGGACGAAACCGGGTTCCCCACGTCTCGGTCATCGCCATCGTCGTGGCGTCTGCGCTGATCATGGTGCCCGCGTACTGGAACTACCTGGTCGGCTACCTGGTCGGAACCGGCATCGCGGTGATCGGCCTCTACATCGCGTTCATCCTGCCCGTGATCCTGCGCTTCCGGCTCGGCGACCGGTTCGAGCACGGCGCGTGGAGCCTCGGTGGCCACTACAAGTGGATCGACCTGATCGCCATCGTCTGGGTGGCTTTCATCACGTTCATCTTCCTGCTGCCGCCGTACAAGTCGAGCGTGCCGTGGGAGGACTCGTTCACATGGGAGGCGTTGAACTACGCGCCGATTCTGGTCGGCGGCGCACTGGTCCTCTTCGGAGGCTGGTACGTGCTCTCCGCCCATAAATGGTTCAAGGGCCCGATCCGCATGGGCTCTGAGGAAGAGCTCGAACGCCTGGAGCAGGAACGGTTCGGGAAGTTCGAGCTTCCGCCGGAGACGGCGACATAGGAACGTTCCAGCCGTCGACTCGAGCGAGGGGCGCCATTGGGCGCCCCTCGTCTTTCAGGCTGCAAGCGCCGCGCGAAACGCCGGCTCGGCCGCCGTACGCTCGAGCCGGGCGAAGTGCTCGCTCGCATACGCGGCGAAGTCGAAGTCGAGCTCCGACACCGCGGTCTGCACGACACCCCACATCGCCTCGCGGAAGTCGGACATATACCGCATCAGCTCGAGCCCACGTGTCTGCTCTGGCCGGATCTCTCCGAAGTACGCCTCGAGCAGGTCGCCGCGTGCGTCCTCGTCGAGCTCGTGGTTGATCGAGAAGTTCGCGAGATCGAAGAACGGGTCGCCCATCCCCGCGTACTCCCAGTCGACGATGTACAGGCGCTCGTCGTTCCAGAGGAAGTTCGCGTTCAGGAGATCGTTGTGGCAGGGCTTTGCGGCATCGCCGCCACGAGTTCGTTCGATCTGCGTCGCGAGCCCATGCGCCTTGTCGTAGGCGCGCGGGATGGTCCCACCCCGCGCGAGTGCCGCCCCCCGATAACTCTCCACGACCCGGAAGGAGTCGAAGCTGCCCGCGAGCGGCGGGCCGTGGTGGAACGCCCGCAACGCGGCGGCGACGCGAGCGAGCATCTCCGGCTCGCGCATGCGCTCGACGGGAGGAGTGTCCCCTTCGACGAAGCGCGTGACGAGCCACTCCTCGGGCTCCACGAACGCCACCACTTCCGGCCCGATTTCGAGCGCGGCCGCGGCGCGGGTCGCCTCCAGCTCGACGCTGCGGTCGATCCCGAGCTGGTGGGTGTCCTTACCGGTGACCCGAAGGACGAACACCTCTCCGCCGACCTCGACCTTGAGGTTGTGGTTCGTGATCCCGCCTCCCAGAATTTCGCTAAGCGCGTCTCGTCCCGGCCAGACGCGCTCGACGGCAGCGGCAAGCGCGCTCATGCCCGGATCCGCTCTCCCGACGGGTCGAAGAGCGGCTCCTCCGCGATCTCCCCGGCAACCCGCTCCCCGAAGATCTCGACGTCGACCTCCGTTCCGGCTTCGAGCTCGTCGGGGAGGTACGCGTACGCGATCGACTTCTCGACGGTATAGCCGTAGCCACCGCTCGTCACACGGCCGGCGAGCGAGTCCGCGACGCGGACTGGCTCCGATCCGAGCGCGACAGCGCGTGGATCAGCGAGGGTGAGGCAACGCAGCCTTTCGCTGTAGTCGTCCAGCTCCGCGATTGCCTCGCGACCGATGAACTCGCCCTTGTCGAGCTTGACGGCGAAGTCGAGGCCGGCCTCGTAGGGCATGACCTCGGGCGTGATGTCGGTGCCCCACACGCGGTAGCCCTTCTCGAGCCGCAGCGAGTCGATCGCCTTGTATCCGCCGGCCACGAGACCGTGCTCCCGTCCGGTTTCCCAGAGCGCGTCCCAGAGGGCGAGCCCGTACTCGACGGGGCAGTAGAGCTCCCAGCCGAGCTCTCCGACGTAGGTGACGCGCAACGAGACGCACGGGACACGGCCGACCGCGAGCTCCTGCGCGCGCATGTAGGGAAAGGCCTCGTTCGAGAGATCAGTGGTTGTCAGGGGCTGGAGGATCTCACGAGCCTTCGGCCCCCACAGGCCGTAGCACGCGTACTGGGAGGTCACGTCGTCGACGTAGACCGAGCCGTCCTTCGGGGCATGCTGGCGGAGCCACGCGAGGTCGTGCTGCCCGAACGCGGTTCCGGTGACGATGCGAAAGCGGTCGTCGTCGAGGCGGGTGACCGTGAAGTCGCATTCGATTCCGCCCCTCGGATTCAGCATTTGCGTGTAGGTGATCCGGCCGACGCCTCGCGCCACGCGATTGGCGCAGAGTCGCTCGAGAAAGCCGGCAGCGCCCTCGCCGGTTACCTCGATCTTTGCGAACGAGCTCTCGTCGAAGATCGCCGCGCTCTCGCGACAGGCGATGTGCTCGGCGCCGATCGCCGGCGACCAGAGCTTTCCTGCCCAACCGCGAGGCCGGAGCGACTCGTCGCCGCGGGAAGCGTTGGACTCGAACCAGTTCGCGCGCTCCCACCCGGACTTCTCCCCGAAGGCGGCTCCCAACTCGAGCAGACGCATGTACGCGGGCGAGACCCGGAGCGGCCGTCCCGCTTGCCGCTCGTGTCCGGGGTACTTGACGTCGTAGTACGTCTCGTACACCTCCTTCGTTCGCACGACCGTGTACTCGCGGCTGCGGTACGAGGCGCCGAAGCGGCGCGAGTCCATATGCCACACGTCGAGCGACGGCGTCCCCTCCACGATCCACTCGGCGACGAGCTTCGCCATCCCGCCCGCGCCGGCGAGCCCGTGGGCGCAGAAGCCGGCCGCGACCCAGAAGCCGTTGACGTCGGACGGGCCGAGGATGAACTCCCCGTCCGGGGTGAAGGCCTCGGGGCCGTTGATGAGCTTGACCACCTCCATGTCGGCGAGCTCGGGGACGCGCACGACGGCGTTCTCCATCAGCTCCTCGAAGCGCGGCCAGTCCTCCTCGAGCAGCCTGGAGTTGAAGTCGGCGGGGATCCCATCGAGACCCCACGGCGCGCATTGGCGCTCATAGCCGCCCATCACGAGCCCGCCCGACTCCGGCCTGAAGTACACGAGCAACGAGGGGTCGCGCATCGTCGGCATCTCCAACGGGAGCCCGGTCGGCTTGGTGACGAGGTACTCGTGGGCCATCGGAACGATCGGGACGTTGACGCCGGCAAGCATCCCGATCTCGCGCGCATACATGCCACCGGCGTTGACGACGACCTCTGTCTCGACCTCGCCACGATCCGTCTCGACGGCCTCGACCCGACCTCGGTGGACGCGAATGCCGGTGACCCGCGTTCTTGGCTCGATCTCGGCGCCGCGCTTACGTGCGCCTTCGGCGAGGGCAAACGTGAGCTGGCTGGGATCGATGTAGCCGTCGGTCGGCAGATACGCGGCGCCGAGCACGCCGTCGGTCGAGATGGGCGGAAAGAGCCGCTGCGCCTCTCCTGGCGAGACGAGCTCGAGCGGCAGGTTGAAGGTCTGAGCCCAACCCGCTTGGCGGGAGATCTCTTCCATTCGCTCTTCTGTCGAGGCAAGCCGTAGCGACCCGACCTCGTGCCAGCCTGTCTCGAGCCCCACTTCGCTCTCGAGTGTCCGATAGATCTCGACGCTCTCCATCATCATTTTCGTCAGCGAAAGCGAGCTCCTGAGCTGGCCCACGAGGCCGGCCGAGTGAAACGTCGATCCGCTCGTCAACTCCGCTCGCTCGACGAGGATTACGTCGTCCCAGCCGAGCCGCGCCAGCCAGTAGAGGATCGCGCAGCCGCCGACCCCGCCTCCGATCACGACTGCTCGCGCACGATCACGCATGCGCGGACACTACGACCTGGAGCTGTTCGCGCGCGGCAGACGGAGATTCGCAAATTGCGCGGGTTTTGTTCCTACACGGCCTTGATCGACCTGTCCGGATTTGCATAGAGTCCCGCTGCGCCGAGCACGGGGCGCCGGTAGGACGAAGCCCCCCGAGGAGCACTACGCGGAAGCGGACGGTTTGTCGGGAAGGTGGACGAAAGCGTTCCCGGCTCGGCGAATATTTACAGCCGGGCCCTCGTGCCCGGCTCTCTTTTTTTCCTCTCCAGGCTCCAGAGCAAGCGGATGAACGTGCAGTTTGACCTGTGCGAAAAGAAAACTCCGCAATTTGCGACAAGTCCGCCGCCGAAGGCCTTGACGGGTTTCGTACAGCCCCCTAGTGTGCGGCTTGCACCGAGCACGGAGTGTCTGAGGTTGATGACTCTCCGAGTGACAGCCGCTTCGGCGGAGGTCAGTCGGATTGTCGGACGAAGACTCCACCGACTCGGTGCATTTTCTTTGGACCTGTCGCAGCTGGACGACTCGCCGCAGGCGCTCCGCCAAAGACTCGGCTGTGCCGATCCGACACATTTCCGAACTGCGCCGCGCTGCGCTGGCCGGTCGCAAATTGCGGAAACATTCGTTCCGCGCATGCTTGACCCGCATCGAGCACTTCGCATAGAGTCGTCCTTGCACCGAGTACGGAGCGCCCGAGGTTGATGGTTCTCCGAGTGACACCCGCTTCGGCGGAGGTCAGTCGGATTGCCGGACGAAGGCGACACCGGCTCGGTGCACTTTTCTTTGGACCATGAGCTGAACCGACACAGTTCAGGCTAGGCGCGGCAAAGAGGACTTCAGCCGCAAAATGCGGAAGTTTGCTCGGCTGGCGCTTGACCGGGGCCCGGCTGGTGGCATAGAGTCGCGACTGCATCGAGTACGGAGCGCCCGAGGTTGATGGCTCTCCGAGTGGCACTCGCTTCGGCGGAGGTCAGTCGGATTGCCGGACGAGGACGTCACCGGCTCGGTGCATTTCTTTTGCACGGATAGGCTCGCGCGATGCGTCGATTCCTGGCTCTCGTCAGCTCGATCATCTTCGTCGACGCCATGCTCTACACGGCGCTGACACCTCTGGTGCCCGGCTACGTGGAGGAGTTCGACCTTTCGAAGACGGGCGCCGGTTTGCTCGTAGCGGCATTCGGCGCGGGCGCCTTGTTCGGGGGCATACCGGGGGGCCTGGCCGCCGCACGCTTTGGTCCGAAGAGCGCTGTCGTGTGGGGCCTCATCCTGCTCGGGGTCGCGAGCCTCGCATTCGCGATCGCCGACGGTGTCGTGGCGCTCGGCATCGCGCGTTTCGTGCAGGGTGTCTCGAGCACCGTCACCTGGGCGGGAGCCCTCTCCTGGGTGGCCGGCGTCGCACCCAAGGAGAAGCGCGGCGAGATGATCGGCTTCGCCTTCGGAATGGCGATAGCCGGTGCGATCCTCGGTCCCATGTTCGGCGGCGTCGCGGAAACGGTCGGTATCGGGACTTCGTTGACGACGCTCGCAGTCGTCGCGTTCGCGTTCGCCGGCCTGGCGCTGTTGGGACGTTCGGCGCCCGGCGAGAGGGTGACTGCCGACGGCCTCAAGCGCGCGCTTCGTGACGTCCGCTTCCTGGGTGGGCTGTGGCTGAACACCCTTCCAGCGCTCCTTTTCGGAATCCTCGTGGTCCTCGCGCCGCTAGCGCTCGACGGCGCCGGTTGGTCGACGCTCGGGATAGCTGCGGTGTTCTTCGCGGCGGGGTTGATCGAGGTCGTGATCAATCCGCTTCTCGGCCGCACCACCGATCGGCTCGGACGTCTACTACCCATCCGTTTCGCGCTCGCCGGTTCCATCGCCGTGGCGATCGTGCTGGCCGCATCCTCGGAGCCGTTCCTGATCGCGATCCTGATCGGCGCGGCCGGAATCAGCTTCGGAAGCCTGTATACGCCCGGAATGGCACTGACGTCACACCGAGCCGAGGCTGCCGGCCTCGCCCAGGGCCTCGGCTTCGGGATCATGAACACGGCGTGGGCGGTCGGCGCCCTCATCGGGCCGTCTCTGGGGGGCGCGCTCGCGGAGTCTCAGGGCGACCCCGCCCCGTATCTCCTCGGCGCCTGTCTCTGTGCGCTCACGCTCGTCGCGACGTACGGAATTTCGACAAGAAGGATGTCGCCACGTGAAGCGTGAGGACTGGGACCGCAGGTACGGCGAGAAAGAGCAGCTCTGGAGCCGCGAGCCGAATCGCCATGCCGTGGAGGAAGTGCGAGCTCTAGCGCCGGGCCGAGCGCTCGACCTCGCGTGCGGCGAGGGTCGACATGCAGTCTGGCTCGCAAAGCTCGGGTGGCACGTCACCGCAGTCGATTTCTCCGAAGTGGCGATCGCCAAGGGGCAGGCACGCGCTGCACGTGAAGGAGTCGACGTCGACTTCCGCCACGCGGACCTCCTCGACTTCGAGCCCGAGTTTGGAGCGTTCGACCTCGTGCTCGTCCTCTTTCTTCAGCTCCCGCCCGACGAACGACAGCTCGTGCTCGCCCGCGCTGAGTCTGCACTCGCGCCCGGTGGCACGTTCGTGTTGATCGGCCACGAGCTCGCGAACCTGACCGAGGGCTTCGGCGGGCCGAGCGACCCTAGCGTCCTCTACACGCCTGAAGTCATCCTTGCCGAGCTCCCAGGGCTCGAGGTCGAGAAGGCCGAACGGGTGCTTCGCGAGGTCTCGGACGCCGACCGGCCGGCGATCGACGCGCTGATCAGAGCGCGCCGGCCGCCCACGAGCTAGGCATCAGCAAACGGGCCTTCGGCGAGCAAGCGCCGAAACAGCGCGAACTGCCCTGCCTTGCCGACAGCGACCAGGGTGTCGCCCTGCTGGATGAAGTCGCCTGGCTGCGCGCCGCTCACCGGCTCCGGCTCGCGCAGAATCGCGATCACGGTCACGGCAGTGCGCGCACGCAACCGGGCATCTGCGAGCGTCCTCCCGATCGCCGGGCTCGTATCGGGCACCGGGATCCATTCGATGTGAAGCTCGCCGAGCGCCAGCTCCAGGTCCTCGACGATCTTGGGACGCTCGTAGGCGCCTCCGATGATCGCTCCCAGCTGACGGGCCTCGTCGTCGTGGAGGTCGATCACCGCGGTTGGCTCGTCGTCGTCCGACCGGCGATAGAAGTAGATCTCGCGCTGGCCATCGATGTGCAGGATCACCGACACGCGGCCGCCAAGCGCCGTCCTGAATGTGTACTTGACGCCGACGCCGGGGAGCCGGGTCTCTCGCAGGTCTACGGGCACTCGCTCACGCCTCCTCGAGAATCTTAGGTGGACGGAACACCATGCGGCCCAGCCGCTTGGACTCCTTCATCAGCACGATCCCGATCGTCGCGGTCGCGAGGACGTATAGACCCGCGAAGGCAACGAGGTCGGTTTGCTGGTCGGGGCCGAGCAGCGGGTTTTTGGACGCGATCTGGGCGAGGATGATCGTGAACTCCCCGTGCGCCACCAGGGCAACCCCTGCGTTCAGGCTCTGCCGGTTCGTGAACCCGCCGAGACGGCCCGCGATCAATCCGCCACCGACCTTCCCCACCAGCGTGAGTGCCACCGCGAGCGCGACGATCAACCCGACGTCGCCGATCGCGCCGAGGTCGATCGAAAGCCCGAAGACGAAGAAGAAGAGCGCGGCGAAGATGTCTCGAAAGCTGAAGAACCGGTCCTCAATCTGGTCGCGAACCGAGGTCTCCGAAAGGACGATGCCGGCCATCAGCGCGCCGATCGCCGCGGAAAGGCCGAGCTCGTCCGCGAGAGCCGCCGAGCCGATCAGGATGCCGAAGACGGCGAGCAGGAAGAACTCGAGCGAGAGCCGGTCGAGCGCGCGATCGATCGGACCGGAGAGCCAGCGCGAGACGGCAAGCCCCGCGGTGATGAACACGAGTGCCTTTGCGACCAGGATCAATGTGTCGGACGCCTCCCCGCCGCCGGCGGCGGCGAATCCGAGCATGAAGGCGACGACGATGTCCTCCACGACGAGAATGGCCAGCACCAGATCCGTCTCGTCGTCGCCCAGCCGACGGAAGTCGATCAAGCCCTTGACCGCGATCGCGCTGGAGGACACGAACACGCACGCCGCGAGGACGAGCGCGGCGAAGCTGAAGCCGAAAGCAGCCACCCCGACCAGAAGACCGAGCCCGAAGTTGGCGGCGAGATCTACCGCGCCCCCGAGGACGACATGGCGACCGGTTCGCGTTGCACGCGAGAGGCTGAACTCGAGGCCGAGGAAGAAAAGCAGGAAGATGATTCCGAGCTGCGCGACGAAATCGGTCACCTCATTCTCTTGCTGGATCAGCGCCAGCTGCTCAGGCTCGTTCGGTCCGAGCAAGAGGCCGGCGAGCAGATACGCCGGAATGGCCGAGAGACCGAGTCGCCGCGCGACCAGACCCAACGCCCCGAGCACGGCGATGGTGACGGCGAGCTCGGTGAGGGTCACGCCTCCATTCTCGCGGCTGGCCGGCGCAACGGCAGCGAAAGCGGCAGTCTCAGAGACCGAGCAACCGGTCGATCCAAGAACGCTTGCGCTGCTCGGGAGCCGTCTCGCTTGCCACGGTCCGTTGCAAGCTAGGCATTTCGCCGTTGCCCGGAGATGGCTCGATCGCCGGAGTCTCGACTTCCCGCCGCTCGCGGGGCCGCAGGAGTACCTGCTCGCCGCGCCGCTCCTCCAGTCGCTCGAAGTCGCCGCGAATTGCAGCGCGCATGTCGGCCAGATGGCTCTCTTCCCTCACGACGTGAGCCGTTCCCGGCTCATGGGCGGACTCCTCTATCGAGGCGACGCGAAGGCCGTGATCCAGACGACAGCAGCCCCTTCGTTGAAGATCCCGTCTGCCCGAACGAGCGCGGCGCCGACATCGCGAAAGGCTGGATTGAGGATGTTCGCGCGATGCCCCGGTGACTGCAACCAGGCTGAGACAACCTCGCGAGCACTCACTGACCCGAGCGCGCCCACGTAGAGATTCTCGCCAAAACGGCTGTACGCATAGCCGGATCGCCGGATGGGCGCAGCCGCGTCCGAACCGCACGGCGTGTGTGAGATCTGCCGACAAGACGCAACGCCGTGACCCTTCAGCGCCGCGGCGCGCTGGAGCGAGTGCGAGGGCGAGAGACGCCCCTGGCGACTCTGCGCCCGCGCCCAGTTCACCAGGCACGTGATCGCGTGCCGTTGCAGCCGTGGCGATGCAACACGTTGGGTGGAGCCCTTGCATGAAGAAGCCGGGGCAAGGTCTGCGCTCCATGCTCGCGCGGACCCAGACGCAGTGGCGCCAAACACGAGCGTCGCAAGAGCGAGCCCGATACACGCGGCCACGCAGAAGCGGACCGGCACTGCCGCAGTCACCGAGATCAAAGTCCTAGGACCGATCCCTCAACTCTGTGATCCTGCCCCTCATCAGGGTCACTGCGACGACCCTAACCGATCCGTGGGGCGGTGGCTCCGCCAACTGACCGCCGCGAGGAGGCCGAGCACGAGCGTGGGCAGGATCGTGAGTGACCGGTAGAGCAACGTTCCCGCGACGGCATCCGCATTCGAGGCGCCGAACGCCACCAACGCTCCAGTCAGACCGAGCTCGACGATGCCGAGACCGCCGGGCGTCAACGGAAGCGCGCCCAGGATGCGGATCAGCGCCCACGCGGCAAAAGCCTCGACCCAGGAGACCTCCCCGCCCGTGACTCCCACGACTCGGATGCAGACGACGAGAAGCAGAAACACCGTGAGGTGTCCGGCCAGCGTCGCCAGCGTGAGGACATGCCACCGCCGACGCAGCAGCTGGAGGGCCCCCGAGCGAAACCGCCCGAGGCTCTCCCCTCCCCAGTTCACGGGATCACGCCGCAGCAGCCGCCGGACGCGGCTTACGAGTCGCGCGACCAGCGAGCCGATTCGACGCGCGCGCTCGGCGCTCGAGAGCGCAAACGCGAACGCCGAGACCGCGACCACCAGAATCGCGAGCCCCACGAAGGCAGTCGTTCGTAAGGCCGGGTGATCCTGCTCCACGCCCGTGAGCAGCACCAGCGCGACGATGGGGAAGACGAGATTCGCGAACTGGTTCCAGACCCCGGTCACCGCGACGGCGAGCGCCGAGGAGCCGCTGCTGAACCCCCACGAGCGGAGCATTGAATACGACCCCGCCATTCCCACCGCGGCACCTGCGGGTGTGACCATCGAGAGCGCGGTCGACGCCTGGGTCATCACCAACGCCTGGCGGAACGCGAGACCCGGTAGCGCAACCATCCAGCTCGGCGGAAAGGTCGAGAGATTCAGCGCGGTCGCGACCAAGAGCACGACTCCGTCCTGCCAGCTCAACCCCTTCATGACGTCCCAGACATCGCGGTAGTCGGCGATGCGCGGAAGGACGAACACGAAGACCGCTCCGACGATCGCGGCTGTTGCGACACCCCCGAGGATCCGCTTCCGGTGCCTCCGCCAGCCGCCTTGCGGCGGCGCCACCGTGCCGTCTGGCATCTGCGAGAACCTATCGTGGACGGTCAATCGAACGGAGGGAGCAGGCATGAGCATTCGCAGGACAACACTCACCCCAGGGACGGTGATCGCGCTTATGGCGCTTTTCTTCGCACTTGGGGGCTCGGCGTTCGCAGTCGGAGAACGCGTCCAGGGCGCGAGCGTCGCGCAGCAGCGCTGCTCGAACGGAGCAGTACGGGGAATCGCCTATGTGACAGGAAATCCGACGATGGGCATTGCCAACATCGGCGGCACCTTCACGAGTGCCCGCGTCGTATTCGGCCGGAAGTTCAACTGCAACGGCAAGGCTGTCCAGGTGCGGAGAGTCTCGTTGGGGGTGTTCGAGATCCGCTTCGTGGGCAACCCGGCATCGAGCGCGGTCGCAAGCGGGGTCGGGAACGCCTACGCGGTCGTGGATCCGCTGCCAGGCGGCATCTTCCGGGTGGGCGTGCACCCTGCCGGCCGTGACGATCCCGCCGACCAGCCCTTCGTCTTCGTGCTCGTATAGAGCCTGCCGTGTGAGTGCGCATCCGCCCGCGAAAGCTGGGGGACTCGCAAGACCGGAATCCGCCCGAGCGGACTCCGGTCTTGCGCCAGAAAGTCAAGGCAGTCTGGGTGAGACGACGACCCCGAGCACGCCGGCCGCGAGCAGGAGGCCGGCGGCGAGCGCGACGAACAGGAAGGTGATCTCCGTATCACCGGGCTCGCGTCCCAGGCGCGAGCCCAGGTTCTCGTACGCCTTCTCGAGCGCGTCGGCGGTCCGCGCCTCCGAGAACTCGCCCCCGGTCGTCTCGGCGATTTGGCGCAAGGTCTCGGGATCGGGCGGAACGGGAATCCTCTGAGAGTCGCCCGTGCCGGGGCTGAAGCCCCCTCCGCCGAACGGACCCCGCGCAATGGTGCCCTCTGGCGTCCCCAGCGCGACCGTGAACACGGGGTAGCACGCTTCTCGGGCGAGCGCGGCGCCCTCGAGCGGTTGCAGGATCCCTCGGGTCTGGGCGCCGTCCGAGAGGAAGAGAATCGACACTGGCCCAGGCTCGTCGCAGGTCGTCGCCTGCGCGAACGATCTTCGACCACCGGGACCCGGAAGCGCAATCTGCTCTTCGGCGGGCAACTCCTGCTCGGTCGCCCGCTTGCCCAGGTCGACGGCTGTCTCCAACGCATCGCCGATCGCGGTTCCGCCGAAGACCAGGAACGTGTCGATCTCGTCCACGGCCGTTCGCACGAGATCGTGATCGCGGGTCGGAGGCGTGGCCACTTGCGTCTCGCCCGCGAAGACGACGAGCCCCACGCGCAGACGGTCGGGCGCCTGCTCCAGGAATGTCCGCACTGCCTCCTGCGCCGCGCCCAGCCGTGTCGGATCGACATCCTCCGCCTGCATCGAGCGCGAGGTGTCGACGACGAGGATCACGGTCGCGCGGTCTTCCAGGACCATCCGCTCGACCTGCGGGCGAGCGAGACCTGCCAGAAGCACGGCAAGGGCGAGGGCGAACAACGCGGGCGGCACGAACCTCGGCCACGATCGTCCCGACACCACCGAGGCGAGCACGTCCATATTGGTGAACCGCACGGCGTAGCGGGTTCGCCGCCGCTCTGCGTAGAGCCAGAGACCGACGGCCGCCAGGAGCACGAGGAGAGTGAGCAGGAGCCACGGGCTCTGGAAGCTCATCGCTGCCTCGCGCAGACAGCCTGAACCTGGAGCACCCCGCGGACGCCCTGGAGCTCAGCGTCGCCCCGCACCGTCACTCGAATCTCTCCGCTGCGAACGGTTCTGGACCCGCTGACGCTCGATACGAGGCTTGGGCCGGGCGGCGTTCTCGTGAAGAACCCGAAGGCGTGCGACGCCCCGACGAGGCGCTCACCGGAGCGACATTCAAAGCGCACACTCGTGGTTCCCGGTCGCACCCTGACGCTCTTCGCACGCCGGGTCACCGGCTGCCCTGGTGGGAACGCGGAGACGGAGGTCGGGACGCGCGTGCCCCCGCCCTGTGCAGGCATGCAGCCGATGTACGGCTTGAAGCTCGACGAGCCGGACGAATGCCCCACGTGTTTCGCGACGAACGTCACCGATCGCGAGGTCGTGATACCGGGGTTGACCGGGCTCCCCAAAAGTCCGAGAAAACTCACGTCGATGGCCCGCCTGGTGAGCCGCGCGTCCAGGCCGCCGACGATGTAGTTGCGAGGACACGTGAGCTGCCACGCGACCTCCGGACGTGCGGCTCCACCCCATGCCGGCATGACGACCCATGGGCCAGCGACCGGCACGCACACCTGCAGGCCGTCGCACTCGTTCGCGCTTCCGGCAGATGACACCACCGCGAGCCCCGCTGCCACCGCGGCCGTGAGAACGACTACGCGGAGAGCGCGCTTCACGGAACCCTCTGGAAGAGGAACGCCGAAAGCGCACCGCCGATGAGCAGGAACGCCGCCGCGCCGGCCGCGAAGAAATCCGTGACCTCCCTCGACTCCTCCCGCTCGCCCAGCCGCGAGCCGAGCTCGTCGTAGACCTCTCGCAGACGCTCATCGTCGGTCGCGGTGAAGAACTCGCCGCCGGTCGCCGCCGAAAGCTCCTCTAACGTCTCCGGGCTCGGAGGCACCTGGGTGATGCGCCGGAATCCACCGGTCAGCCTCTCCTCGACGACGCCCTGAGCCGTTCCCACAAGCACGGTGTGCACGGGAATACCCTGCTCCTTGGCCTCCTTCGCAGCTTCTCTGGGATCGACCCGCCCGCCGTCTCGCGCGCCGTCGGAGATCAGCAGGATCGCCCTGGGTGGGACGACGTCGTCGCTCTCGCTTCGTCGGGCACCAAGCCGCACGGAGAGTGCCACCGCGTCGCCGATCGCAGTTCCCTCTCCAGGCGAGAGCGAATCGAGCGCCTGCTCGGCGAGAGCCCGGTCATGCGTCGGCGGAACCCCGACCGCCGCTCGGCTTGCGAACGAGACGACTCCCACCCGAAACTTCTCCGGAACCTGGACCAGAAATGCCTCGGCAGCCGCTCGAGCAGCGTCGAGGCGCGTCGGCTTCACGTCCTTCGCCTTCATCGACCGGGAGACGTCCATCGCGAGGATCACCGTCGCCTCCTCCCGCGGGACGCTGACGACCGCGTGCGGTCGCGCAACGCCGACGATCATCGCCGCCAGGCCGAGCAGGAGGATGGCGACCGGCAGATAGCGCAGGCGCCCCGGCTCGCGGTCGATGACGTTGGGAAGGAGAGCCGGGTTGCCGAACACAGCCTGCGATGCCGTTCGCCGCCGCTCCGACCAGACGTACGCGAGGACGAGCAGCGGGAGAAGGACGAGACCAGCGAGCGCGATCGGCCACGAGAACGTCACGAGCGGCTCCGGCGCAGGAAGACGACGAGGGGACGAAGCCAGTCTCCCGAGGTCGTGAGCACGACGTGCCTGACGCCGATTGATGAGAACGCACGCGCGACTTGGGCCCGTTCCGCACTCGCAGCCGCGGCGAACCGCTCGCGCAGACGGCGGCTGCGGGTGTCGACGCGGAGCTGCCGTCCCGTCTCCGGGTCGACGAGCCGCAGGAAGCCCACATTCGCGAGCTCCTGCTCGCGCGGATCGCGAATCTCGACCGCGACGACGTCGTGACGGCTCGCGAGCTCGAGCAGCGGTCGACGCCAGTCCTGCGGGCCGCGGAAGTCGGAGACGACGACGACCAGCGATCGCTGCCGCGTCCCGGCTCCGGCACGGGAGATTCCTTGGCTGAGCGACGTTGTCCCGGCCGCACTCTCCGGCCCTTCGGACTCCCGGCGGAGCGCGGCCAGAAGGCCGACGAGGCCGACTCGCCCCTGCTTCGGCGGAATCGTCTTCGGCTGGGCGTCTCCGAAGGTGACGATCCCGAGGCGGTTGCCTCGCCGCGTTGCCAGATGCCCGATCGCGATCGCGACGCCTTCGGCAACGTCGGCCTTGCGGCGGTCGGCGGTGCCGAACTGCATCGAAAGGGAGGTGTCGAGCACAAGCCAGGTGACGAGCACGCGCTCGGCAAGATCGACGCGAACATGTGGCTCGTTCGTCCTCGCGGTCACGTTCCAGTCGATTCTCCGCACGTCGTCGCCCGGGATGTACGGACGCACCATCGCGAGCTCGGAGCCGGTTCCGAGCAGGTTCGAGCGGAAGTCACCCGCAAGCAGCCCCTCCATGCGCCGCGCGATCGAGACGTCGAGCGCCTTCAACAGCCCTTCGGGCATCGACCCCGGCCCGGGGCGGGCAGGGCTGGAGCCGGAGAGAAGCACGTTCGCGTGTTCCGCTCGGCTCATGCCGCGCTCATGCGAGCCAGGTCGAGCTGCGGGACCGGAACGGCTGCGAGCACCTGCTCGAGGAGCACGTCGGGACTCACCTCCTCGGCGAGTGCCTGATAGCTCAGCACCAGCCGGTGCCGGAGCGCATCCCGCGCCAGAGCCTGAATGTCCTCCACCAGCGCGTACTCGCGGCCACGGATCAGCGCAAGCGCCCTCGATCCCTGCACGAGCGAGATCGGCCCGCGCGGGCTCGCTCCATAGGAGATATAGGGGGCGAGATCGCCCAGCCCGTGGGCTGCCGGCTCGCGAGTCGCGGTTGCGATGTCCACCGCGTAGCTGACGAGCGAAGGATCGACGTAGATGTCGAACACCGCCCGCTGCAGCGCCGTCAGGTCGGCGAGCGAGAGGGCTTGACGCAGCTCGGGCGCCGCGATGAGCTGGCGCTGGACGACCGTCAGCTCCTCGTCATGCGCCGGGTAGCCGATCACGACCTTGAGCATGAACCGGTCGATCTGCGCCTCCGGCAACGGGTAGGTGCCTTCGGACTCGATCGGGTTCTGGGTCGCCATCACGAGGAACGGCTCGGGAACCGGGTAGGTCGTGTGCGCGATCGTCACCTGACGCTCTTGCATCACCTCGAGAAGCGCGGACTGCACCTTCGCGGGAGCGCGGTTGATCTCGTCCGCGAGGAGGAAGTTGCAGAAGACGGGCCCGAGCTCCGTGTCGAACTCGCCGTCCCCGACGCGGTAGATGCGCGTTCCGACCAGATCCGAGGGGACGAGATCCGGAGTGAACTGCACACGCGCGAACGTTCCGCCGAGCACGCCCGCGGTGGTCTTGATCGTAAGCGTCTTGGCGAGGCCGGGAACGCCTTCGATGAGGAGGTGGCCCTGCGCGAGCAGGCAGACGAGCACCCGCTCGAGCATCGCGTCCTGCCCCGCGATCACGCGCCTGATCTCGAACAGCGCCTGCTCGAGCTTCTCCTTGGCTTCGTGCGGAGACGGGACGGCGGCTTCGTCCGACTGCTCGGTCACGTAGGGGCTCCTCTCTCGCGGTTTCCTCTTGGACCTATACGAAAGCAGACGAAACTGAGTCTGGGGTAAGACCTTGCCAGCTGCGTTTGCCAAAAGCTTGGAGCAACGGTCATACAGCCGTGCCCGATCAGAAAACTCTCATGGAGAGCTCATCGTCCACTGCTCGGGGCAGGTCACTCTGACCCGAGAGCCGTCTCCTGGCTGAACGCTGGCGTTGACGACCTCCAGACACGCTCGTCGAATCGTCGTTGCGAACGTTCACGAGACGCGACGGAGACGTTCAGTACTTCGGGAACCGGGGCACGATCAAGATCACCCGGAACCGGATCGATGGCAACCTCCAGTGCAAGGAGAACGTTCCGGCGCCGAGCGGCGGCGGAAACATCGTCCAGGGGAACAAGGAAGATCAGTGCGCACGGTTGTAGCGACAGCAAGAGCCATCTGACCGTTTATGAAACGAACGTCGAAAAGCAGATCGGCGCCCGTACCCGGGCGCCGATCGCTTGCTCAACGGCTGCTCCGCCGGGTCCTGCCCGTAAGTGGGGATCGGGACGAGCTCGGCAGTCAACGGAACGTCGTCGCCAGCCAGCTGGTCGCAGCAGCGGCGTGAGCGGGATCGATCTGATGCGCCACGTCGGACTCGTGGTACTCGACGTCGAGGCCGCCCGCCTCGAGCAGCTCGTGAGCGCGACGCGCGAAGCCGATCTCCATGATCGGATCCGCTCGACCGTGCGCCACGAACACGCGCGTGTCGCGTCCCGCGAGAGCGGGCTCCCAGCGCTCCACCACGGGCACGAACCCCGAGAAGGCGAGGATTCCGGCCGGCGCCGGGCGGTCCCCCCCAAGCCCGAGCGAATAGCTCATCACCGAGCCCATCGAGAATCCACCCAGCACCGTGCGCGAGGGCGCGATACCCGTGCTTCGCCTCAGCTCGTCGTGGAAGGCAGCAAGCTGCTCGTACGCTTGGTGAAACGTCTCGGGATCCGGATAGCCGACTCGCGGAACGACATACCAGTGATATCCGGGCCAGCCCGGAAGCTGGAGAGGCGCGCGGGGCGTGACGACGTGCAGCCGCCGGTCGGGATCGAGCACGTCGGCGAGGGAGAGCAGGTCGTTCTCGTCGGAGCCACGCCCGTGATGCAGGACGAGCAGTCCGTCCGGCTCCTCCTCAGCCGGCCTCTCGCGGAACCTCAGCGCCAGTCGACCGAGACCACGTCGACGGGATTCTCGACGCCCTTCAGCGACTCAGCCCGCGGCTCCGACAAGCGGAACGCGCCGCCAACGCCATCGAGCGTCTCCGCGCTGACCAGGATCTCGGCGGCGCTCGCGGCCCCACCGATACGTGCTGCGACATGCACGTCCTGCCCACCGTAGTCGCTCGACCCGCCCGCTTGGAAGGCCCCGCCCGTGTGGACGCCAATCCTGACGTCGGGCGCGAACACCTCTCCGTCCAGCGCTCGCTGGATTGCGATCGCCGCCTCGAGCGCCGCCCTCGGGTTCCCGAACGACGCGAAGAAGCCGTCCCCCGTGTTCTTGATCACCTCGCCGCCGGTCTCGGCGATCCGCTCGCGAATGAGCTCGTCATGGCGCGCGAGCAGCTTCTTCCACTTGTCGTCGCCGAACGTCGAGAGCAACCTCGTCGAGTCCACGATGTCTGTGAAGAGAAACGTGCGGCGCGCCTCGAGCCGCCCCAGGAGCTCGTTTACGCGCTCCTCGTCGAGTCGGGCACCGAGCCGCGTGAAGGCTGCCAGCGCGCCCTCTAGCTCCACGGTTCCACCCTGCTCGTCGCCGCGCCGCCGAAGCGCGACTCCGAGCAGCATTCGCACGTGCGCGGTCTCGTAGGGCGCGCCGACACGCTGCCACTCCGCCCGCGCCAAGCGAAAGCTTCCCGCGGCGCCGTCCCAGTCTTTCTCGGCAAGCTTGATGCGGCCGGCGGCGAGATGGACCGTCGCATCGAACGCGGGAGCGCGCCGCTGTCCGATCTTGTACGAGTCGACGACCTGCTCGAGCTCCTGCGCGGCGGCGCGCGCGGTCTTCAGGTGACCCGCCGCGATCGCGATCTCCACCTGAGCGGGCAGCGCGCGCAGTCGCATGAGCGGCGCTTCGACGTCCTGCAGGAAGTGCGTGATGCCGGCAACCGCGCTGTCGACCTTTCCCTCGGAGAGCCGGAGAAGCGCGAGCCCCGGCTGAGGATTGCGTCCCCACTCGTTCGCGGTCGAGTACGCCTCCTCGGCGCCCGCGAAGTCCCCTCGACGACGCCGGATCTCGCCGATCTCGTAATGCCCCCCGGCGGTGATGCCGCGGTCGAAGTCGCTGAGCTCCTCGCACGCCGCCACCGCCTGCAGCTCGGCCGCCGGCCAGTCGCCGCGCAGACGCATGATCTCAGCCCGGTGCAGTCGACAGGTGCCCGGGAACCCGCTGACATCGGCCTCGTCGCACCAGCGGTTCGCAGCCTCGGTCCACTCCGCCGCGCGCCGGTAGTCGCCCACGTCCTGGCACGAGCTGATCGCCATGCAGTAGACGATTCCGGTCGCAAACGGCCGTAGCTCGCCGCACACCGCCGCGGCGCTCGCCTCGTCATGCAAAGCGAGCCCCTCCTCGACCTCCCCGCTCATGACGAGCGCGCGAGCCTTGCCGGCCATGGCGAGGACCTGCGTATCACGATCGCCGATGCGCTGACCAAGCTCATAGGTGCCGTCGAATAGCTGGATCGACTCGGGAAGGTTGCCCTCGAACAAGGCAGCCAGCGACCTCGTGAGCAGCAGTCGTCCGTGCTCTGTCGACTCCGGTAGTGCCTCGAGGAGCCGCTCGGCGGTCGCGAACCAGCCCTGCGCGACGGCATACGACGCACGACCCTCGTAGTCCCAGGACAGCGCAAGCGCGAGCCGTGCGGCGCTGCTGGCGTCGCCGGCCGCAGAGAACGCGGCGTACGAACGCTCACGTTGCTTGATGGCGTCGTCGAGCTTTCCGCTCCACCAGGCCGAATCGCCGAAGCTCTCGAGATCCTCGGGCGTCAGGTCCTTCCGGTCAACGCTCGAGTACGCCTCGTACGCTTGGCGCCAGGCGAAGCGCGCGATGGCTTCGCGAGCGGCATCGAGCGATTCGACGACCTGGGACATGCCTCTTCATTGTCACACCAGACGCCTCCAACCGCCAATCGACAGAATGGGCGCTAGGAGTGGTCGTTCGCCGTCGTCGAATCGTCGCCGCCGCCGCAACGGTGGTCGTTTTCGCGGCGATCGCGTTCGTGGCGATCCAGCTCCTCGGCAGCCATGACTCAACGGGCGTCCTCGTGCCGCGTGTGGAGGGAACGTCGACGGACGCGCTCGCGTACGACGACTCGCAGGCCGAGGATCTCGAAAGGGCCGCCGCGCTCGGGCTCAGTCACGCGCTCTACACCAAGAGCCCGGGCGGCGTGTTCGCGACGGCAGAGCGCACCGAGTCCTTTCGGCCGCTCGTCGAGAACGCCGTGGATG
>Ga0183260_10000285_pt1 | contig 41378 bp, 35 predicted proteins | sample AntDrymUQ4972206_2_FD_129768 | JGI IMG/M metagenome (GOLD analysis project Ga0183260, IMG submission 129768) | Polar desert sand microbial communities from Dry Valleys, Antarctica - metaG UQ497 (22.06) (version 2) (version 2) | ecosystem: Environmental > Terrestrial > Soil > Desert | place... | reverse complement strand
TTGACCCTGAGCAACATCACCGTCGTCGACTCCGGCGGGCAGCCCGTCACCGGCTACCGCTTCGTGATCGCCGACGCCGAGAACAACATCAACGGCGAGAACTTCACCTTTACCTCTGACAAGGCGCTCAACCTGGTCGGCGTCCTCAACGACGACGCCTCGGCCGGCTGCAACGTTTTCCCGAACAACCTCGCCGGTCTCGGGACGACGACCGTGACCTGCACCGGCAGCGGAGTCGGGGATCCTCCGCCGGTGCCGCTCTCCGACGCCGTAGTAGTCGGCGCCGATACCCCGTCGACGATCGGCCTCTCGCTGAGGACCCCCGCCCGGTCCGGTGTTGCCTTCGCGATCCAGACTGCGAAGATCCAGGTGACGAAGCAGGTCGACGGGCGCTTGAAGGCGTCCGATGCCTTCGACGTCTTCGCCGACTCGCCCCAGGGCGCGGAGATCGCGCGGGACGGCACCGGGGCCGGCGACTCGGCGACCACCGGCGAGCTCACGGTCCTCCCCCTGACCGGCGGGGCCTCATACACGCTCGGCGAGGAGGCGACCTCGGGGAGCGGAACGGACCTGAACGACTACCGCCAGTCCTGGTCCTGCACCAACAACGGCGCTCCCTACACGCCGACCGGGCCCACCGACGGGACCTCGGTGACCGTCGCCCCGGAGGTCGGCGACGACATCGAGTGCACGGTCACGAACACGCCGACGCCCCGCGCGGTCACGCCGGCGCCCGGCGCGAACACGCCGGCGCCCGGCGTTCAGGCCCCGGAGGGGAGTCTCTGCTTTTTCGGGAACCAGGTGACGATCCTCGGCACCAACGGCCCCGACCGGATCGTCGGCACTTCGGAGCGAGACGTGATCAACGGCCGCAGCGGGAAGGACGTGATCGTGGGCCTCGGGGGGGACGATCTGATCTGCGGCGGGCGCGGCGATGACCTGATCAAGGGCGGACGGGGAGACGATCGGGTCAAGGGCAGCCTGGGCGACGACGTGATCCGCGGCAACCTCGGCGACGACTGGCTGCGCGGCGCCCGCGGCGACGACGTGATCAGCGGCCGCCAGGGGAACGACCGGCTGATGGGGAATGCCGGTGACGATCGCCTCCGCGGGCGTCACGGCACCGACACCCTCCTCGGCGGCCCGGGCACCGACTTCGGCCACGGCGGGCCCGGGCGCGACCGCGGGCTCTCGCTCGAGACGCCGTTCAGCGTCGGGCGCCGCTAGCCGCCGAACTCCGGCGGCGGCGCCTTCGGCCCGTCCGGGTACATCCACTCGATCGAGCCTAGCGGCATTTTCCATTCCCGGTACACGACGTTTCCGTCTCGGTCTTTTCTGGTCGCGCCGGGGACGCGCTCCGCGCCCGCGGCCCTGGCACCAAGGCCCCAGCGACGCCCACGATCAGCACGATCTCGACCCCCTCGAGGAAGACACCCTTGAACGCGATGGCGCGCCCCACCCAGTCCGGCTGACCCTCCGGGGGGAGGGGATCGTCGCTGAGATCCTCGATCGTCTCCTCGTATTCGCCCTGCGCAGATGAGCGTGCCTTGAGACCCGCGAGGCGAAGCAGGTGCCGATTGATGCCAAGAATTGATGCCAGCTTCAGCAACTCACTCGGATCAAGGCACAAAAAGCGCCTGTTTACAGGGAGTTTATAATGGGCCCGGCTGGTTTCGAACCAGCGGCCTCTCGCGTGTGAAGCGAGCGCTCTCCCACTGAGCTACGGGCCCGTCGGCGGACCATCATAGAAGCGGTTGGGTCAGGCGCCGGTGAGCCAGGCGACGGGGTTGCGCACCACCATCGTCTCGAGCTGGGCGTCGGTCATGCCGCCTTCGCGCAGGTCGGGGATGACCCTGTCGGGGACGATGCGGACGTCCCAGTCGATCACCTGGCCGGCGGCCTGGAGCTGGGCGACCGCCTCGGGCGGGTACCAGTCGAGGGTCGCGCAGGAGTCGGCCGAGAGGAAGAGGCGCTCCTCGTGGCCCTTCTCGAGCAGGGCAAGCGCAGTCTTGATGCGGGGCTCGTAGGGCAGGAAGAGCTCGAGGCCGAATCGGTCGAGCCCGACGTAGACACCCTTTTCGATCAGCCCCTCGATGTAGGCGACGTCGTCGGTGTCGCCGCAGTGGGCGATCTGGACCTTCGAGAGGTCGACTCCCTCCTGCTCGAAGATCTCGACCTGCTTCGGGCCGGTGGCGGCGGCGGGCGCCGAGTGGGCCATGATCGGCGCGCCGGTCTGGACGCTCGCCTGGGCGGCGGCGCGGTGGATCTTCTCGACGTTCTCCGTGACCCCGGGCTCGTCGGCGGCGCACTTGATGAAGGCGGCCTTGATGTCCGTGCCCTGAATGCCCTTCTCGATGTCGGCGACGAACATCTCGGCGATGTGCTCCGCGGTGCGGTTCTCGAAGAAGGGAGGCAGGTAGTCATAGGTGTAGATCCCGGTGCACGGGACGACCAGCAGGCCGGTCTGCTCCGAGACCTTCCGCATGAACTCGACGTCGCGGCCCAGGAACATGGCGGTCGGGTCGACGATCGCCTTGACGTTCCGCTCGAGCGCCCGCTCGGCCATCTGCACGGCTTCGTCGTGCTCACCGCCGGCCTGGACGGCGAACGGCTCGTCCTCGGAGAGGGTCACCCGGTCGGGCCACTGGGCCACGACCGCCTCGTCCTGGCAGCGCAGGTGCTCGTGGATCAGGGTGAAGCCGAGGTCGGCCGCCTCGATGGGACCGGTGACCGTTTCGATCGTCGCCATCGAAGGACCTTATTCACTGCGCCCCCCTCTGGTTCAGCGCGTCGCCCCCGGGGTAGGCCCTTCGGGATGAGCCTCGACACCGTTTCCTACTGGGCGAAGTCCGCGCCCGGCCGCGAGTACCCGTCCGGGCCCGACATGGAGTGCGACGTCGTCGTCGCGGGCGGGGGGATCGTCGGGGTCACCACGGCGCTGCTGCTCGCCCGTGAGGGAGCGAGCGTCGCGCTTCTCGAGGCTCGCCGCATCGGCTCGGGGGCGACCGGCTACACCACCGCGAAGCTGAGCTCGCTGCACGGTCTGACCTATGCCGACCTCACTTCGAAGCTGGGTGAGGACACGGCACGCGCCTACGGCGAGGCCAATGAGGAGGGCTTGGCTCAGGCTGCGCGCCTCGTTGAGGAGCTCGGGATCGAGTGCGACCTCCGCCGCAAGCCGAACCTCACTTATACCGAGGACGAGAGCCACACCTCGAAGTTGTCGGACGAGGCCGGCGCCGCGAAGCAGCTCGGACTGCCGGCGAGCTTCGTCACGGAGGCCCCGGACCTGCCGTTCGAGATCGCCGCGGCGGTGCGCTTCGGAGACCAGGCCGAGTTCCACCCGCTCCACTACCTGCACGCCCTCGCCGAGGCAGCGGCCGAGGCGGGCTGTGCCGTTCACGAGCGATCGCGGGTCGTCTCGGTCGACCAGGGTGACCCCTGCACGGTCCACACCGAGGACGGCGCAACGCTGAAGGCGGGCCACGTCGTGATCGCCACCCACCTCCCGATCCTCGACCGCGGCCTCTACTTCGCCCGCAGTCACCCGGAGCGCTCCTATGTCCTGCTCGCCCGTCTTCGATCCGAGACCCCGCAGGGCATGTACCTGAGCGACGAGAGCCCCGCGCACTCGCTGCGGTCGGTCCCCACGCCCGACGGAGACCTGCTGATGGCCGGCGGCGAGTCCCACAAGGTCGGGCAGTCCGACGAGGCGGAGCGCTACCGGGCGCTCGAGGCATGGACGCAGGAGCGCTTCGATGTCGAGTCGGTCGAGCACCGCTGGGCGGCCCAGGACCACATGCCCGCCGACATGCTGCCTTTCGTCGGCCCCCTGTGGCCCTTCTCCGATCGCGTCCTCACCGCCACCGGGATGCGCAAGTGGGGCCTTGCGATGGGAACGACCGCCGCCGCGATGCTCAGCGACGAGGTGCAGGGCCGCGAAAACCGCTTCGCGAGAACCTTCACGCCCGTGCGGGCGAACCCCGTCGCCGCCGCTCCCTCGCTGGCCAAGGAGAACGCGAACGTTGGGTTCCGGTTCGTCCGCGACAGGCTGCAGCGGGGCTCCGCCGACGACCTGGCTCTCGGGGAGGGGGCTGTCGTCGGGGACGGCCTCGGCCAGCGCGCGGTCTATTGCGACGAGGCCGGCAAGCTCCATGAGCTCACGGCCCGGTGCACGCACCTGGGGTGCATCGTGCGCTTCAACGACGGCGAGCGCAGCTGGGACTGCCCGTGCCACGGGTCGCGCTTCGGCATCGACGGCGAGGTCCTCGAGGGCCCGGCCGTGCATCCGCTGCGTCCCGCCGGCTGAGCCTCGAGCTCCCACGCTTCGCGATGATGTCCGCATGAGCCCCCGCAGACAGGGTTTGCCGCCGCTGGAGCGCGACGGCCTCGCCGACGACCCCATCGATCAGCTCGCCGCCTGGTGGGAGGTCGCCGAGCGCGAGGTGCCGCTGCCCGACGCGATGACCCTGGCGACAGCCGACGCCGATGGCGCACCGAATGCCCGGATGGTCCTGCTGAAGGGGTTCGGGCCCGAGGGCCTGCGGTTCTTCAGCAATTACGAGAGCGCCAAGGGCGCCGAGATCGAAGCCCGCCCGCGCGCGGCGCTGGTCATCTACTGGCGCGAGCTCGACCGCCAGGTTCGCGCCCGCGGCCCCCTCCACAAGCTGACCGAGGCCCAGTCCGACGAGTACTTCGCCTCGCGCCCGCACGGCAGCCAGGCCGCGGCGTCGGCCTCTCCGCAGAGCCGGCCGATCGAGCGAGAAGAGCTCGACCGGCTCTTCGCCGAGGCGCGCGAGCGGGCCGGCGACGGGCCGACCGCACGGCCCGGCCACTGGGGCGGATATGCCCTGGAGCCCGAGGAGATGGAGTTCTGGCAGGGACGCGACAACCGGATGCACGATCGGTTCCGCTACACGCGTGACGGGAACGGCTGGCGCATCGAACGGCTCGCCCCTTAGACTGGTCGCGGACCGTGCTAGGCGGGGAGGTAGCGGTGCCCTGCACCCGCAATCCGCTCTAGCGGGGCTGAATTCCCGTTCGAGGGTCCGGCACTCGGAGCCGGGTCGCCGAGGGCGGCGTTGAAGGCCAGGTCCTGCGCAGTGGCGGCCTGTGAACCAGGTCAGGTCCGGAAGGAAGCAGCCTTAAGCGGTAGCCGCCATGTGATGCAGGCAAGCCTGGCCCGAGCCAACCGAGGATGACGCGCCCGGGAGCCTCGACCCGACAATGGGTGCACGGTCCATTTTTTGACTTCGGCGCGTCCGGTCGTCTGAGATTCCGTCCCTAGTTGCGACGGCGTCGCGGATCCGCTCAGCCAACCCCTCGTCGTAGGCCACAGGCCGAGGATAGACTCGAACCGATGTCCGAATCCACCTCTCTCTACCGCCGCCACAGGCCCCAGAGCTTCTCGGAGGTGGTCGGCCAGAAGCACGTTGTGAGGACCCTTTCGAACGCGATCGAGAGTGACCGGGTCCATCACGCCTACCTCTTCGTCGGCTCGAGGGGGACCGGCAAGACCTCGATGGCGAAGATCCTGGCTCGCTCCCTGAACTGTGTGAACGGGCCCACGCTCGAGCCCTGCGGCGAATGCGAGTCCTGCACGACGATCGCCTCGGGCACATCGCTCGACGTGATCGAGATGGACGCCGCTTCGAACCGCTCGGTCGACGACGTCCGCGAGCTGCGCGAGCGCGTCGGCTACGCGCCGGCCGAGGGCCACTGGAAGGTGTACATCCTCGACGAGGCGCACATGCTCACCAAGGAGGCGTGGAACGCCTTCCTGAAGACCCTCGAGGAGCCGCCACCCAACTCCGTCTTCGTGCCGGCGACCACCGAGCCCCAGAAGGTGATGGCGACGATCGTCGACCGCTGCCAGCGCTTCGACTTCCAGCGCCCGTCACTCGAGCAGATCGCCGAGGTGATCCGGCGAGTCGCTGACAGCGAGGGAATCGAGGTCGAGGACGGCGCCGTCGCGCTGACGGCACGCTCCGCCTCGGGCAGCTTTCGCGACGCCCTCGGCACCCTCGACCAGCTGGTCGCCTTCGGCGGCCAGAAGGTCGCGACCGACGACGTCATCGAGGTGCTCGGCGCAGCCGACGCCGACCTGCTCTTCGGCGCCACCGACGCCCTGGCCGCCGGCGACTCGGCCGCGGTCCTGGACGTCGTCGAGCGTCTCGCCCGCTCGGGGCGCGACCCGGGCCAGTTCGCCCGCGACCTGATCGCCCATCTGCGCCAGCTCCTGGTCGCACGCGCCACGGGCGCCGTCCCCGAGTCCTTCACCGTCACTGTCGCGCACCCCGAGCGCCTGGCCGAGCAGGCCGGGGCGATCGGCGAGGCCAAGCTGATGGGAGCGATCGACGCCCTCTCGGTGGCCGTCGCCAACATGCGCGAGGGCGACGACCCCCGCCTCTCCCTGGAGGTCGCCCTGCTGAAGGTCGCCCGCCCATCCCTGGACCACTCGCGAGAAGCCCTACTGCGCCGCATCGAGACCCTTGAGCGCCTGATGGCGGGAGCCCCGCCCGCGCCACCAACCGCCCCCAAGGAAGACCCGCCGGTAGCACCGAGCGGAGTCTCAGCATCCCCCACGCCGGCGTCGCAACCGCATACCCCCGCAGGCGAAGCCGAGGAGGTGGGCGGTGATGTATCTGATGGCGAAGCCGTCAACACCAGCCCCGAAGCCGCCCCTCAGGACACCTCCCCCGACGTCACCCGCATTGCCCGGCTCTGGCCCGCCGTCACCGACCACGTCCGCGACTCCGGCGGCGAGATCCTCTCGACCATCCTCGAGGGCGCTCGTCCGCTGCGGATCGGCGGCGAGCGCGGAGCCCTCTACATCGGGTTCCCTCCCGGTGCCAACTTCGCGAAGCGCAAGGCCGAGTCCAAGGCCTGCGCCGAGCAGCTCACCGACTCGATCGAGGCGATTGCCGGCGAACGCCTCCCCCTGAAGTTCGAGCTGATGGAGAAGGCGCCGGAGGCCGGGGAGCAGGACACGGCGGCGTCCTCGATGGGCGACGATGAGATCATCGAGCTGCTGAAGACGAAATTCGACGCGCGCGAGATCGTCGAGGATGAGAAGCCAGGCGAGGGCGACGCGCAGAGCCGGGAGGCGGGCTGATGGCCAAAGGGCCGAACATGAACGAGCTGATGCAGCAGGTGCAGCAGATGCAGACCCAGATGGCTCAGGCCCAGGAGGACCTGAAGGGGGAAACGGTCGAGGCCAGCGCCGGCGGCGGCATGGTCAAGGTGACGATGACCGGCGACATGGCGGTGCGCGAGATCACGATCTCGCCCGACGCGATCGACCCCGAGGACCCCGAGCTGCTCCAGGACATGGTCACGGCGGCGGTGAACGAGGCGATCCGCTCCGCCCAGGAACTGGCCTCGACGAAGCTCGGCGGCATCACCGGAGGAATGGGCGGCCTGCCCGGGTTGGGCGGCGGCGGGATGCCCGGCCTCGGCGGCCCCCCCGGCGCCTAGCCGGCGGCGGACTGCCCGGCAACTAGCCGAAGCCCAGCCGCCTCGCGACCGCGGCGAGAGTGCGGGCGACAGACTCCTGCTCACCGACGACCTGACGGTGCGTGAACCGAAGCGTGGTGAGGCCCGCCGCGGCATGCGCTTGGTCGCGGCGCCGGTCGCGCGCCTGCGCCGCGGGCGTCCGGTGGTAGGCGAGCCCGTCCGTCTCGACGACCAGCCCGAGCTCGCGCCAGAGAAAGTCGACGACGAACCCGTTCAGCCGCGCCCCGGTTTCGGGGAGGGGGAGGCCAGCCGCCTGGGAGATCCGGACGAAGCGGCGCTCCAGCTCGGATTCGGTGAGGACGAAGGTGTCGCGGTCGAGGAGCCGGCGAAGAGCGGGAACGCCCCTCGTCCCGGGTCGCTGGGCCAGCTCCGCCCGCAATGCCTCCGGGTCGATCAACCCGAGCTTGTCGGCCTGGTTGACGGCGCGCTCGAGACGAGGAGCAGGGAGCCCCGTCGCGAGGTCGACAACGTTCGGGCGGGGGAGGTGACCGGGATGTGGTCGAACGTGCCTGTATCCCCCATAATTAAGTCGACGCGGTGTACCCGCAGGCCGGAGCGGCGGACGTCCCTCGCGCGGGGCACCGAGACGGAGATCGCCTGCTCGCGGTCCGACAGCCGGTAGAGGGCGGCCGCGCTCGCGTGGCTCAGCGCGGCGCCCGACCCGCAGGCGAGCACGGCTGCCATCCAGTGCCCATGTCGATCGAGATTTGGGTGCCCGACGGCATAGACGCCGACGTGAACCCGATGCAGGCGGCCGGTGGACAGCCGGTGTTCGATCGCGTTGCGGGAGAACCCACGCTCGACCAGCTGGTCTCGCGACACGACCCGATGCTGGTCGGATGCCAGCCGCCAGATGCTGGAGCGCGCTTGGGGATCGCAACGGGCTATAGCCCGTATCAGGCCCCAACGGCTCCGGTTCGCCCCCTAGGCTGGCCCCTGTGTACGCGGGGCCCGTCAGCCGATTGATCTCCGAGCTCTCTCGGTTGCCCGGGATCGGACAGCGGACCGCGCAGCGGCTGGCGTTCCACATCCTCCGGGCCTCCGACGACGAGGCGTTCGCGCTCGCCGACGCGATCCGCGAGGTGAAGGAGAAGGTGGGGCTCTGCGAGGTCTGCTTCAACCTCGCCGAGGGCCCACGCTGCCGGATCTGCGAGGACTCGCGCCGAGACTCGACGCTGATCTGCGTGGTCGAGGAGCCCGCCGACGTGATCCCCATCGAGCGCACGGGGGAGTACCGCGGCGTCTATCACGTGCTCGGAGGGGCGCTCTCGCCGATCGACGGCGTCGACCCCGAGGACCTGAAGATCGCCGAGCTGATCGAGCGCGTGAACGGCGAGACGTCCGAGATCGTGTTGGCGACCAATCCGACGACCACCGGCGAGGCGACGGCCCAGCACATCGCCGCGCAGCTTCGAGACCGTGTCACGGTCACCCGCCTCGCGAGCGGCCTGCCGGTGGGCGCCGACCTCGAGCACGCCGACGAGGTCACCCTGGGCAAGGCGCTGTCGGGCCGCCGCTCGGCCTAGGCGAGAAGAGGGTTAGAGGCGGCGCGTGGGGTCGTCGTGGCCGCTGCGCTGCTGGCGCTGCGGATACTCGTCCTGCTTGTCACGGCCGCCGGTCTGCACGAGCTCGTAGAGCAGCGAGAGCGCCAGGCCGGCGCCGCCGACGATCATCAGGATCAGGCCGACGGTCTCGATGTTGATCACATCGCTGTCGACGTTGATCGCGTAGCGCAGGATCGCGCCGGCGGCGATCAGGAACATTGCTGTGGCGATAGTCACGGTTCGGGAGCTTACCCCCGCTTCGCCATCAGACCCGCATGTCCTCGGGCAAGATCAGACCTGCATGTCCTCGGGCAAGCCCTGCGGGCATGCAGGGTTGCGACGCGGGCGTGCGGGATGCTGAGGCTCCGCCCTGTTGCTCAGGCGCGGCTCGTTGTCGGCTCAGGCGCAGTTTCGGAGACCCCGAAGCGGTAGTGCAGCCTCCGCAGCGGCTTCGGCGCCCACCAGTTCCAGCGGCCGAGCAGCTCCATCAGCGAGGGGACCAGCAGGGCGCGGATGATCGTTGCGTCGATCAGGACCGCCAGCGCGGTGCCGATGCCGTTCTGCTTGATGAAGATGATCTGCGACGTCGCGAAGGCGCCGATCGCGATCGCGAACAGGAGCGCGGCCGCGGTCACGATCCGCCCCGTTCGCTCAAGCCCGATCGCGATGCACTCGGAGTCGCTCGCCCCGGCGTCCCTCGCCTCCTTGATCCGCGACAGCAGGAACACCCCGTAGTCGGTCGATAGGCCGAACGCCAACGCGAAGAGCAGGATCGGCATCGTCTGCTCTATGGCCCCCTGGCTGCGGTAGTCGAGCAGGCTTTCGAGTCGGCCGTCCTGGAAGATCAGCACCAGGATCCCGAAGACGGCGGTCAGGTTGAGCACGTTCATCAGGAGTTGCTTGATTGGGAGCACCACCGATCCCGTCAGCAGGAACAGCACGATCAGCGTGGCGATGATCACGATCGCAACGGCCAGGGGCAGATGCTCCTCGAGGCTCGATTGGAAGTCGATGAAGTCGGCCGTCGCCCCCGTCACGAGCAACTCCGCGCCGCTGGGCGCCTCGATGCCGCGCACCTGCCTGACGGCGTCGCGGCTCGCCTCGTCGATGTAGGGGTTGGCCGATACCCCCTCGAGCACGGTCGTGTCCTCGCCGACCCGCTGGGGCGGGTTGACGGCAGCGACTCCGGCGGTGTCGCCGAGTTGCCGCTGCACGGCCGCGACGTCGCCCTGCTCCGTGCTCGCGAGCACGACCCGGATCGGCGTGTCGCGGTTCGGCGGGAAGTCCGCCCTCAGCACGTTGTCCACCTGCCTGGCGCTGCGGTCCTCGGGCAGGATCTGGGGGTCGGGTGAGGTGAACTTGATCTGGAGGAACGGGATTCCCATCGCGATCAGGAGCGCCGCGCTGGCAGCCGCGATCGGGGCGGGGCGGCGCATCACGAAGCGGGAGAGGCGGTACCAGAAGCCGTCCTCGGCGGGGCGGGAGTCGGCGTCGGCGCGGCGCTGCAGGAACTTCGGTGCCAGCGAGTTGACCCGGTTGCCGAGCAGCGCCAGCACCGCGGGCAGCACGGTGAGCGAGATCACAGCCGCCAGGATCGCGACGATCGACCCTCCCAGGCCCATCGAGTACAGGAAGCGCTGCGGGAAGACGAGCAGGGACGCGAGCGCCGCGGTCACCGTCAGCGAGGAGAAGAGGACGGTGCGGCCTGAGGTCGCCATCGTCACCTTCATCGCCTGCAGGCCGGGGCCGTGCTTGGCGATCTCCTCCCTGTAGCGCGACACGACGAACAGGCTGTAGTCGATCGCGAGGCCGAGGCCCAGGCCCGTCGTCAGGTTCAGCGCGAAGATCGAGATCGAGCCGAGCTCGGCGGCGATGCTGAGCGCCAGGAAGGTTCCGACGATGGCGAGCCCGCCGATCAGCAGCGGCAGCAGCGCCGCGACGAAGCTCCGAAAGAAGAGCAGCGAGAGGAGGAAGAGGAGGGGGAAGGCGAGCAGCTCGGCCATCTGCAGGTCCTCCTCGACCTGCTGGTTGACCTGCTCCTGGGCGAGGGCGTAGCCGCCCACCGAGACGCCCTCTTCTGCGGCGAGGTCCTCACGCAGGCGGTCGGCGGCCTCCTGCTGGTCCTTGTCCTCGGTCGGGACCAGGCTGACGGCGAGATAGGTCGCGTCGCCCTCCTCGGAGACGAAGTCGGATGACTTGGTCTCGGCGAAGCCCACGACCTTTTCCACGTCGACGTTCGCGCGCACCAGGGAGGCGACCTCGGCGACGCGCTTCGCGCCGGCAGGGGTGGTCGCGTCGACGCCCTCGATCAACACGATCGCGCTCGCGTCGCGGAATCCGGCATCGTCCAGGCGCTCTTGCGCCCTCACGGTCTCCGTGTCGGGGTCGTCGGCGCCGTAGGGGTCGAGCTTGTCCGCGACCGATCCCCCGATCGCGCCGGCCGCCAGGAAGAAGACGATCGCCACCGCGACGACCCACTTGCCGCGCGCATCCGCCAGACGAGCCAGTGCGTTGAACATCAGTTACTCCGTTCCGGGACGCCGGCCCCAGTTGTTCGTGTTCTCTCTCCGCGCTCGAGGTCGCGCGCGGCCTTCTCGAAGAGCTCCGCCATGAAGTCGTGGAAGGCGATGCCCGAGGTGAGAACCGCGTAGGAGGACGGGTCCTTGCCCTCAGCGTGACTCGATCTCGCGCAGCCGCGCGGCCGTCCCCCGCGCCTGCTCGGCTCGATCGCGGGCGATGCGCGGCGCGCTGGCGGGCTCGATGGCGCCGGCCAGGAACAGCTTCAGCATCCCCTCGTCGCGGAACTCGAGGTCCGCCGAGGGCTCGCGGTGCCATTCCCGGAGCCTCTTCTTTCCCGCAGCGGTGATCTTGTAGACCGTGCGCCGCCGGCCTCCGGTCGGCTCGTCGGTCCCCTCGATCAACCCGTTCTCGGCGAGGCGCTTCAGCTCGGGGTAGATCTGCCCGTAGCTCGCCGCCCAGAAGAAGCGCGTCGAGTTGTCGACGAAGGCCTTGATCTCGTACCCGGTCCGGGGCCGCATGGCGACGATTCCCAGGATTGCCTTCGCGGTGGCGCTCAGTTCCTCCATGTATCGCCCAGATATATCAACGGGCGATCGGGCGCAGTGTGAGGTGGGTCACGGCCGGCTCACGGGAGCAAGCCGAGCTTCTTCTTCAGCTCGAGCACCCGGGCCGCGGCTTCGTCCAGGCGCTGCTCGGAAACGGTGCCCTCCTTGGCCGCCGCGAGAATCGCGGCGCGGGCCTGGCGGGCCAGAACGGGGTCGTCGACCACGACGAGATCCGTGCCGGCAGAGATCGCCTGCACGGCCGCTTCTGGTGCGCCCAGACCGGCCGCGATCGAGCCCGCCGAGAGGTCGTCGCTGATCGCGAGGCCCTTGAACCCGAGCTCACCGCGCAGCAGGCCGGTCGCGATCTCGGGGGAGAGGGCGGCCGGGGTGACCGGGTCATAGGCCGTGTAGAAGGCGAGCGAGAGCACCGTCGCCGGGGCCCCGGCGTCGAATGCCGCCCGGAAGGCCGCGAGGTCCCTGGCGCCCAGCGAGGCGGGGTCGAGGCTCACGGTCGCGGGGTTGACGTCCGTGTCGTCAGACGCGGCGCCGAGGCCGGGGAAGTGGGGAACCGCGCAGGCGAGGCCGGTGCTCTTGCAGCCCTTGACCGCGGCGCCCACGAGGGCCGAAGCCAGCGCCGGGTCGTCGCTGAACGAGCGATCGGCGATCGGGCTTGCAGGACCGGCGACGTCAGCGAGCGGGCCCAGGTTGACGTCGAAGCCGGCTGCCTTCAGGGCCTTCGCTGTGCTTTCGTTCCACCCTCGAGCCGCCTGGGGGTCGCCGCCGAGGCCGATGTCGAGCTGGGTCTCGGCGGGGGGCAGGTCGGGATAAGCCCGGTAGACCCCGCCCTCCTGGAGCCCGATGACCAGCGGGGGGACGCGCCCGCCCGAGCCCCCCGCGGCGCGCAGTCGCTTGACCAGGCTCGCGCCGCCCGCCGCCCAGTCATCCGGGCCGATCACGATCCCGCCCAGCTGCGCCTTCGACACGGTCCGCTCGGCGGAGGAGGGGTCGATTCCGGCGGCGACCACCGCATCGGCCTTCTGCTCGGGAGTGAGGGCCTTGAGAGCCTTGAGTGCCTTGCTGTTGTCTGGGCTCGCCTCGAGGCCCCCCGGTGCGGCCGCGGGCGACTCGTCGGACCCCCTCTGGACCAGGACCGACACGACGGCGCCCACCGCGGCGAGGACCAGGATCGCGGCGAGAAGCGCCCGGTAGAAGCGCGCGTGCCAGTGCCAAGGCAGGGGCGACGTCGGGATGAGAGATCGCAAGCGCCGCAGCATGCGGGTCAGCCTATGCTCACCTGACCATGGCCGAGGCAGTCACAGAAGCTCGTTCCTCGCAGATCGTCGTGATGAAGTTCGGCGGCACCTCGGTCGCCGGGCCCGACGAGATCAAGCGCGCCGCCCGGCGCATCGTCGCTGCGCGAGAGGCGGGCAAGAGCGTTGTCGCGGTGCTCTCGGCTCGCGGCAAGACGACCGACGAACTGGTCGAGATGGCGCGCGAGATCTCCGAGCGCCCCGACCCGCGCGAGATGGACATGCTGCTCTCGACCGGCGAGCGGATCTCATGCGCGCTCTGCGCGATGGCGATCAACGACCTCGGCCACCGCGCGATCTCGCTGACCGGGTCGCAGGCGGGGATCGTCACCGACTCCTCGCATACGAAGGCGAGGATCATCGACGTGAAGGCCGACCGCATCAAGGCGGCGCTCGGCGAGGGGTCAGTCGTATTGGTCGCCGGGTTCCAGGGCGTCTCGACCGACAGCCGCGACGTCACCACGCTCGGGCGCGGCGGCTCCGACACGACCGCCGTCGCGCTGGCCGCGGCGCTCGGCGCCGAGGTGTGCGAGGTCTACACCGACGTCGCCGGCGTCTTCAGCGCCGACCCGCGGATCGTCTCCGACGCCCGCAAGCTGCCCGTCGTCTCGTTCGAGGAGATGCTCGAGATGGCGGCGTCGGGCGCCAAGGTCCTGCAGCTGCGGGCGGTCGAGTACGCGCGAAACCACGGGATTCCGATCCACTGCCGCAGCTCGGCTGACGACGGCGTAGGTACCCTCGTCGTGTCCGAGGACGAGACCATGGAACGACCCCTGGTGACAGCCGTGACGCATTCGACCGACGAGGCTCGGGTCACGCTGACGGGCGTCCCCGACGAGCCGGGTGTGGCGGGGCGCATCTTCACCGCGCTGGCCGGGGCCAACGTCAACGTCGACGTGATCATCCAGAACGAGCCCGTTTCGCACTCCGAGGGTGCCGATCTCTCGTTCACCGTCGAGCGTGACGACCTCGCTGTCGCCAAGGACACGATCGAGGCGCTCGACACCGGTGTCGGCATCGAGCAGAACGACAAGATCGGGAAAGTCTCGATCGTCGGCGCCGGGATGCGCAGCCACCCGGGCGTCGCCGCCAAGGTCTTCAGCACGCTCGGGGATCACAAGATCAACATCGAGATGATCTCGACGTCGCCGATCAAGATCTCGTGCGTCATCGCCGCCGACTCGGTGCCGGTCGCCGTCGAGGCCCTGCACAAGGCCTTCGGCCTCGGTGCCGACGCCGTGCGCGAAGAGGAGCCCACGGGCGAGCATCGCCCGCGGGTGACGAACTGATGGCGGGCGCGAACGCCTCGAACGGCAAGGGTCTGCGGGTCGGGATCGTGGGCGCGACCGGCGCCGTCGGCACCACCCTGCTCGAGGTCCTCGCCGAGCGCGACTTCCCCGCTTCCGAGGTCGTGCCGTTCTCGTCCGAGCGCTCGGCAGGCACCAAGCTGAACTTCAACGGCGGAGAGATCGAGTGCCGCCCGCTGACGCCCGATTCGATCCAGGGCCTCGACCTCGTGCTCTCCTCGGCCGGCGGAGCGATCAGCGCCGAGTGGGCGCCGAAGCTCGTCGAGGCCGGGGCGGTCGTCGTCGACAACACCAGCTACTGGCGCATGCACGACGACGTGCCGCTTGTCGTCGCCGGAGTCAACGACGAGGCCGCCGACAACCACAACGGCATCGTCGCCAACCCCAACTGCACGACGATGCAGGCGATGGTCGCGCTGGCCCCGATCGAGCGCGCGGCGGGGCTCGAGCGCCTCGTCGTCTCGACCTACCAGTCGGTCTCGGGAACCGGGCGCGAGGCGATCAAGGAGCTGCGCGCCCAGGCCGCCGCCGTGCTCGCCGGCGACGAGGTGGACGTCGAGATCTTTCCGCACCAGGTCGCGTTCAACGTGCTTCCGCAAGTCGAGAAGTTCGTGGACGGCGACGACTACACGACCGAGGAGCGCAAGGTGATGGCCGAGACCCGCAAGATCCTGGGGCTCTCCGAGGACGTCGGCATCTCGGCGACCTGCGCGCGCGTCCCCGTCGTCAGCGGCCATTCCGAGTCGATCAACGTGCAGACCCGCGAGGACCTCTCGCCCGAGGACTGCCGCGCGATGCTCGAGAAGACCCCCGGTCTCGTCGTGATGGACGACCCGAGCGCCGGTGTCTACCCGACCCCTCTGGACGCCGCTGGACGGGACGATGTCTTCGTAGGGCGCATCCGGCGCGACCCCTCGCACGAGCGCTGCCTGAACCTCTGGGTAGTCGGCGACAACCTGCGCAAGGGCGCCGCGACGAACGCGGTGCAGGTCGCCGAGGTGTTGGTCGACCGAGACCTGGTGAGGGTCCCGAGCGCGGCCTAACGCTTCTTCTCGGCGGTGCGGCAGCTGCCGCGCTTTCGGGCTCCGGCCCTAATCCACGCCGGCCAGCAGCCGCTTCTTCTCGGCCTTGAACTCGGTTTCGGTGAGCACCTTCTTCGCGCGCAGCTCGCCCAGGCGCTCGAGGCGGTCCAGGCGGGCGTCCTCGTCGTCTCGATCGGTGGCCAGCTCCCTGACGGCGGAGCCGATCCGCTTGCCGGCGGTCTGAGCGGTCTGCTTCGCCCGCTGCTGCATCGTCACGCGCCACTCGCCCGCGCGGGCGTCGGGGAACTCGGACGCCGTCTTTCGCATCAGCGTCTCGAGGCCGACCGCGGCCATGGCGATCAGAGAAAGGGTCAGCAGCAGGTTGCGCAGGTTCGTAGGCGGCGCGGCGATCAGGTAGACGAAGACGACGGCTGCGAAGCCGCCCCAGACCAATGGCCGGCGCTCGCGCATCGTCGGCGCCATCGCGTGACGAATCCTCTCGGCCGCGGGGGCGGGAGACGCGAGGAAGGAGGCGATCGCGAACAGGACGCCGTAGGCGATCACGCCCTTGGAGATGCCGGTGAGGAGCGACGTGGCGATCTCCCACGCGTGCTCGGCGGGCGGGCGCACCGCCTCGGTCTGCGCCAGCTCGTCGACGACCAGGCCGCTCGCGACGCCGCGCACGGCGATCGCGGTCAGCCCCGCGACGATCAACCCGATCCCGTAGGCGAGCAGGACCATCCAGCGGTGCCCCTTGGCCAGGTAGGCCGCGAGCCCGAACAGCGCGATCGACCCGAGCGTGAACAGCAGGGCCAGGCCCTTGAGCGCGCGGGCGATGGTGCGGGCCGTTGTGAGCTGGTCCGCCTTTGCGATTTCGAGCTCGGCGACGTCGGCGGGCAGCCTGCCCTCGATCTGCTTCTCGAGCCCGACCTGACTCGCGACCTGGGTCACGATCGGCCTCAGGTCCAGCACCACGACACCGTCCCTCGTGACCACTGCGTCGCTGTCGTCCTCGAGGATCTGCACGAGCGTCGTGTGTGCGGTCCGGTTCGCGTCCTTCCACAGCCCCTGGGCCCGGTCGCTCTGCAGCGCCCGCTCGGCCGCGGCCTGGGCGAACTGGCGAACCCCGCCCGAGACGGGCCCTGCCAGCGGCTTGACGTCGTCGGGCAGCCGCTTCTCGAGCACCTTCGCGACGTCCACGTTCGTGAACAGCTGCTCGACCGCGTAGTCGGCGACCGCGTCCGAGATCACCTCGTCGGAGAGCAGCTCGCCGCTGGTCTCGGTCCACTGGTCGGTGTCGAGCACCTGGCGGTCGATCCACGTGGTGAAGATCGCCATAAAGGCGAACAGGGTCGCTAAGCCGACGAGGATGCGGGCCGCCATCGCGGCGAAGCTAGCTGGCGGTCAGGTCGTCATCGGCGGGCGTGTCGAAGTGCGAAGCCGATTACGCCGAGGAGGCTCCCGAGCACGGAGGCGAGCAGGATCGCTGTCTTCGCCTGCTCGAGCTCGCCGGGGTCCGGAAGGGCGAGGGCTGAGATGAACAGGGCAACCGTGAACCCGATCCCGGCGACGAAGCCGAGGCAGACGATCGCCCACAGGTCCACGCCTTGGGGGAGCCGCGCCCCCGAGACCCGTACGGCCAGGGCGGTCGCCGCGAACAGGCCCAGCGGCTTGCCCACCACCAGGCCGAGGATGATGCCGAGCCCGATGGCGCCGGTGGCCACCTCGCCGAGCCCGTCCAGCGTGATGGGAACGCCCGCGTTGGCCAGCGCGAACAGGGGAAGGACGAGGTAGGCGCTCCATGGGTGTACGGCCGCCTCCATGCGGGCCAGGGGGGACGCCGCCTCGTCTGCGAATCGCGCGACCTGGCGCATGGTGTCCTCGGTCACGTCCCGGTCGGCGTCCTTCCGCAGCTCCGCCAGCTGCCCGGAGATCACGTCCGCCGTCGGCCCGGGGCGGTGAAACGGGACGGCGGGGGTGAGGAGGCCGAGCAGCACGCCGGCGATGGTCGCGTGCACGCCGGACTCGTGTACCGCGAGCCATGTGACGGCTGCCAGCACCGCATAGGGGGCGAGATGCCTGAAGGAGAGGCGGCGCAGGAGGTAGATCCCGATGGCGCACCCGGCAGCGGCGCCGAGCCAGACCAGCGATATCCCCTCGCTGAAGAAGACCGCGATGATCAGGATCGTTCCGATGTCATCGACGATCGCGACGGTCAGCAGGAACGCGCGCAACGGCCCCGGCGCCATCTTCCCGATCACGGCCAGGACCCCGAGCGCGAAGGCGACGTCGGTGGCCACCGGTATGGCCCAGCCGTCGAGCGAACCTCCCCCTCCGCTGTTGATCGCAAGGTAGATGCCCGCCGGAACGACCATCCCGCCGATGGCGGCGGCCACGGGCGTGACGGCCAGGCGCCGGTCGCTGAGCTCGCCGAACAGGACCTCGCGCTTGACCTCGAGCGCGATCAGGAAGAAGAACACCGCCATCAGGAGGTCGTTGACCCATGTGCGGAGGTCCTCGTCGAGCGCGAGCCCGCCCAGCGTGAGGCTCAGGCGCTCGTGCCAGAAGCTTTCGTAGCCGCTGCTGGAGATGTTCGCCCAGGCGAGGGCGGCCAATGCCGCCGCCAGGAGGACCAGCGCACTACCCGCCTCGAGCCGCGCGAAGCGCTCCACCGGCCGCGCGAACCTGCGCACGACCGGCCGGTCCGAGTGAAGCCACGGCCGGCGAAACTCATCCGGGGCACGGACGCCGCCCGGCGAGTATGGGTCACCCATGCAGAGGAATCAGGCGCCGACGTCCTCGATGTCGTCGATCACCCGAGCAGCCATCTGGCGGAAGAAGTCGTTTCGGGTGACGACGGCGTGAACGCGACCTTTGGTCGCGATCGGGATGATCAGGACCCTGTGGTGGAGGAAGAGCTCCGCCACGTGGGTGTCCGAGTAGTCGTCCTCGACGAGCACGTGGTCGGTGGTCATGTACTCGGAGATCGCCTCCTCTCGGCAGCCCAGCCGCCGGTCGATCGACTCGTCCATGTTCCGCGACACCATCCGGGCCGACGTGAGGGTGCCGACGTAGCCCGGGAAGAACGCGCCCATGAATTCGCGTTCGCCGTAGATGCCGGCGAACTTGCCCTTCTCGTCGATGACGGGCAGCCCGGGCAGGTCGGCGTCGATCACCTGCTTCGTCGCGGTCGCGATGGAGTCCGAGTCCCGGAGCGGCTCGATCTCACGGATCACGGCCTGTACGAGGGAGTCGGGCATCAGTTCAGGGCGACGTATCGCACGAGGACGTAGAGGCTAGCCATGGCGATCGAGATCACGGTCACCGGGACGCCGACCTTGAGGAAGGCCATGAACCCGATCGGGCGGCCCGCGCGCTCGGTCAGCCCGGCGGCGGCGACGTTCGCGGCCGCGGCGATGATCGTCGCGTTGCCCCCGAAGCAGGCGCCCAGCGACAGCGCCCACCAGTAGGAGGGGTCTTCGGTCGCTCCGAGCTGCTCGACGACGGGAATCATCGCCGTGGTGAAGGGGATGTTGTCCACCACCGCGGCCCCCACCGCCGAGATCCACACGATCCCCAGCAGCTCGGCCGTCCGGTTCCCGCCGGTCGCGTCCTGGACCCCCTGCGCGACCTCGTCGATCGCCCCGGTCGCTTCGAGCGCGCCGACCATCACGAACAGCGCCACGAAGAAGAAGAGGGTCGGCCACTCGATCTTCGAGAGCGCTTGCTCGAGGTCCACCCTCGTGACCAGAAGCGCCATCGTCGCGCCGGCCAGCGCCACGGTGGCCGGTTCGATGTGAAGCGCCTGGTGGGCGAAGAAGAGGATGATCGTCGCGATCAGGACCGGGCCGGTCCGCCTCAGCTCGTCGTGATCGGAGATCGACGCGGCGGCATCCAGGTCCATGACGAAGCGGCGGTTCTTCTCCTCCACCTGCAGGCGGGGCCGGTAGATGAAGTAGAGGAACGCGGTGACGACGACGAACGTGATCGCCGCGATCGGCGCGAGGTTCACGAGGAACTCGTTGAAGCTCAGGTCGGAGGCCCCGGCGATGATGATGTTCGGCGGGTCCCCGATCAGCGTCGCGGTGCCCCCGATGTTGGACGAGATCACCTCGATGATGATCAGCGGGATCGGGTCGATGTCCAGGGCGTCGGCGAGCAGGAACGTCACCGGCACGATCAGCAGGATCGTGGTCAGGTTGTCGAGGAACGCGGAGAGCACGGCGGTCGTGCCGGCGAGGCTGAGCACGATCCAGAGCGGCCTTCCCCCAGAGATCTGGCCCGCGCGGATCGCGATGTAGTCGTAGATCCCAGTCTGCTGCGTGAGGTAGACCAGGATCATCATCCCGGCGAGGAGGCCGATCGTGTTGAAGTCGACCGCCTCGATCGCCTGCTCCTGGTCGTACTCGGAGACGAACAGGACGACCAGCGTCGCCCCGAGCAGGGCGACCTTCGTGCGGTGGATGCGCTCGCTCGCGATCAGCGCGAGCGCGATCAGGAAGATGGCGATGGCCAAAGCCATCATGCGATGCTACGTGCCCAAGCGGGTTCCCTCAGACGGTGAGGGCGTCCGTTTCGGCCGGGCTCTGCGCCGCCGGCGCGTCCAGCCGGGACTCAACCCACTCGGTCGAGGCGATGTGGCGCTTCATGCCGAGCTCCTTCGGCGAGAAGCCGAGCGCGAGGCCGACCAACTGCGGCAGATGCAGCACCGCGAGGCCGAGGTCGCGGTTGACGACCTTGGCCGCCTCGGGCTGCTGCATGTCGAGGTTCAGGTGGCACAGGGGGCACGGGGTGACCAGGCAGTCCGCCTGGGCATCGAGCGCGTCGCCGATGTGGGTGCCGGCCTGGCGCAGCGATACCTCGCGGGCCATCGTGATGATCGGGAAGCCGCAACATTTGCGCGCGCCGTCGTACTCCACGACCTCGCCGCCGAGCGCCTCGATGATCTGGTCCATGTAGAGGTCGCGCTCGGGGTGCTCCTCATAGCCCAGGCGGTGGCGCGGGCGCAGGATGTAGCAGCCATAGAAGGGACCGACCTTGAGGCCGTTGAGCGGGCGGGTGACCAGCTGCTTGAGGTTGTCGATGCCGTAGTCCTCGATCAGGACCCAGAGGAAGTTCTTGTTGGAGAACCCCTCCTTGTCGTACTTCAGCCCTTCCTCCGCCAGCACCCCGTTGATGTGGTCGCGGTACTCGGTGTCCGCGTCCAGGCGCTGCTGGCACTCCGACTGCGCCCCCTGGCAGGTGGAGCAGATGTTCATCATCGGCAGGCCCGTCTGCTGCGCGAGCGCGAACGTCCGCGCGTTCAGGGTGTCGGCGAGCTCCTGGTTGTGCTCGGCGATCACCCCGGCGCCCGAGCAGTTGGCGCGGTCGAGCTCGACCAGCTCGATGCCGAGGCGGTCGGCGACCAGCCGCATCGACCCGTGCAGCTCGGTGGTGAAGCCGCGGCTTACGCAGCCGGGCCAGTAGGCGACCTTCACGTCGGTCATCAGCTCGCTCCTCCTTGTCCGGGCTCTCCCTCATCGGGCTCGGGCTCGACCTGGCCCGCGGGCACAGCTTCCTCCTCGGCGACCGGCGCGTCCTCGTCGCCCTCCTCGCCCTTGATGTAGAGGTTGAGCTCGATCTTGTGCTCCTCGGCGTGGGCGTAGATCCTCTTCACGCTGTCCTGCGCGCCGTCGGGGAGCTTTGGGTGGATGCCCGGGATCAGCTTCGGCAACGAGCGCATCTTGCCGCTCCGGATCCCTCGGATGGCCGTGGGGATCGACTCCATGAGGGCCTTCAGCGCGCCGCGCGGGGGCTTGAGCTTGCCCTTGACGCCCGGTGCGAACGACTCCTGCAGCAGCAGCGACTCGTCCAGGGTGCCCTTCGACTCGATGATGTTCACGAACGCGTTCTCGTGGCGGTGGCCGTTGTTGACGTCGTCGATCCCCTCGTTGCCGGCGGCGCGGCGCAGGCGCATGATCTGGTCCATCGGCGCGACCCCCTTGGGGCAGGCGTCGATGCACGAGAAGCAGTGGGTGCAGTCGTAGATGCCGTGCGGGTCGTTGGCCAGGTCGTGCAGGCGCTCCTTCGTCTCGGCGTCGCGGGGGTCGCCGACGAAGCGGTAGGCCTTGGCGAGCGCCGCGGGGCCGATGAAGTCCGGGTCGGCCTCCATCGAGAGGCACGCGCTGACGCAGGCGCCGCATTGGATGCAGGCCATCGACTGGGTCACGTCGATCATCGACTCGGGCGGCACGATGTACTCGCGCTCGGGCGGGTCGCCCTCAGGGAGGAGCCACGGCGTGACTCGGCGGATCTTGGCCCAGTGCGTCGACTCCATGTCGGTCACGAGGTCCTTGAGGACGGGCATGTTGCCCATGGGCTCGACCACGATCGGGGCCGTCTCGCCGGAGCCGTTGGCCTCGCGGTTGGCCCACTCGCTCGCCTCGCCGATCTGGGTCTTGCACCCGAGGCCGGACTGGCCGTTGATCTTCATTCCGCACGAGCCGCAGATCGCGGCGCGGCACGAGCAGCGGACCGACAGCGAGCCGTCCTCGTCGTCGCGGGCCTGGAGGAGCCCGTCGAGGACCGAGAGCGTCGGATCGAGGTCGACGTCGAACGTCTCCCAGTAGGGCCCCTCGCCGCTTTCGGGCTGGAAGCGCCGGACCTTGAGCGTGTAATTCGCCATCAGAACCGCCTCATCTCTAGTAGGTCCTCTCCTGGGGCTCCCATTGGGTCATGGTCACGTCCGAGTAGCTGATCTCGGGCTCCGAGCCACCGTTCATCGAGAGGTCGATGTGCTTCAGCCATTCGTCATCGTTGCGGTCCGGGAAGTCGGTGCGGTACTGGGCGCCGCGGCTCTCGGTGCGGTGCAGGGCGCCGACGCAGGTCGCCTCGGCGTTGTCGAGCATGTAGCCGAGCTCGAGCGCGCCCAGCACGTCCTGGTTGAAGACGGTGCCGCGGTCGTCGATGTAGCAGGACTCCGCCTCCTCCTTGAGGCGCCGCACAGTCTCGAGAGCCGTTTGTATGCCGGTCTCGTCGCGGAAGACCGCGACGTGCTTGTCCATCGTCGCGCCGAGCTCCTTGCGAACCTCGGAGACCCGGCGACCCGAGCCCACCTCGCGGCCGATGATCGACTTCAGGTGGGCTTCCTCGTCGTCGAGGATCTTCTGCGAGGGGTTCGAGGGCGGGCGGCCCTTGGCGCGCTCGGCTGCGTCCTGGCCCGAGCGCCGGCCGAAGATGAGCGTGTCGAGCAGCGAGTTCGCGCCCAAGCGGTTGCCGCCGTGGACCGAGACGCAGGCGACCTCGCCCGCGGCGTACAGGCCGGGGACGTCGGTGCGGCCGTGGACGTCGGTCTTGACCCCGCCCATCGTGTAGTGGTTGCCCGGCTTGATCCGGATCGGCTCCTTGGTGATGTCGACGCCGGCGAAGTCGATCCCGACCAGCACGATCTCGCGGAGCGCCTCGTGGATGCGCTTGCGGGGGACGACCGTGATGTCGAGGGCGACCGTGCCGTCCTCGAACCCGCGCCCCTCGTTGATCTCGGTCTGCTCGGCGCGGCTGACGACGTCGCGGCTGGCGAGCTCCATCTTGTTCGGGGCGTAGGTCTCCATGAAGCGCTCGCCCTTGGCGTTCAGCAGGTGGGCGCCCTCACCCCTGGCGCCTTCCGTGATCAGGAAGCCCTTGCCCGCCAGCGTGGTCGGGTGGTACTGGATCATCTCCATGTCCATCAAGGTCGCCCCGACGCGGTAGGCCTGGGCGATGCCGTCGCCGGTGCAGATCAGGGCGTTGGTGGTCGGCTGCCAGACCTGGCCGTTCCCTCCGGTCGCGAGGATCACGGCCTTGGCGCCGAAGAGCTCCATCGAGCCGTCCTTGATGTTGCGGCAGACGGCCCCGACGCAATTGCCCTCATCATCAACTGCCAATTTGGTTGTGAAGAATTCTTCGTAGCGCGCGACGTCCTCGGAGTGCTTCATCAGCTGCTCGTAGAGGACGTGCATGATCGCCTGGCCCGTGATGTCCGCGACGTAGTAGGTGCGGGCGGCCGACGCGCCTCCGAAGGCGCGGGTTCCGAGTTCGCCCTTCTCGTTGCGGTGGAAGGTGACCCCCATGTGCTCCAGGTGCAGCAGCTCCTCGGGAGCCTCCTGGGTCATGATCTCGACCGCGTCCTGGTCGGCCAGGTAGTCCGAGCCCTTGACCGTGTCGAACGCGTGGCTTTCCCAGCTGTCGTCCTCTGCCAGCGCGGCGTTGATCCCGCCCTGTGCGGCGTTGGAGTGCGAGCGAACGGGGTGGACCTTGCTGATGATCCCGACCGAGACGCCGGCCTCGGCCGCCGCGAGAGCCGCTCGCTGGCCGGCGAGGCCCGCTCCGATTACGAGTACGTCGTGGTCCGGCATCCGAAGCCGATCCTATACAGCCGACCCGGCCGCCTCAGCCCTGCAGCGCCCGGCCGACCTGGCCGACCGTGACGACGCCGCTCAGGCGCCCCTCGCCGTCGACGGCCATCAGGGCCCCGAGCCGGCGAAGAGCCTGATTGCCCAGCACCGATTCCAGCGGCGCGTCGTCGCGGATCGTCATCGAGCCGCCGTCGTGCGCCAGGATCGAGGCGATGGTGGTCGCGCCGCGCTCGGTCGGCTCGACGCCCTCGGCGGCGGCGCGGTCGATCAGCCCGACGAAGCGCGACTCCGAGTCGATCACCGGGAACCACGGGTAGCGGTAGCGCAGGAAGAACTCGTCGAGCGCCCCTTCCACAGTGGTGCGCTCGGGGATCGCGACCGGGGTGCGATCCATCACGTCGCCGACGCTGAGGCCCTCGATCCGTCCGGTCACCTCCGACTGGGCGACCGCGCCGCGCGCCGAGCCGTTGATGATGAACCCGACGAAGATCATCCAGACGCCCGTGATCAGGTCGCCGCTCAGGAGCAGGACGAAGCCGAGCCCCATCAGCAGATAGGCGAAGCCCCGCCCCAAGGTCGCGGCGAACCGGGTCGCCCTGGTGCGGTCACCGGTCACCCGCCAGGCGATGGCGCGGGCGACACGGCCGCCGTCGAGCGGGAAGGCGGGGACCAGGTTGAAGACGAGGACGAGGATGTTGATCGTGCTGAGCCAGGCGATCAGCGCCGCGATCCCCGAGGTATCCGTGTCGTTCCGGGTCAGGGCCGCGTCGCGGAACTCGTCAGGCCCCGCGAGCAGCAGCCCGGCGGCGACGCAGGCGACGACTATCAGCGCGGTGACGACCGGCCCGGCGATCGCGACCTTGAACTCGACCCCGGGGGAGTCGGAGTCGCGCTCGAGCCGCGCGACCCCTCCGAACAGCCAAAGCGTGATCCCCTCGGTCCCGATGCCGTGCCGTCTCGCCTCGAACGCGTGGCCCAGCTCGTGCAGCAAGATGGAAGCGAAGAAGAGGATCGCGCTGGCGACTGCCAGGGCGTACGGGCCGACCGCGTCGTCCTCGGCGTCGAGCACGTCGCGGTAGGAGCCCGACAGCCAGAAGATGATCAGGAAGAGGACGAGGAACCAGGACCAGTCGACGCTGATCCTGATCCCGCGCACTCGAAAGAGGGTGATCCCGCCCGCGGGCATGGGTCGATCTTACGGAGCGGACCTCAGCTGGTGAACGAACCGACCAGCTGACCCGGGGAGCGGCTCTACGTCGCGGCGCGGTGGCGCTCGACGATGCGGGCGCAGTCCGTGCCGGCCGGGAGGGTCCCGAACGCCTGGCCGCCCTCGCCGCCGAGGCGGGATGAGAGGAAGGCGGCGGCGCTGGCCTCGTCGCCGTAGCGGTCCATCAGCGAGCCTTGCACCAGCATCGCCATCCGCTCGACGATCCGGCGCGCGCGGGACTCGATCTCGTCCATGTCGCCGAGCTCCCCTCGCAGCGCCTCGGACTCGGCCACGACCCGGGGCTCGTCGCTCTGGGCGACCTCGGCGAAGTAGGCCTCGAGCACGTCGGGGCTCTTGATCATCGCCCGCAGGACGTCGAGGCACTGGACGTTGCCCGAGCCCTCCCAGATCGAGTTCAGGGGGCTCTCGCGGAAGAGGCGGGGCATCCCCGACTCCTCGACGTAGCCGTTGCCGCCGTGGCACTCGAGGCACTCGACCGCGTGGCTCGGCGCCCGCTTGCAGATCCAGTACTTGAGTACGGCGTTCGAGATCCGCTTGAAGGCCTGCGCCTCTTCGTCGCCCGCGGCAGCCTCGTCGTAGGCCCGGGCCAGCCGCATCGCCGAGATCGCCGCCGCCTCGGACTCGACCGCCAGGTCGGCGAGCACGTTCTGCATCAGCGGCTGCTCGACCAGCACCTTGCCGAACGTGGACCGCGCCGAGGCGTGGTGGATCGCGTGGGCGACCCCGGCTCGCATCCCGGCCGCTCCGCCCTGGATGCAGTCGAGCCGCGTGTGGTTGACCATCTCGATGATCGTGCGGACCCCGGCGCCCTCCTCGCCGACCATCTGGGCCCACGCGCCGTCGAACTCGATCTCAGACGAGGCGTTGGAGCGGTTGCCGAGCTTGTCTTTCAACCTCTGAAGGCGATAGTCGTTTCGCTCCCCGTCGGGCTTCCAGCGCGGGAAGAGGAAGCAGGAGATTCCGCCGTCGGCCTGGGCGAGCACCAGGAACGCATCGCACATCGGAGCCGACATGAACCACTTGTGGCCCGTCAGCTCGTACTCGCCGCCGGGGCCGCCGCCGTTCAAGGGCCGGGCGACGGTGGTGTTGGCGCGAACGTCGGAGCCGCCCTGCTTCTCGGTCATCCCCATCCCGGCCAGCGCGCCGGCCTTGTCGGGGGCGGGGCGGTTGGAGGGGTCGTACTCGGATGAGGTGAACCTCGGCTCCCACTCGGCCGCGACGTCCGGCTGGTGGCCCAGCGCGGGGATCACCGAGTAGGTCATCGAGATCGGGCAGCCGACCCCGGCCTCGGCCTGGCCGAAGCACATGAAGGCGGCGCCGCGGGCGACATGCGCGCCGGGTTGGGGGTCGCTCCACGGGAGCGAGTGAAGCTCGTTGGCGACCGAGGCGCCGAGCAGCTCGTGCCAGGCGGGATGGAACTCGACCTCGTCGGTCCGGTTGCCGAAGCGGTCGTGGGTGCGGAGCTTCGGCGGGTTCTCGTTCGCCAGTCGCCCGAGCTCGATCGTGCGGCCGGAGCCGGCCAGCTCTCCGACCGCGGAGATCCTGTCCGTGGCCCAGTCTGCGCCCTCGCGCGCCACCGCCTCGACCAGTGTGCGGTCGGCCTCGAAGACGTTGTAGTCGACCAGCGGGGTCGCCTGGTTGGAGACCTCGTGGGCGTGGACGCCGCTGTTGCGCTCGACGGTTGCCACGCGGTCATTCTCGCAGCAAGCGACGCGGGACAACGTCACGCCCCGGCCGCGGCGCTGTTCGTCAGGCTGCGGCCGGCTCGGGATCGGGCCTGACGATCACCGTGTCGGCGACCTCGATCACCACGTCAGCGGGCATGTCCGCTCGCTTGGCGTGCTCGCGCACCTTGTCGATGCTCGTGGCTTGGTAGACGCAGACTGATCCCAGGGTGCCGCCCTCTTCCTTGACGACGTAGCTGCGGATCCAGGCGATGTCGTCCGGGAACTCCGTCTCGGCGACTTCCTTGGATCGATCCCCGGCCTTACCCAGATCGTCTTCGGTCTCCCATGCTTTCTCGCGGCGGATCACGTAGGTGTTCATCGTCGACCCCTTTCGACCGCTCCTACCTGGTTTTGGGGAGCGTATACGACCCGCTACGGGATGCCTCGGGGTGGCGGGCGCCGCTAGCATCGCCCGCCCCGTGGCGAAGATCAAAGTCGCAAACCCGATCGTCGAGCTCGACGGCGACGAGATGACGCGGATCATCTGGTCCTTCATCAAGGACAAGCTGATCCTTCCGTACCTCGACGTGGACCTGAAGTACTTCGACCTCGGGATCGAGAGCCGCGACGCGACGAACGACCAGATCACGGTCGACGCCGCCAACGCGATCAAGGAGCACGGGGTGGGTGTCAAGTGCGCGACGATCACGCCCGACGAGGCGCGCGTCGAGGAGTTCGGGCTGAAGGAGATGTACCGCTCGCCGAACGGGACGATCCGCAACATCCTCGGCGGGGTCATCTTCCGCGAGCCGATCGTGATCTCGAACATCCCGCGCCTGGTGCCGGGCTGGACGAAGCCGATCATCATCGGCCGCCACGCCTTCGGCGACCAGTACCGCGCGACCGACACGCTGATCCCCGAGGGCGGCGGCAAGCTCACGCTGAGCTTCCAGCCGAACGACGCCGGCCAGGGCCCGATCGAGCTCGACGTCTTCGACTTCCCCGAGGAGGGCGGCGCCGGGGTGGCGATGGCGATGTACAACCTCGACGCCTCGATCCGCGACTTCGCCCGGGCCTCGCTCCGCTACGGCCTCGAGCGAGGGGTCCCCGTCTACATGTCGACCAAGAACACGATCATGAAGACCTACGACGGGCGCTTCAAGGACCTCTTCCAGGAGATCTTCGACGCCGAGTTTGCCTCGGACTTCGAGAAGGCCGGCCTCACCTACGAGCACCGCCTGATCGACGACATGGTCGCCGCTGCGATGAAGTGGGAGGGCGGCTACGTCTGGGCCTGCAAGAACTACGACGGCGACGTCCAGTCCGACACCGTCGCCCAGGGGTTCGGCTCGCTCGGCCTGATGACGAGCGTCCTGATGACCCCCGACGGCGAGACCGTCGAGGCCGAGGCCGCCCACGGCACCGTCACCCGGCACTTCCGCGAGCACCAGAAGGGCAACGCGACGTCAACGAACCCGATCGCCTCGATCTTCGCCTGGACCCGCGGCCTCGCGGCCCGGGGCCGCATGGACGACACCCCCGAGGTGACCGAGTTCGCCGAGACCCTCGAGCGCGTATGCGTCGAGACGGTCGAGAGCGGGCACATGACCAAGGACCTCGCGCTCCTCGTGGGCGAGGGTCAGGACTTTCAGACGACCGAGGAGTTCCTCGCGTCGATCGACGAGAACCTTCAGGTCGCGGCCGGCTAGCCGGCCAGGCCGGCCTAGCTCGCCCTGAGTGCCTGCCGCACCCGGTGGGCCACCACCCCGGGTCTGCGGAGCACGTCCCACCACGTGAACCGCATGACGCGATACCCGCTCGCCGTGAGCAGCGAGTCGCGGTCGCGGTCGTCCTGAAACCCGCGGCGGGTGAGGTGCGACTCCCGCCCGTCGACCTCGACGACCAGCCCGGAGCGGGGCCAATGGAAGTCGGGCCTCAGCCCGAGGACCTCAGAGTTGACGAGAGGCTTCGGCAGCCCGCGCTCACGGCAGAGGGCCAAGAACCGCTCTTCCAGTTCGAGGCGGGTGACTGTCGATCCGATCTCATGATCGGCGAGAAGGCGACGGATCGCCCCGGCTCCCGGGCGCCCGCGGTTTCGCGCCAAGACCTCACGCAGGTCGCTCCCTGTGCAGAGCCGAAGCCGCTCCGCCTCGTCGGTCGCCCGCTCCAGAGCGCGCGGCGCGATGCCGGTTGCCGCCAGGTCGAAGAGGGTCCCCGCAGGTGAGGAGGTGGCGATGCCCTCGTGGACGGCGATGTCGGCGGGAGCGGCGCCAGGGCGGCGGTGGACGCGGATGCCGTCGCGGACGGCCCGCCCTGCGGCGGTGCGGACGCTGACGTCGGAATGGCCCTGGCGCGGCGGACGGAGACGCCAGAGGCCGGCGGCGGACTCGTGGCTCAGGTAGGCGCCCTCGCCGCAAGCGAGCACCGCCGCCATCCAGATCCCCCGGCGAGTGAGCTCGCGCCCACGGATCGAATACACCCCGCGATGCATTCCCAAGAGCCATCCTGCCCTTACCCGCTCATAGACCATGTGGCGCGAAACCCCCGCAAGTAGGAGCTGGCGAACTGTGACGACGCCGTGCTGCCCCTCCGCAAGCTCGACGATCTGCTCGCTGGCGCCTTTGTCGCCCATTATCCCGCCTAAGCCGCCAGTCGCTCGACTCTCGCCCCCGATGGACCCGTCCACCGGCGCCTTTGTCGCCCATCCCCGGCCAAACCCGCCATCGAGCAAATCCCAGGCCGGACCCGCCACCCCTACCTGCCGGTGTTGACGTCGGGAGAGCCCCCACCTCAGCACCTTTGCGATGATGCGCCGCCCCGACGCCGAGGCGTCCCAGGAAGCGAACCCAAGGAGACTTCGAACGTGACCTCACCCGAGAACGCCGTCAACGTCACCGTCACCGGCGCCGCCGGCCAGATCGGCTACGCGCTCCTGTTCCGAATCGCATCGGGCGAGATGCTGGGCCCCGGCACGAAGGTCCACCTGCACCTACTCGAGATCCCCGACGCGGTCAAGGCCGCCGAGGGGACCGCGATGGAGCTCGAGGACTGCGCGTTCCCGCTGCTCGCCGGGGTGGAGATCTACGACGACCCGGTCAAGGCCTTCGACGGCTGCCAGGTCGGGCTGCTCGTCGGCGCCCGTCCCCGCGGGAAGGGGATGGAGCGCGCCGACCTGCTCGAGGCCAACGGCGGGATCTTCAAGCCGCAGGGCGAGGCGATCAACGCCGGCGCGGCCGACGACGTGAAGATCCTGGTGGTCGGGAACCCGGCCAACACCAACTGCCTGATCGCCAAGGCCCACGCGCCCGACGTGCCGCCCGAGCGCTTCAACGCGATGGTGCGCCTCGACCACAACCGCGCGATCGCCCAGCTCGCGAAGCGCCTCGACGTTGAGCGGACCGCGATCACGAACATGACCATCTGGGGCAACCACTCGACGACCCAGGTGCCCGATCTCGGGAACTGTGAGGTCAACGGGGAGTCGGCCTGGCAGGCGGTCGGCGACGACGCCTGGATCCTGGACGAGTTCATCCCGACCGTGGCCAAGCGCGGCGCGGCGATCATCGACGCTCGGGGCGCATCCTCGGCCGCTTCCGCGGCGAACGCCGCGATCGACCACGTCCGCGACTGGTCCCTCGGCACCCCCGAGGGCGACTGGGTCTCGATGGGGGTCCCCTCGGACGGGTCTTACGACATCCCGGAGGGGATCATCTCCGGGTTCCCGTGCACCTGCTCGAACGGCTCCTACCAGATCGTCCAGGACCTCCGGATCGGGGACGCGATCCGCGAGCGCATCGATGCGACCGTCGCGGAGCTCCAGGAGGAGCGCGACTCGGTCAGCGAACTCGGCCTGCTCTAGGTCGCTTTCCTCGATGCCAGTCGGGGAGGTAGCCTCCGCGCGATGGCAGAAGGCAAGGGACTGTTGGAGCGCGAGCGGGAGTTGGGCGTGGCCGAGTCAGCCATGGAAGCCGCCGTCGGAGGGGAGGGCGGAGTCCTGCTCTTCCTGGGCCCGGCGGGCATCGGAAAGACCCGCCTGCTCGAAGCGCTGAGGGTGCGAGCGAGCGGAGCCGACGCCGCCGTCCTGACGGCCCGCGCCTCGCAGCTCGAGACCGGGTTCCCCTTCGGGGTGGCGCGTCAGCTGTTCGAGCCCCTCGTTGCGAAGGCCTCCGATGCCGATGCCGAGGCGCTCCTGTCAGGAGCTGCCGGCCTGGCCCGGCCCCTGCTCGGCCTGCCCGCCGATGAAGTGCAGGGCGCAGCGGCCAAGGACTCCGCGTTCGCCTCCCTCCACGGCCTGCACTGGCTGGTTTCGAACCTCTCCGAGCGTTCACCGGTCGTCCTGCTCGTCGACGACGCTCACTGGGCCGACGCTGATTCGCTGCGCTTCCTCGCCTACCTGGCGACCAGGGTCGACGAGCTGCCTGCGCTGGTCGCGGCGACGGTTCGCACCGCTGAGACCGCCACTGATCCGGAGCCGCTGGACGCCCTGCTCGTGACGCCGGGCGCGACATTGGTCGAGCCGAGCACGCTGTCGGAGGCCGCGGTGGCGGAGCTTGCGAGCACCCGGCTCGGCGACGGGGTGGCCCCCGAGTTCGCACGCGCCTGCCACGTGGCGAGCGGAGGCAACCCGTTCTACTGCGGCGAGCTGCTCTCGGCGGCCGCCGGGAAGGGAGTGGCGCCCGATGCGCTGGCGGCCGCCTCGGTCGCCGACATCGGCCCCGAGACAGTGGGCCGCGCGGTACTGGGGCGCCTCGGCAGGCTGCCCGAGCCCTGCACCCGGCTCGCGAGGGCCGTGGCGGTGCTCGGCAGCCGGACCGAGCTGCGCGACGCGTCGGCCCTCGCGGACCTTGGGGACGAGGAGGCCGCGCAGGCCGCCGACGCCCTCGCGGGCGCCGAGATCCTGCGCCGGGAGCGGCCGCTGGACTTCGCCCATCCCATCGTGCGCAACTCGCTCTACCGCAGCATGGGGCCGCTGGAGCGTGCCGAGATGCACAGTCGCGCGGCGCGCGAGCTCTTCGAGCGTGGCGCGGATGCCGAGGACGTCGCCGTCCACCTGCTCGAGGTCGAGCCCTCGGGCGATCACCGCGTCGCCGATGTGCTGCGCACCTCCGCCGCGGCTGCCGCCCAGAGGGGGGCGCCGAGGATGGCGGCCACCCACCTGAAGCGTGCGCTCGAGGAGCCGCCTCCTGCCGGGCAGATTCCGGGATTGATGCTCGAGCTCGGGCTGGTCCAGCTCGGCACAGGACAGCAGGACGGGCCCCCGACCCTGAAGCGCGCGGTGGAGTTGGCCGAGGACCCGAAGCAGAGGCTGGGCCTCGGGCTGCGCGCGGCACGTGCCCTGGGCCTCGCCTATCAGGCCGACTCGGTCCGGGTGGGGCGGCTCGCTCTGGAGTCGCCGGTCGACCGCTCAGAGCCCGACTTCCTGCGGCTCGCCGCCGAGCTCGTCCCGAACGCCTCGCTGTTCGCGGACACCGCCCCGCTCGCCTGGGCCACGCTGGCCGAGCACCGCGGGTCGGTCGAAGTGGGGAGCTCCGCCGAGGCCCTGATGCTGATCGCCGAGGCCTGGGAGATGACGGTGAAGGGCGGCAGCGCGCAAGAGGCGACCGAGCTGATCGAGAGCTCGTTCCGCAGCGGCGTCTTGGCCGGCGAGCAGGACTCGCTTCTGCTCTACATGGCGGCGTGCGTGCTGGTCTTGAACGAGGGGCTGGAGCTGGCGGGCCAGCTGTGTGACGTCGGCCTTGCCCAGGCCCGCTCCCACGGCTGGCCGAGCGTAGTCGCCGCGTCGCAGTGGTTGCGGGCGAACATCGGCTTCCGGCTCGGCAACCTCGCCGACTCGGGCGCCGATGCCGCGGCGTCGGTCGCCTATAACCGGCAGACGGATGTCGAGACGGGGTTGCCCTGGCCGATCGCGGTGCTGTCGGACGTGCTCGTCGAGCAGGGCAAGCTCGAGGAGGCTTCGGAGGCCCATGCGAGCTGTGTGCCCGGAGCGGACCTGCCGGACTTCACCTGGGGGCTCCTCATCGAGAGCCGCGGCCGCCTGCGCCTCGCCCAGGGCCGGCATCAGGAGGCCGTCGCCGAGCTGCGCGAGGCGGGCCGGCGGTGGGAGGGGATCGGGATGGTCAACCTGGGAATCGCTCGCTGGCGCACTGAGGCGGTTCAGTCTCTGGTGGCGCTGGACCGCCGATCGGAGGCGCAGGAGCTGGCGGCCGAGCAACTCGAGATCGCCCACGGGGCTGGCGCGAGCCACGCGATCGCGATGGCACTCCGGACGTCGGCGACGGCGGCCGGTGGGGATGACTCGGTGGAGCTCCTCACCGAAGCCGTCGAGCTGCTCGAAGGCGGTCAGGCCAGGCTGGAGCTCGCGCATTGCCAAGTGGCGCTCGGCACCGCCCTTCGCCGGTCGGACCGGGGCGCCGACGCGCGCGAGCCGCTGAACCAGGGGATGGCCCTCGCGCGGCGCTGCGGCGCCACTCGTCTGGCCGAGCAGGCCTACGAGGAGCTGCAGTCGGCAGGGGCGAAGCCGCGCAAGATGCTGGTGGGCGGCGTCGACGCCCTGACCCCCAGCGAGCGCAGAGTGGCCTTGATGGCCGCCGAGGGCCTTTCCAACAAGGAGATCGCCCAGACGCTGTTCGTCACGGTCCGCACGGTCGAGACCCACCTGCGCCACACCTACCAGAAGCTCGACGTCCCTTCGCGCGAGGGGCTGGCCCCCATGCTGCAGGCGGCCTAGCGGCTGCCCCTCAGCCCGGGTGGTAGCCCTTCCCCTGCTTCTTCACGCGGCCTTCCTTCTCCAGGTCCGGCAGGACGCGGTAGAGGTAGTTCGGGGCCTTCAGGTGCATCTTCTTGCCCAGCTCGGCGACGCCGATGCCCGGGTTCTCGGTGATGAGCTTCACGGCCTGGTCGGCTCGAGAGCCTCCCCGCCTGCGCCGGCGCCGGCGCGGGGCCCTCGTGGCGGAGCTGGAGGAGCTGGAGGAGCTGGAGGAGCCGCGTGGCCTTCCGGGACCGCGCTTGCGGCCGCCCAGCCCGGATATCGCGCTCTCGATCTGCTTCAGTTCGTCCTGCAGCTCGGCGCGGCGCTCTTCCAAGAGCGCCTTCGCCTTGTCAACTGTCGAAACTTGTGCCATTCGATTCCTTCCCTCTGAGTTAATGGACATTCACTGTAACCGTAACCGTAAAAAGTTGAGCCTGTGAATGGGTCTCGCCAAATGGTGGCGATAGCGCGCATCCTGCTCCCCGCCGGTCGCGAACTGCTCGAGAGGCGCTTCGACCTGGCCGAAGGCGGCCTCGATGCGGACCGCGAGCAGGTGCTGAAGCTGGTCCCCGGGGCCGCCGCGATCGTCGCCGACCCCACGGTCCCCGTGAACGCCGAGCTGCTCGACGCCGCCGGCGACCAGCTCCGGGTCGTCTCCAACTTCGCCGTCGGCTACGACAACGTCGACGTGGACGCTTGCGCCGAGCGCGGTGTGGTGGTGACCAACACCCCGGACGTGCTGACCCAGGCGACCGCCGAGCTGGCGCTGACGCTGACGCTGGCGGCCGCGCGGCGCGTCAGCGACGCCGAGCGCGACCTGCGTGCGGGCCGGTGGACAGGGTGGGACCCCGCCGCCTACCGAGGCCTCGAGCTGCGCGGTGCGACCGTCGGTGTCATCGGCCTGGGGCGCATCGGCGGGCGCTACGCCGAGATGGTTCGCGCCCTCGGCGCCGACGTGGTCTACGCGGGGCAGGCCACCAAGCCCGAGTACGAACGCGAGCTCGGCGCCCGGCACCTTCACCTGGACGAGCTGTTGCAGGCTGCCAGCGTGGTCAGCCTCCACGCGCGCGCCAGCGCCGAGAACCACCACCTGATCGGCCGCCGCGAGCTCGACCTGCTCGGGCCGGGGGGCGTGCTGGTCAACACCGGCCGCGGCTCCCTCGTTGACTCCGACGCCCTCGCCTCGGCGCTTCAGGACGGAACCCTGGGGGCCGCCGGCCTCGACGTCTACGAGGACGAACCGCACGTCCCGCAGTCCCTTCTGGACGCCCCTCGCTGCGTACTTCTGCCCCACATCGGCTCGGCTTCGATCACCTCTCGAGACGCGATGGCACACCTCGCGGCCGAGAACGTGATCGCGGTGCTCGACGGCCGTGACCCGCCGAGCCGCGTGGCGTAGCGGCTAGTCGGACCGGGTTGGGGAGGGCGCTGCGGGGGCCGAGGGCCCCATCTCACGGCGCTCCACCCTGCGGCGCTTCGGCAGCGTCCCGAAGACCACGTCCCACAGCGGCGAGGAGACCCCGAAGCCGTAGTGGTGGTCCTGGAAGTGATGGCGCATGTGCTGCTCGCGGAGCTGGCGGCCGATCTTGGTCCGCGGCTTCGCATGGTGGACGTAGTAGTGCGTGTAGTCGTAGACCAGGTAGCCGGCGATGAAGCCCGCGAAGAGCGGGATCGCGTGCGGCGACCCGAAGATCGCGACGAAGAGGGCGAAGAAGAGGGTGGCGAGCGGGATGCTGGCGGCGGGCGGCATCACCAGGCGCATCGCGTCGTTGGGATGGTCGTGGTGGACACCGTGGATCATGAAGTGCAGGCGATCCCCGCCACGGAACTTCGGCCGCCAATGGAATACCAGGCGGTGGAGCCAGTACTCGGTCGGAGTCCAGATGGCTACGCCGGCGACGACCAGCAGGGCGGTGGTCCCCGCGGAGAGCCCGCGGTCCAGGCTGAGCCAGATCCCTCCGGCCACCACCGGCACGAAGACGGCCGCCGGCATCGCCGGATGGACCCGAGTGAAGAAGTCCAGGAACCGGCTTTCGAACATCGGCGGCGATGCTTCGAGGCGGACTGTGCGCTGCTCCATCGGGCCGCATGGTACCCCGAAAAAGAACATCGCCATTTGCGGGAACACGCCTGAAGCGTGCCTGCGGAAGTGGCATAGTGACCCTGCGTCGCGGGGAGGGCCCGGGACGCGAAACTGACGAGAGAGGGAGACGATCTTGGCCGAGATTCGGGCGCGAGCCGCTGCCCAGAAGCCCAGCTGCAAGGAGTGCTTCTTCGGCTGCAACAACCTCTGCGCCCTGGGGCTCGACGAGCCGTGCCCGACCTTCCGGCCCGACGACCCCTCCGGCCTGGTTCCGCTCCGCCAGCCCTCCCTTCTTCCGCGGTCACCCGCGGAAGAGGCCGCGCAGCCGCTCGCGCAGACCGCCTAGTCCCCGCATCTGCAGTCCCTCATCTAGAGTCCCGCCCACGGAAGTGAGGGGCTCTTGAGGATCACCGTGCTCGGCAAGTCTCCGTCCTGGCAGGACGCCGGGGGAGCGTGCAGCGGCTACCTGATCGAGGCGGGGGAGACCACCGTGCTGCTCGACTGCGGCAATGGCGTATTCGGGAAGCTGCGCGAGCGGATCGACTACGTGGACCTCGACGCCGTCCTGCTCTCCCATCTGCACGCCGACCACTTCCTCGACCTGGTCCCTTACTCCTACGCGCTCACCTACGCGCCCAAGCAGCAGCCGGTGCCCGTCCACACCTGGACCGGCACCGACAGCCCGGCGAAGCCGCGGCTGATCGCCCCGCCCGGCGCCCGCGACTTGTTCCGCAGGGTCGTCGGGGCGTGGGGCGACGACGACCTGATCGAGAACGCGTTCGAGCTGAGCGAGTACGCCCCGGGCGACAGCGTCACCGTCGGCGCGATCACCGCCAGCTTTCATCCAGTGCCCCATTTCATCGACACCTTCGCCGTCAACGTCTCCGATGGCGGGGGGGTGCTCTCCTACAGCGCTGACACCCGTCCCGGCGACGAGATCGTCGAGATCGCGCGCGACGCTGATCTGATGCTCGTCGAGGCGACGCTCCCGCGGCCCGAGCGCACAGGCGCCCGCGGTCATCTCACGCCCGAAGAGGCCGGCGACCACGCGAAGCGAGCGGGCGCGAAGCGGGTCGTCATCACCCATATATCCGACGAGCTCGGCGACGACTGGGCGCGAGAGGAGGCCGAGCGCGGCTTCGGCGGCCCTGTCGAGGTGGCGGCGGAGGGTGCCGTCTACGAGGTGTAGGGACGGCTTCGCCATCAGCCCGCCACCTCCTCGGGCTTCGCCCTGCGGGGGTGCGGGGTGATCTGACCACAGTTGTGGTCACCCTGGAGCGTTGGTGGCTAAGGTTTCCCGCGTGAGCAGTCAACGCGACCCCTTCGCCGACTTCGCCCGCATGAGGCGCGAGATGGACGAGCTTCTCGGCGACTTCTGGGACCAGGCCGGCTACCGCGCCCCGGCGCGCGCTGCGCCCGCGTTCGCGCCCAGGGTGGACGTGTACTACTGCGGCGCGGACAGGCCCGAGAAGGCGATCGTCAAGGTCGACCTGCCCGGCATCGACGTGGAGGCGATCAACCTCGAGGTCCGCGGCCGCTCGCTGGTCATCACCGGCGAGCGCCCCGTCCGCGAGACCGAGGGCCGCACCTACCAGCAGGTGGAGCTGCCCTCGGGCCCGTTCCGGCGCGTGGTCGAATTGCAGATCGACGTCCGCGCCGACGAGGCCCAGGCCTCTTACGAGGACGGCATCCTGCGCGTCGAGCTCCCGGTGCGCCTTCCCGATGCCGCGCGCCAGGTTCCGATCGAGAGGACGACCGAGGAGCAGTGACCGAGCTCGAGGCGCCCGAGATCGAGGTCGTCGAGCTCCCTGAAGTCGAAGATGTGGTCCAGGGCGAGCAGCCGCTGCCCGACGCGCTGCCGATCCTGCCGCTGCGCGAGACCGTCACCTTCCCCGACACCCTGACCCCCCTGGCGGTCGGCCAAGAGCGCTCGATCAAGCTCGTCGACGACGTCCTGTCGGGGAACCGGATGCTCGCGATGGTCGCCTCGAAGGACCCCGAGAACGATGCTCCCGGGCCCGATGACCTCTACGGCGTCGGCGTCGCCGGGACGGTCGCGCGGATGATGAAGGTGCCGGATGGCACGCTGCGCATCCTGGTCCAGGGCGGCGAGCGGGTGAAGCTGACCGGCTACGTGACCGAGACGCCGTACCTGATCGCCAGCGTCGACCCGCTCGCCGACGAGGTGACGCCCAGCCCCGAGCTCGAGGCGCTGACGCGAAACGTCCAGAACACGTTCAGCGAGATCATCGAGCAGATCCCCTACCTCCCCGAGGAGCTCCAGCTCGCCGTCACGAACCTCGACGATCCCTCGGCGCTGGGCCACCTCATCGCCGGCGCCCTGCGGATCTCGGTCGAGGAGAAACAGGCCCTGCTGGAGGAGCTCGACGTCGCGAAGAGGCTGCGCCGCCTCTCCGAGATCCTCACCCGCGAGCTCGAGGTGGTTCGCCTCGGGACGAAGATCCAGTCCCAGGTCGAGTCCGAGATCGACAAGGGCCAGCGGGAGTACTTCCTGCGCGAGCAGATGAAGGCGATCCAGGAGGAGCTGGGTGAGACGGACGACCAGGCCGCCGAGGTGGGAGAGCTTCGAGAGCGGATCGATGCGGCGAAGCTGCCGGAGCACGCCGCCGTGGCAGCCGAGCGCGAGCTCGGGCGTCTCGAGAAGCTGCCCTCGGCCGCGGCCGAGTACGGCGTCATCCGGGGATACCTCGAGTGGCTCGTGGACCTGCCCTGGTCGGTCGAGACCGAGGACAACCTGAACATGCGTAACGCGAAGTTGGTCCTGAACGAGGACCACTATGACCTCGAGGACATCAAGGACCGGATCCTCGAATACCTGGCGGTCCGCAAGCTGAACCCGGAGTCGCCCGGGCCGATCCTCTGCTTCGTCGGCCCGCCCGGCGTCGGCAAGACCAGCCTCGGCAAGTCCATCGCCCGGGCGCTCGGCCGCGAGTTCGAGCGAATCTCCGTGGGCGGTGTCCGCGACGAGGCCGAGATCCGCGGCCACCGCCGCACCTACATCGGGGCGATGCCCGGCACGATCATCCGGGCGCTCCGCGACGCCGGTACCCGCAACCCCCTGTTCATGATCGACGAGATCGACAAGATGGGCGCCGACTTCCGCGGCGACCCGGCCTCGGCGATGCTCGAGGTCCTCGACCCGGCGCAGAACTCGAGCTTCCGCGACCACTACCTGGACCTGCCGTTCGACCTCTCCGACGTGATCTTCATCGCGACGGCCAACCAGCTCGAAACGGTCCCCGGGCCGCTTCAGGACCGGATGGAGGTGATCCAGCTCGCCGGCTATACGGTCGAGGAGAAACTCCACATCGCAAAGCGCTTCCTGGTGCCACGCCAGCTCGCCGCCAACGGGCTGAAGACCGCGCAGGCCGAGATCGCCGATCCCGCCCTCAAGGCGATCATCGAGGAGTACACGCGCGAGGCCGGCGTTCGCAACCTCGAGCGAACGATCGGGACGGTGTTCCGCAAGGTCGCTCGCGAGGTCGCCGAGGGGCGGGCGAAGGGAAAGGTCCGGATCTCGGCCAAGCGCGCCCGCGAGCTGCTCGGCAAGCGCCGCTACTTCTCCGAGCAGCGCCGCCGCACCAAGGTCCCCGGGGTCGCCACCGGCCTTGCGTGGACCCCCGTCGGTGGCGAGGTCCTGTTCATCGAGGCGACCTCGATGAAGGGCTCGGGAAAGCTGACGATCACCGGGCAGCTCGGCGACGTGATGCGCGAGTCCGCCCAGGCCGCCCTGTCGTGGGTCCGCGGGCACAGCGCCGAGCTCGCTCCCGAGCTGGACGACGACTGGTTCGCGACGAACGACATCCACGTCCACGTCCCGGCGGGCGCGGTGCCCAAGGACGGCCCCTCCGCGGGCGTCGCCATGACGACCGCACTCGCCTCGCTGGTGCGCGGCAAGGCGATCCGAAACGACATGGCGATGACGGGCGAGATCACCCTGACCGGCCAGGTGCTGCCGGTCGGCGGCATCAAGGAGAAGACTCTCGCCGCGCAGCGCGCGGGCATCAGAGAGGTGATCCTGCCCTCGCGCAATGAGGGGGATGTCGCCGAGATCCCCAAGCACGAGCTGGGCGGACTGAAGTTCCACTACGTGGACGAGATCGCCGAGGCGCTTGCGATCTCAGTTCCCTCCTGAGCTCCCACTCGCGAGGGGTCCGAGTAGGTCTCGCGTATGCGGGTATATCCTGGGCACGCACCCGAGCGCGGAGCCGCAGGCGAAGCGCGAAACAGTGATCATCAAGAAACGAGGAGACCACAGATGGGGCAAAGCAGAAGCGACAAGGCTGGTGACGCCGCCAGGTCGGTCGCCTCGAACCCGTACGTCCGACGGCTGATCGACGACGAGGAGTTGCGCGACAACATCCGCGTCGCTTTCGAGGCTGCCAAGGATGCCTATGCCCGCATGTCGAACGGCAATGGCCCGGCGAAGTCTCTGCTCGACGACAAGAAGGTCCACCGCGACCTGCAGGAGGCGGCTCGCTCGTTCAAGGAGGCCGCCGACAGCATCCGCGGTCGCAGGTCTGGCGGAGGCTTCGGTCTCGGCAAGGCGCTGCTCGTCGGGATCATCGGTGCCGCACTCGTGCTGATCCTCTCCGAGGACGCACGGAAGATGGTGCTCGACAAGCTGTTCGGCGCCGAGGAGGAGTTCGAGTACACCTCGACCACCACTCCGACGCCGACCGAGACGGTGGCCGATACGCCGACCGGCTCGACCAGCAGCTAGCGGCCGACACACCACGACTGATTCGAGAGGGCGCCGCGAGGCGCCCTCTCGCTTGTCTAGATTGACGCCCATGCCGAGCGTCCACGTCCTCGTCCCAGCCCAGCGCTACGTCTTCGCGGTCTCGCAAGGCGAGTCAGAGGCCCCCCCGCCCGGCAGCTCTGCCGACGGCTTCCGCCGCTACAAGGACATGCAGGCAGAGGGCAAGGCGGCGGGGATGGTGGCCTTCCCGAACACGCTCCTGATCCGCATGGGCGAGCGCGACTACCTCGTCGATCCCGGCCTGATCATGCAGGGCGGCGCGCTGCTGGGAGCCCTGGACGAGCTCGGCGTCGAGCCGAACTCGATCAAGGACGTGGTCCTCACCCACATGCACTACGACCACTCGCAGGCTATGGCCGCCTGGCCGATGCGGAAGACCTACGTGCACAGGATCGAGATGGAGGCGCCCTACGCCCAGATCGTGTCGGGCTCGATGGAGAACGCCCAGGTCGAAGAGCTGGACGGCGAGGAGGGCGAGATCGAGCCCGGTCTGCGCTGGATCCTCACCCCGGGGCATTGCGACGGCCTGGTCTCGCTGCTGGTCGACACCGAAGAGGGCCTGGTCGTGATCGCCTCCGATTGCGTCGGGCCGCTGCCCGAGTACTTCGAGGAGATGGAGCTTCCCGAGGACTTCGGCCCCGAGCGCGAGGAGCTGCTGAAGCAGTGGAAGCGGATCCGAGCGCTCGCCCCCGCTGTCGTGATACCCGGCCACAATCCGCCGGTGAAGCTGCGCT
>Ga0183260_10000284_pt1 | contig 41426 bp, 45 predicted proteins | sample AntDrymUQ4972206_2_FD_129768 | JGI IMG/M metagenome (GOLD analysis project Ga0183260, IMG submission 129768) | Polar desert sand microbial communities from Dry Valleys, Antarctica - metaG UQ497 (22.06) (version 2) (version 2) | ecosystem: Environmental > Terrestrial > Soil > Desert | place... | reverse complement strand
GACGTAGATGGCATCGCTGTCAAGATGGAGAAGGCGGCCGCTGAGGCGTTTGAATAAAGAGAGCCGCCTGCGAGTGCTTTCGCCGGCCGCAGGCAAAGCCCAGGGGGTCGGCGCGAACGGAGCTCGAGGCCGGAGGAGCTGGCGGGCGCATGTTGTGCCGCTGTCCTTTGTGGCGCCTGCTGCCCTCCTGCTCGCCGTCTGGCTCATTTATCCCGTCGTCTACACAGTCGTTCGAAGTTTCTTCGATCGGTCGGGAGCGCACTGGATTGGGGTGGACAACTACATCGAGTTGTTCACAAGCGATTTCCTTGTCACAGCAATCAAGAACAATGCGCTATGGGTCGTCGTCGTCCCTGCTGTGGTTACTGCCTTCGGCCTCATTCTCGCAGTCCTCACCGAACGGATCAGCTGGGTTGCGGCTTTCCGGCTCGTTGTCTTTATGCCGATGGCAATTTCACTCTTTACCGCAGGCGTCATCTGGCGCCTCGTCTACGAAAAGGCACCCGACAGGGGGGCCCTGAATGCAGTCATAGCCGCCGGTCAGGAAGCCGTTCGCCCGGCCGGGGAGCTCGCCGAGGCCGTTCCATCGACGGATTCCGTTCGAGAACTACCAACTGGGGGCCTTGCGCTAGCCCAGAACCTTTCGCGCGGTGATGTGGCATTGCTCGGCTTGACCCAAATCCCGGAAAGCGAAGTGCCAGAGGGAGCCGTGGAAGCAACACGGCCGAACCCTCTTGCAACCGGAATCTCAGGCGTGGTCTGGCGCGACTTTCGCCCGGGTGGAGGAGTGCCTGGAATGGTGGAGCGCGGGGAGCTTGGGCTGGCGACCATCGCTGTTGAAATCAGAGACGAGCGAGGCCAAATAATCTCCGAGACGACGACCAGAGCCGACGGCACGTTTGCTTTCGACCAAGTGCCGAGGGGAAGCTACGTCGTCTCCGTTGCCGAACAGAACTTTGTACGGCCCTTCGAGGGTATCTCGTGGCTTGGTCCAAGCCTCATCACACCCGCGATCATGATCGCCTACACCTGGGTGTGGACGGGCTTTGCGCTGGTCGTGATCGCCGCCGGTCTAGCCGTGTTGCCTCGAGAGCTCCTGGAGGCAGCGCGGCTCGACGGAGCCAGTGAGAGCCAGGTCCTCCGTCACATCACAGTCCCGCTCCTCGCCCCCGTTCTAACGGCGGTTTTCGTCACAATGCTTATCAACGTTCTAAAGGTCTTTGATGTGGTCCTCGCCATCGCGCCCGGCTCGGTTCAAGACGACGCAAACGTCATCGCTTTAGCAATGTGGCGGACCGCTTTTGGCGGCAAGAACGACTTTGGGCTTGCTTCCGCAATCGCCGTTTTGCTGCTCGTGCTCGTTCTGCCCTCGCTCTTTTTGAACATGCGGCGATTCAGGCGGGAACTATGACGGCGGCGGGCACGGCAATCAACAACCGGGGGTCGCCTCGTTCACCGATAGCGACCGCGCTCCTCCGTTCGGTCGCCAAAGCTCCGCTGAACATGCTCCTCGCCACGGTGGCAATCCTATGGCTGATTCCGACCCTCGGCCTCTTTCTAACGTCCCTCCTGTCCCCCGTCGAAATCAGCCAGGGAGGATGGTGGCGGGTCTTATCCCGGCCGGCCCTGTTGACGATCAAAAACTACAAAGACATTCTCGCCAACGAAGCGATTACCTCGGCGCTCACCACTACCCTCTGGGTGTCGATCGGCGCCACCGCAGCGACTCTTCTCCTCGCAGCATTCACGGCTTACGCCTTTGCCTGGCTCGAGTTCCCAGGCCGCGATTGGCTCTTCCTCTGCATTGTTGCGTTGTTGGTCGTGCCGGTGCAGATGACGCTCATTCCTCTCTTCGCCCTGTACAACGATATCGGCCTGTTTGATACGGTCCTCGGGCTCATCCTTTTCCACACGGCTTTCGGGCTTCCGTTCTCGATCTTTCTACTGCGAAACTTCTTCCTCGGTATTCCCAAGGACCTCTTTGAGGCGGGACGGATCGATGGTGGATCCACGTTGCAGCTCTTCTGGCGCATCGCTCTTCCACTTGGCCGCCCGGCGCTCGCGTCCCTGGCGATCTTCGAGTTCTTGTGGAACTGGAACGACTTCCTCATCGCTCTTACATTCGGCCGAGATACACAGGTCGTGACCGTCGCGATCTTCTCGCAGCTCCGCCAGTACGGATCGAACATCGAGCTGATAGCGCCCGCTTCATTTCTGTCCCTTGCCCTTCCACTGGTGGTTTTCTTTGGCTTCCAGCGCTCGTTTGCAAGCGGACTCTTAGCAGGCTCCATCGACTAGAGCCATATGTACCCGAACCATTCCAGCCGAACGTCGAGATCAGTTCTACAAGGCAGAGGAGGCAGCCGGTGCTTAGCAGAGATGAGCAGACGACCATGAGACCCGTTGTCCTTGGAGGAGGTCAGGTCGGGAGCAGCATCGATTCCCCCGACTGGCCGATATGGAATCATCGCGAGCGCGACCATCTCGAGCGAGTGCTTGAAAGCGGCTGGTGGGCCTTTGAGGGTCCGGCTGAGGCCGAGTTCGAGCAGCGGTTCGCCGGGCTCCAGACCGCCCGTCACGGGCTCTGCGTCGCCAATGGCACCGTTGCCTTGCAATTGGGGTTGGAGGCGCTTGATATCGGCGTTGGAGATGAGGTGATTGTCCCGGGGTTCACGTGGCAGGCAACGGCCGCGGCAGTAGTGGATGTCAATGCAATGCCGATACTGGTCGACGCAGACCCTGAAACCTATTGTCCGGACCCGAGTGGCATCGAGCGCGCCATAACGCCCAGAACTAAAGCGATCATCGTCGTCCATCTCTACGACAGTCTCAGCGACATGGATCGCATACTCGAGATCGCCGCCCGGCACCACCTCCACGTCGTGGAAGATTGTGCCCATTCCCACGGATCCCAGTGGAACGGCCGCGGCGTCGGATCCGTCGGTGATATCGGCACCTTCAGCTTTCAATCGAGCAAGACACTCACTGCGGGAGAGGGAGGTTTCGTCACGACCAATGACGATACGCTCTTTGAACGTCTCTACAGTCTCCGCAACTGCGGCCGTCGCAAAAAAGGCCCTATCACCTCGACGACCCCTGCTGTGCAAAGCGGCAACTACCGAATGACGGAGTGGCAGTCTGCGATACTGCTGGCGCAGTTGGAGCGCTTCGAGGAACAAATGAGCACGAAGGAACGAAACGCCGAGATCCTTGACGCGAGCCTGGGACGGATACCGGGTATCACGCCAATGAGACGTGACCGTCAAGTAACGCGGCGCAATCTCTACGCCTATGTCTTCCGTTATTCCGAAGAGGAGTGGCAGGGCCTTTCCTGCCGGGCCTTTCGAAAGGCGATGTCAGATGAAATGGGCTTCGAGTTCGGCGCGCCCTACCGTCCCCTCAACATGTCATCGCTTTACCGTCCACAAACCAAGAAGCGGCATCACCTGAGTGATCAATACTGGGATGCTCTGGACCCAGGCAATTACGCATTGCCCGTTGCCGAGCACGCTTACCATCACGAGGCCGTGCGCGTCCTCCATCAAAACCTGCTCACGAATTCGCGGAAGATCTCTCAGATTCCCAAAGCAGTCCAGAGACTTCGCGGCTTCCTCCCTGAGCTGCTCGACTGGGAGCGAAGTCTGCCCGAAGGCGAGTGGGGCGCCCCTCCTGAGTGAACAAAGCACTCGATGCCCTCACGCGACCCTGGCGCCCCATTTAGCCTCCGAGCGTGCGTCTTCGGTCAGCCGACGTGTGCGCGGTCGCCGATCCAATAGCGCGGACCCGGGCCGAGGCGGGCCGCACGGTCATCTGGATTCGAGAGCTTGCAGCGGTCGAGTGAGAGGCAGCCGCAACCAATACATTCCGTCAGCCAGGTTTTGAGACGTTCGAGTTCCGCGACCCGCTCGTCGATTCGCGAGGTCCACCTGCTCGAGAGACGCGACCAGTCGCGGCGGGTCGGCGCGCGGTCAGGAGGAAGTTTGGCAAGCCCCGCGCCGATCTCCGCCAGCGTCAGCCCGACACGCTGGGCGAAGAAGATGAAGGCGATGCGGCGGAGTACCGATCGCGGGAAGCGGCGTTGGCCCGAGCCTGCCCGGTGAGAGCTGATCAGGCCTCGCTCCTCGTAGAAGCGCAGCGCCGACGAGGCGACGCCGCTTCGCCGCGAAACCTCGCCGATCGTCAGCAGGGTGAGCACAGCGACAAGGAACCACATCTGTCCGCTTGACTTCAAGTTCACTTGAACTTGTAGGCTCTCTCGACACCGGAAACCGACCTTCCAGGAGGCGCTCATGACCAAACAAGTAACGGCAAGCGAGCAGATCATCGAGGAGGTCACGTCATGGCCGGGCGTCGAGGCAGGCCCCGGCGACCGCGGGGAGTTCGCTTTCAAGTTCGGCCGTCGGGAAATCGGCCACCTGCACGGCGACGAGGCCTTCCACACGGGGTTTCCCAAGGCCGTCTGGACCGACTTGCACGAGCAGGGCCGGATCGACTACCACCCCGTCTTCCCCGGCAAGCCGGGCTACGCGGCGCGCAGGATCGAGAACGAGGACGACGTCCGCGACGTGATCGCGTTGCTGCGGCTCAACTACGACCGGGTGGCCGCGCGCCAGAGCCCGCCGGTCAAGGCCCCCGAGTGATTCTGATCACCGGGACGACCGGCCATGTCGGTCGACAGGGGTGACGATCACCCCTCGGGAGCACAGGCGCGTTTGTGAATGTTGTGGAACCTGACCGCGTGGGCTTGCGACAGACGCCGGTCAGCGGCGTCGAGCAGAACCGAGCCCACGACATCTGCGTGCGTCGTGCGCACGACAGCGCGGTCAGACGCACGATCGAGCAGGGCGGCGCGGTCATATCTGCCCCTCGGTTGGGCGGCGGCGGGTCCGCTGAGTGAGGGCAACGGCGGCGATAACGCCGAGCCCGGCCGCAACCGTCCCGGGGTCGACGTGCTCGGCGAGCAGGAGCGCGGACCAGGCAAGGGTAAGAGCCGGCTGGGCGAGCTGGAGCTGGGCGATCCGCGCGACTCCACCTTCGGCGAGGCCCCGGTACCAGGCGAAGAACCCGAGGAACATGCTCACTACGCTCACGTAGGCCAACCCCAACCAGGCGGCGGGCGAGGGATCCAGGGGTGGACGCACGACCAACCCGGCGGCGGCGACCGGCGCCACCACGGGCAGCGCGAGCAGCAGTGCCCAGGAGATCACCTGCCAACCGCCCAATTCGCGGGCGAGCGCTCCGCCCTCCGCATAGCCGAGCGCTCCGAGGGCGACCGCCGCCAGCAGCCACAGGTCGGCAACCCGAGGCTGGCCCGCGCCCTGCACCGCCGCAAAGACCAGAACGGTGACCATCCCCAGTCCACACGCGGCCCAGAACGTCAGCGGTGGCCGCTCCCCGCCGCGCACCACCGCAACCGCTGCCGTGGCCGCCGGCAGCAGGCCGATGAGGACTGCCCCGTGGGCCGAGGTCGTGTCTTGCAGGGCCAGCGACGAGCAGATCGGGAACCCGACAACCACCCCTGCAGCCACCATGCCCAGACGCCGCAGCTGGCCGCGCGATGGTCTCGGCGAGCGGACCGCGACGAGGCAGACCGCGCCAAGGCACGCGGCGACCACGGCCCGGCCGAGACCCACGGTCACGGCCCCGAACCCCGGCAGCGCCGCCCGTGACGCGGGGAAGGTGAGACTGAAGGCCAGCACTCCGAGACCACCCCAGGCGGTCCCTGGCTCGAGTAGCGGGCGTGCGGTGGAGCCGGTAGCGGTATCCTTAGACGGCATGATCGATGATAGCAGCTCGGCCCGGCTGGCAGGTTGGCTGCGCGACCTGGCCACGGGTCTCCAGCCGGGCGACCAGCTACCTTCGACCCGGTCGTTGGTCGCTCGACACCGCGTCGGCCCGGTCACCGTCGCGCGGGCGCTGGCACGTCTGGCAGCCGAGGGCACGGTTGTCACCGAACCGGGTCGCGGCACGTTCGTGGCGCCTCGCCGGGTCGCCACCGACGACGTCGGCTGGCAGACCATCGCACTCGGGGACGCCCGAGTCGACGCCACCGACCTGAGTCGGCTACTGGCTCTGCCCGATCCCGCGGCGCTGGTGCTTTCCTCCGGGTACCTCGCTGAGGAGCTGCAACCCACCCGGTTCCTGGCTGCCGCCACTGCCCGCGCGGCGCGGCGCCCCGGCGCCTGGGGCCGGGTGCCGTCGGCCGGACTGCCGGAGCTGCGGGCCAGCTTCGCCGCCACCGTCGGCGTCGATCCTGATGACATCACCGTCGTGTCGGGCGGGCAATCCGGGCTCTCCGCCGCACTGCGGGCGCTCACTCCGCCCGGCGCTCCAGTGCTGGTCGAAGTGCCCACCTACCTCGGGGCGCTCGCCGCCATCCGCGCAGCGGACCTGCGCCCTGTCCCGGTGCCGACCGACGTCGACGGGCTGCGCCCCGAGTTGCTCTCCGAGGCCTTCACCCGCACCGGCGCCCGACTGGTCTACGCCCAACCCACCTACGCCAACCCCACCGGCGCGGTCCTGGCCGCCGACCGCCGAGACGAGGTGCTCGGCGTGGTCCGCGCCGCCGGCGCGTTCCTCCTGGAAGACGACTGGGCGCGCCACCTCGGCATCGAACGCCCAACACCTCCGCCCCTCATCCGCGACGACGTGGACGGCCACGTGGTCCACCTGACGTCACTGACCAAGCCCGCCGCCCCGAGCCTTCGGGTCGGCGCGCTCGTCGCCCGCGGACCCGCAGCCGCGCGACTTACCGCCATCCGCACCGTCGAGGACCTCTTCGTCACCCGCCCTTTGCAGGAGGTCGCTGTGGAGCTCCTCGGGTCGCCGGCCTGGTCGCGCCACCTCACCCGTCTGCGTGCCGCCCTGCGCGCACGCCGCGACGCCCTCGTCGACGCCATTCGGCGCGACCTGCCCGACGCCGAAGTCACGCGCATCCCCGACGGCGGACTGCACCTCTGGGTCCGGCTCGCAACCGGCACCGACGACGTCGAGCTCGCCGCCCGAGCTAGACGCCACGACGTCATCATCGAAGCCGGCCGCCCCCACTACATCACCGAACCCCTCGCCGCCCACCTCCGCCTCACCTTCGCGGCTGCCACCCCTGCTGAACTCACCGAAGGCGTCCGTAGGCTCGCCACCCTGCTCTAGCCACCCGCCTCGCACTCAACCTCGAGACATGGGCCAGAGTTCTGCGTTCACCTTTACGGAGCCTCACTCTTGATGCTCCCCTCGACGGGCAGCCCGGCCTCGATCCAGTCCTGCTTGCCCTCCTCGTACTCGAAGACCCTGGTGTAGCCGAGCTCGACCAGACGCCTCGATGCCCGCACCGAGTTTTGACACGCGAGGTTCGAGCAATAGACGACTATCTCGGCGTCCTTGTCTGGTAAGACCTCGGGAGCGAGGTCATCGACCTGATCGTGCGGCAGGTTCAGCGCCCCGGGAAGGTGGGCGTCCTCGAAGTAAGAGGGACCGAGCGCTTCGACCATGATAAGGCCGTCGCGCTCGTCGATGCGGGCCCTCAGCTCGTCCCGGGCGATCCTGGTGACCTGTGCCATTAACGCTCTCCCTTCCTTGCCTGCGGCTGCAGCGTCCGCTACAGTTTCGGACTGTAGTCCGTTACTATATGTGGACTGGAGTCCGATTGTCAAATCACAAGGAACTCAGGATCCTTGACGCTCCACCTCTAGAACGGGCCGACGCCGCGCGAAACCGCGCCAAGATCCTGGCCGCAGCGGCCACCCTGTTCGATGAGCGAGGGGCAGCGAACGTGTCCATGGACGACGTGTCGGCGGCGGCCGGAGTCGGCAAGGGGACCTTGTACCGTCGTTTTGGCGACCAGGCTGGGCTCGCCTTCGCGGTTCTCGAGACCCAGGAAAAAGCCCTTCAGGAAAGGATCCTTTCCGGGCCCCCGCCGCTGGGCCCCGGCGCTCCTCCCCCGGAACGGCTGAGCGCCTTTCTCCAAGCGCTGCTCGATCTCGTGTACCGGACTGAGGAACTCCACTTGCTGTCGGAGACCGCGACGCCGGGCGCGCGCTACCGGACCGGCGTCTATTCCTTCTATCGACTCCACGTCGAGCTGCAGCTACGAGAAGCGGGGGGGCAGCAAGATCCAGAGCTCGTCGCCGACATGCTGCTCGCTCCTCTCAGCGCCGATTTCTTGAGGTACGTCCGAGTGGATCGCAAGGTGGCGAAGCGGCGGGTTTTGGCCGGCCTCATGCGACTCATCGAGTCGGTGTGCTCAGAACCGTCGACCGGGACAAAGCATCACTCACACGGGGCCGCTCGAGCCGCCCGTGAAGGACCATTCCCACAGGGAGGTCGGCGACTGACAGGCGGCGCCGACGACGGCCCGGGTGCCCCGTCCCGCCCAACGCCTTGAGGGGTAACACGTAGACGACCTGCACCGGTCCTCGAGTGTCCACGTGGAGCCTGAGCTTCCCAACCGGCTGCTCGGCCATCACGGTGAAGTAGAGGGCTCACTCGATCTCCGCGGGAGGACCCTGATCGAGGACGAGCAGGGCGGTCGAAGAGCTGCATGGAAATGAAACTAGGGGCGCGGAGGCCGGCGTCCGGTTCGTCCAGCTCGACGTCACCAACCAGGCGCATATCGATGCTGCGATCAAGCGCATCGACGAGGAGTTCGGCTGGCTCGATGCCTTGGTCAACAATGCCAGAATCGCCATCGAGTGGGGTGACGCGGTGGATCAGGTCACCGTAGAACAGGTGCGTCGACCTACGAGGTAAACGTGTTCGGCGCGGTTGCCGTGACCCGCGCATGCATACCGTTGCTGCGCCGATCACCGGTGGGAAGAGTGGTCAATCTATCGAGCCGACTCGGCTCTCTCAGTTGATGAGCGATCCGGAGCATCCGGTTTCTCGTCTCGGCCTGCTTGCATACAGCTCGCCAACCGGCGCACCAGACGGACGCGGTGGCCGGGGGGGGGTGCCGACGGCCACCAGTTCCTGACGCCTTGACAAAACCGGAGGCTTAGAGTTAGATTCCATTCATTAGATGGTCACTCTAGCGAGGAGGCCGCATGTCCGCAAGCGAGAACAAGAGGCTCGTACTGAAGGGCTTCGAAGAGGGCTTCAACAAGGGCGACGCCTCGGTCTTCGACGAGATCGTGGCGGAAAAGTCGATCGACCATCAGGAAGCACCCGACACCGATTATCGGGAGCACATCAAGGACGTTGTCCGTATGCTGCGGACAGCTTTCCCCGACCTTCACTTCGAGGTGCACGATGTTATTGCCGAAGGTGACCTCGTGGCATGCCGGTCGACGATGACCGGGACCCATCTAGGCCCGCTGATGGGGCTCGAGCCGACCGGCAAGCCCATCTCCGTCGCCCACATGCACTTCATGCGAATTGTCGAGGGCCAGAACACAGACCTCTGGCATGTGTGGGATTTCGCCGGACTATTGCGTCAAGTTGGAGCAAGCGACCCCACGCCGGTACCAGCCTAAAGGGTGTCCGCGGCAAGCCCTCGTTCGACGAGACTCAATGCGCAAGCGGCCGCAACCAAGACCGACATAGTCGAGGCGGCGCACCGGTTGTTCTTGGAGCGCGGGTACATTGCGACGACGCTCGAGATGATTGCGCAGACCGCCGAGGTGGCGGTGCAGACCATCTACAATACGGTCGGATCCAAGCGGGACGTACTCAATGGCGTTCTCGATCTCTCCGCTGCCGGGCCCTCGGCTCCCCGCCCGGTGCGTGAGTTCATGCAGGAACGGGTGGCTGCGACCCAGACGACGGCCGAGATGATCGGCGTCCTAGCGGACTGGTTCGTCGAAGCCGGCGAGCGAACCGCGCCGATCCAACAGATCATTCGCCAAGCGGCAGCGGTGGACCCGGAGGTTGCCCAGCTGGAGAAGCAAAGGGCGCGTCAGAGGTTCGAGAATTACAAGCTGGCCGCCTCGGCACTCGCCGAGCGTGGAGCGATGCCACGGGAGATGACTCGTGAGGAGGCCGCAGGACTCATCTGGACGATCGGTCACCCAGGGGTGTACCGGTTCTTCGTCCTCGAGTTGGAATGGCCGCCGGCCCGCTACCGGGCATGGGTCGAGAGCCGGCTTCTCGCCCAGTTCGGTTGAGTCGCCCTCTCCGGTCAAAACCCAGGTCTCGCTTTTTGCGGGTCCACCTGAGCGGCTCGCCTTGTACGCCCGAGGTCGGGCACGGTAGAGGCAATCTCGGGCAGCGCCCATGAGCCTCGATATCTCCGAAGAAGCCGTCCGATTCTTGCGCCTTCGTGGACAGCATCTCTACCTGCCCGACCACAAAGATGACGCCACCGTCGCAGGTGTGATCCGTGAACTGGGCGGGTTGCAGGCTCAGGCAAGAGAAGCGGCCGCTCTGGGGGTTCGGGTAAGGAGCCGAGGTCTCACCGCCGCAGACGTCGAACGAGCCCGCCTCGAGGAACGCACCATCGTACGGACCTGGGCCATGCGCGGCACACTGCATCTCGTCCACGTCGAGCATCTTCCCGGACTTCTGTCGGTGTTCGGCGAGCTGTATGCGTGGCGCGGCCAGCGCCGGCTTGCGGACCTGGGGCTCGATCACAATGCCAGCGAACGGAGCATGACGGTCATAAAGGACGCCCTCGCGGCCCACGGTCCCCTCACGCGCATCGGCTTGGCTCAGAAGCTGGTCGAGGCTGGAATCAAGGTTGCGCCGAAGTCGCAAGCACCTGTGCACCTCGTGCGACGCGCGTGCCTACTCGGGATCGCGTGCGAGGTGGCGCCCATCGATGGCAAGGACGCATACGCCCTGCTCCATGACTGGTTGACGCTTGAGAGCAGGGTGGATCGCGTCGAGTCGCTGGGCCAGTTGGCGCACCGCTACCTCAGAGCCTACGGGCCGGCGACGGCTCGGGACTTTGCGGCGTGGTCGGGCCTGCCGGTGGCCGACGTCCGGGAGGCGTGGAGGGCCGTCTCCCACGTGCTGGTCGAGGTAGTCGCCGGAGGCCGCCCCGCGTCGATGCTCCAACGGGACGTCGAGGGCCCCAAGTTGGTGCCGGGTGATGCGATGCAGGTGCGACTTCTGCCTGCCTTCGATACCTACCTGCTCGGTTATCAGGATCGCCAACTGACCGTGGCGGCCCAGCATGCTCGGCGCGTCCTCCCCGGGGGCGGCGTTCTCCGGCCGACGGTGATCTCCTTGGGCCGGGTGATGGGCACCTGGTCCCTGCACCGCTCCGGAAAACTGAGCGTGGCAGAGATTCACCCTTTCGATGTCCTCGGCCCGGGCTTCGAGCAGGGGCTCCGGACGGAGGTGGCCGACATCGGACGCTTCCAGGCCCGCCCCGTCGGCGTGGAGCTCCTGTGACCGGGGGCACCCGCAGCAGCGGAAGGCCCGGTGGTCGTTCAGTTCCCACGGGCTGGCGAGGCGGCTCTACGTACCTTTATTTTGTAGGACAAATAGCCCTCTGGCCTAATATTCTTAGACCACGGAGCCCTTGGTTCGGATATAGTGCGCCTATGGCCCCGATATGCCCTAGTAATGTGAGTTGACGAAGCTTCTCCCTGGTGCTACCCTATCTACAGTAAGCAAGGCCAAGAGCATTAGATAGGAAGGTGAACCCCGCGATGAGCTTAGTAATCTTCGGAGTGGTACTTCTGGCGCTCGTGGTCATGGCCACCCTGTTCGGAGCCGACAGCAGGGACGGCGACGACTGGATGGAGCACTCCAGCGTTGAGGAACGGAGGTAACCGGATGAAGAACGTGGTTTGGCTTCTGCTGAACACCCAGAAGTGGGCCGAGCCGCTGGCTCGGGCAACCGAAGAGCGCAACCAGCATTCAAGAGGAAAGTGATCACAGATGACCAGTTACGTGCTCTACAAGTTGGACCCCGCGCTGTCTCCCAAGGCGATCTCCCCCCCGTCGCTCCGGAAGACGCGCAGCGGTCTGATCCGGCAGGGTCGGTAGCCACAATGGCTGCCGGCCTTGACCGCGTCGATCACCACATTCTCCGTCTACTGCGGGAGGACGGCAGGATGTCGCATTCCGCCATCGCAAAGGCGGTCGGTCTGTCGGGGCCCGCGGTGCACGAGCGGGTTCGCAAGCTTGAGCAACGGGGGGTAATCGCCGGGTATACGTGCGTCCTCGATCCCTATGAGCTCGACCGTTACCACGCCGCATTCGTCATGGTCACTCTGTCCGAAGGAGACGAGTTCGCCGCCGACGAACCCATCGTCGCGCGCATCTGCGAGGAGCCCGATGTGCTGGAGTTTCATCGCATCGCAGGGCAAGACTGCTACCTTCTCAAAGTGCGCACCGCGACAAACAGGGACATCGAGCAGCTTCTGCGACGCATCCGGTCCATCCGTGGAGTGGCCCGCACCCAGACGACCATTGTTCTCTCCACCGAGCTGGAAAAGCCCACGATCGAGGTACCGCAACCCGATACGGATGAGGTTTCGGAGCCCGTCTAGCGCGCCTTTACGCATGTCCCGTCGCCCCAGAACGGGCCTGCTGGCACTTTGGCTATCCGCCTAGAATTGGGGCCTTAGTCGGTGAGTCTTCTGTGCATCAGCCGGATGGTCACCGTAATGCAGACCAGGAACATGCTCCCCAGGTAGAGCACGTGCCATAGCAGGCTCACATCGACGACACCGGCTGTAAGACCACGCAGGAGCGAAGCCGAGTGGTACAGCGGAGTCAGTTGCACGATCGGGCGGAGCCAGTCCGGATACAGGGAAACGGGGTAGAAGGTCCCCGAGAACAAGAAGAGGGGAAACACCACCAGAGTCATGACCTTTTCGAGCGATGAGATCTCCCTGGTGGTAGCCGTAAGGATCATCGCACCCGAAGCAAGGGCTGCTCCCGAAAGCATCACGGCGGGAAGGGCAAGCACCGCCCACGCGGAAAGGACCAATCCCAGCGCCACCATCACCGACAAGAACCCGACCGCGTAGACGGTTCCCCTCATCACGGCCCACATCACCTCGCCCACCACGATGTCGGACAGATTCACCGGCGTGGTCAAGATACCGTCATACGTTTTCTCATAGCTCAGTTTGAAGAAGGGGCTGAAGAAGCCATCGAAGAGCGCACCGTTGAGCACCGAAGCGGCAAGCATCCCGGGGGCCATGAAAGAGGCATACGAGATCTCCGCCCCCCGGTACGGAATCGAGTCGATGAACTGCCCTACTCCGAACCCTACCGCCCCCAGATAGAAGACCGGCTCGAAGAATCCACTCACGATGGCGATCCACGCGTGCCGATAGGCCATTGCATTGCGCTGCACCAATCGCAGCGAGCGCCGCACGGAAGGCAACTGATAGGCGGGGGCCGGGGCGCCGGTCATGACACCAGCCTGTGCGTCAGGTTACGGATGCCGAGCATGATGCCGGCGGCCAGGAAGAACAGCAGGTAGGCAATGTGGGCCAACCCCGCCAACAGCGTGAGGTTCGAAATCGTCACCCCTCGGATGAGCTCGATGCCGTGGTAGAGCGGAGTGAGCTGGGCGGCCACCACACCCCAAGCCGGAAGCTCGTTGATAGGAAAGAATGTGCCGGAAAGCAGGAACAGCGGGGTTACCACGAAGCGGAAGAGCCACGTGTATGCCTCATCCGTCTGCAATGTGGCCGTCAGCGCCATTACCGCGGCAGCAAAGCCGAGGCCGGTGAGAATCGCCGCAGGTATAGCCAACACCGCAAGCGGCGAGTCGAAGATCCCGAAGAGAGCCATGATCGCGAAGAACGGGATCGTCTGCTGGGCAAGGGTTACTCCGATCCAGGCGAGCTCGCCGAAGTAGATGTCCCGCACACCAAGGGGTGCCGCAAGGATCGCCTCGTAGTTCCTCTCCCAGGTGAGCTTACTCATCATCGGATATGAAGCGGAAAATGCCCCACTCTGCATGCAGTTGGCTCCCAGCATTCCGGTAGCGAAAAACGCCAGGTAGCCGGCATCTCCGAAGGCCTCCGCATTCGGTTCGACAAGCGAACCCAGGCCGAGACCCATTGCAGTGAGAAAGAGGACGGGGGCCAGCACAGAGAGGAAAATCGAGCTGCGCCACCCTCGCCAGAACACGATTGCGTTACGCGCCACGACCTTTGTTGCGTTCACTCGATCAGAGTTCTTCCGGTGAGTGTCAAGAAAACGTCTTCCAATGAAGAACGACGGACCAGCGCAGTCTCAATCTGTATCCCCATGTCATTGATACCGGCCAGGGTTGCGTCCCCCGTCTCTGCGTAGAGCAGCACCCGATCGGGCAGCCATTCGACGCGTTCCACCAGGCCGTCAACGGAGCCTTTCAAACGCTCCCGATTGTCGTCGGAAAGTCGAACTTCGAGTACCTCACGGGTGCAATAGGCAGCTATCAGCTCACGGGGAGACCCCTCGGCGACAATCTCCGCCTTGTCCATGACAACGAGGCGGTCACAGAGTTGCTCCGCCTCGTCCATGTAGTGAGTCGTGATGACAAGAGTGACACCCCTCTGTTTCAGGCGATACAGCCGGTCCCAAACCAAATGACGAGCTTGCGGATCCAGCCCCGTTGTCGGCTCGTCCAGGAGTAACAGCTCGGGTCGATTCACCAGCGCCCGCGCTATCGTGAGCCGCCTCTTCATGCCGCCCGAAAGGGGCTCCACCCGGCTGGCGGCCTTCTCGGAAAGCTGCACGAACTCGAGTAGCTCGTCGATGCGTTCGGCGGCCTCAGGGCGCGCGATGTCGAAGTAGCGGGCGTACATCTCCAGGTTTTCCCTGACGCTTAGCTCGCGGTCGAGGTTGTCGATCTGAGGGACTACGCCGATGCGGGACTTTATCTGGGAGGCCTGGGCGACCGGGTTCATGTCGATCACGCTCAACCGCCCGCCGGTCGGTGCAGAGGTGCATCCGATCATCCGCATCGTGGAAGTCTTGCCGGCGCCGTTTGGCCCAAGGAAGCCAAACGCTTCGCCGCGCCGGACCTCGAAGTCGATGCCATCGACTGCGACGAAATCACCGAACCTCTTGATCAGCCCGGCAGCATGAATGAGCACTCCCTCTTCTGGCATTCGGCAATCCTAGGAGACGATACGAGGTGCAGCTCCGGCCCTAGACCACCATCAATCCTGCAAGCGGCCTTGTCAGTCCGGGATCAAGTCCGTCACACTGAATCCGCGAGCATCCTGCTTGAGCGCAGTGTCCACGGCCGTCGCGGCCGCGATCGCCAGGAGTCTCACGTCTCCGCTCAACGACGGATCTATGTCGACGATGTAGTTGTCGGCAGGCGTAAATACCGCTTTCAATACCCCGACGAACTTCTTGTCGATGCGCCCTACTCATTGTCCGCCGCGTCCACGATGGAAAAGTCCCACGCCCGCCAGTTCTCCGCCTTGATCTGCCCGAGACCCTTGCCGGCAGAACCAATCAGATCAAAGCGGATCTTCCCAAAGACGTTCTTCTGGACGATCTCTCCGACCGCCCGTCCGGAGCCGTCCTCGACTCGAAGTTTGGACTTGAACACTTTGGCCGGTCGCGTTATTCCAAGAACCTTGTTGTCTTGTGAGTCGTAGACGGCGAGGCGATGGGTCAGAAACTGATCGATATCGGTGACGAACCGAAGCGCCTTTCGCTTCTTGCTCTGACCTTCTTGTTGAATGAAGCCGAGCTCACCTCCTTCGCCGTCGTGGATAGAGTACTGGTTCACCAGCTCGATCAGTTTGGCCTTCTGACTTATCACCAGTCTGTCTGCGGTCAATAGCTCGGCCATATCTCCTCCTCGTAGCGGCTGATTCGTCCGGGATCATTATGGGACGGCGGCAGAGTTCGAGCCGGCTCTCCGCAACCCCACAGACAGGAACCTCCCGGTATCGAGTGATGTTGCTTCCTTGCACCCTGAAGCCCGCCGGAGCAAGGTGCTCTATCCTTGTTCGTAGTTGCGGCCGGGCAGGTCGACCAACCTTCTCGATCCCGGTAAAGGGGATCGGTCTGTCTATTATGCGGCCCATGGACCGCAGGCAAATGGCCGTTTGGCGGATGCACAACCTTGGACTCTCACGCCTTCGCTTCGAGGCTCCTGAAGAGGTCGTCAGAAGTCTCTGTGCGGTGCAGTCCCAGGACTACGGGCCGGCCAAATGGTCGATCGCCATGCGGACACAGGAGGTCGACGACGCCGCTATGGATCGTGCATTCAACGATGGGACGATACTCCGGACTCATGTCCTGCGACCCACCTGGCATATCGTGCTGCCCGCAGACATAGGTTGGATGCTGCAGGTTACCGGGCCTCGCGTCAAGGCCCTGAATGCCTACATGTACCGGCGAGAAGGGCTTGACGATTCCACGCTCGAGCATTCCCAAGCCCTGCTCATCGACGCGCTGCAAGAAGGAAACTTCCTCACTCGCAAGCAGCTCTCGGACATGTTCGAAGCCGCCGGTATCGCCGCCAGTCGCTTTCGCCTCGCCTATATCCTGATGGACGCCGAACTGAGCGGAACAATCTGCAGCGGCCCGCTAAACGGTAAACAACATACCTACGCGCTGATCGACGAGCGTGCCCCGCAATCGAAGAATCTGACCTTCGACGAGGCGTTGGCCGAACTGACCCTCCGTTACTTCACAGGGCATGGGCCGGCCACGATGAAGGACTTCAAGTCGTGGTCGAGCCTGACCATGGCGAACATCCAGAAGGGCCTCGATATGGTTGGGCCACAGCTCGAGCATGAGGTCATCGGCGGCATGCCCTGCTGGTTTGCAGAGGCAGCCGACTGGCCGAAGGTTGCGACCCCAACGGTTCACCTACTGCAGACCTACGACGAGTACATCATGGGGTACAGCGAGAGCAGGCCAGTTCTCGACGTATCTCGTGTCACCGAGCTGCCGCGCCAGGGTACCGCCGCGTTCAACCACGTCATCGTCCTCGACAGCCAGCTGGCCGGCCACTGGAAACGCACCCTGAAGAAAACCTCGCTCATGATCGAGGCGGCTCTCTACAGACCGTTCGATGACGCCCAGACCGAGGCGCTACAGACAGCCGCCGATCGGCACGGCGATTTCATTGGTGTCACCGCCGAACCCGTAATCACAACCGCGCTATGAACCGTCCCCTGCATGTGTCCCTGCGCGACGTGACCGAGGGTGACCTCCCTACCTTCTTCTTAGACCAACTGGATCCAGACGCAGGCCGAATGGCCGCCTTGCCCGCACGGAACAGGAACGCGTTCCATTCGCATTGGGCCAGGATCTTGGCCGATGCCGAGGTCGCCAAGAAGACCATTATCTTCGGCGGGGACGTCGCCGGCAATGTCGTGAGCTGGAGGCAGATGGCAGACGTCTGGTTGGCTACTGGATCGGCAAGGGATATTGGGGGCGTGGGGTCGCCACGGCTGCGCTGTCGGAGTTCTTGAAGGAACTGGACGAGCGGCCCCTCTATGCCCATGTGGCAGCGCACAACATCGGCTCGATCCGGGTCCTGCAGAAATGTGGGTTCGAAGGCCCCGATGAGGAGGAGGCCCGTCTCGCTGATAAGGGTCTCGTCGAGGAGGTCTGCCTGATGCTGCCAACCTAGACCGTCATCCCGGTAAACGGCGCTCCGGACGACGATTTGCGCAAGATTTAGGAGCGGCTAAACTTGCCCCCATGCTTGCCACGGTGTCGCCGAGCGCCCAGGACTACCTCAAGGCGCTCTTCCTCGAGACAGAGAACCAAAACAGGCTCATCGACGAGCCGGTGTCCACGAACGCCATCGCCCAACGTCTGTCGGTTTCGGCCCCCTCGGCCACCGCCATGTTGAAAAAGCTGCACGAGCTCGGCCTGGTGATGCATGTGCCCTACCAGGGAAGCGCCCTCACCGAGGCAGGCCAGCGGGTGGCGCTCGAGCTGGTTCGTCACCACAGGCTTCTGGAGGCATATCTCGTCGAAGCGCTGGGGGTGCCCTGGGACCAGGTCCACAAGGAAGCCGAGATTCTCGAACATGTCCTGTCCGAGGAGCTCGAGGACCGCATCGACGCCGGACTGGGCCATCCGACCAGCGACCCACATGGGCAACCGATCCCCAGCAGGGAAGGGATCATGCCCGCGAGGACCGAACGCAGGCTTTCGGATATGGAAGAACGGGCTTGTTCCACCGTTTCATGGGTCTCGGACAATCTCCCGGAGGTTTTGCGCTATCTGGCCGCCGTGGGCATTCGCCCCGGTGCGCAGCTTCAGATCGTCGGGCGGACACCGGTCGGGGGGCCGCTGGCCGTTCTCGTAAACGGCCGAGAAACGCACTCGATCCCCAAGGGCGTTGCGGAGTCAGTATGGGTATCGTAACTCGGCGGGGACTCATCAGACGGCTGGGCGCCGGGGCCCTTGGAGGTGCAGCGGTTCTGGGTGCACGAAACCTTGCGCTCGCCGAGGAACACTCAGACATGACCGGCGCCCAACACTCGGACATGACCCACCCGGGTCAAATGGGCCACGGCGCTGGTTCCCTGGGGGCCGTCGGGACGGTCGACCACAACCGGAACGGTTTTGATCCCACCAAGATCCTGACCGACTTCGATCACGGCGAGACCTCCACGGACCGATCCGGGCGGACCGTCCACGAATACGAGTTCCTGGCCCTTGACAAAGAGATCGAGGTCGCACCTGGAGTCTTCTTCCCGGCGTGGACCTACAACGGGCGGGTGCCGGCACCAACAATCAGGGTGACCGAAGGTGACCGCATTCGGATCAAGCTCGTCAACGCATCGGCCCACAACCACACCATTCACACTCACGGAATCCATCCGGCCGGCATGGATGGAGTGCCCGGCGCCGGCGAGGTCGCCCCGGGTGAGGAGTTCGTGTACGACTTCATCGCAGAGCCGTTCGGTACCCACCTGTACCATTGCCACTCACTTCCTCTTGCTCAGCACATTCACCGGGGCTTGTACGGGGCGCTCCTGATCGATCCAAAGAAGGGCAGGCCGGACGCGCACGAGATGGTCATGGTCATGAATGCCTTCGATACCAACTTCGACGGCGCCAACGAGGTTTATGCAATAAACACCGTGGCGTTTCATTACATGAACGACCCCATCAAGATCAACGCCGGTGAGCTCCAACGTGCTCATGTGATCAACATCACCGAATTCGACCCTCTCAACTCGATCCACATCCACGCTAACTTCTTCAATCTCTTTCGCACCGGCACATCGCTCGAGCCGGATGAGTTCACCGACACCATTTCCATGGGACAGGCAGAACGCCACATGATCGAATTCACCTACCGGGAACCGGGCCGCTTCATGTTCCACGCCCACCAGACCGAGTTCGTCGAGCTCGGGTGGATGAGCTCGTTCGAGGTCAGTTAGTGCACCTGCGCGGAAGTCCCGTCGCCCCAGAACGATCCTGCATCGACGATGGCGGCGTTGCTCGTCGCGCACGTACCCTCCGGGTACGCACGACTCCTCGCGCCTGGCCCTTGCCGCGCGGTGCGGCCCTGGACGCTAGCGTTACTTCCGCGCAGGAGCACAGCTAGTTGGCCAGCGTCACCGCCGGTTTGAGGCGAATCCCCACCTGGGTGACGGGTCTGGTCCCTCTTGTCGCCATCGCCGCGTTGGTGCTTGTTTTCCTCGTGGTCAATCCCATCGCCTCGCTCCGCCAAGTTCCCCCTGTGGAGGCCATCGCCTTTGAACGCACGGTCTTCTTGGAAGACGGCATCGAACTTCAGCTCCGCAATGATGGTCCCGATCCGGTACAGATAGCCCAGGTGCTGGTCAACGACGCCTATTGGGACTTCAGCGCCACGGATCCCAATCTCGGACGCCTCGAAACCTCAGACCTGCGGATCCCCTATCCGTGGGAAGAGGGGATGCCCGTCCACATCGCTTTGATCACGTCCACCGGCGTCACGATCGAGCATGAGATCGAAGTCGCCGCTTTGACCCCGGAACCAGACGCATCGACTCTGGGAATCTATGCACTCCTGGGCCTTTACATCGGGGTCATTCCAGTTGCCATCGGATTGATGTGGTTCCCCTCATTGAGGCGAGCGGACAAGCGGTGGCTCAACTTCTTTCTTGCTCTTACTCTCGGCCTGCTCGTGTTCCTGCTGATAGACACGGTGGCGGAAGGCTTGGAGCTGTCCGCGGCGACGCCGGCGACGCTGAATGGCCTGAGCCTCTTCGCTTTGGGTTCCCTGGGCGCCGTGTTGGGCCTCATGGCGTTGGAAGTCAAGCTGAACGATCGCCGGCACGGAGCGCAGCCCGGCTCAATGACATTCGGCGGTCTGACGCTCGCCTACCTCATAGCCGGCGGAATCGGATTGCACAACATGGGCGAAGGACTGGCAGTCGGCGCTGCCCTGGCGACGGGTGAGACGGCGCTGGGCACCTTCCTGATACTTGGGTTCGCGTTGCACAACACGACCGAAGGCCTTGCAATCGTCGCCCCCCTGGGACGTGCCGACGATCAACGCCCTTCCCTGTGGCACTTCGCCGCTCTGGGAGCCATTGCAGGTGTCCCCGCGATTCTCGGGGCCTGGCTGGGTGGATTCGCTTATTCGCCGGCCTGGGCGGCGCTCGCTTTCGGGATTGCCGCCGGTGCCATCGCCCAGGTGTTGTGGCAGATTGGCCGTGCCATGTCGAAGGATAAAGGCCTCACCAGCAAGCTGGGGCCGGCCGGCTTCATCGCCGGATTCATGATCATGTACGTCACCGGGCTCTTTGCGGCTTAGTCGGTTGAGACTTCTTGGCTACGCCGTCTGTTGTCTTGCGTTGGGCATCGCCGGAGCTGCTTGCTCTACCTCCAGCGGCAACGTCGTCGCAATGACGACCGCTCGGCGCTATGAGCCTGCGACCGTCACCATTAAGGAAGGCGACACCGTCACCTTCTCCAACACCAGCGAGGAGCCGCACTCCGTAACCGCCTACGAGGGGCGCATCCCCGCCGGGGCACGCTACTTCTCGACCGGCGGCTTCTCCACTGAAGAGATGGCGCGGGACAACGTATCCGGAGGACTCGTCCAGAAGGGTGACGCCTTCGAAGTAACGCTCACCAAGCCGGGTGTCTATGAGTACTTCTGCGTCCCCCACGAAAACCAGGGCATGAAGGGCGAGATCGTCGTGGAGGGTTGATCCCCAGAAACGTGAGCCCTGAGCTAAACCTGGTAGGTCCTCAACGAACGGGCGCCGACTCGATTCGCCGGTCGGGAACCAACCACAGCAACGCCACCGCGACGTAGAGGGCCACGGCAATCCACCTTTCAACCAAAGCCAATGGGATAGCCACCAGATACAGAATCGGTGAGACCTTTCCCTTGAGATCATTCCCCAACGCCGCTGCGAGCCTCGAGTCCGAGCCTTGCTGGGCGACGATCACCGTCGGAAGTATGTAGTAAGCGATGGCCGCAGCCAAGGCTATGACACCGTATGCAGAGGTTGGAAGCGGCGCAAAGTGGCTCTCGCCCATCCAACCCGTTATGAACGGGAACAGCGACAGCCAAAACAACAGGTGCAGGTTCGCCCAGAGAATCTTGCCGTTAACCCTATCCACCGCGGAGAGCATGTGGTGATGATTGTTCCAGTAGATGCCCAGATTGACAAAGCTGAGGACGTATGCCAGAAAAATTCCCTCCAGAGGACGCAGCGCCGCCAGGTCCTCTCCGTGTGGGACTGTCAACTCCAAGACCATGATGGTAATCAAGATGGCTATAACGCCGTCGCTGAAAGCCTCGAGTCGCGATTTGGGCATGCTCCTCCTTTTTGTCTCTTCAAGAACCTCTTTGTGCCGGCTCTAGCGGGCCCCGGTCAGATCTGTCCCCCATTTTAATTTGGTCGGCATCATGCGACCGGCGCGCGCGCTCGCAGGATCGACACCGAGTCGAGATCGTGAGCAAAAGCCTCCGCCTCGCTGGTGTCGAGCGTCGAGATGGTCACGCGGATGGCAGGGGGCGTTCCCATTCGGAACTCGTGACCCGGAGCGACTGCCCAGTTGCGTGCGAGCAGGCCGGCGACCACCGCCGCCTCTTCACGCACTTCGATCCAGACGTTCAAACCGGTCTTACCTCTTGCCCGAATCGAGCGCCGAGCCAGCGCATCGATTAAGGCCTTGCGGCGAATCCGGTAGCTTTCGACCGCCCCTTCGAGAAGCGAGGGCGTGGCGGGGTCGCTCCATATATGGGCGACTGCTCGCTGAAGGATATGGCTGACCCAACCGGGCCCCAGCAGCCGGTGAACCTCTACCCGAGCGATCGTCGCCGCATCCCCCGCCATCACGGCGACGCGTAGATCCGGTCCGAAAGATTTCGACACGGAGCGAATGACGGCCCATTTCTCGCGGTGCTCTCCCACTATGGATTCGTAAGAACCGCCGGAGACAGGGCCGGCATGGTCGTCTTCGACCAGCAGCAGGTCGGGATAAACCGACACCATCCGGACGAGCTCGCCCGCCCGCTCTCGCTCGAGCGCCGCTCCGGTGGGGTTCTGAGCGCGTGGGGTCACGATCAAAGCGTCCAAACCACTTTCCAATGCTCGCTGAAGAGCGTCCGGGAGCGGGCCGTCGTCGTCAATGGGAACGGGCACTGGGACGAGATTGAGGGATGCAAGCAGGTGATACACCGAGCGCCAACCCGGATCCTCGATGCCGACCCGATCGCCGGGGGCCAAGTGAACGCGCAATACGCGCTCGAGACCGTCCAGCGCCCCCCCCACAACCGCCACAGAATCACTTCCGATGCCGTCGGCATCGAAGCCTTCCCGTGCGAGTTGGATCAGCTGCGCGTCGTGCACGTCGTGTCCGTAGAGGATCGGCTCCTCCGGCGTTGCTCTTAGTGCAGCTGCGATGGAGGGAAGCAACGCAGGGTCCGGGTTGCCGGACGAAAGGTCTCGCACGCCGAGTGGGACCGGCGGGGCGTAGGGGTGGGCCAACGAAGGAGTGGCGTTCACTCGTGTGCCGCGTCTGCCGTCCGTCGCCACCACCCCCCGCAGCTTGAGCCGTCGGTAGGCGGCTGCCACGGTCCCCGGGCTGACCTGCAAAGTCTCGGCCAGAGCCCGTACGGGCGGCAACAGATCGTCGCTCAGAATCCTCCCGTCCCTGACCGCCGCTTCGATGAACGCGGCGATACCGGCCGAGGTTCGGGAGGCACCATGATATGGTTCTAATACATTCATTACTTTGTACTATAACAACCATAGGCCGATGAAGGAGGACGATGGCAAGAGGCGAGGTCACACCCCGAACCACAGTGAAGCGCGTCGCAGAGCGCGGTTCCCATGACCCCGCCCTGATCGACGCCGTCATCGACGAGGCCCTTATCTGCCATCTCGGCTTCATCGACGGAGGCACCCCGTTCGTTGTCCCAACGATTCACGGGCGACGGGGTGACACTGTCTACTTCCACGGCTCTCCCGCCAGCCGTGCGTTGCGACGAAGCACGGGGGCCGAGGTGTGCCTGACCATCACCATCCTCGACGGATTGGTTTTGGCTCGTTCTGCGTTCCACCATTCGATGAACTATCGGTCGGTGATGGTTCTGGGACGAGCGAGAGAGGTAACCGATGCCGAGGAGAAGTTGCAGGCGCTACGGGCCATCGTCGAGCATGTCTGCCCTGGGAGGTGGGAGGCGGCGCGCCGACCGAACCTCCGGGAGTTCTCAAAGACCCTCGTAGTCGCTTTGTCCCTCGAAGAGGCATCGGTGAAGGTTCGGAGCGGGCCCCCCGTCGATGAGGATGAGGATCATGATCTCGATGTTTGGGCCGGTGTGCTGCCGCTGGAGATAGAAGCCGGGACCGCAGTTCCCGACGAGCTCATGAATCCCGGGCTAGCTGCACCGGCCCACGTGCGATGGAGGCGGCCGACCGAGCGGCTGGGCTCGACGACAGACTGACCTCCGGCCCGAATCGGAAGCCACAGACCGCGCCTCGCTCCAGGGAGAGAGGCCCCCTCTTCGGGCGCGTCAGGTCAGCCCGACGCGGGCCCAGATAAAACGGTGATCGGAATATTTGCATTGAGGCGCGGGGCTGCACCTGATGACGCCCGGCTGCGTCGCGCTCGCCCAGCCGGGGTGATCGGCATGGGCTTCCACGACGTTGAGCGTGTCGTCGACAAAGACGTAATCGATGCGATTCCGCCGCAGCCCCGTCTCTCCGGTACAGAGAGTGGACGGATCGTCCTGCTCGTGGGTCCACTCATCAAACATCGTGAGATTGTTCGCCCGGTTGTATTCCCTTACCGCATCGAGATATGAACGTCCGTCCACAGACGAAAATGAAGTCATGTCCTGGTACCACGGTTCGACGCGCGATGCCTCTTCGGGATCACATTCTCGCTGTTTGTTCATTGCCCGTCTGTTGAAATCCCCAAGTAGGATCCCGCGGGCGCCTTGGCGCCCCAGCCGCTCTCGAGCCTTGTCTACGTTCTGGTTTCTGCAATCCCGGCCCCCCGACCCTCTGTAGTCTGCCCGGAAGTGAACTCCACCAACCGTGACCAGGGTGCCGCTCGAACGTTCTCTGACATTGACGAGCTGGTATCTGACGTCGGGCACACAACTATCAGCCCAACTGCGATAGGAGATCACCGACATTGTCTTTGCGTTGATCAGGACTTTGGTCTTGACCTCGTCTGTTCTCTCCCCGACGATTATGTACACGTTCAACGAGAAAAGGTCGTTCATATGATTACGGACGACGGCCAGATCCGACGCCGAAACCTCGTTCACAAGGATGACATCGGGTGCCAAGTAGCTGTCTTCCGAGGTTTTGGGACGTTTGCGAAGGGCAATCGCCAATTGCTCCAATCTGGCGGGGCTGTGCCGAAATATCTGGCGAGCATTGACACCCACCACTACGACCTCTCCGGGAGGTGACGATCGTTCTACCGGATATGGGGGAGCTGCGGATGGTCCGGTCACAGCCGACACGATGCCCCCGTCAAGGCAACCGAACCGAAGGGAGTCCGCGTGTCGCTTTCTTTGCCAGCCTGTCCTGTCATCCCCCACCTCCCATTTTACTTTCGCCCTACCCTTGATCTTCGCAGCACCAGCACAGTCGGGCAAGCGCCCGCCTGGTGTCGGACGCAGAGGGCGGAGAATCGCAGGATGCCTGTGAAAAGGAATGCAAAACCGCCAAAGGAGTCCCGGTCGCTACCAAATCGCTCCGGTCGCCCTCCTCAGCAACAGGACCTATGGCGGCTTGGTGGCGCAGACACCGAACATCGTGAGCGATGCGAAGAAGCGGTCCTCCCGGGCTAGCTTTTCGAGCTTCTCCAACCACCGGTCCGCCTCCGATTTGGTGACTACTCCGAGCTCCTGAGCCCTGGACAGCACCATAAAGAACGGAGGCCCGATCGGGGCCGGGTTTGAGATTGGGTCCCACCCCGGGACGAGCAAGCTACGAGCCGTCACCGATACGTCCTTCAGGCCGTTGTTGCGGAAGAGTCCCGGAAGGCGCCGGCCCATCCACCCGTTCGCGGAAAAGTCATCGGTCACATAGTTCAGGATCTTGCGGGTCGTAGACACATCCGGGTGATCGATGGTGACGGTCTCCCAGTCGGTGTCCACCACGACCACCCGCCCTCCCGGGCGGAGAACTCGAAGCATCTCTTTGAGTGCCAATTCGGGAGCGTCGAGATGCTGGAACACCCGTTCCGAGTAGCATGCGTCGAATTGCCCGTCTCCATAGCGAAGCTGCTGGGCGTCTCCGGTATCGAATTCCACCTGTGCGTGGGCAGCGGATCGTCGCTTGGCCTCTTCGATCATGATTCCGCTGTTGTCGATGCCGCTTACTGCACCCGTTGCACCGACGGCATCGGCAAGCGCAAGGCTCATTGCTCCCGGCCCGCAGCCCACCTCGAGCGCCCGCTGCCCGGCGTGTAGTGAGAGGGATTCGATGCTCCAGCGTCTCAATTCCACAACCGCTGGAGCTTCGCTCAACTGATCCATTGCAGCAATCATTTGGGCCGAGAACGACGAGTCGTCCACATGGTTGAACCCGCCGGAGACTACCGATACGGGATCGTAGTCTTCAGGCATACCAGGAATGCGTCGCATCGAGCAAGTCTAACGGGAACGAGCAGCGCGCAAGCAATCTAAGGTACCTTCTCCGAAGAGTGACAGCTGGTGATGCCCCACAGTGTTCAGACATACCCTTCCCTCCTCGCAGACAGGACCAAGATTCTTCAACCGACGACTTCGTCCGGCGTCGCAGGCCTCTCGCCGGGAAGCTCTCTGGGCGCCTCGGTTGGCTCTGTGTGCTGCCACCGTACAAGCGCTTCGACGCCCGGTGATCTCTTCAGTGCGCAGTGAGACTATCGGCTGATAGTTGAGGACAAATACCTCGTCCTCGATAGATCCCTGGAGATCGGATCTAAGCTTCATGCGCTCAAGGGAAGCGGCGTGCATGCTGGTATCTAAGGTCGCTTAGCTGATCTTTCCTTGCCCTTTGGCCGTGGACATGGCGATATCGGCATCATGCAACAACTCATCTGCAGTCATCTGAGGAGAGCTCCCGTCGCCGCGCCGAGACTGGCACCAACCAGCACATCTGCGGCGCCGTCAAGAGTGAACGGGACAGAGAACTCGCTCAAGATACGCTCAGCGACGTCGCCTATCCCCTTCCCACTCTCGTCGGTTTCGAGCAAGACGGCAAACTCGTCACCTCCGAAACGGGCAACCGTATCGGCAGGCCGCACGGTCTTACTCAAACGTTCCCCTACGGTTCTAAGCAAATGATCCCCTGTAGTGTGCCCCATCGTGTCGTTGACGGACTTGAAATCGTCGATATCAAGGAAGAACACCGTCACGAGCTCTCCGGACCGCTCGATCCGTGCGAGTGCGTGCCCGACCCTATCCTTGAATAACGCCCGGTTGGGCAAATGAGCATCGGCAATATCGGAAGACAGGTGAAGCCGCCAGCCTGTCGTTCGCGGAGTCGGGCGACCCAGGCTTGCCAGGGGCTAGAGAAACGTCTATCCTTTTCGCACGGCGATTCCCACGCCGAACCCCCGCCCCGGTGCTCACGCCACCGGACTCGATGGGGGCAAAGGGGCTCCGCCTCGGGAGGCTTCGGTCCACCGGATCGTGAGCCGCAGGTCCAGGAGAGCGTGAGTCTCGGGCCCGCGGTCGCGAGGAGGAAGAAAATGACCGAAGACAAGGCCCGCAAGCGCTCGATCCGTACGCGCATGTCCAAGACAGGCGAGAGCTACACCGCCGCTCGCCGTCACATCGTGAAGTCGGAAGGAAAGCCGGGTCCGCCATTTGATGTGGATCTCGGGAAGTCCGACGAAGCGATCAAGCACGGATCCGGCAAGTCCTGGGATGAGTGGTTTGCGATACTCGATGCATGGGGAGCGACGAAACGAACGCACGGCGAGATAGCGCGTTACGTGCACGAGGAACACTATGTGTCCGGCTGGTGGGCCCAGACGGTCACCGTCGGCTACGAACGAGGCCGAGGGAGGCGAAGGGTGAACGAGAAATCCAGCGGGTTCTACGTCAGCGTCTCGAAGACACTTCCGATCGGGGTGGAGCAGATCTTCGAGGAGTTCACCGATTCAAGGAAACGCAACCGGTGGCTCGAGCCCGGAACGCTCCGCTCGCGCACATCACAGCCCGCCAAGTCGGCTCGATTCGATTTCCGCGACGATGGGAGCCGGGTCCACGCCTACTTCACTTCCAAGGGCAGTGAAAAAGCCACCGTGGTGATCCAGCACGAACGGTTGTCCGATCAGAGGGCCGTGGAAGAAACGCGCTCGTTCTGGAAGGAACGGCTTGCTCGCTTGGTGGAACGAGTCGAGGCCTGACACGAGGTATAGGCGGCGCTGTGGGCAGCGCACCTGGACCCCGGGAAACTCTCGGCGCCTTTGCTGTGGGCCTGTTTGTGCGGGGCAAAGCGGCGATCCGACGCGCAGGGCGCTGGGCCCGAACGGGCGAGTCGTTGCGAGCCGGCCTCAAGGCGTTTGGTTTCAACACCTCGATGTGAAGTTCGCCACCGAGTCGGCGCCGTGGATCCGGGTCGCTGTACCCGGTCGAGAAGTGGTGAGTGACAACGTGGTCGGTGCCCACTAGCATCAGAACCACGCCACGATCGCCCAGCACAACGCGGCATGAGGTCAAGCCGCGGGTCTGGTCCTTCGAGGTTTTCACAGGGCCCAGACTTCCGGGGCCGATGTCGCCAACCGCCGCGTCGCTGTTGTATGATCTTCGTTCACCACACTTCGGGAGGTCTCGGCAATGCAAACAGCATTCTTCTGCGTCCAGGCCTCCTTCACCACGGCGCTCCTCTAGAGCGTAAGCCGCGCCCAGCGCGGCCTCCTTCGTCGGCAGGTGGCTTGTGACCCCTGTTTCCGTTCGTCCTGATTCGCGCTGCCCTGAAGGAGTGACATGCTTCCCAGTCTCGACCGTGACCTGCTCGCAACCTACCTGCGGCCCGAGTGGCGGCGCGCCGTCCTGCTGACAGTGCTGTTGTTCGCCGGCATCGGCTTTCAGCTCGCCAACCCGCAGATCGTCCGGGTCTTTATTGACGAGGCCATGGCGGGCGAGCCGTTCGAACGGCTCTTCCGTCTCGCGCTGCTGTTCATCGCGGTCGCGTTGCTCACCCAGGCCACGACCGTCATCGAAACCTTCATGGCCGAGGATATCGGTTGGCGCACGACCAACGCGCTGCGCGTTGACCTCACTCGTCGCGTGCTCGACCTCGATGCCTCGTTCCACGCCGAACACGGCGTCGGCGAACTGATCGAGCGGATCGACGGCGACGTCTCGGCGATCGCCGGCTTCTTCTCTCGGTTCGTCGTCCAGGTGATCGGCAGCGTCGTGTTCCTCCTCGGTGTGCTCGTCCTGCTCCTACTCGAGGATTGGCGCGTCGGAGCGCCGCTGACGGTCCTCGCAGTCACGGCCTTCGTGTTCATGACCCGAGGCGGCGGCTTCGTCGGCGTTCGTTCCAGGGTCGCCCGCGAATCGGTCGCCGATCTGAGCGACTATCTCGAGGAGCGACTTGGCGGCATGCCCGACATAAAGACGAGCGGTGCCGATGCCTACGCTATGCGCCGACTACACGAGCGGATGGCGGCCTCCTTCCATCACAGCCGCGCCTCGGTCATGGCAGGCTCGCTCTTCTACAGCGTCGGGGGGTTCCTCCTCGTGCTCGGCACGGGGGCCGCTCTCGTCCTGAGCGCCATGCTGCAGGGGGCCGGCGCAATCACACTCGGTACCGTCTATCTGGTGTTCCGTTACACCGGGATGCTGCGCCTCCCACTCGAGCGCCTATCGCGCCACATGATCAGCTTCCAGCAGGCGACCGGCGGGATCGTCCGGGTACGGGAGCTGCTCTCCACGCGAGCGCGAGTGGTCGACGGCCCCGGCGCGGCTTTCCCGGAGGGCGCCCTGTCGGTCGAGCTGGACGGCGTCTCGTTCGCCTATGAGGACGAGCCCGTGCTGCGCGGCGTCTCGTTCAGCCTCGACCCGGGTGAGGTGCTCGGCCTTCTCGGACGGACCGGCTCCGGGAAGACGACGATCTCCCGTCTGCTCTTTCGTCTGCACGATCCGACCGACGGGGTCGTCCGCCTCGGTGGGACCAGCGTTCGAGACGCGCGGCTCGACCAGCTGCGGGCGCGGATCGGTCTCGTCACCCAGGAGGTCCAGCTTTTCCAGGGCACGCTACGCGATAACGTCGCGCTGTTCGATCGAGCCGCGTCCGACGCGCGGTTGCGTGAGGTCTTCGGCGAGCTCGGGCTCGAAGGGTGGCTGCGAGGCCTGCCGGCCGGGCTGGATACGTCGCTCGGCGCGACGGGCCGCGGCCTGTCCGCCGGTGAGGGGCAGCTCGTCGCGCTGGCCCGCGTGTTCCTTCGAGACCCCGGTCTCGTCGTGCTAGACGAGGCGTCGTCAAGACTCGATCCGGCGACCGGGCGGCTGCTCGAGCGCGCCATGACCCGCCTGCTGGAGGGTCGCACCGGCGTGGTGATTGCCCACCGGCTGGCGACGGTCGAACGGGCGGACCAGATCCTGGTCCTCGAGGACGGCCGTATCGCTGAGCTCGGGAGGCGGACCGACCTGGAGCGCGATCCCGAATCGCAGTTCTCCCGGCTGCTTCGCGCGGGAAGCAAAGCCCACCTCGTATGAGACCAACGACCATGCTGGTCCGCCTCATGCGCTTCAGCCCCGGCCCCTTCGCGGGTTGCGTTCTTTTCGCCACTGTTGCCTACTGCCTGCTGCCGATCCCGCTCGGCCTGCTCACCCGTGCCTTCTTCGACGCGCTCTCCGGAGAGTCCGCGGGCCTGAACGTGTGGAGCGCAATCGCGCTGCTTACCGCCGTGCAGCTGGGTGAACTGGTCGCCGAGGTGGGGGGTTCGTATGCATGGACCTCCCTGCAGTACAAGAGCCAGGTGCTCATGCAGCGAAACATGTTCGACGGCATCATGCGCGCCTTCGGCCGGCACGGGCTGCAGGAGTCGGTCGGCGAAACGATCAGCCGCTTTCGCGATGACCCCGAGAACATATGCCACGGCGCCCTCGACGCCGTGTGCGATCTCATTGGCCGATCGCTCTTCGCCGTCGGGGCGGCAGTCGTAATGTGGGGCATCAATCCGACGATGACCGCGGTGCTGTTCGTGCCGCTGGTCCTCGCCTCAGCGTTAACCCAGGCGCTCGGAACCAAAACCAGCGCCTACCGCGCTGCATCACGCGAGGCGACCGGCCGGTTGACCGGGTTTCTCGGTGAGCTGGTCGGCGCGCAGCTCGCCGTCAAGGTCGCCGGTGCCGCGCCTTACGCAGTCGCCCGGCTGTCGGAAATGGGAGAGGCTCGCCGCCAACTGGCAGTTCGCGATGCCGTCTTCGACGAGATGCTCAATTCGATCAACCTTCATCTCGTCCACGTCGGAACCGGCGTCGTGTTGCTGCTCGGCGCCCAGTCGATCAGGGAGGGCACGTTCACCGTCGGCGACTTCGCTCTGTTCGTCGTCTATCTCGATCAGCTCACCTTGCTCCCGGCTGAAATCGGCCGGCTGATCAGCGAGCTGAAGCGGGTTGGCGTGTCGGTCGGCCGCATGCACGCAATCGTGGCGGGAGAACCGCCCGCCGCGCTGGTCGCGCCCGCTCCGGTCTACTTAAAAGAGACGTTGCCCGAGCTACCGTCCCCAGCGCCGCGCGAGCGGATCGAACGCATCGAGCTGCGCGAGATCAGCTATGCGCACCCAGGCAGCGGCAGCGGCATCCTCGACGTCTCGTTCATGTTGGAGCGCGGCTCCTTCACCGTGATCACCGGCCGGATCGGCGCAGGCAAGACAACGCTCCTTTCTGTCCTGCTCGGCCTGCTGCCTTGCAACGCCGGCGAGATCCTATGCAATGGGATCGCGGTCGACGACCCGGCGAGCTTCTTCGTCCCGCCGCGCACCGCCTACACCCCGCAGATACCGCGTCTCTTCAGCGAAACGGTGCGCGAGAACCTTCTGCTGGGCCGTCCCGATGACCCGGTCGCCATCGATGCCGCCATCCATGCCGCTGTTCTCGAGCCCGACCTCGCCGCGCTCGAACACGGGCTCGATACTCTAGTCGGTCCACGCGGTGTCAAGCTCTCCGGTGGCCAGGTGCAGCGCGTCGCCGCCGCCCGCATGTTCCTGCGAGACGCAGAGTTGCTCGTGTTCGACGACCTCTCCTCGGCGCTCGACGCCGGCACGGAGTCGCAGCTGTGGGCACGCCTCTTCGCACGCGGACCCGACGTCACCTGCCTGGTGGTCTCCCACCGCCCCGCCGCCTTGCATCGCGCCGACCAGATCCTGTTGCTCGACGCCGGCCGTCTCGTCGCCATCGGGACCCTCGACGAGCTGCTCGAAAGTTCTGCGGAAATGCGCAGCCTATGGCGCGAGGAGGTGGCGGCGGACGATGCCTAGGCTTGGGCATCTGCCATACCGATACCATAGGTCGATGATCAAGACGACCGTCTACTTGCCCGAGCCGCTCAAACGTCAGCTTCAACGGCTGGCGAAGCGTACGGGCAGGAGCGAAGCCCAACTGATCCGGAACGCGATTGAGCGAACGGTCCAAGAGCAATCGACCCCCGGCCTCGATTGCCACTCTTCGCAAGCAACGATCCGGACCTGGCGAGCGGGTCGCCGAAGCCTTGGCCGGCTTCGGCGAATGATCGTCCTCGACACCAGAGGCCTCCTAGCCGCAAATCGACTCCTCCCAGCGCCGACATGAAACACCCGCAGAGCCCTAAGTCCGATCCGGGCCCCCTGCTCCTGTCTCCCTTCGTCCTGGCGGAACTCGACTATCTTCTCTCCACGCGTGTCGGCATCGACGCAGAGATACTCCTGCTGACCGAGGTGGCCCGAGGGAACCTATAAGTTGGTGAACTTCGGGCCTGAAGACGTACGCATCGCGATCGAGCTCATCGACCGCTACCGAACGCAAAGGATTTGCTCGGCCGGACGCGTCGATCATGGTTATCGCCGCGCGAGGAGGTACCAATCGAATCCTGACCCTCGACGAACGACACTTCAGGGCCATCCGACCTCGGCGCGGTCGAGCATTCCAGATCGTGCCGAAAGACTAAGCGCCCAGTCTCCGCTACGTCGAAGGAGAGCTCCAGCCATTTTCTCTGACGCCCCGTCCGAGGTTGCTACTCGAACTTGAAGCGCGTGGCGTTTTCCGTGAAGGTCGTCCACGCGAGGACTCGGCGCGGCCGGAGGACCGATACGCCTCCCATGTACAGGCTCGGCTCGAGACGCCCATACTGAGGATATTTGGCGAACGACTCATCGGAAAGACGCGTGGCCATCTCCTCCGAAGGCTTCTTGATCTCGACTGCGCCTTCGATGATGAACGCTTCCTGACCGTCGCCGATGTGGACGGCGACGTGAGGGTTTCGAGTGATGTTGCGGAAGTGCACAGTCTCGGGACTGCCCCCGTAATAGAGCCTCCCGTCGAGCCACATGCCGTCGCGCGGAATGACGTGTGGCCGCCCATCGGGCCTGGTGCTCGCGATCCAGTACACGCTCGCGCTCTCAAGCCTCCGCTCGACATCCGCCCACTCGAGGCGTTGCGTCGGGTTCCCGTACTCCGGCGGGATGTCGGGCTTTTCCACAACAGGCTGGGTCACGTTGGTCTCCTCTCCTTAGGCGGAATGGGGCGGAAGACAGGCTGGCGCGCTCTGCATCTCCGTTCCTGCGAAATCACAGGGGTAAAACGCGGAGACTCGATGCAGGCTCCCCTGACAAGGATATGAGCACATTATGGTGCCGGCTGGACTCGAACCGAGACTTTCAGCCCACCGACCGATCAGTTCTCGCCATCGCACCGGTCCATACTGTCGAACTACCAGCAGAGCTAACTTTAGGGAGGCACCTCATGCGCAAGTTCAAGCTCCAGGTCCAGACCACCGTCGATGGCTACATGGCCGGCCCGAACGGCGAGATGGATTGGATGACGGTCCCGTGGACCGACGACATCAACGCCTATGCCGATGCGTTCACCGATTCGGTCGATTGCATCGCGTTGGGCCGCAAGCTCGCGGAGGGGTTCATCCGCGCCTGGGCGGCCGGTCCCGAGGGCGAGGACCAAGCGTCGATCGACTGGATGAACAACACACCCAAGGTCGTGATCTCTAACACCCTAACGGAGTCGCCCTGGGAGAACGCCGTCGTCGCCGGCGGCGACCTCACCGAGACCGTGAACCGGCTCAAGGCCCAGCCCGGCGGTGACATGATCGCCTACGGAGGCGCCACGCTCGTATCGAACCTCATCGCCAAGAGTCTGCTCGACGAGCTCCATCTGTTCGTCAACCCGACTCCGATCGGTGCCGGGATGCCCGTGTTCCCCAACATCGGCGCCCACCAGCAGCTTCGCCTCGTTGCTGCCCAACCGTTCGACTGCGGGATCACCGACTTGCACTACCAACCGAAGCGCTCTTGAGTACGCCGCCGACTGTCGGCTTCGGTCCTCCTCAACGAGTCATCGGGCGTGGTGCGAGTCTCGCCCGTCTTCCTTCCACGCTGGTTCAGCGGAGCCGTGCAAACCACGGGGTCCATATCGGCGCCGTTGGGCCACACGATAGTGCCGAGCTCGTGGTCGACCCTCACTTGAGCGAAGGGGGCTGGATCACGAAGCGGCTCGAAAACAGAACCCCATAGGTTGCCTCCGAGGTCGACCTCACGAGTCGTGCCGTCGCTGAACAAGAGGCGAAGGACGTAGTCGGCTACGATCTCAACTGAGCTGACACCACGAGTGCATCGTTCGTGGTCATCGCTGTCTCCTTCACGGCAATGAATCGATTCTATCCAGCGACACCCTGGCACGCGCGCGTTCCCAGTTGGCGCGTACCTCGTCCTTGTGCAGCGCCGCCCACTCTTCGACCAGTCGCAGCGCCCTCGTCGCAGCCTGGGCGGCCGGGCTCCCCAAGTCGTCAGTTAATGAGACCGCGCCCGTCACAAGCCGAGAAGCTGTAACGAGCTCTCGATCGAACCTCTCTCATGCGGAACGACTTACTCCCAGTCGGTTGCTCTCAATGTCTAGACTCCGAAGCGACCGAAAGACATCGGAGCTCTGAAGCTTGCGAATGGGATTCCCGCCAATCACACTCTCTCGGAGATCACGTCGAAGTCGGGTCGAGTCTGGATTCGCTTCACCGTCGAATACATGCCCCCGTCGCGCGAATGACAAAAAACTCTCTGACCCTTGTTGATTCATAGCCGTAACGGTTCGAACCGTCGACCCCGGGTGGCAAGAGCGGCTCGGCAGGAGGCAATCGCCTCCGGCTAGGGGTCGACGGCAGCCAGGATCGCCGTGGCGAGCTCTCGGGGACGGGTGAACTGGGGCCAGTGCCCGGTCGGCAGGTCGACCAACTCGACGTCTGTGACCTTGGCGAGCTCGGAGACATAGGGATGTCCCTCGGCCATCCAGCCGCGCAGCATCTCGGCCGAGAACTGGCAGGCAATGACGGTGACGGGCACGTCGTATCGGCGGTCGTCGCTCAGCACCTGCTTGTCGCTGGTGACACCGAGCGGCTGTGGAATGGCGATGCTGCGGAACCTCGCGCGCAGGCTCTCATTGAGATCGACAAGGTCCTCCTCCTCGAACTCTGACCACTCCGGCAGTGGAACCTCACCGTTCACGACGGGCAGCGCGTCGTTGATGACGCCTCCGTGCGCGAGTGGACCGCTATCCACGTAGATCACTCGGGCGATGTGATCGGGGCGGGCGTCCGCCGCGGCGTGGGCGATGGCGCCACCTCCGCTGTGGCCGACGAGCACGACTGGGTCGGGAAACGAATCGACCACCGCGACCACCGCGTCGACGTGATCACGAAGACCGATGCCCGAACGGTCGGACTCACGCGACTCGAGTCCCGGGAGTGTCAATGCCTTGACGGTGTGGCCGGCGCTTCGGAGTGGTTCAGCAATCTCATCCCACGATGCACCGTCGAGCCAGAAACCCGGAATCAGAACGATGTCCATACTTGAGAATAGTTTTCTGGTGCCCGGGTGTCCACCTTCTGTCATTGAGTGTCAAGGAGTGCCACTGATGCGCGTCGCATAGTGACCATATGGTGACCAGACCTTTCGGTCAACTCCGGGGTTCAAGCGGCCTGTCGTGCTGCCTCGCGCGACTGATCGGGACCTCATTGCCCATACGCTGCGAGAGCTACGGTTCCCCGACAGAATACTCGATGGCTTCGTGAACGGGCATCATTCGACCATCTTCCCACGCGTCTCGCCAGGCCGATTCTTCAACCCGCGCTCGCGCGTCCGCCAGACAACGCTCGGTGATCACGCGATCGAATGGATGTGCCTGCGTCGCGTTCGTTTCACGAATAACTTCTGCCGCGCCGGCGATCCGGGCTGCTCGCTCGGCGTCATGCTGTGCGGCGCTAATCGCCGACAGACCCTCCAGGCCCTCGGCGATCCCCCACGTCTCCCCCAGTTCCCAGAACGTCCGAAGGGCAATCATGCACAGCCGCTCCGCCCGTTCGGGATCACCCCGTTGCAACGCTGCGTATGCCAATTCACCCAGCACCCTGGCGCTAAAGTATCGGTCACCGAGCTCCTCATACAGGGAGAGGGCGTCCTCAAGAAGGCCCTCCGCATGCGCGCTGTCGCCAGCGTGCATGGTGGCGACGCCATAGTTGAGGAGCGAGGTGGCCTGATGCCAGCTCCGCCCAAGTTGTCGACAGATGGCGAGCGCCTCCTCGAGCGGGGCCAAGGCGTCCGAGTAGCGGCCTTGTGCCATCGCGACCTGTCCGGCGATGGTCAACGCATTGCGCAACGCCAGCGGGTCGTCCCCATGCCCTGCCAGAGCCAGGAGCTGCTCGCCGAGGACCTCAGAGTGGGCGTAATCCGCCTGGTGATACGCGAGCCAGGCGGCCCCCCATAGCGCCTTCGCTCGGGCGTGAGCGTGCTCACCCGGCATCGCCAGCGCTTCGTGCAACCACCCGCGGCCCTCGTTGAAGTCACCGTAGCGTCGCCAGAATTGCCATAGGGCCCCTGCCAGGCGCAGCGCGAGCTCGGCATCGCCGGAGCTGATCGACCATCTCAGCGCCGCTCTGAAATTGGCGACCTCCCTATCCAGGCGCCGGTACCAGGCACCCTGGGTCGCTCCGAGGAGTTCTGGTTCGGCTTGTTCCGCCAAGTGCAGGTAGTACTCCGCGTGCCGCCGCCCGACCACATCCGTCTCCCCGACTACGTTCAACTGCTCCCCCGCGTATTCGCGGATGACATCGAGCATCATGTAGCGAGCCTCGTGACCTGAATCGCCCTCGAGAAGCACCAGGCTCTTATCGACAAGGACACTGATCCCAGCAAGCAAATCGATTGGTTCATCATTGTTGCCGGCGATGAACCCGGCGGCTTGGAGCGTCCAGCCACCGGAGAACAGCGATAGCCGCCTGAAGAGGGACTGCTCGTTCCGCTCGAGCAGATCGTAACTCCATGCAACGGTGTCGCGCATGGCCCGTTGGCGCGCCGGCAGGTCGCGCGGTCCACCGGTGAGCACTTGGAGCCGGTGTTCAAGATGATCCCTGAGCCCTTCGAGCGCAAGATGCTTGACTCGTGCGGCTGCCAGCTCAATTGCTAAGGGGAGGCCGTCCAGTCGATGGCAGATCTCTGCCACGAGCGGCCCCGCAGCCTCGTCGATGCCGACATCGGACCTTAGCGCCTGCGCTCGCTCGAGGAACAATGCGGTGGAGGCGTACCGGCGGAGTTCGTCACCGCGTACGTGTTGCGGATCCTCGGGGAGTTGGAGCGGCGGCACCATGATCTCGTGCTCGCCACGGAGGTTGAGCGCCGCTCGGCTCGTCACGAGGGCGGTAAGTCGAGGGCACGCTTCGAGGAGGGTGCCGATGAGTGGGGCTGCGACCAGTATGTGCTCAAAAGTATCCAGCACCAGGAGCGCTTGCTTGTCTTGGAGGTGTTGCATGAGCGCCTCATCGAGAGGCTCGCGCGCTTGGCGGAGACCCACCGCGCGAGCGACGATGGAGGCGACAAGGTCTGGATCGCGATGAGCCCCGAAGGAGACGAATAGGACTCCGTCCGCGAAGTCGTCGAAAACCTGGCTCGCAACCTCAACAGCGAGCCGAGTCTTGCCGACTCCGCCCGGCCCCGTGAGAGCCAGCAGCCGGATGTCCCGCGATCTGAGAGCGGAAAGGACCGCGGCGAGCTCAACTTCGCGCCCAATCAGCCGCGTCAGTTGCGCTGGGACCCCGCTGCTCTCCAGTGTGTGCGCCTCCACACCGGCCGATGATGTTTGCGAGAGCGCTCGCGTACGTCTTCCGCGAGCGATTGCCTCGAACTCAGCCCGGGCTTCCCCCTCCAACCCAAGAGCCCAAGCGAGGCGCCCCGCGGTATCCCGGTAAATGGTCGTTCGAAGACCCCGTTCGACGTCGCTGACTGTTCGCGCGCTGATGCCGGCGCGCTCTGCCAGATCTTCCTGAGTAACGGCTGAGGCGGCGCGATGTCGCCTGAGCAGCTGTCCGAGAGTGAGGTCTTCGCTCGTCATTCGTGCCCTTTGAGTGGGGGGATCGTACTTCGTCCCCCCAACTCGGTGACCAAGTCGGTGGGTGGCGCAGGTGGATCCTTCGTGGACTTCGCCTTTCTCTCGCGACACAGTGAGGGTGTCCAAACACACGCTAGAAAGGAGACGCAAGTGACTGCAGAGGTTAACAAGGATGTCGCTCGTCGCTACTACGAAGCTGTCCTCAACCGCGGCGACCTCGATGCCCTGGACGAGCTGGCCGCGCCCGATTACGTCGAGCACGATCCCCTTCCCGGCCAGGGAACGGGCCGCGATTGGCTCAAGGACCGGGTGAGGATGCTTCGAAGCGCCTTCGGGCAGCAATTCACCCTCGAGGATGTCATCGCAGAGGGGGACAAGGTGGCGGTTCGTTGGACGGGCTCTGGTAAGCACGAGGGGGAGTTCATGGCCATTCCCCCGACGGGTAAATCCTTCACGATCGCGGGGATCGATATCCACCGGATCCAAGACGGTGCGATGGCAGAGCACTGGCACGTGGTGGATCAGTTGAGCTTGCTGCAGCAGCTCGGGCTCATCCCCCGACCTGAGGGAGCCGGCACGTAGATGGTCGCCGTCTCGAGTTCGGCGGTGGCGGCCCTCGTCGAGAAGCTCGAGCCCGACTTGATTGCCCTGAGACGCGATCTGCACAGACACCCGGAGCTCGGCTTCGCCGAGGAACGAACAGCCTCGATCGTGGCGCAGGAGATCCAGCGGGTTGGCCTTCAGGTCCTCACTGGAGTCGGCGGGACCGGGCGTGGTCGCCGACCTTAAGGGCGAAGGGTCGGGTCCGGTCCTCTTGATCCGCGCCGAGTTGGATGCGCTTGCCATCACCGAGACAGCGGGACGCGACTTCGCCTCCACAACGCCGGGCGTGATGCATGCCTGTGGGCACGACGCGCACATGAGCGCGCTCGTCGGCACGGCAATGATCCTTTCCGAGATGCGCGCGAGGCTTTCGGGCACCGTGCGGTTCTGCTTCCAGCCCGCTGAGGAGATTCTCGCGGGAGCCGAGCAGATGATCTCCGACGGAGCCACCGAGGGCGTCAACTTTGTGCTGGGCGCCCACGTTCTGTCGACGGTCCCATTTGGCACCGTCGTGAGCGTGCCCGGTCCCTTTCTGTCGGGTGCGGATTTCTTCAAACTCAGCGTGACCGGAGTGCAGGCCACGGTGGAATGCCGCATCTCTCGGTCGATGCCATCTTCGCTGCCGCCCAAGTGGTGACGGCTCTCCAGTCGATCGTGGCGCGGGAGACCGCACCGAGTACGACGCTTGTCGTAGGCATCAACGCCATCGAAGGGGGAAGCGCAGCCAACATCGTGCCCGAGGAGGTGGTCCTCCGTGGAAACGCGCGGTGGTTCTCGGATAGGGAACGACAGCGCGTCTTACGCCGGATCCCCGATGTCGCTCGAGCGATGTGTGAAGCGCTCCGCGCTAAGGCTTTTTTCACGGTCGAGGCCAGCACCCCGGTCGTGGTCAACAGTAGGGAACAGTTGAAGCTCGTTGAAGAGGCGGTCGCGGCGGCGGACCACACGGTGATAGTCAATCCGGGGCCACTCACCGCCAGCGATGACTTCGCTCGGTTCCTCGAGATTGCCCCGGGTGCCTTCATTGGGATCGGAGCGGGGGGGCCTGAGGCCGCGCCGCACCACCATCCCAGGTTCGACATCGATGAGCGAGCCATCGCTCTGATGACCGAGATCCTGGTCCGCACGGCTCTGAGGACGCTTTCATAAGGCGGAGCGACCCGCACGGATGTCGAGCACACGGAGTCAACGGTATGGTCATTGAAAAAGACGAGTGAATTAGCGATCCAAAGGACCGTCCACGACGTTTCGCTCCGAAACCCTGGTGGGCTGATCGCAATGACACCAGAGCCTCCGGCATAGTGATCAGATAGTGACCGCGCTCTATCAAGTCGTCGATGACCAGGGCTTTCGCGTGACCGAGAGAAAATTCGATCCGCTGGTCAGCGCATGTGCTCTGAGCAGCGTTTTGCCCTTGTGGAAGGGCCGGAGGTGCTCACGGCGACGGTCTTGGACGGAGCCCGGTCAGCAGGAAGGTGCTCCTGAGCAGGGCTTTCGCAAGTCAGTGGGGCCGGCTGTTTGTGGGGCCGGCTGGACTCGAACCAGCGACCAACGGATTATGAGATCGCTGCCGCGTAGACCGCCTACCTGCACTTTCGCACGTTTCTCCTGCTCAGACCCCGTTTCCGGCTGTCATTGAGAATCAAGGAGTGTCATTGATCGCGCGTCGCATAGTGACCAAATGGTGACCAGACTCCTTGGTCAAGGTCGAGATCCTTTGAAAGCCCTCCTGACTAAGCTCAGCGTCACGAGCTGATCAGTCTCGAGAGATCTGGCGGAAGTGTCGGTCGAGGCCCTCGGGGATCCGCAAGGTCTCTCCCTAGAACCAAGTCGGATGCCACGTCCCAACGCTCTGTTTATGGCCACCATCTGCTCACATCATGAATTGCCCGAAACATCTCTTGAAGGGCTCCTTCGCCCCCGAGCCTCACCAGGACAGGAAGCAGCGAGAGCCGGTGAAGATCCAGCCGCGTCCCGCTTGCGAGCGCGGGAAGAGCCTTAGTCCACCAGTCGAAGAGTTCCTGGATTGGCAGGGAGAGGGCAAAGGCATAGATGAGGGAGGATGACGCCTTGGTCTGAATCCCTGCGGTGAGGGCCTCGCTGAGCGCCTGGGTCTTGTCCGGCTCGGGGAGGTGGGGGGCGAGGGCTTCTAGAGTGTCGGCGCGCCCGGAGGCGTCGGCGATGCCGCGGCGGCGGTGAGGGTATCCGGGCGATCGAATCGACGTGCTTACAGGCGCGCTCGACGCGCACCGACCGAGTTTAGCTCGTGCGGGGTCTGCCATGAGGGAATAGTCGCCACGCGCGCTGGCTCTGTTGCGCTGCTCGAAGGGACCTGAATGCTGCCCCGGAGGCAAAAAACGAACCACTTCTACCCGGATTGGCTCTGGCCGTGGCCAATCGATCAGATGACAATCTCCCCGGGGTCCATCCCCAGGGTCCAGATGAAGCGAAAAGTCCGGCCACGGAGCCGGTTCGCAAACGCGCTTTTGGGCGCAAGGAGGAGCCGTGAAACTCTTCATATCCAGGGTGAACAGATTCTTGACCAAAGTGGCCAGCCGGAGGCCGCTGATAGGTCGCGCGGGGGGTGTAGTGATAGCTGCACTCTTGGTGAGCCAGGTCGTTGTTCCGTCATTTGCGCAAACCGACGGAGAGACACCGCTCGATCCCTCCGTCGGGACGGACATCCCGCGGAGTTACTTCGGCCCTCTGCCGGCGGAGAGCCTCGGAAGGGACCAAGAACGGCTGGTCGGGCCTCTACAGCTGCTGAGGTCGGGAAAGCTCGACGAGAAGAAGGGGACCATCGAGCTCCCTCTGTATCGCGGCCAACTCAGCAATGGGCGGGCCGTGTGGTTCATTCTCACCGACACGACCGATGAGGCCAACGCGCAAGCGCTCGGGCTGAATCACGCCGCCAAAATGACGTACTCCGATGTTGGGGATGCGGTGCGCGTGG
>Ga0183260_10000283_pt1 | contig 41441 bp, 37 predicted proteins | sample AntDrymUQ4972206_2_FD_129768 | JGI IMG/M metagenome (GOLD analysis project Ga0183260, IMG submission 129768) | Polar desert sand microbial communities from Dry Valleys, Antarctica - metaG UQ497 (22.06) (version 2) (version 2) | ecosystem: Environmental > Terrestrial > Soil > Desert | place... | reverse complement strand
CGCCAATCAAATAAAATAATCGAAGCAACTAAAAATGGATAAAATAAAATGAATGATCCGGTATATAAGCCAAGCAAAAATTTGTGGAGCGGTTTGTAATACTTACCTGTTGAGTAATGACGATTCTTTTGACGCATCCAGGCTTTCCAGCTCTGTTTAGCTTTTGTGAGCATAAATGTTTCCGGATCTATTACAATCGCTGTATTCTTTTTGTTGGCTACCTGGTTGATAAATAAATCATCATCACCACTGGGAATATGGTTGATGGATGAGAAACCTTTATTTCTAAAAAACACAGTTTTACGGTAAGCTAAGTTCCTCCCCACACCCATATATGGCGTACCTGCGAGTGCATAACTGAAATATTGCAATGCGGTATGAAAAGTTTCAAAACGTATAACCTTATTTAAAAATCCATCGCTTTTTTGATACGCACCATAACCCAGTACAATTTCAGTTCCATCAACAAATGCTTCCTGCATTTTTTTTAACCATTGGTCGCTTGCTGGTACACAGTCTGCATCTGTCAATAAAACGATTTCATGTTTGGCTTCCTTGATACCGACGGAAAGAGGAAATTTTTTACCTGGTATCATCATTGCTTCCTGCGACAATTCTACGATCTGGAGTTTTTTGAATGTTTTTTGAAGTTCAGCTAAAATATATTTGGAGTCATCTAGCGAATTGTCATTTACCACTATCACTTCATGTGTAGTTGGGTAAGCCTGTACAAGTACACCTGGAAGATTGCGGGCAAGATTTTCATCTTCGTCTCTTGCACAAATAATTACCGATACAGGATGTTGCTGTGACTGAGGCTGGAGTGGGGGTGTAAAAAAAGCAAACCTGCTAAAAAAAAAGAGGTAATAAAAAAGCTGTACAAGCGTAACTCCAATAAATACATAAAAGATCAATGCCTCAGTAGTCATAAGTATATTGACGAAGATAACTAGTAGGTTAATATGGACTCCATCACTTACTAACGGATCCTTAAATGGTAGAACTATTATCTTGCAGGCATGGCAGATTTAGCATTCAAGCTTCTTAAAACCGATGAACATACTGCAGCACGTGCAGGTATTATTATCACTGATCATGGCAATATTGAAACGCCAATATTCATGCCTGTAGGTACATTGGGCAGTGTGAAAGGCGTTACACAACAGCAATTGAAAGAATACATTTCCGCACAGATCATTCTTGGGAATACTTACCATTTATTTTTACGTCCGGGGGTAGAAATAATGGAAGCAGCAGGGGGTTTGCACAAGTTTATGAATTGGGACAGGCCGATACTTACAGATAGCGGGGGATACCAGGTATTTTCTTTGGCAGCCAATCGAAAGATCAATGAAGAAGGTGTTATGTTTCAAAATCATATAGATGGAACAAAACATTTATTTACACCTGAAAAAGTAATAGACATTCAGCGGGCAATAGGTGCTGATATTATAATGGCATTCGATGAATGTCCTCCTGCAGCATCAGAATATAAATATGCAATGGACTCAATGAACCTTACCCATCGCTGGTTGGATAGATGTATTGCACAAATGGCAACTACGGCAGATAAATACGGACACACTCAAAATCTTTTTCCAATAGTGCAGGGTGGTGTGCATCACGATTTGCGGAAGGCTTCCTGTGCGTATATATCTTCAAAAAGAGCAGCAGGCAATGCCATCGGCGGTTTAAGTGTTGGAGAGCCGGAAGCGGTGATGTATGAGATCTGCCAGCTTTGTTGTACGCAGCTGCCTGATGATAAACCACGCTACCTCATGGGTGTAGGTACACCCTGGAATATATTGGAATGTATAGCACTGGGAATTGATATGTTTGATTGTGTAATGCCTACCCGCAATGGCCGGAATGCGATGTTATTTACTTCGCAAGGAGTGATCAATATTGACAATAAAAAATGGGAAAAGGATTTTTCACCAATTGATGAGAATCTTGATTGTGAAATGAGCCGGTATTATAACAAAGCTTATCTCCGCCATCTGTTCAAATCAGGTGAATTTTTAGGGCCTGTTATAGCTTCTATACATAATCTTTCTTTTTATTTATGGCTCGTAAAAGAGGCACGTAAAAGAATTTTAGACGGAAGTTTTTCGGGTTGGAAAAAAGAGATAATACCGGTATTGAAAACAAGAATATAGTATTTCTCTATTTGCAAACAGGACCAATAGAGGAAATAAAAAAGCGACCCAAACGGTGGATCGCTTTTTTAATGACTTAATGGGAACTATTGTACCGTTATCTTTTGCGTAAACGTCTCTGTGGCATTTAAAATTTTTACCACATATACGCCTTTTTGCAAATGACTTACCGACACTTTTTCTTTTTGATTCACAAGTACCTGTTTTTTCACAACTCTTCCATTCATATCCATCATTTGTAGATACGCAGGTCCGTTAAATGTGGTAGTTACATAAAAGCTGCTTGTAACCGGGTTAGGTGCTACAGTAACTGAATAAATACTTCCAAAAGTAATTTTTACCAATTTGGATAATTCAAATCTGCCATCACGATCCACCATTTTCAACCTGTAAATATTGTTTCCGGGTAATGGCTGTAGGTCTGTAAAACTATAGTTACGGATAGCAGATGAATTGCCTGCAGCCTGTTTGGTACCAATCGGTTCAAAGTTTCTTCCGTTAGCTGAGCGCTCGATAATGAATTCCTTTGTATCCACTTCGTCACTTGTTTGCCAGTCAAGCCTTACTGCGTTATTTTCTTTTGTACCGGTGAAGCTTGTTAATTTCACTGGTAGTACAGCACTATTAAAAACATAATTAGTCATTATTGGAAAATGATCAGATGTTGTTGTTGAATAATTGGCAATACCTGTTAATGCACCAATATCATTATATAAAGTGGCAGAGAGATCTACATACCACGGAACAATTTCATTTGATATCACCGTATGATCAATCACCTCTGGGTGTGTTGCTGTTGAGCTCAATCCAAAATAACTTAATTGTATAGTGGTTGATTTATAGCTATCGGCATCAGTTGAGTCCGTAATCAGATCAGTATATGATGAAACAATTGGTCCGCTTGGGGGTATGTAAATTGATTGGTCAAGATCATCATTATAATCACCTAAAATAATAACTCTGCTTGTGCTGAAATATACATCCAGTGTATCCTTTAATTCCTTTGCTCCGGCTTTCCGACGATCATAATCACTTTGTGTGGATCCGGCTTTTCCATGAACTACAATAAAATCCATGTTTGCTGAACCGCCATTTTTTGTAACGGTTGCATTTACTAAAAATGGTACCCGTCCTGTTGCCCAATTGCTAACCGCCGTTGCACTGCTCTTCATTAAGCCTCGTGCCGTTACATTTGATATAACAGATGTTTTGTACACCAAAGCCAATTTTTGCGAAGTGGCATAATCGGGATCGGAAGGATCTGGTGCGTTACTCGTGTAATTAGTAACAACATAATTGTAACCCCCGGCTAATGAACGCACCAAATTTCCAAAACGGGCCGTATCAACAATTTCTTCCATGGCAAAAATGTCAGCGTTCAAATAGTCCATTACTGTTTTTGCATTAGCTTGTTGTTGATTGTCATCAGCCGGCCCGTTAGTTGGGCTGCCAAACCACTCAAGGTTCCATGCAACTACATTCAACGTGGAGGCAGAAGGATAAGAATGGCCTTTTACAAATATTTTTTGCTGATTGATTCCTGTTGAAGTAAACTGCAGGTACCCGGAATATACCGTGTTTGGAGTTGATGGTGAAAAGCGAACGTAAACAGTTTTTTGCTGGTTTTGTGTTTCCGCAGCAGTGTAAGAAACGGAATTACTGTACGTGCTGCCATCTTTTGATAATTGAAATCCTGCCGGTGCTGTTATAGTCAGATCGGAGGTAAGATTGTTGGCCCAAAAGGTAAATGTTTTTTCAGGCGAAGTAGTGCCTGCAGCAACTTCTCTAAAATCTAATAAATTACCATTTACAGTTAATGAAGGAGCCGGAGCAGTATTTGCTTCAAAAATATTTATATCATCCAGCGTCCATCGCGATGCAGCAGCGGTTGTGGAAACATATTTAAAAGCAAAGCGGACATTTGCTTGATTAAAAGCAGCCAAACTAATGCCATCAGAGAGTGTCCATACGTCCGAACCAACCGGCGGAAATCTTCCGTCAATTTCTGTCCATGTTGTAGTAGTTACATCTCCGGTAAATGAAGTAGTAACAAAAAGTCTTAAAGGTTCTCCTGCAAATTTAGTTCTGCTGTAAAATGTAAGTACGGGATTAGTGGTAGCCGAAAGATCTATAGGCGGCGAAATAAGCCAGTCTTCGTTGTTCTGGTTGCCACTGGCGAAACCATTCATTTGCACACCATTGCCTTCCCTGCCAAAAGTAGTGCAGCTCCAAACTTCGGCACCTGCCACACTTTGTTGTGTAAAGCCGTCGCTTAAAGCACTTGTACACCCGGTAAAATTGTAAGAGTATATGGCAGTGCCATCATTGTCTGTAAGACTGATACTAGCAGGTGTTGTATTTACGGAGTAACTATTGTTAGCACTGGTAAGCGTTGCTGTAATAGTTTCAGAAGGTTCTAAAGTTGCATCGTCCAATACATTAATGGTGATAGTTCCGGTAGTGCTGCCTTGTGGAATATTGATGGATCCAGTTTGTGTATTGGAATAATCAACTCCGGGTGAAGCAGTTCCTGAAAGTATGTAATTTACTGTTACGCCACCAGCCGGGGCTGCATTATTTAGTGTAACGGTAAAGGTGCCATTGGTAGATGGTTCTGCAGCATTTGTTCCGGCAGCAATAGTGGCGGTATTACTTACTGCTGCATTTGCCCAATTCAATCCAAAATCATCCAATGCATACATTCCGTCTGATCCTGAATCATCATTATCTCTCCAGCGTATCCAAATGGTGCTGCCAACTGCTAAATTTATTGATGATATTGTTCCGGAAATTGCTACCTTATTTGTATTTCCATCCACCGCCGCTCCAGTAGTTGTGGTGGTGAGTATTTCAGTAAGATTTAAGCTTGATATAGAAGTCCATGTTCCTGTAGATAATGAGGTGGCATTTGTGCTGTATTCAAAAGCTACTATTTCATTAGCTGTGCTGCTTGTTCCACTTCTCCATTGTTCAGAGGAACCGGATAAATTAAAATCTGTGATAGTTGTAGCAGTATTGTTTGTAAAAGACGCACCAAAGGCAGGTATGGTGCTACCAGAAGCTAAAGTGCCTAAAGCCCTATCTGCATTAGCCGGTGCAGTGGAAGATCCGACATTATAAATACCACCGCTTGTGGAAGAGCCATTTGTAACGGATGGCGTTAATGTTGCATTGGCAGTTCCCGAGCCGGCATATCGTATTGCTGTCCACCCGGTTGGCAGAGTAGTGCCAGTAGTTCCCATGCCGTCAAAATTTTCGGTATAAGAGCCGTTTGAAGCAGTTAAGCTGATTTGTGCCCGCAACACGTTTGTTATTACAGTTCCAAAAATGGCAAGTAAAAGAACTAAGTAAAATTTTTTCATACTAAGAGTTGTAGAAATTTATAAATAATATTCAGTGAAAAAAAAGTAGAATGAATGTCTAAAGGTTAGCAATCGCGAGGGCACAAAAATAGAGGCTTCCAACTCAGCAATAGTTGCCTGATTGTGATTTATTTATTAACAATTTGCTCTTTGCTCGCTCAATCTAAAATCTAACACCTTCATTTGCAAAGATTTTTGACCGTTGTATGCATTTTCATCAATGGTATAAACAAGGTCTATCGGCTTTTTGCCGGACAGCAGGTGCAGCTTTTCAGCCATATGGAAACCAATCCCTGTGAGAGTGATTCCACCCTGCCGCACTACAAAGCGGATGTGTTTTTCTTTTACTACTTTACTGTAGCCTTTATCACATACATTCCGTGTTATGAAAACCGGTCGAAGATTATCAGGACCAAATGGCTCCATTTGGCAAATGATATTATAGAAAGAAGCAGTGATATCTTTAAAACTTATTTCTGTGTCTATTGCAATTTCGGGTACCAGCATGTCAGGATGAATAGAGCCGCTAACCACTTCTTCAAATTTTTGGCAAAAAGAATCCACCATATCATTTCTAAGGGTTATGCCGGCTGCATAAAAATGACCACCGTAGCCCAGCAAATATTCTCTGCATTGACCAATGGCATCATACACATTAAAGCCCATAACACTTCTTGCTGATCCGGCAACATAATCCCCTGATTGCGTAAGTACAATTGTGGGCCGGTGGTAATGCTCTATCAACCTCGATGCCACTATGCCTACCACTCCCTTGTGCCAGTGTGGCTGATATACCACCGTGCTCACGCGGTTCATCAGTGCCTCATCAGCACCTATCATGGCCAGAGCTTCTTCTGTAATGTTCACATCTGCTTCCTTACGGTCAACGTTATCGGTGTTCAGTTGTTCTGCCCATTGCATAGCTTCTTCCACAGATTCAGAAATGAATAAACGCACTGCTTTACTGCCTTCGTCCATTCGCCCTGCTGCATTGATACGTGGAGCAATGATGAAAACCAGGTTAGTGATGTGAATTTTCTCACCTATGCTGCTTAGCATACATAATGCTTTTATTCCGGGACTTGGAGATTCATTTACTTTCTTGACGCCATAGTATGCAAGTATCCTGTTTTCACCCGACATGGATACGATATCAGCGGCAATAGCTGTCGCTACCAGGTCCAGATATGTGAAGGTTTCATCTGGTGGAAGACCTAATCTTTCTGCCAGTGCACAGATCAATTTGAAGCCTACTCCACAACCGCACAATTCTTTAAATGGATAATTACAATCCTTTTGTTTGGGATTCAGAATAGCAACCGCATCAGGTAAATCTTCATCAGGTAAGTGATGGTCGCATATTATAAAATCTATTCCAATTTCTTTAGCATAATGGACTAGTTCTACCGATTTTATTCCACAGTCAAGTGCAATGACTAAACTGATATTATTTTCCGATGCGAATTCAATACCTGCCTTGCTTACACCATAACCTTCTCGGTAACGGTGGGGGATGTAGAATTTAACACCATCGTATTGCTTTTTTAAAAATTGATACATGCAGGCTACAGCCGTAGTACCATCTACATCATAATCTCCAAATACAAGAATTTTTTCATTTTTGTTGAACGCTGTTAAGATTCTTTGCACTGCCTTGTCCATATCAAGCATCTGCCATGGGCTGTGTAATGAGGACAGTTGGGGACGAAAGAAATCTTTTGCCGAATCGAAATTATCTATCCCCCGTTGAACTAAAAGAGTACATAAAGCACGGTTTATTTTTAAAGAACTCACGAGAGGCTCCACCTTATCCGGATCATGTTTTTTTATGCGCCACCGTTTTTCTTTTAGCATAGTTTTCTATATCAATATTTTCGCTCAGTAATAAAATTTAATAATTGCACAAAACCTTTTTTGATTTCTGAGTCATTAAAAGAAGAAAGAATTTCTAATGCATCATTTTTGTACTGATGCATTTTCTCAATGGTATAGGCGATGCCGCCGTTATCTACAACAGCTTTTAAGACATAATCAATTTTTCCTTTGTCTTTGTTTTGATTTTTTACAATATAAATTATTTTTCGCCTTGTTGGTTTATCTACTTTATTGAGTGTATAAATTAAAGGTAGTGTCAGTTTTTTTTCTTTAATGTCATTACCTGTTGGTTTGCCCACATTATCACCTGCATAGTCGAACAGGTCGTCTTTTATTTGAAAAGCAATACCGGCACTTTCACCAAAAGCCCGCATTTTTTCAGTAAGAGTTTCATCACTGGTTGCAGACCAGGCGCCTGCTGCACAGGCCGCTGAAAGCAGAGAAGCCGTTTTACTTTTTATAATTTCGAAATAGATATTTTCATCCAGGTTAAGAGACCGGGATTTTTCCATTTGTAATAACTCACCTTCACTCATTTGCCGTACAGCCTGTGAAATAATTTGTAGTATGCGAAAATCATTATTATCCAAAGAAAGTAAAAGCCCTTTGGCCAACAGGTAATCCCCCACCAATACGGATACTTTATTTTTCCATAAGGCATAAGCTGAAAAAAAACCTCTGCGCTCCATGGAATCATCCACTACATCATCGTGTACCAGTGTAGCGGTATGTAACAGCTCTACCAGTGAAGCTGCTCTGTATGTGGAATCATTCACCTCTCCACAAAGCTTTGCAGAAAGAAAAACAAACATGGGACGTAGTTGTTTACCCTTTCGTTTTACTATATAACGCATGATCCGGTCAAGCATTGGCACCTGACTACGAACTGCTATTTTAAATTTTTCTTCAAAAATTTTTAATTCATGTTCTATCAAATGAACCGGTAACTGCATGATTAAATTCGGCGGAAGTTACAACCCGTGAAGCTAAAAAGACATCTATGGTATAAGAATTGCAGATTTGAGAAAGCAAAATTTAAAGCTTAATAAACAATTTATTTTATAAAAGTTTGATAATTGTTGTTCAAGCTATATTTTTGCGCAACATTAAGACATTGATCTTCAAAATTTAATTATTAGTTATGGCAAGCAAAAAGTACTCTTTACTAACAGGTTTATTCTGTCTGTTGGCATCCTACGGGTTCTCACAAGTAACGACAACCACCACCACGACCGCCGGTTATGATCCAGCAGATTCATCAGTGATTCCTTCCCGAAGGTTACCCCAACACACGGAATTCATGAACGGGACTTACAACTATCCCGCACGTCCACGTAGTCAAACAGAAATTGGAATTAAAGGAGGTCTCTTTACCATTAGCGGAGATGTTCCATCTGTACCTTCATTTGGAGCTGGTATCCATATCAGAAAAGCTTTTGGATATTTATTCTCTGCACGTCTGGAGTATATGTATGGAGTTGGTAGGGGATTAAGCTGGTTGCCGGCCGGTAATTATCGTTTAAATCCAGCCTGGAATGGTAATTATAGGGAATCTACTGTTGATAATAGTGGCAATCTTAGCTTTGGTGAAAATGTATATTACAATTACAAAACTAATGTGCAGGATTTGTCCCTGGAAGGTGTTTTTACATTAAACAATATTCGTTTCCATAAAGCTAAAACCGGATATACCTTATATGCCTTAATAGGAGCCGGTGGTTCTATGTATGACGCAAATGTGAATGCATTAGGAGATAATGGACAGAAATATAATTTTGGATCTGTTACCGGTGGTATTCATAAAGAGCGTAAAGAAACAAGAGATGCATTGAAAGACCTTATGGATGATTCTTATGAAACGCAGGCTGAAAACCATGGTGATCGTCGTCCAAAAATATTCGGTAACAGTTACAAAACAGTTGGCCATGCAGGGGCCGGTATTGCTTTCAAATTAAATAACCGGGTGAACATCGCTCTTGAAGATAGATTCACTTTCACAAACGATGATTTATTAGATGGTCAGCGTTGGGCTGAGCAAGTACCTGGTAATCCTGTTAAGACCCAAAATTTTGACACATATAACTTCTTAAGTCTTGGTGCCAATTTTAATATAGGTGCAAAATCTGTAGAACCACTATGGTGGCAGAATCCATTGGATTATGCTTACAGCGAAATTCGCAATCCCCGTTTGATGCGTCTTCCTAGACCAGTATTACCAGATTCAGATGGTGATGGTGTAACTGATCAGTTTGATCTTGAGCAAACTCCTGCAGGTTGCCCGGTGGATACACATGGTGTAAGCCTCGATACAGACGGCGACGGAGTTCCTGATTGCCGTGATAAAGAAGTGGTGACTCCTACTTATTGCCAGCCGGTAGATGCAGATGGTATTGGTAAATGTCCATGTCCGGAAGGCTGTGCAACGGGAAGAGATTCTTCAGAATGTGCAACTGCTTTAGGTGCTCTACCAAGTATTACATTCTCCGGAAACGGTGTTTCATTGAGCAATGATGCGAGAAGTATGCTTGCAAGTGTAGCCGCCCGCCTTCGCAACAATCCTGATTGTCGCATAGTGGTAACCGGTTACTGCTCTTCAAGCAAATCTGAACAGCAACGAAGCTGGGATAGAGTAAACGTAGTAATTAATTATATGGTTGAAAGAGAAGGCATATCTGCTGATCGCTTCTTCTTCAATTATGCTCAGGAAGGTGGAGATTGCAATACGATAGATCTACGTGCTGCTGCAGTTGACGAACAAGGTCAAACTACAGTTCCAGCTCCTCACCCGAATCTTAGAAGAAATTAATTCTTTAATTAATAAATATTTGAAACCCTCCAGATCGGAGGGTTTTTTTATGCACTCACTCCTTTTTACATTCGGGGGATAATTGATTTAGTTAAATCTTAACGTCGGAAAAAGCCGAGATCAGGATAATTAAAGCATATTTGAACAAACTAATTACTTTTGCCACCCTTTATGCGAATCACTTTCTCACTTATAACAATCTTAATTTTTTTTAGCTGCACCAATATTAATAAAGCGCTGAAAAGTAAAGATGCCGGCTATAAGCTCCGCATGGCTGAACAGTACTATGCGAAGAAAAAATACACGCTTGCTCAACAATTATATGAAGATGTAATTCCATACTATCGCGGCACTCCTGAGTTTGAAGATGTTTATTATAAATATGCATATACAGCATATTATATGAAGGATTACCTGAATGCTGAAAATCTGTTCAGAACATATCTCGAAGCATTTCCCAAAAGCACAAGGGCTGAAGAAATAGATTATATGCGTGCATATACCTTTTTTAAGCAATCGCCTAAAGCTGAACTGGATCAAACAAATACCATCAAAGCAATAGGAGAAATGCAGGAATTTATTGATACACATCCAGGATCAACCCGTATAAAAGACGCTACAGAAATAATAGATATTTCAAGAAAGAAATTAGAAGTGAAGGATTCAAAAGCTGCCCTTTTATATTTTGAAATTGGTCAGTTTCGTGCAGCCTCCGTTGCCTTTAATGCACTATTAAATACATATCCTGATTCTCAACGATCAGATGAGTATAAATATATGTCTATCAAATCTTTTTACCAGTTTGCCCAGCTAAGCATCGAAGAAAAAAAAGGAGAAAGATATGAGCAGGTAATCGCTGAGTCTGCTGATTTTTTAGAACGTTTCCCTCAAAGCAGTTTCTTAAAAGAAGTAGAACAATACTTATCTTTATCTCAAAATCATTTAAAAAACATTACAAATGAGCCGTCAAAGACGCCAGCATAATACAAGTACTTCCAACAATGTAGAAACACGTGATATGAACACGTTGAAAGAAAAAACCGGTAATGTATATGAGTCTATTGCTATTGTGGCCAGAAGGGCAAACCAGATTAATATTACAATGAAGGAAGAGCTCCACCACAAGCTGGAAGAATTTGCAAGCCATACGGACAGCCTTGAAGAGATTCATGAAAACAAAGAGCAAATTGAAATATCAAGAGCTTATGAACGTATGCCAAATCCTTCCCTATTAGCTATACAAGAGTTTATGGAAGATAAAGTGCATTATCGCAAAAATGAAGATGATCTTTTTGAATAAGATTTACAGAAATTTTTTTTACAGGCGGTTCACTTAACAGTGGATCGCTTTTATTTTTTAAAATAATATATTAGTCAGGAAAAATGGTAGGTAAAAAAATTTTAATTGGTATCTCTGGAAGTATTGCCGCCTACAAAATACCCATGCTTGTACGTCTATTAGTGCAGGGTGGCGCTGAGGTAAAGTTATAATGACGCCTGCAGCAAAAGATTTTGTCTCTCCACTTACGCTATCCACCCTTTCCAAATCACATGTATTATCCGATCTTTTTGAAGAGCAAAGCTGGGCCAATCATGTAATGCTTGGCAGATGGGCTGATGCTTTTATTATAGCCCCATTGAGTTGTAATACATTGAGCAAAATGGCGCATGGACAATGTGATAATCTACTTTTGGCTACCTATCTATCAGCTACATGTCCGGTGTGGATAGCTCCCGCCATGGATGAAGATATGTGGCAACACGCAACTACGAAGGCTAATATAAAATTGATCAGCGAAAATGGTTGTACTGTGATTCCGCCTGAGCACGGTGAACTTGCAAGTGGGTTGATAGGTGATGGCAGAATGGCAGAGCCGGAAACGATCAGCGCTTATATAGGTGCATACTTTAGACATGGGAGTGAACTAAGCGGCAGAAAAGCAATAGTAACTGCCGGACCTACATACGAAGCCATAGACCCCGTTCGTTTTATAGGAAATCATTCATCTGGTAAAATGGGATATGCAATAGCAGAAGAACTTGCCAGGCGTGGGGCAGAAGTAGTGTTGATATCAGGTCCGGTTTCACTGCCCCAGCCTCATTCCGCAATTAAATTGACACATACTAAATCTGCAAATGAAATGTATGCTGCCTGCATGGAACATAAGGACTATGACATAGCTGTAATGTCAGCGGCAATAGCCGATTATACTCCCGCTGAAGTAAAAAGTCAAAAAATAAAAAAAGGTAAAGACACCTGTGTACTGGAATTGAAAAAAACAAATGATATACTTTCCACCTTAGGAAAAACAAAAACTGATGCACAAATTTTAGTCGGTTTTGCCCTGGAAACGGATAATGAAAATAGCAATGCATTAAAAAAACTTCACACCAAAAATGCGGATATTATTGTATTGAATTCCTTGAATGATACAGGCGCTGGTTTTGGATTTGATACAAACAAGGTCAAAATGTTTTTTAAAAATGGAAAAGAAAAAAATTATCAATTAAAAACAAAATCCGGGATTGCAAAAGATATTGTTGATTCTATAATCGAACTGCTATGAAGAAAAAATTTTTACTACTTTATATCCTTATGGTTTGCGGCTTGTGTTCAGGTGCACAGGAATTGCAGGCGAATCTATCCGTAGTATCAAACCAGATAAGCACCCAGATTGACAAAAAAATCTTTCAAACCCTACAATCTTCATTGACCACTTTTGTCAATAATAGAAAATGGACTAATGAAACTTATCAACCTCATGAAAAAATAAAATGTAATATTTTGCTCAGCATAGTGCAGGACTTAGGACAAAATGTGTTCAAAGCTACAATGACTGTGCAAGCTGCAAGACCGGTGTATAACACCATGTACGAATCGTCTTTGATCAATATACAGGAAAATGATCTTGTTTTTAGATATATAGAATTTCAACCTATTGAATTTAATGAAAATCGGGTGCAGGGAAGTGATCCTCTAGCAGGCAATCTTTCAGCTATTCTTGCTTATTATATTAATATAATACTAGGTCTGGATCATGCATCCTTTACTCTACGGGGAGGCGATCTGTATTTTCAAAAAGCATTGAACATAGTTAACAATGCACCAGAGGGAAGAGATATAACTGGTTGGAAAACATTTGACGGCATACGTAATCGTTTTCGCTTAATTGAAAATCTAACAGACAACAGGTTTGCACTTATTCATGATGCGATATATAGTTATTACAGAACAGGCCTCGATGCATTATATGAAAATGAAGTGCAAGCAAGAAATGGTATACTTAATGCACTAAATTCATTGAGTACACTAAATAGAGAGCAACCAAACTCCATGGCACTTTCAGTTTTTTTTCAGGGTAAAAGCGCTGAACTTGCTAACCTGTTTTCCAAAGCTGTTCCTGAAACCCGCTCAAGGGCCCGCGAACTCCTTACTACACTCGATATCACCAATGCCGCTGTTTATAAAGAATTACGATGAAGGTCCTGCTCTGTTGCTTACTCATTTTCTTTAATTGCATTTCTTGTAAACAGGATAAGATGCCGCAAGAAGTATTGCCAAAAGAAAAAATGACGAAAATTTTATGGGATATTATACTTGCTGATGAATTGACCAATTTAAAACTACAAAAAATTGATTCGGGTTTCAAACAAGATAATTACCGTATTGATCTTTATCAAAAAGTGGTAGAAAAACATAAGACAACAGACGAAAGGTTTCAGAAAAGTTTTACCTGGTACCAAATGCATCCGCAGCAAATGAAAATCATTCTTGATTCGCTGCGTAGCCTTTCTTTGCGTGAAATGTATGTACCTCATCCCAAGCCTGTTCTGTAATATTGTTCACTTATAAGGGTATGCTAATTCTAAGCCTTATAAATTATAAGAAGTATGGATAAAGTTTATCTGAATGCTATTAGTGCTTTACATGATATTGCCGATGGGGATACACTTATGTTGGGTGGCTTTGGGCTATGTGGAATTCCTGAAAAAAGTATAGCCGCGCTTGTGGAAAAAGGAACAAAAAACCTGGTGTGCATATCGAATAATGCAGGCGTAGATGATTTTGGATTAGGGTTATTACTTCAAACGCATCAAATAAAAAAAATGATGAGTTCGTATGTAGGAGAGAATGCGGAATTTGAAAGACAACTACTAAGTGGTGAACTGGAAGTAGACCTGATACCACAAGGTACGCTGGCAACCCGCATTCAAATGGCAGGAATGGGCATCCCCGCTTTTTTTACACCTGCAGGTTATGGTACTGAAATAGGGGAAGGTAAAGAAGTAAGAACATTTAATGGAAAGCCGCACCTGATGGAATTAGCGCTGTATGCTGATTTCTCAATCGTAAAAGCCTGGAAGGGTGATAAATACGGGAACCTAGTTTTCAGAAAGACAGCAAGAAATTTTTCAACTTCAATGGCCAAAGCGGGAAGTGTGACCATTGCAGAAGTTGAACAACTCGTTGAGCCTGGAGATCTTGATCCCGATCAAATTCATGTACCCGGTATATATGTACACCGTATTTTCAAGGGAGTGGATTACGAAAAAAGAATTGAAAGAAAAACTGTGAGATTGGCGATTAGCTGATGTGCCGATATTGACGATATCCCGATGAGAGGATATGCGATATGGCGATGTGACGATTAGCTGATTAGATGTGGCGATGCCGATTAGCTAACTACAAACTATAAACTACAAACCATAAACTAAAATGTCGATATGCCCGATGAGAGGATATGAGGATATGGCGATGTGACGATTAGCTGATCAGAATGTGGTGATGCCGATTAGCTAACAACAGACTATAAACTACAAACCATAAACTACAAGCTTACCATGCCTTTAGATAAATACGGAATAGCCAAACGCATAGCAAAGGAATTAAAAGACGGAATGTATGTAAATCTTGGAATTGGGATCCCTACTTTGGTGGCCAATTATATTCCTGAAAGTATTTCAATCATGCTCCAAAGTGAAAATGGAATGCTTGGTATGGGACCTTATCCTACTGAAGAAGAAATGGATGCTGACCTTATCAATGCCGGAAAAGAAACCGTGACGGTTTTACCGGGAGGTGTTTTTTTCGATTCAGTAGAAAGCTTTGGAATGATAAGAGCCGGAAAGGTTGACCTTACTGTACTTGGGGCAATGGAAGTAAGTGAAACTGGAGATATTGCTAATTGGAAGATACCGGGAAAAATGGTAAAAGGTATGGGAGGTGCTATGGACCTGGTAGCAAGTGCTCAAAATATTATTGTAGCCATGATGCATACTAATCCTAAGGGGGAATCTAAACTATTGCCTAAATGCTCGTTACCACTGACCGGCGTAGCTTGTGTAAAAAAAATTGTGACTGACCTTGCCGTACTGGAAGTGACGGAACATGGTTTTAAATTGTTGGAAAGGGCTCCCGGAGTAAGTATAGAAGAGATCAAATCAAAGACTGCCGGAAAATTAATTATAGAGAATGATGTTACTGAAATGAGTCATTCGATTTATGCCGGCTAACCTTGCTTATAACCAGCCCACAATTCTATCAGAACAATAAAAAACAATTATTTTTTTATTTGTTTTAAGGATGAATTGCTATTCACAAAATCTCTCAGCTAACTACATCGGCTAAAACTGTATTTATAAAATTTAGTATTACTGTATTGTTTTACAAACCCATCAAACATGGGATTTGTTTTGAACTTTTTTTCAAAAATTATCATTTTAGCCTCATACTTATCGTAATCTTCATTTCCATACTGCGGCATGGGCAATTGTCTTTGGAGGCACTTTGCTATCATAAAGTAAGCGGCTGCTTTTAATTCTTTATTCATTGTGGCATTGAGTGATTTTTGATAAAATTCCGTTGCTTTAACAACACCATAGTATTCTTTCTGCCAGGGCAGTTTATAATTTCCACCATTCCAGTCTGTGCAGCTACGGCTGTAGGCCACTGCATTCAAAAAAATTTGATGTACAAATTTTTGATAGAAAGGTTTTCTAATGTTTTTTGTTCTAATGCGGAAAGGTGGAAGTTAGATTTCCAATAAGAAAAAGAGGGAATAATATTTCGTTGCTTATCATCTTTGCAAGCGGTTATATTGACTAAAACGAATAACGGTAAAAAAAGAAAAGATCGTCTAAATAAAGAAGCATTCATCATTGTAAAGAATACAAAAATGAATGCTTATTCAATATAAACCTGTAGGAGAATTATTGTTGCCAAACATGCTGCTTACAGCACCCTGCAACATAGGGTATTTTTCTACCACGAAATCTTTGATCGTTTCGAGTACCTGCTTCGACTGCTCTTCAGTCAAACCAGCTTGTCCCTGCAAGCGATCAACTAACTCTGTGACCTGGCTTTGTGCTTTGTCTTTATTTCCTAACATATCTCCAAACATGATCGCTATTTTTATTGGTTTTTTAAATTTGAATTTTATTAAGTATCCTACGCATTATAGTCAATCAACAAATCGGCATATCGTCCTATCAGCACATCGTCAAAATCGCCCCATCAGCTAATTAGCTAATAAGCAAATCGTCATATCGCCACATCCTCACATCATCTATGCTACTTTCAACAAACTCAACTTGCTCTTATCAAATTTTCGCCTGGCATATTCCAGGTCAAGGTTAAAATATTTTTCCTTCGTAGATGGCATTTCAAACATGGCATCTGTGAGTATGCCTTCGCAAATACTCCGAAGGCCACGGGCACCCAGCTTGTATTCCATAGCTTTTTCCACCATAAAGTCTAATACTTCATCTTCTACAGTTAGCTTGATACCTTCGAGTTCAAACAACCTTACATATTGTTTCATCAGCGCATTCTTTGGCTGTATCAATATGGCTCTTAGAGTTTCTGCATCCAGCGGATCGAGGTGGGTAACAACAGGAAGGCGTCCAAGCAATTCAGGTATTAAACCAAAAGCTTTCAGATCTTGTGCATTCACATAACGGAGCAGGTTTTTCTTCATGTTTTCCTGCAGCTCTTTGTCCACATTAAATCCTATGGTATTAGTTTGCACTCTGCGACCTATAATTTTATCTATACCATCAAAGGCTCCACCACAGATAAATAGAATATTCTGGGTATTTATCTTGATTAATTTTTGCTCGGGATGTTTACGGCCTCCTTGTGGTGGTACCAATACATCGGTGCCTTCCAGCAATTTGAGCATTCCCTGCTGCACACCTTCGCCGCTTACATCTCTTGTAATGGAAGGATTGTCACCTTTACGGGCTATTTTATCGATTTCATCTATATACACGATACCGCGTTCCGCTGACGGTACATCGTAATTGCAAACCTGTAATAAACGAGTCAAAATACTTTCCACATCCTCTCCTACATAACCCGCCTCTGTAAATACGGTAGCATCTACTATGGTAAATGGCACATTCAGCAACTTGGCAATGGTCTTTGCCAGTAAGGTTTTACCGGTACCAGTTTCACCTACCATTACGATATTGCTCTTTTCAATTTCTATTTCATTTACGGGGCTGTCCGTTTTGTATTGTAAACGTTTGTAGTGATTATAAACTGCAACTGAAAGCACTTTCTTGGCTTCATCCTGACCAATGATATATTCGTCCAGAAATTTTTTCATCTCCATGGGTTTCTTTACGGAGAGCTTGAAAGCAGTGGAGTTTGGTGATTTATCGTCCCGTACGTTGAGTTCCTGATCTATGATCTCACGTGCATGTTCTACACAGTTCTCACAAATATGTCCTTCCTGGCCGGCAATAAGGATTTTCACCTCATCGCGACTTCTTCCACAAAAAGAACAGTGTAATATATTTTTGGCCATTAGTAAATATCTGATATAGAATTAAGAACCTTCTTTCAAAGCATTAGCTGCTTCAGAGTGCAAAAATAAATGAATCGGGTGTAAAGCATTGCCTTTCACATAAATTAAGAAAGGTTTAGTGTACATTCTTGAGTGGCAATAACCAGGGTAGAATCAAATAATTAGAGATTTCTCCGGCTTATTTGTACCTATAGAGTTATGATAGCTGGTTCATTATCTGATCTACAATGCCGTATTCAATGCTTTTTTCTGCGTCCATCCAGTAATCTCTTTCGAAGTCTTTGCGAATTCTTTCTATTGTTTGCCCTGTATTTTCTGAAAGTATTTTTGCTCCCATTTCCTTTGTGCGTAAAATTTGTTCAGCATGTATTTCCATATCGGCGCTCACACCTTGTATATGCCCACCCAATGAAGGCTGATGAATCATGACTTCACCATTAGGAAAAATATATCGTTTACCTTTTTCTCCGGCACTGAGTAATATAGAACCCATAGATGCTGCCAGCCCCATACAGATTGTACTTACCGGTGATTTTATGATCTTCATCATATCGTAAATTACCATTCCACTGGTAACAGAGCCACCCGGGCTGCTGATAAATAATTTAATTTCTTCGCCCCGCTTATCAGCATCCAGCAAAAGAAGTTTAGTTACAATGTCTTTTGCCGATTTATCATCAACCACACCCCATAAATAAATGCTGCGGGTTTCATAAAAATATTTTTCCAGGCGCTTGTATAGCATCCTTGTGTCCACTTCAGCCCTTTCTTCTTTCTCTTCTTCTTCATGATCTGGTTCATCAGGGTTCGGTTGAGGCTGCATTACCAGCTTGTTGTATAAAGTATCCTGTACATTCATCTCTAATTCTTTTTTATAATTTTTTCGGTTTTCTTATCTTTTTTCGGATTTACTAACAATACTTCATCCACCAGTCCATACTCTTTTGCTTCAGGCGCAGTCATCCAATAATCGCGGTCAAAATCCGCTCCTACTCTTTCTACAGATTGTCCGGAATGGTGGCAGACAATTTCGTAGAGCTCACGTTTGAGTTTGCGTATTTCTTTTACTGTGATTTCAATATCAGTAGCCTGCCCGCCGATGGCCCCGCTTGGCTGGTGCATCATGATCCGGCTGTGCTTGAGTGCTGCCCGCTTTCCATTGGTTCCTGCAGCAAGTAATACACTACCCATCGAAGCTGCCACACCTATGCAGATGGTGGCTACATCCGGACTCACATACTGCATGGTATCATAGACCCCAAGTCCTGCATACACACTACCTCCGGGTGAGTTAATGTACATATTTATATCTCTCGTACGATCGCTGGAGTCAAGAAATAATAATTGAGCAGTCACGATATTTGCTACTTCATCATTTATAGGATATCCAAGAAAAATAATCCTGTCCATCATCAGGCGGCTATACACATCCATCACAGCAACATTCATGGGACGCTCTTCTATAATATTCGGTGTAAGTGCAGTTACTAAATGCGAAGCATAGCTATGCAATGTATTGCTCGACATACCACGATGCTTCACCGCGTATTTTTCAAATTCGGACGGAAAACTCATATCGGGAAAATTAAGTAAGGCAATTTAATGGAATAGCGAGTACCAAATACCATGCTATTGAAAAAATGCGCCAAAAGGACAGAGGAGTTTTTAGTTTGTAGTTTTTGGTTTATAGTTAATAGTATGCATTTGGGAAAACTTGACCTTACTCAAGGTTTTGTCTAATGTTCAAGCTGGTCTCTCTTAAGATAAGAAAGTAATTTTTCAGAGTTTTCTATGGCCAGTTATTTAAGAAGGATATAATAGAGTAATTAATCCTTTTACTCTTCATGATGCTCATGCTTGTGGGTTTCATTCATGCGCATGAAATCTTCTTTTGAAATGGGTGTCTCCACCGGATTTACATTTCCTTCCATCCAGTTAAACATCTTCTGCGTTTGAATGCGGCTGTAAGATTCTTCCACATATTTACGGTCTTTCATCATCTTGTCAATATAGTCCCGCACCCACTGCTGTTCTTCATCTAGGGCTGCACCGCCCATATAGCCAAACAATTGTTGTTTTGCAAAGTGCCGTATCTCATCCTGCTGCACCTGGATGTTATTTTCAGAAATTAATTTTTCTGTAATGAGGCTCCACTTCAATTGTTTAGTGAAAGTGGGAAATTCATTTTCTACTTCTTCACCGGATTTTTGTTGCCCTTCAGCTCCCTGCGTTTTCATCCAATTTTTGAGAAAGTTTTCGGGAAGCTCAATGTTTGTGCCTTCTAATAATTGGTGATATAATTGGTGATGTAGTTGGTTGCGGCTTTCTCCATTCCATTGCGTTTGCAATTGTTGCCTTATCTTATTTTTAAAATCTTCTTCATTTTTTACTTCGCTGCCAGGAAACAATTGTTCGTAAAATTCTTCAATTAATTCTCTTTTTTCTACCAGACCAACTTTGGTGATCGCTATTTTAAAATGCCTGCCTGATGCACTATCCAGGCCAAGATCATTTAGTATCCATTCTAACTCTTTCCCTTCAAAAGCATCTTCAAGGTTTAATTGTATTTCTTCGCCTTGTTGTTTTCCGATGAGTGTGGGTCTGATGTTTTCTTTAAAATATTTTACCAGAACTGAATTCTCTTTTACAATCCCACGTTCTATTTCATTCCCTGTTTCATCTGTTTCTTTGAATGTTACATTTAATACATTCTCATCTCCGGTCACAGCCTCAGGCTCAGTCATATTGCCATAGCGACTGCGCAATCTTTCTACTTCTTCCTCTATCATGTCATCAGAAATATCAATGACATAACGTTTGACAGGGATTTGAGAAAAATCGGGTAATTGAAATTCAGGCTTCATACCTACATCGAATGAAAAAGTATAATCTCCCGGTTTGGTGACATCAATTTGCGAAAGATTCATTTCTTTAGGCAGGGGCTGCGCAAAAATCTGGAGCTTTTCAGTTTCCAGGTAATTCACTACTTCTTTATCTACTATTTTCAACACTTCATCCATAAATAAGGAATGTCCATACATTTTTTTGATCAAACCTGCAGGGACCATGCCTTTGCGAAAACCGGGAATATTGGCTTTTTTGCTGTAATCTTTCAATGCCTTTTCGAATGATGGCAGATAATCTTCTTTAAGAATAGTAACATCTAATTGTTTTTGTAATGGAGCAACTTCCTGTTGGGTAACTGTAGCCATGTATAAAGTTGATGGGTTGAAAAGTTGAAAGTTGATATGGGGGGGAGAACAATATGCAATCTTCTTGTCAACACCTAGCCAGTCAACTAATAAAATAAAAAAGTGCGGGTGGAGGGACTCGAACCCCCATGCCTCGCGGCGTCAGATCCTAAGTCTGATACGTCTACCAATTTCGCCACACCCGCAACGCAGGAAAAAACAATCCATAGGAAATAGTTTTCCCGGGGTGCAAATGTAGGGATTTCAGAAAACAAGAAAAAATCACCTGTTCTATGAATGTGTAGTGATAAATAATAATTGAGTGAGGATTGATTAGTGAAGAGGTCCGCCTATGTACTTAACTGAAAGCAGTAAATTCGTTTTTGATAATGGATATCATGGAAACCGTAGCGCAATTACCGAAATACAATCTAAATGAAGAGCAGGAAAAAAAACTGATCCTGCGGGAATACCGCTCTCTTCTTCTTGGTTTGAAATCCCGCATCAAACCCGGTGATCGTAAACTGATACGCCAGGCTTTTGAAATGGCTGCAGAAGCACACCGAACTATGCGGAGAAAAAGCGGCGAACCTTATATCCTTCACCCTATAGCAGTTGCCCGTATATGTGTAGAGGAAATTGGTCTTGGTGTTCGTTCCACCATTTGTTCCTTGCTTCACGATACGGTAGAAGATACCGATATAGGGCTGGATGATGTGCAACGCGATTTCGGAAATGAGATCGCAAAAATCGTAGATGGATTGACAAAAATTTCTACTGTAGTAGATGTGAATGCATCACAACAGGCAGAAAATTTTCGTAAGATACTTTTGACGCTGACCGATGATCCACGGGTCATCATCATCAAGCTTGCTGACAGGCTGCATAATATGCGTACGCTGGATAGTATGAAAAGCGAAAAGCAGTTAAAAGTTTCTTCTGAAACTGTTTATGTGTATGCACCCCTTGCACATCGCATGGGGCTGTACAATATAAAAACAGAAATGGAAGACCTGGCAATGAAATATCTAGAGCCGGAAGCATACAAAGAAATTGCACGAAAACTTTCAGAAACAAAAAAAGAAAGATCCCGTTACATCAATGAATTTATAAAGCCGCTCAATGAAAAATTAGAAACGGGTGAATTTAATTTTGAAATTTATGGTCGTCCAAAAAGCATTCATTCTATCTGGAATAAAATTAAAAAGAAGGAAGTAGCTTTTGAAGAAGTCTATGATCTTTTTGCAATAAGAGTAATTCTGGACTCTGCTCCTGAGAAAGAAAAAGAAGATTGCTGGAAAGTGTATTCCATGATCACTGATGAATATACACCATCGCCGGAACGTCTCCGCGACTGGCTGAGCAATCCCAAAAGCAATGGCTACGAAGCCCTGCATACCACGGTAATGGGACCTTATGGCAAGTGGGTGGAAGTACAGATACGCACTAAGCGTATGAATGAAATAGCAGAAAAAGGTCTGGCAGCTCATTGGAAATACAAAGAAGGAGGAGGAGATGAAAGCCGTTTCGATAAGTGGTTCAACCAGATACGTGAAGTATTGACAACACAGGATACAGATTCAATAGATTTTTTACAAGATTTCAAAACCAGTTTTCTTGCTGAAGAAATTTATATATATACTCCGAAAGGTGATGTAAAAATGCTCCCTGTAGGCACTACAGCTTTAGACTTTGCTTTTGCCGTGCACAGCGAAGTGGGCAGCAAATGTATCGGTGCAAAGGTCAATCATAAATTAGTGCCGATCAGTCATAAGTTGCGCAGTGGCGACCAGGTGGAGATCATTACTTCCAATAAACAAAAGCCTTCGGAAGACTGGCTAAACTTTGTAGTCACTGCAAAGGCCCGCACCAAAATAAAAGATTCGCTCAAAGAAGAAAAAAGGTCAATAGCTGACGAGGGGAAATATACACTTCAAAGAAAGATGGAAGGGCTGGGAGTAGCAATGAACGGGCATAACATTGATGAGATCGTAAACTTTTATAAATTAAATTCCCACCTCGAACTTTTTTACCAGATTGCTATCAAAAATATTGATCTGAAAGAGTTGAAAGAATTTAAGGTAAGTGGTGATAAACTGGATGCACCTAAACCGCTAAAACCCTTACCAGAACCTAAGTTTGACCTGCCACATGCATTACCGAAAAAAGATACAGAGCTTATCATATTTGGAGAAAGCAGCGACAAGATCATGTACAATCTTGCGAACTGTTGTAAACCCATTCCCGGAGATGATGTATTCGGGTTCGTAACTACGGGCAAGGGATTAACTATTCATCGAAATAATTGTCCCAATGCGGCAAAATTACTTTCGCAATACGGCCACCGGATTGTGAAAACAAAATGGGCAAAGAATAAAGAGATATCATTTCTTACAGGTCTCAAGATCATTGGTATGGATGATGTAGGTGTAGTGAATAAAATTACCAGCATTATCAGCGGAGATTTGCGCATTAATATTTCTGCCATTACCATTGAGTCGAAAGAAGGAGTGTTTGAAGGCACTATTCGTCTTTTTGTACACGATAAAGAAGAATTAGAAGAATTGGTAGTTCGGCTTAAAAGCCTGAATGGAATACAATCGGTGGATCGGTTCGATACTGAAGCAGCGTGAAATGAATGATGGAGGCCGCATGACGGAAGATGGCTGATAATTACCAAGACCGTACATTTGCCTGCTTACTAAAATTGCGATTATGGTTGATGTTCTTCTGGGCTTGCAATGGGGCGATGAAGGCAAGGGAAAGATCGTTGATTACTTTGCTCGGAACTATGATATTATCGCCCGTTTCCAGGGCGGTCCCAATGCCGGGCATACATTGTATGTACAGGACAAAAAAATTGTTCTGCACCAGATACCATCCGGAATTTTCCATGAAGGCATTATCAATTTAATTGGTAACGGTGTAGTGCTTGATCCTGTTATTCTGCGTAAAGAATGTGATACGGTTGCCACCTTTGGTGTTGATGTACGCAAAAATCTTTTTATTTCAGAACGCACACATCTCATCCTACCTACGCACAGGGCTTTAGACAAAGCTGCAGAACTTTCTAAAGGTGATGGAAAAATCGGTTCTACTTTAAAAGGCATCAGCCCTGCTTACATGGATAAAACAGGACGTAATGGTTTGCGTGTAGGCGATCTATTACACAAAAGTTTTATTTCAAACTATATAAAGCTGAGGCTTAAACATCAGAAGCTGCTCGATAATTACAATTTTTCCGACGACATTTCCGCCTGGGAAGAAGAGTTTTTTGATGCTTTGGAATTTTTAAAAACACTGAATATTGTAAGTGGTGAATACTTTATCAATGATGCTTTGAATAGGGGTAAAAAAGTGTTGGCAGAAGGAGCGCAGGGCAGCATGCTGGATATTGATTTTGGTACATTTCCTTTTGTTACTTCTTCGAGCACTATATCAGCAGGTGTATGCAATGGATTGGGTGTGGCACCGCAAAAGATCAGAGATGTGATTGGTATATCAAAAGCATATTGCACAAGAGTAGGCAGCGGACCCTTTCCTACTGAGCTTGAAGATGAAACCGGGGAAAATTTACGGAAGACAGGAAATGAATTTGGAGCCACTACCGGACGGCCCCGAAGGTGTGGTTGGATAGACCTTGTTGCGCTGCAATTCGCTTGTATGATCAATGGCGTAACATCTATTGTAATGACCAAGGCCGATGTATTGGATGCTTTTGAAGAACTATCTATTTGCATAGCTTACAACACAGATGGTGAAGATGAAAATAAAGTACCTTTTCAAATGACTCGGAATAAAATAATACCGAATTATAAAACTTTTAAAGGGTGGATGAAAGATTCTTCAGTGTTCAAATATAAAAATGAACTACCGGTGGAAATGAATGAATACATTGATTTCATCAACCGGCATTTAGGTGTGCCTGTTCATTACATTTCCAATGGTCCGGGAAGGGACCAAATCATTAATATCTCATAACCGTAAGAATTAAATATATTTTCCTGAATACTTTTTTAAAAAATTTGGTGAATTAAAATCTTCAACCAAATTTTACACTGTTAATATAAATATGTTATGTCATTATTACCTATAGAAGAATTACTAAATTCCCGTGCAGCATTTAGCGATACTTTAATAACATCAGCAAAGCGGACTGCTAAACCATCAAAGACAATAGAAGATGATGAGGTATTGGAGGATTTAGAAGAGGCGCCAAAAAAAAGTGGAAAAACAAAAAGCAAATCTGCAGAAGATGACGAAGATGATGTAGTGGAGAAAGATGATGATTGGAACAAAAGTGAGGATGACGAAGAGTGGGATCCGGACTTTGAAGAATTTGATCTTCCGCCTTCTAAAAAAGGTCCCGCTAAAAAAGGCGAAGACGATGACTTCAAGATTGAGGAAGATGAAGAATTCAAAGATCTTTTCAATGATGGAGGCTTTGATGACGATGAAGAAGACGATTCTTAATTTTATAATTTAATCTACATCAGCAGTTATCTTCTAGACGATATTGATTTATTTAAGATTAAAATGTTGAATTGGGCAAAACCATTCAGCATTTTTTCGTTTTTAGACAATAATGATTATGATATTCAACCCAGGCATTATGAATGTGTATTAGCAACTGGAGTTCGCTCTGTCATTGATTCCGATTGCTATCATTTCAAAGACATCAATTCTTTGATCAAGTCAGGAAAATGGATTTTCGGGCATCTATCTTACGAGCAGGGATTATCTTTTCATCAGCTTTCGGCAAACAAGGAAAATAAAATAGGTTTTCCACTCTTCTTTTTCTTTGAACCTCAAATAGTTTGTTTTATTAAAGATGGGTATTTGCATATTCATGCAGATAAGCCCGATGAGATTTATTCCCAAATATGCAATTGTAGTAATGTAGTTGACGACTATAAATCTGAACTCTACATCCAATCAAAGCTCTCAAAAGAGGATTATATACAAACGATCAAAAAATTGCAGCAGCATATTTTACGTGGCGATTGTTACGAGATCAATTTTTGCCAGCAATTTTATGCAGAGGCTGCCACCATAAATCCTTTTTCCGTATTTACACAACTTTCAGAGATATCGCCGAATCCTTTTTCTGCTTTTTATAAGATCAATGATAAGTTTCTGATCTGTGCCAGTCCCGAGCGTTTTTTAACCAGGGTTGGAGATGAATTGTTTTCACAACCTATGAAAGGCACAGCAAAAAGAATATTGAGTGATGAAAGGAAAGATGATGAGATGAAAAATAATTTATTCCGCAGTGAAAAAGAGCGATCAGAAAATGTGATGGTTGTAGATATGGTACGAAATGATCTTTCCAGGATTTCCATAAATGGTTCCGTTGAAGTGAAGGAACTGTTTAGTATTTACACTTATCCATTCGTACATCAAATGATATCAACCATTAGAGGTAAGGTGAAGAATAGCATTTTATTTTCTGATATTATTGAAGCAACTTTTCCTATGGGATCAATGACCGGGGCACCCAAAAAAAGGGTGATGGAATTGATAAATGAATATGAAACTGGATGCCGTGGAATTTTTTCAGGTTCGGTGGGATATATTGATCCACAAGGGAGTTTTGACTTCAATGTAGTGATCCGAAGTATTATGTATAATGCCACTTCCCGGTATATCGAATATGCGGTAGGCTCAGCTATTACATTTTATAGTGATCCGGAAATGGAGTGGAAAGAATGCCTGCTAAAAGGAGAAGCCATAAAAAAAGTGCTGACTTCGCAGCCGGCACTTTAAAAAATTGAGGAAAGGCTTAAAAAGTTTTTGTAGCAGAAACCAGCATCAATCTCATAGATTGCTCTAATATCTGCGGCTTGTATGCCTGAAACAATAATAATTTATCTGCAGGAAGTTTGATATTATAAGACCCCGCAGTAGATAATTGTTTATCAAAACCAGGATTATACTTGTTGAATTTAACAATATCCATCCGGATAAATTGAGCGATCACGAGAGAATTATACCTGCCACTTACCGTCAGCATTTCTAAATCAGCATCAGGTATGGTTATAACTTCTGATGGGGTGGACATCATCATTGTACCTCTTTCTTTTTTTGTAAGAGTAGTCACGCTGCCATTACCTTCCATGATATAATGTGTGGCAATAAATTTCTTTACATGAATACGGCTTTCCGTTGGAAGATGGTATTGAAGAGCCCAAAAATTTCGGCTTCCGCTTTTTCTTATAGCAGAATTTACATTGCCCGGACCACCATTATAAGCTGCAATTACAAGCAACCAGTCGTTGTACAAACCGTATAAGTAAGTTAGATACCTGGCAGCTGCGTGGGTGCTCTTGTAAAAATCCACCCGATCATCGGTAGTGCGGGATACCCGTAAACCAAATCCGCGGGCTGTTTCAGGCATGAACTGCCACGGACCTACAGCACCAACCCAGGACACTGCATATAAGTTTAATTCAGATTCAATAACTGATAAATATTTTAACTGTGTGGGTAAACCATGGCTTGTCAGAATATTATCCATGACATCGAAATACCTTTTACCCCACGATTTCATACGGGTAAGTTTGGTAGTATTATTTTCCATGTAATCCTCTACGAATGCAATGGCCTGAGGATTCAGCTTAACTGAAAAATTAGTATTTGAATTCTCATATTCAAAAAGATCTTTAAAACCCGCCCGGGGATTGGTTACGATCTCTTTTATGATTGAATCTTTAAAAGGCTTTGTTATCAATTCTTCATTTACCTGCGTATTTCCTGCTAATGCAGAAAAAAACATAATAAAAAGATTTGAAATCTGAAACAAAAAACTATTCATATAAAATGTTTTGTAATTATCTAATCACACATTATCCGGCTTCACATATTACGTACACTGTATGAAAACAGAATGGCAAAGATACCCAATAAGAGAACCTTTTTTCCTAACATAAGGCTAAATGAAGGTGATGTAAAAAAAAAGCTGATCTGAAATAGGTAACTATTTGCAAATCAGCTTAATAATTTAATTTTAGCTTAGGGTAATGGCGTAGATGTATGAGAAGTTGTATTATTAGTAGAAGCTGTAGCCGGGGTGGTAGCCGTTGGTACAGGACGCTCTTTTTCTACTATACCTTCTTCTATTTCTTTACGAACATTTGTTTTAGCATCATTGAATTCCCTGATGCCTTTTCCTAAACCACGCATAAGCTCAGGTATTTTTCGGCCCCCGAATAATAGAAGCACGATCAATAAAATGAGCAAAATTTCATTCCAGCCAAGGCTCATAACTAATGTTTTTAATTTTCTAAAATATAATTACAAAAATTTTCAATAACCAGCTACAAGATAATCAATATTTGCCTAATCAGACCTCAGATTTTTGTAATGGTTCAATCTATCTACGTTTATTTTTCTGTTGTGGTTTGCTGCATTGTAGCACGTTTCTTTTCTTGTATCCTTGCGCTCTTACCACTCCGCTCCCGCTGATAGAAAAGTTTAGCACGTCGTACACGGCCCGATTTATTTAAAATTATTGAATCAATATTGGGAGAATAGATTGGGAAAAGGCGTTCTACACCAACACCATCAGATATTTTTCTCACCGTAAATGAAGCCGTAGCACCACTGCCTTGTAATTTTAATACATCACCTTTAAAAGACTGGATACGTTCCTTTGTACCTTCTATGATCTTATAGTTTACAGTGATATTGTCACCTGCTTTAAATTTAGGAAATTCCTTTTTTGTAGAAAGTTGCTCTTTTACAAAAGCGATGGCAGCGTCCATATTAAAAAATTTAGGAACGCAAAGGTAGGGGAGAAAAGGTTTAGTGATATAAGAAAATGTCATAAGCTGCTATGTTCGCCGGATTTAAATGCACTTGGTATTACAAATATTCCTTACCTCGCTACATTCACTGCTCTTTTTTCCCTGATCACCGTCACTTTTATTTGGCCGGGAAAAGTCATCTCCGCCTGGATCTTTTGGGCAATTTCAAATGAAAGCCGGTCACTGTCATTATCAGTCACTTTATCTGCCTCTACAATTACCCTAAGTTCACGGCCTGCCTGTATAGCATAAGCTTTTTCCACACCTGTATAAGTCATCGCAAGGTTTTCCAGGTCTTTTATCCTTTGCAGGTATTGTTGCATGATCTCGCGGCGTGCACCGGGCCTGGCACCGCTTATTGAGTCGCAAGCCTGTACTATAGGTGAGATCACATATTGCATTTCCATCTCATCGTGGTGGGCCCCAATGGCATTTACAATTGCAGGTTGTTCGCCATACTTTTCAGCAAGCTTCGCGCCAAGCAGTGCATGGCTCAATTCTGTTTCTTCGTCAGGTACTTTCCCAATATCATGCAGCAGGCCGGCTCTTTTTGCCAGTTTAGGATTTAAGCCCAGTTCCGCTGCCATTACAGAACAAAGATTTGCCACTTCGCGACTGTGCATCAATAAATTTTGACCGTAAGAAGATCGGAAACGCATCTTGCCCACCAAACGAACTAATTCTTTGTGCAATCCATGAATGCCTAATTCAATTACTGTTCTTTCGCCGATCTCCATTATCTGTTCTTCTAACTGCCGTTTTGTTTTTTCTACTACTTCCTCTATGCGTGCCGGATGTATGCGGCCATCGGAAACCAGCCTTTGCAAACTGAGGCGGGCGATTTCGCGGCGTAATGGATCAAAGCAGGAAAGTATAATGGCTTCCGGTGTATCGTCCACGATCAAATCCACGCCTGTGGCTGCTTCTATGGCACGTATGTTACGACCTTCGCGGCCTATTATTTGTCCTTTTATTTCATCTGTTTCCAGGTTAAAAACAGTGATGGCATTTTCTATAGCTTGTTCGGCTGCAGTACGTTGAATACTTTGAATTACTATTTTACGGGCCTCTTTGTTTGCCTTTTGTTTGGCATCATCAATGATCTCCTGTTGAATGCCAATGGCGCGGGATTGTGCTTCCTGTTTCAGCCCTTCCACCAATTGAGCTTTCGCTTCTTCTGCAGTGAGACCTGAAATTTTTTCCAATCGTCGTGTATGCTCTTCCTGGTGTTTTTCCAGATCCGATTGTTTTAGATTAACTACCTCTATCTGTCGGTTCAGGTTGACTTTGATAGCATCATTTTCTTTTACCTGCCTTTCAAGTGCTTCTGTTTTTTGATTGAGCGTTTGTTCTTTTTGCTTAATGCGATTTTCTCCCTCTAATACCTTGCGGTTCCTATCCAGCACTTCCCTGTCATGTTCAGATTTTAGTTGTACGAATCTTTCTTTTGCAGAAAGTTCTTTTTCCTTACGAACAGTTTCCGATCTTAATTCTGCTTCTTTAATAAGGTTTTGAGCGTGTTGCTCTGCATCTTCTATTTTTTTCCGGGTGTCTTTGGCAAATATTATTTTACCCGCTATAATACCTACCAATAGGGAAGCAATAGCAATGATGATTGTAATTATAGTGAGGTCCATTGATCAATTGTTTTAAATTTTGAGGCTGGTGAAATAAGTAATTATTATGCATACCTCTTAATAATGTGTGGAAGCGAAGATACTAAACCCAATCTACTTTTGCCCTGGCCTGAGATCAGCTAAAGAAGTATGTTAGAAGAATGCCATTATCATGGAAAATTTAACCTGCTACAGTTTGTCAATTCCTAAATCTGCTGCTCACCGGTTTATCAATGTGGTTATTTTATAAAGCTGCTTTTATTCCAAAGCCCCATCTATCAGCTTTTCCAGCGTTTGTAAGCGACTGCCTACATGATCTAGGTTTACCTGGTTTGAAATAGAAGCATTTTGTTCGGTGGCGAACCATATCAATACCATAGCAATATAATCCTGTATGTCTTTGCCGGCAAACTGCGTTTTAAATTCGATGAGCTTATCATTGATCGTTTTTGCTGTTTTACGTACTACCTCCTCATCTTTTGGATCTATGCGTACGCGGTATGTGCGGTCAGCGATCAGCAGGTTTAGCGGAATTAATTCTTCGCTCAACATTTAATTTTTAGAATAAATATTACGGTTAATAAATCTACCTCTAAATGGGTGCAATCCAAATTGTCGCAATTTGGGACGACCACAGCGGCCAACGACAATTGGGAATGCACCCTACAAATCATTCACTCAAAAGATTGATACATTTATCTATCTCTTTAATATATGAATTTACTTTTTTCTCAAATTCCTTTTTGTCTTTATCATTCATGTCACCTGCTCCTAATTTTACTATAGAAATTTGTTGTTGCAGATCATCAATTTTAGTTTGTGTTGTTAGATATTTTCGTTTTTCTCCCTCGAGCTCAATCCGTAATTGTTCATTCTCCTTTTTTACCCGGTTATGTTGCCTCAGGAGCTGCTGAAGTTTTTCATTGATTATATTGAACTGGTCATCTACAGTCATGGTAATTATTTTCTTATTTCCACGTTTAATTCTTTTTCAAGGGAGTTCATAATCCGCAGCATCCACTGATCGGTTTCTTTATCAATCAATGTTTTTTCGTGATCAACGAATGTAAGATTTACTGCAATGGACTTTTTATCCTTTCCTAATTTTTCACTTTCAAATAAATCAAATAATCTTACTCCCTGTAAAGTTGCAATTTTCAACTTCCTGATATTATCTTCTATTTCTCCATAATTCATTGTACGGGGAACTACCATAGCCAGGTCACGCTCTACAGGTGGGTACTTACTCAATTCCCGGTATTCAATTTTCTTTATAAGGGCATATTTCAACAATAAATCCCAGTTGAAGTCAGCAAAAAAAACTGCTTGCCGAATGTCAAATTTTTGTAGTTCTGAATGGCTTGCTCTGCCAATTGTTACCAGGTTGTCGTTTTGTATGCGGGCAAATAATACATTCTGGTCAGATGATGTGAAGGCGATATCTAAACCCAAAAGCTTTAATACTGCCTCCGCTATGCCTTTTATGTAAAATACGTCAGCAATTGCCTCTTTTTCTTTCCAGCCGGCTGCTCTTGCGTTACCCGTTAGGTAAATACTTAATTGAGCTGTTTCTTCAAACTGACCATTTATTATTGCTTTATAAATTTTACCAAACTCAAAAAATTTGAGGTTATTATTTTTACGATTTATATTGAAAGAAATTATTTCCAGAGCCCCATAGAGCAGGTTTGGTTTGAGTATATCAAGTTCTGTACTAAGGTTGTTCAATAGTTTCACTGCTGCATCTTTTTCTTCATCAATGTAATAATTCGAATTCGTAATTGAATTGGTGAGGATTTCAGAAAAACCTGCACCTGCCAGCATTTGAGCAATTTTTTCTCTTAAAGCTTCAGGTCTGTGATCTGCTTCAATGGAAGGAGTCATTGTAGTAGCAGAAGGGATCTCAATATTATCCAGGCCGTCTATGCGCAACACTTCTTCTACCAGGTCGGCCGGCATGCTTACATCTCTCTTATGATAGGGCACTTCTACCGTCAGTCTTTCAGGTGTTTCATTAATAATATTAAATCCAAGAACAGATAAAATATTTTTTACAGTTTCAGCTTCATAATGCTTACCACTTAATTTTTTCAAATATGCATAAGTCAAAGAAATCTCAGTTTTCGGTTTTGGATCAGGATATATATCAATTATCTCAGAAGCTATTTCCCCGCCTGCTAATTCTTTTATCAGCACCGCCGCTCTTTGTACAATATTTACAGTTTGTGAGATGTCAATTCCTTTTTCAAAACGGGTAGCAGCATCGGTACGCAAGCCATAACGAAAAGAAGTTTTGCGGATAGATACCGGATCAAAGAATGCACATTCTAAAAATATATTTTTCGTATCTGCTGTCACGCCACTTTTTATACCACCAAACACTCCGGCAATGCACATGCCTTCTTCCGCATTACATATCATCAGGTCTTCTGCGCTCAACTTTCTTATTTTTTCATCCAGTGTTTGAAACGCTGTGCCTTCTGGCATTTTTTTCACAACTATTTCACTGCCTTTGATGGCATCATAGTCAAATGCATGAAGTGGCTGACCTGTTTCGTGCATAATGAAATTGGTAACATCCACTATATTATTAATAGGGCGAAGGCCTATTGCCCGCAAACGGTTTTGCAACCATTTAGGGGATGTGTGCACAGTTACATTAGAAATGCTTACACCTGAATATCGGGGGCATGCTTCTTTATCTTCTACCTGTACAGAAATTTTCAGATTTGAATTATCACTTTGGAATTCAAGATTTGGTAATTTGGGTTGAATGAATTTTCCATCGTGGTGAGAAAGATAAGCACATACATCTCTGGCCACGCCCCAATGGCTCATGGCATCCATACGATTAGGGGTAAGTCCGATCTCGAAAATGATGTCATTGTATAATTGAAAATATGCTGCGGCTGACTGACCAACAATTGCATCATCAGCCAAAACCATAATACCGGCATGTGAGGGCCCTAACCCGATTTCATCTTCAGCGCATATCATTCCGTGGCTTTCAACACCACGGATCTTTGCAATTTTCATTGTCATTGGTTCACCGGACATTGGAAAAATTGTACTTCCAACCGGAGCTATAACTACCTTCTGTCTCGGTGCAACATTAGGTGCCCCACATACTATTTGTAAAGGTTCGTTTTGTTCTATATTAACTTTTGTGAGTTTTAATTTCTCAGCATTCGGATGTTGTGAAACTTCCAATACTTCACCGATTACCAATCCTTTCAATCCTCCTTTCGCATCTTCAAAAGGCTCCATATTTTCCACTTCCAGGCCTATAGAAGTAAGTATTTCCGATAGCCTTTCAGGTTCGATGCGTACAGGCAAATATTCTCTTAGCCAGTTATAAGAAATGGTCATAAATTATTTGTGCCAAAGATAGAAAGTAGAAGTAAAAGCACAATGCTCAATAAAATTACAGAACGTACAAGCGAGGCCGGGATCAAGTCCGGGATAACCTATACATCAGGCGATGATAGAAGCAGTATGGTGGAGTACCCAAATTCTCTTACTCCGGCAATGTAGTATTCTATTCAATCGTATCTGCATAAGTTTTGATTGGAGATTCTAAAGATAGAGCTCCTAATGTAAATCAAGGTGTATAGATCTCTTCAATGCGCATCAGTTTTGTACCCATGATGGTCAAACGAAATAATTTTCCCTCAAAACCTTGTTTCAGTTGGTGCGAATAAGTTTTTATAAGTTTCGAGCTGCCTTCTTTTACGAGGTAAATTAAAGTTGTAGAAGCAAAAGTAAATTTCCGTGTTTTGGTACTGCTATTTGAAATGTAATAATCATTAGGGACATACCATGAGGTATCTCCCTTTGTATTGATATCATATTCCGCTTCACCATTTTTTTTGGCTGCTTTGATAGCGGCTTTACCAGTCAGCATCTGCACAAAATCAGCATCAATACTGATTTCCTTTCCACTTGTATTCACGGCTGTGATAAATGCTATTTCCTGTTTGGTACCGGCTACTGTGCCGATTTGAGCAGTAGCTCTTTCAGCAAGTAAAAAACTTACCTGCAGGAAAAGCAAAAATTTTTTTTTCATTCTCAATAAATTATACTGCTTCTCAATACAGATTTGCTATTTAATAGCAATTTTCCGTGATGCTGCAGAATCAATCCATGCATCCATAGAAATTCTTTCTCTGTTTTGCCATCATTTAAATTAATGTGGGCCCATGCAGGAGAGACTCCGCCTTCGTTGATTGCTATCCCATCGGGGTCTTTATGGTTTTACTTTTGTGTATTAGCACACAATGCTACTCAAGTAACTAAAAACCCGTTGGGCGATTGAAAACAACTTCGACATCAGAACATAACCCCTGTCTATGTTTCGACAAGCTCAACATGACAAGGCTTTCTCAGCCTGAGCTTGTTGAAGGCTTGCTGGAACTATATTCTACAGTTCAATCACACAACGGGTTAACTTAAATTTTTATTTGTTTATCCATGTGGCACCGTAAATCAGGTTTTTATAAATTCAACCCTGCGATTGTTCGCTTTTCCTTCGGGCGTATTATTTTTATCTACAGGCTGTGTCTCACCTTTACCGTCTGTTTGTAATCGGGAAGCATCAATACCAAAATCCTTACTCAATGCAGTTTTTATAGCTGCTGCCCTGCGTTTCGATAATTCAAGATTGCTGTTATCATCACCATCACTATCTGTATGACCTACTATTTTTACTTTCACATCTGTATTTTCTTTAAGTACAGTTGCTATATCTTTTATTGCGCCATAGGATTCCGGTTTTATTTTATCACTGTTTATATCAAATAAAATCCCCCTTGTTACAAATTTTCCTTCAGTAATAAGCTTATTCCTAGTATCCGGGGCACCGACAGCAAGCTTTATATTGCTGATAAGAAAACGATCCTGTGCCTGCGCCATGTCTCCGAGTGTAAAAACAAGCGCATTGTAGTCAGGTAGATTCATTCCCCGTGGCAGATCTAATATTTTTTCTTCATTTAAATAAATTCTAATACGTTGTTTTTGGCGCCATACAGAAACCTTTGCATAATTGCTGGTTTCTCCATGAAATTGGCTGGTACTAATATCATTCTTCATGGTTTTATTTCCATTTTCAAATAGTGTGTAATTCACGAATCCAACTTTTTCATACACACCCGGTGCTACCGGATGAAAAGAAAAGATAGTGCCATTTCGGTTTTCTTCATTATAATCCCAATCAGTAAAATTTTTCGGTTTGGCAAGTTTTACGAAAGCTATTCCCAGGGGATTAGAATAATAACTGAATTCAGGGTTGCACATAACATCAAACTGCAACGTAAAATTATCCGGAAATTTTGTAAAAAATTCCGGCATTACCACACCTTTTTTTGTTAATGAAAGCCATTTACCGGGTTTGCCTTCTACATTAACAAGATCTCCACTAGAATTTGTATTCCACCGGGCAGGAAAATCTCCCATGGCATCCTGAGAAAAATCTTCTATCGCAACAATATTCTCTCCCGGGACAAAATCAAATTTGGAATAAAATTGGAGTGTGGCCGCTTTTTTTCCATTAGGTGGTTCATTATTATTTTCAGTTGGGCTGTTTGCCTGTGAGTTGTTGGTGCTGTTGGTGCTGTTATTATCGGCAGGTGATGTATTAGTTTTATTACCATCCTTTTTTTCATTTTTCTTTTTAATCACTTTTTCAGGTGTATTTACAGCTTCATCTATACCTTCAGAAGTTTTGCGGTCTAATTTGGCATTTACTTTGTCTTTGGCCTCCTTCTTCTTGGCATCCGCCCAGTCTTTAAGTTTTTGTGCATCTGCACCGGCTGAAAGCAGCAGAAAAAACAGCAATGATGATATGGCTAAAATCTTTTTCATCTTATTAAATTTATTTATTGCGTTTAAAAATTATGATTTTTTTCTCTGAATCATTGAAGTCCACATTCCTTTAGGATATCCTGGTGCATAAAATACAAGACGGTAAGTATTGCTGCCTTTGTAAACAGGTGCATCCATGAAAAAATAACCTGAGGTTTTGTCGTCACCAAAGATATACGTACTCATATCCTGTTTAGGTTCGGACATATTAATTTCAACTCTTTCAAGTGGAATGCCTGATTGAAAATTTACCTTATATCCTTGTTCACCTGCATCTTCAACGGTTACAACTACCCGCATGGTAATTTCAGGGTAATTGCCCATTGTTCTATTTGCCACTACGGACGGTTCAGTAACGATAACTGATACTGACCTTGGAATTTTAGATATAGGCCCTTTAGGTGCAGAGATAACCTGGGAATTGGCAGAATAAATACTGCAGAAAGCGATGGCGATAAATAGTGCTTTTTTCATTTTTTAAATTTTAATTTGTGTTAATAATAATTAGGGAATATTTTATAGAAATACTGTGTTTTATATAACTGGCTATTTTTTAATTTCTCCTTGTATATCGGTGCATTTGTACGTTCATGGGATCAAATTTATTTTCATTATTGAGAATTTATTTAAGTACAAGTACAGAACTAAAAGGCAGTATAGAAAGCATATGAGAGTTTGGTATTGTTTGATGCTCATTCGGCGCTCTGGAACCGAATTTCGGTAAGCGCTACAATAAATTAGTTAATGCTTTTTAATAACGAGTCCATATTTACATCTCCGTTCTTATCATATTGTAAATTTGTTTTGCCTTCCTGCTGAAATTTAAAAACACCATCTGTGATTTTTACAATACGTGCAGGATTCGTTTTATCTTCAAAGCTGAAAGTGCCTTCCAATAGGCCATCTTTAAAAGATGTGATTGTGAGTTGCTGACCGTCCACAGTTTCAAAGCCTACCTGTACCAGTTTACCGCCTTCGGGAAACATGGTATAGCCGTCCACACGAAAATCTTTGTTGCTCGTAAGGGTTCCCGAACTTTCTTTAGTAAGCTTGTAAAAACTAAAATCAATCTCACTTATTTTGGTATCACCATTAATTTTTACCTGGTCGGCGCTGCTATGGAACACAACCTGGGATGGTATGTTCAAAGAGTTGCTGATACCGGTAATGTGGTTTTCAGCATAGTAGGCTACATAAGGCTGCCCATTGATTTTGCAGGAAACATATTGCGGATAGTTTCTGAAATCAGGAGTTACCGCTTCCAGCTTTTCGTTGGCACTTTCTTTTGTTTCTGTAGAGGATATTTTTTGCGAATTGTTGTTTTTACAGGAGGTAAAAAGTAATACGCTGCTTAACATTAATGCGCTAAAAAAATTAATACGTTTCATTTTTATTTTTTTTATTATGGAGTAATAATTTGTTTTACTGTAACTCATTTCCTGCTTCTATTTTATTATGTTTAAAATTTAAAAAGGAATTTTCCCCGAAACAACCAATGATTTATCCGGTATAGTCAACTTTACATCCTTGAACTCTATCACATTTTTTCCGCCACTGCCACTTACCGTTACGGTGCCTCCTAAACCTTCCTTACTGTTGAAGCCTATACCGAACATAATACCAACTTCATTAGGTTCAAGCAGGGTAAGACTACCCGGTTTAAAACTGCCTCCTTTACGTGCAGAATCTTCATTTTTAAAATGAAATTCTATCACCTGCACCATATCACCTTCACATGTAACTTTGAAATGTTTATACCCGGTGGTTTCAGTTGTTACTTTTCCTGTATAGGTTCTGCCTTCTGCAGTGTAAGTTCCGGTACCACCGGTGCTTTCTTCGGAGGGAACTGTTTCTTTAACCGTTGTCTCTTCGGTACTTTTTTCATTGGTGTCTTTGGATTTATTGTTATCACATGCGGTTAGCAATAACATAGAACAGCTAAATACTAAAGTGGTAATTTTTTTCATGTTTTTATTTTTTGTGCTTCGAAACTTTTTGTACAAGGCATTGTGGCAGCTGGGCTTTGCCTTGATTTGCCATTGCAAACAAAACCGCGGTTATCATTATACTTTTCATGTAGTTTACATTACTCCATCACTTAATTTATGTTTTATCCGGAATTTTCCTTTGATAACATGGTCTGTTTGCTTAGGGTCCGTTTCTTTGTTTTCGCCATACGTTTTTAAATTAAAAGTGCCTGTAATTATTCTTGCGTCTTCACCTTGCTTTTCTGAGGAAGTAATTACTATAGCATCAGGGATTACCGGCGATTTTTCAGGATAGGTGCTGTTAAAACTGAGTGATGTATAATTTTTTTCAGGGAAATTTAAAAGTGTTGCGCTGCCCCCCATTATGTTCATCTTAGAATCGGGTGAGCCGGATGGGGTTGTGGAAGGTTTTGTCATATCATGAGGTACAGTTAACAGCAAAGCGGGATCATCTTCTTTGCCGGCATGTGCATTTATATGAAATACTGTATCTGTTTTATTAGCTGAGTAGGTGGTAGAGATATCCGCTGCATCCACATGCATTTCTTTACCATCTATGGTATATTCAAAATACAAATCGCCTGAATTGGTGGTTTTACTATCCGTTGTTTTATCGCCGGTAGTATTGTTACAGGCAAAAAGTGTGGTTGCTGCGAATAGTATTATTAAAATCTTTTTCATTTTAAAATCTTTTATTGGTTATGTTAGAGGAATTTTTGTTTCTGAATCCAAATCTATATCCCTGCCGGCAGAAGTTTTTTAGTAATCTCTCAAAGGTGTTTTAAAATCGACGAATGAAATATTGCCTGTAATAACACAGGATTATCTATGGCAGAAAGCTGCATTTATTACAAATCAATGATTCTCTTTTTGGTATGTGCAGGTGTAACAAGCATTGCATTAGGGCAAACCAATCCAAATGTAACAATGCCATCGAGCCCGGTGGTTACGGGTAAAGTGGCGGTAATAAGGCCATTGCCTGAAAAAAAGTTTTTTGTAGTAAAAGTCAGCCGCACTACAACAAATTACAATAGTAATTCCCAGGTAAAAGTATGGATGGAATACACGGATAACGTGCCTGTTTTAAAAATGGGAAGGCACTGCACCTATCATAAAAAGTATCATGAAATTTACAAATGGTTTAACTGATACCCGGGAAACAGAAGATGCAAGAACTTCCGGAAATTTTATAATGAATTCGGGAGCTTATGCCAACAAAGGCACTTACCTGATAGAATTTTAGGAGAGCGGACATTCTGATAAGCATATTTGGGTAGCATTGGTTGAGCAATCAACAGTACCAGGGCAATAAGCACTGTGTATTTTCGATAGATGAATTTTTAAAATCAATCATATAAGTTAGGAAATATCCGGCACCGATATGGTTATTACTGTCCCTACAGGTTTATTTGAGGAGATTTCTATGTTTGCGTGTATGAGTTCTGCCATTTCTTTTACAATGGTAAGCCCAAGCCCGGACTGGTTGCTGTTTACAGCCATATAAGGTTCATTAAAAATACGCCTTATACGTTCCGGCATACCGGCGCCTTCATCTGCAATTAATATTTGTGTGCTGTTATTTTGTTGTTTTGCGGTTATAGTTATTGTGCTGTTATCGGGTGAATAAGTAATGGCGTTTTGTAACAGGTTACGAATAATAATGGTTATAATATTTTTATCGGTTTGCATCGTTATTAAAGGATCTATGCTTTCCAATAATTTTATTTTCCTTTTCTCCAGTTGCGAATGTAAGAGGTCATCAATATTTTGAACACATTGTGCTGCATACACTTTTTCTTTACTAATGGTAAATTGCTGCATTTGTGTTTTGCTCCAGATCAGCAGGTCTTCCATCGTTTCCAGCACAACACCTGCGGCGACGCTTATTTGTTCATTATACTTTCGTTTTTCATCTTCATTAAAAATATCAGGGTTTGTTTTTTGAAGATCGAGAAACTGGTAAACCTGGCTTATGGGGTTTCTTAGATCATGACTGATAATACTGAAGAGTTTTGCTTTTGTGATATTTGCTTTTTCAAGATTTTCATTCAGCACATTCATCTCTTCGTTCTTTTTCTGTAACAGCCGGCTGCTTTTTTGCTTGTTGCGATACATCATTATCATTGATGTAATAATGCCGAGCAGTAAAATAAATGCGATGATAAAAAATATCCGTTGGCGATTCGCATTTTTAATTTCCAAATTATTAATGATACTTTCTGCAGAGAGCACATCAATTTTTTCCTGCTTATTTTTATTTTGGTACTGGGCTTCCATTTCAGCCAAGTTTAGATCAATTTTGCGCTGGGTTAGCGAATCTGAAAGTGTTGCATACTTATTAAAATAATTTCCGGCATCCGGGCTTCCGGATAAAATTTCTACTGCTGTTAATGATTTTAAGAGATCAGAATATTGCTCTTTGTTATAAATGGCGGAACCCTGTTCTGCGATCTTATAATATATTGCGGCTTGCGGGTAATCATTCAGGCTTTTATAATAATCCCCGTACGATAAATTAACAGCAGATGTGAGTATTTCTTTATTGTCTAATTTAGATTGTTTATCCGCCTTATCAATATATGATTTAGCCCGCTGATAATCTTTTGTTTTTAATGAAAGGTTAGCCATTTCTAAATTAGAAGAAACCATCTCTGACCATTTGCCTGGTGTTTTTGCGGCTGTTTGATGTAATAGATTATAATATTTTAATGCTTCAGTTTGGTTATTTAACAGCACATAACTTCTGAGAAATTTTCCATAAGCCGTAATATCAACTATCATTGATAAATTCAGGTTTGGTTTTACTTCTTCCAGGTATTGCAGCGCTTTATCGGGCTGCTTAAGGTAAAGATATATTTCTGCCACCATCATTAATTTGGTGCCATAATCCAATTTTCTTTTTAAAATTTTAGTAGTATCTGCTATAGGCTTATGCAGTTCGGCGCTTTTTAAAAAATTGCTTAAAGAAT
>Ga0183260_10000282_pt1 | contig 41484 bp, 43 predicted proteins | sample AntDrymUQ4972206_2_FD_129768 | JGI IMG/M metagenome (GOLD analysis project Ga0183260, IMG submission 129768) | Polar desert sand microbial communities from Dry Valleys, Antarctica - metaG UQ497 (22.06) (version 2) (version 2) | ecosystem: Environmental > Terrestrial > Soil > Desert | place... | reverse complement strand
CTTAAGAATTTTAAATAAATTAAAAAACCTATCAAACATTGATAATGAAGAATATTATGATGATTACTATGATTACTATGATTACGTTATTTTCGATTATAAATACCAATTATGTTTTTGCAGGTAATAAAGATCCGGAAACTCAAACTAAGGAGGGCACAGATGAACCAACCAGAGATCTTGTTCAAGATAATTACCAAAACAATCAATGTAGGGATGATGCAAAGTGCGACAATCAATCACTCGAACAGTTAAATAATCAAATTAATCAATGTAGGGATGGTGCAAACTGCGTCAATGAATCAGTTTCTAACATATTCGTATGCGAGGAGAGATCATTGTGTTTGATACAATATGAAGGACCATTCGAATTGCTAAATCCCTATTAAATTAGGCTCGAATTACCAAGCTTCGTTTTTCATGTTGAGGAGTTTTACCTTTTAGGAACATAGATGCGGATGTTTCTAGCAAGCCTTTTAGAAATCTTTTCCTCTCTTTTTTAAGATATCTCTATTAAATGTTAGATAAGGTACAAGTACAGCAACCTTTTTTATCTTTATTAGAATCCCGTCCTCTTCCAGCCATTCATAGAATCTCTATAGGTCCTTTTTATGGATTCAAACTTTACAATAGTCAATTCAAACTTATTCCGCTGAGCTATTTTCAAGAAGCATAAATACTTATTATTATATCAAAACATGCGCATCCTATTTTGAATATTCGTTGATGATGGGAACGAATTAACCCCATTTTCAAGTATGACGCACAGAACTAGAGTTTAATATTAACGGCACTTGCTACAATTATAACCTAATATGTTTTGACCAAAATTACGACCATAAACCTATTGAATTATTCTCAATTCATTACAAAGGTTTAAAAAATTATAGGAATCCAATAATGGTATGATGGTACAACAATTAATTTGTGACCAATGCAAGATGGTATTACTAGAGAAGGATTCAAAGCATTTGAATGACGAAAAATTTCCGATAACTGCGGAGGAAGCTATGATGATTGACAGGGATCACAGAGGTCATGAATGTCATATTGAATTGGTTGAAAAATTTGCATAGAATCACTCAAACATAAACAAATACCTTTAATTAGAAATAAACACAAAAAAGATTGGCAATGAAAAAAATTTTGATGATATCGATGATTAAAAAATGTTATCCCTCGGAGCCAAATAGAAAAAACAGTGGGTATATGAATGGTCATTTATCCAAAAAATTGGTAAAACAAATATCGTACTAAATCTACGATCCAAAGAACTCTGCTTTGTGTTCCTCACTACAAAAATAATCGATTTTTTTTACTCCCAGATTTGAGTCACCATCAACATGAGGCCAAGCCTCAGTGTGTGCTATTTCTCGGCCGCATAACGCACAATGAATTATCCTTTCGTCAAAATCCTTATCACCGTCAAGATTATTCACGGATTAATCCATTTGAACTGGACCTTATATAATCTAGATTGCTAAACAAAGAATTTATGTAAGATAACCAAAGAAGATAGATATATTGTCTTTCTTTGGAAATGCATCAGGTAATAATAGTAAGAAACGAGACAAGTACAAAGAATTAACACTTGCGATAAAGCAAATTGTACTTGAAAGATCAAAGTATAGGTGTCAGGAATGTTCAAAGAAATTATCTGGAACAAATCAACCCAATTTTATCCATATAAATGGATCAAAAAAGGATAACAAACCAGAAAACTTGCGAGCTGTTTGTCCTGAATGTTATGAAGGTAATGCTCCGAAGAATAACGGAAATATGTTCTCTTCAATCAAAAAAATATTTTCAAAACCATAGACCCACTCTTAAAACTTTTTTTTAAGAAACTTTTTCGCTTTCTAACAGGTAATAGGTCTAGCTCAAGGTAATTGAGGCTTTCATGAAAGGATGTAATGTACAAAAGTAATCGTACTTTGATTCGGTTAGAGCTGACGTATCAAGGACGTATTTCTTATCGGTCATTATCAATGATGAATCAAAGGATTTGCCATCATCAGCGAAACTAGTCACTGTATGTGGAACATTGTCTAAATTAGTCCATTCTATAGCTTCGCCTTTTTTTGCTTCAATTATTGCGGGTTCATAGGCTGGATTTCCCTGACCCGAGGCACCTGCAGGGATGGTGGCAGAAATAATTGTAGTATTAACCACTTTGGGTATTGTTGAGTTTTGAGAGTCAACTTCCGTATTTTCATCCTCTGATGTAGCAGTAGCTGGTGCGGCCAGCCATGCAGTAGATATTATCAGTCCCGATCCTATTATCATAACAACTACGCATGCAGCAGCTATTTTCAATAAATGAGCAGTTTTCCTGTAAGAAGCGATTATTATTATTAGTGATGGAATACTTATTGTAAGAATAATGGCGACAAACGAAAGTATTGAAGGAACTTTGGTGCTGACTTGCACAGCCCCGATGATTCCAGCAGTTATGAATAGAATCAATATTATGGCTACTGCAGTTTTTGATTTTTTTGAGGTAGGAAAACCATCCTTAAAGAGCCCAGCACTCAAAAATATTAATCCAAAGAACATTAATAAGATTGAAACGGCGTGCATCCCATCCATAAAGGTTTTAGCGATTCCAGAAAGAGCTACGGCTACTCCAATAGCACCAACAGCTGTTAAACCAGCGCCTGGCATGAGCAAGTCCCAGTCTGTCATAAATATATTAAAAGGTGAATATGGTATAATTAATAGTTTCTTTATTTTAATTCATAAAAACACGTTTCTACTTTAAAGGCAGGTAACTGATGGCAAATGAATCAACTTACTATAGCGCTCAGAGTTAGTCAACTATTAACATTAGATCAGATTGCCAATATGAGTAATCCACATGAGTCGTGCGCTCTGCTACTTGGCAAGAGGAAGGAGAACGTCTATGAAGTCGAGGAGGTAATCCCCGTGAGTAACAAGTATTCATCTGAGGTCAGCTTTGCCATAGATGAAAATGAATTATTGAAAATTTACAAACATGCTGAATTATCAAACACTTCGGTCGTGGGGATATTTCATTCACATCCTTCCAAGCCTTTTCCATCAGAAACCGACAAGACCTTCATGGAGATTAATCCCATACCATGGATAATTAAATCCACAATAACTGATGAGATGAGATGTTTTATTTTCATTGATGCATTAAAAGGAAAAATTGACGGTATCGAAGAAATTAAGATGATTGTTGTCAAGGACTAATTCTTGAAGTATCTCTTGGGTATAAAACTGCCTCTCTAATATTATTCAGACCTAATAATACCATCATCAATCTATCAAATCCCAGCCCACAACCCGAATGTGGTGGCATCCCCCACTCAAAAACTCTCAAATGATCTTTAAAGTTTTCAGCTGATAATCCTTGCTCTGCTAGTCGACTTTTTAGTTTCGACACATCATGTTGTCTGGTCCCTCCAGAAACCAGCTCAAGATGACCAAATTGCAAATCAAATGATTTTGACAAGGCAGGATTGGATTCCTTCTCGTGTATGTAAAAAGGCTTTAGATTTAGTGGCCAATCAACGATGAAATAGAACTTGTCAAATTTTTCCCCTAACTTTCTTAAAGAAGAATCAGATAAATCATCCCCAAAGGTAACTTTTTCTCCAACACTAGTTAATTCGTCCAAACATTTATCGTAACTTATCTTTGGAAATGGTATTGAAATTAAATCGTTTAACGTGTTTTCTTTAAAGAGCGGATTCTCATTGTCAAAATAATTGGAATCTCTCATATACACGAGAATTTTCTTGATTAATTCTTCCATTAAATTCATTATATCATAATAATCAAGGTAAGCTGCTTCTAGATCAACACTCAAAAATTCATTGAGATGTCGAAGAGTATGGGAATTTTCAGCTCTAAAATATGGTGCTATTTCAAACACACGATCCAATGACAATACCAGTTGTTCCTTATACAACTGAGGGCTTTGAGCCAAATATCCTTTTCGTTTGAAATAATCAAATGAAAAAAGGTTTGATCCTCCTTCGCTCGCACTTCCAATGATTTTTGGTGTATTCACCTCTATGAACTTGTTTTCAGAGAAAAAATCTCGGATTATTCTCAAAATATTAGAACGAAGGATAAAGATATTAGAAATTTTGGGGTTTCTCAAATCCAAAGCTCTACTGTCCAACCGGGTATCCAAATTTGATTCAACCCTGCCAGTTGGATCGATAGGTAGAGAGAGAGAAGCGTGTGAGAAAACAAAAATTTCCTTGACTTTAATCTCGATTGGAAAATTCTTAGATTTTGTACCCTGCACTACCCCAGTCATTAAAATATTACTCTGTCTAGGAATAGATTTAGCTTTTTGCAAATTCTCCCCGACCAAAACGGTTTGAACCAATCCGGTTACATCTCTAAGTAATATGAATCCAAGTTTACCGATATCCCTGAAATCCTCAATCCACCCCGCAACCTTAACTTCTGAACCTATTGGCAACTCTTGTAATTGAGATGTGAAGTGAGTTCTTGTATTGCTGTTTGATTCATTCTGAGCTGATTGAGCCATAATAAATGAAATCAATCAACTCCTTTTAATAAACTACCTGTTCAATAGTGGGAGTCAAATTAAGTTTTCAATCAAACTCAATTATGAGATCGATTTGTCTGACTGCCATGGATATCTTTTTAATAGTTTCTAACATCTTTTCATCTACTCCTTTAGAATTCTTTTCCAATACAACCCTTGTTGACTTACTCCCATCCGGTAACCAGACAAAATTTACACTTTCTAACTTTAGAGGATGAAATAGATTATCTAGAAATCTTCGATCATTAGAATCAGATTCAATTATCCAAGTATCTTTCTGGAATGATTTATTTATGAGATCACTAAGATCGTTGTTTGAACGGATTAGCCTAATATCAGAACTCTTGAGGATTAGTATATGTTCATTTTCAATTTCTTTTGCCGAAACTAACGTCATTTTATTTATGTTTGAATTTTTTTGAGCTAGTCTTGTAAGAACTATAGAGCTCTCAACATCCGATTGAGTGATCTGGCCTGACTCAAGTTTGCTTTCACATAAGTTACACAAAATACCTGTTTTAGCATCAAAAGCACAAATTGGGGTTTTCAGTACCACTTTAAACTTAATAAAAGAATACACTTAAATATCTTTGATTTTTCTTTATATGAATCATCTGTATCCTGAGAACCGTGAATCAAAAGTTCATTTTTTCTTCATAAATAACTAAGTAGGAAATTTTAACAAGTTATTTAAGACCGGATCAAACTTAATGACAGATCAAGATGCATTCAAGCTAAAGCCGAGATGAAGCGTCATTAGCATTTTGGCAAATATTTAAGATTATTGGGCAATTTGACATTAGTAGTGGTAGTAAGATAGGGTTCATTAGTAGAGGTGTGTCTAAGTGCAAATACCCTTACCCTAATCCCATTTGCTATAGTAAAATACATGTTCTCTCGGGACCATATCTTTTCGGCAATAGTTTTAACATCAAAAATATTTCCATTAATTCCTACTTGCACTATGAGCCCTTGTGCGTTTTTTTTGACACAGGTTATGAGTAATTCGGTCATGAATCCGGAAATCAAAATAAAATGGCCTGATCACCAATAAAATCGTTTAACACTAACTCAAATTTGAGACCAATACGCAAAAATATTATAAAGCAAACAAGAAAGTAAATTTATGACGATTAACCAAAAGCCTAATGCTGCATAATAAGATAAGAAAGTAATTTGAAATGAATGAGAGAAACAAAATCAATGGAAACAAGATTGACAAAAGTGTAAGTGGAGCATTAGAAGTCAATGATCTCTCTATAGTTTATAAAACCAGATCAGGAGTTTTGAAGGCCGTAGATAAAATTTCGTTCAAGATGAAAGATACCCAAGGTATCGGCATAATAGGGGAATCGGGATCAGGAAAGAGTACACTAGGTTATGGACTCATGAGATCATTGGCAGAAAATGGGTCCGTTGTATCAGGAAGTTTCATCTTCGAGGATCAAGATATTTTGAATATCTCAGAAAAGGATTTCAATGAGAAATACAGATGGAAGAAAATATCTATGGTGTTTCAAGGTTCAATGAACAGTCTTGATCCGGTGTTTACCATAGAAGATCAGATGAAGGAAATTTTGTCATCTCATAGGAAAAAAATATCTAGTAAAGATCGTATTTCAATCATCAGATCTGCTCTTACTGATGTAGGATTGAATCCTGACTTTGTTTCTAAAAAATACCCGCATGAATTGAGTGGCGGAATGAAGCAACGCATAGTAATAGCCAATGCATTATTGTTGGGACCCAGAATTCTAATCGCAGACGAACCAACTACGGCATTAGATGTAGTGATTCAGTCACAAGTTTTGCAATTATTAAAAAAATTAAGAGAGGAAAAAAACATGAAAATAATAGTCATAACTCATGATATGTCACTGATTCCAAATTTAGTAGATAGAGTAATGATAATGTATGCAGGGCAAGCTGTTGAAATATCAGATGTCAAAACAGTGTTTGAAAAACCTTTGCACCCATATACCCAAGCACTTATTCAATCAATACCTAACATAAGATCCTCAGAGAAATCCATCAAATTCATAAAAGGAGACCCCCCTAATTTAACAGAAATAGGAGAAGGTTGCCGGTTTATAGATAGATGTCCCCATGCATTTGGAGATTGCAAAAACGATCCACCTGATATTCTAATTGGTAATAATTTGGTGAAGTGCTGGTTGTATAAAAAATAACCGTTGATTTCATGTCATCTAAGCATTTTGACCTTAATTGTTCCGTGAATATTTTTTATAGATATTAAGTTTATATCTCAAAATATAGAATAATAAACATTAATGCAAGCCCTTCTAGACGTTCGTAAGATCAGACAGGATTTTCCCATTTTAAATAGACGGCTAAATGATGGAAAAAGATTGGTATATCTAGATAATGCTGCAACTACTCAAAAGCCCAATGAAGTTATAGATGCAATTTGTAGATATTATTCTGAGTATAATTCCAATATTCATAGAGCAGTTTATCAAATTGCTGAAGAAGCTACGGAGGAATATGAAGGAGCAAGGGAGAACGTTAGAAAATTCATAAATGCAAAATACCAAGAAGAAATTATTTTTACGAGAAACACCACCGAGTCAATCAATCTAGTAGCTTACTCATGGGGAAATGCCAACATTAAGAAGGGAAATACAATACTACTGACCGAATATGAACACCATAGTAATATCGTTCCTTGGCAGATTCTATGCAAAAGTAGAGGAGGAAAAATCAAATACTTAGAGGTAGATGAGGATGGATATCTAGACCTAGAGGCTTTGGAGGAACTTTTGTCAAGGAAAGGTGATGGAAAAATTAAGTTGGTATCTCTTAGTGAAATGTCAAACGTATTAGGAACTATATTTCCAGCCAGGGAAATTATCAGAATTGCGCATGAAAAAAACATCCCTGTTGTTTTGGATGGTGCCCAGTCCGTTCCACATATGAAAACAGATGTCCAACAAACAGGATGTGATTTTTTAGCATTTTCAGCTCATAAAATGCTTGGCCCTACTGGCGTGGGAGTGTTGTACGTCAAAAAAGCAATATTAGAGCAGATGAAGCCATTTATTTCTGGTGGCGATATGATCAAAGAGGTACATAAAGAAAACACGATATTTAATGATCTGCCTTACAGATTTGAAGGGGGAACGCCAAATATTGCTGATGTAATTGGCTTTAGCTCTGCAATAAAGTATCTCAATAGGATAGGGATGGATAATGTACGTGATCATGAATTAGAAATGACCGCCTATCTTCTTAGCCGAATCCAAGAAATAAAAAATATTAAAGTGTATGGTCCCAAAATTGCAAAAGATAGAGGAGGCCTTGTCTCATTTAACATCGAAGGAATTCACCCTCATGATTGCGCTACAATATTAAATGATTTTGGCATAGCCATTAGGTCAGGACATCATTGTGCCCAGGTGCTGATGGAAAAGCTTGATATTGTAGCTTCGTCTAGAGCTAGCCTATATATTTATAATACTAAAGAGGAAATTGATATATTAATAGATGCTTTAAATCATGCTAGGAGGATATTCAATATATGAGTGAAGATATTTACAGGGAAATGATACTAGACCACTATAGGAATCCACGAAATAAGGGAAAGATCGAGGATCCGGATATAAGAATAAATGATAGTAATCCACTCTGTGGTGATGAGATTTCAATTGATCTTAAAGTTGAAGGGGATATAATTAAAGACATAAAGTTTGATGGGAGGGGATGTGCTATTAGCCAGGCTAGTGCCTCGATGTTGACTGAAATGGTTTCAAATAAACCACTAACAACAATAAAAGATATCACAAAGGACGACGTACTCGAAAATATTGGTCTGACAAATTTGGGCCCTGCTAGAATAAAGTGTGCTTTACTTTCCTTAAAAGTTTTAAAACTAGGAATGGTAAAATATTATGTCGATAGGGATCCATCATCAGCTGCTCAGATGAAAGATGAATCCAAAGTCTTTTAACAAATAGTAAATGATCGTTGAATTAATTCTCAGAAAGCAGAAACGAACAGTTTGCTACTAATTTATGGTGAATAAAAAGATTCAAATAAAACAGATAAATCCTTATTGGAATATCAAAATATCTTTTATTTTTCTATTTTTGTTTATTTTTGTTATTACGAGCGTTCTTGCAGTCATAGGGGTAACAGGTAATTTAGATGAAATAGTGACAAAATTTATTAGTCAAATAAGAAGCCAAACATTGGATACAGTATTCATTATCATAACTACCACATCAGATACTATTAATTTAATAATTGTGGGTTTTATTCTTACAATTATAAAGAGAACTAGAAGATTTGGTATGATTTTGTTGATTACCTTGGTTTCCGTTACCATTTTAGTAACTTATATCAAACCCTTGTTTGCAATTGAGCACCCAAGTGTCGATTTTAAACCATTAGCAATACTACCAGATAAATTTACTCTCGAACGGGATAGTTTTATGCCTTTTGCCCAAGACTACTCATACCCCTCCAATCACATCGCTTCAGCAGCCGCTTTCAGTTTTATTGTGGGTGGATTGTCCTATAAAAATTCGTCTAGGTTCGCAATAGCATTTTTAATATTTTTCCCAGTGCTAATAGGTTTCACGAAACTGTATCTTTTTCAACACAACTTTATAGATTTGGTAGGTGGGTATTTTTTTGGTTTGGTAATAGTTACGGTAATAGTAAAGGCCCTAAAAGCCAACGAGGAACAAAGAATTAACATTGTAGATTCTAACCAAAGGGATTAATGCTAGTGGTAACAACATGACTTTCTGTTTTATAATTCATATTTTAAAGACGATAGAACGATAACATAATTTCATTTGAATCGATTTGTTAACGCTGGATCTAGTAATAACCAGCCAAAGTGTGAATCATCGTGAACATATCGGTAATCCTTAATATTTGGCCTTAATTTTAAAGACCTGATTCCAGATAACAATTCGTTTTGAAGTTGCAATCCCAATTTTCTTGAAATATCATTTGCTTTTGGAGATTCAATTGACCTTGGTAACAAAATCTTATAACTAAAATTATGAGTGGAATAACATTTGGCATAATGATTTAACAGTTTCTTAGATACGGTTGAAACAGCTTTATAACTATCTAGCTTCTCCGTATAATCTGCGGAAAAGCGTTTTAGAAATTCAATATTTACCAAACAAATATTAGAATATTAATAATACTATTAATATACATTCTGACCGAAAATAAAGATTAGTTACTAATGTTACTGAATAAAGGTAAAGTAAGAAAAATTATAAACCGAATCGAATAAAGAACATTCGTTGACAGATCAAAACAAAATCAAATCGATATTTGAGGATTCTTTTAAGAATAAGACCAAAGTCATTACCGAAGAAATTGCTAAAGGCATTCTTTCTGAATATAATATTAGCGTTCCTGGGTTTGCTTTGGTTAAGGATGTTGACTCAGCAGTCACTGAAGCAAGAAAATTGGGTTTTCCATTAGTGGCAAAAATAGTCTCCCCACAAATTTTGCACAAAACTGATGTAGGAGGAGTTAAGATTGATCTTAAAGATGAAGAATCTGTTAAATCTGCATTTAATGATATGTATGATAGACTATCAAAGGATTATGATGTAAAGGGGGTCCTACTTGAGAAAATGGTCCCCAAAGGGGTTGAGATGATTGTTGGTTTGCAAAACGATCCCCAGTTTGGCCCTGTTATGATGGTTGGTCTTGGAGGAATATTCACTGAATTATTCAAAGATGTTTCGTTTAGGGTTCTCCCTCTTACCAAAGAAGATGCAATAGAAATGATAGAAGAACTTCAGGGTAAAATGCTGTTAAAAGGATATCGTGGTTCAGATCCGATAGATATGGAAATGTTGACTAATGCCTTACTCAATATAGGAAAATTAGGATACGATATTTCGCCTTATTATGAAAGCATAGATTTCAATCCTGTGATTGTATATCCGGACAGTTATTTTGTAGCTGATGCAAAAATTATTTTATCAGAACGTCCTAAATATGATGTTGTTTCTAAAATTGAACCAAATTCAACTAACATAGATTTGTTTTTTAATGCAAAATCTGTCGCATTAATAGGGGCCTCCCCTGAAATAGGAAAGATCGGAAACTCTGTGCTTGAAACATTGGTAAAGCATGACTATAAAGGAAAGGTGTACCCTGTGAATGCAAAAGGCTATCCCGAAATAATGGGAGTACCAGCATACAAGAGTCTAAATGATATTAAGGATCCTATCGACGTAGTGGTTGTTACTGTAGATTTAAAATTTGTTCCTGATTTGTTGAAGATTTGTGGCGATAAATCAATCCACAATGTTGTAATCATTTCCGGAGGCGGAAAAGAATTAGGAGGGGAAAGAGCAGCTATTGAACAACAAGTTAAGGAATTGTCATCTCAGTTAAATATTAGGATTATTGGACCAAACTGCATTGGAATGTTCAACGGCGAGAATAGGCTTGATTGCGCATTCCAGGGGCATGAACGTATGCTTAGACCTAAAAACGGCAATGTAGCATTCTTGTCGCAAAGTGGAACTATAGGCATCGCGTTTATGGAACATTCATTTCCTTTTGGGATGAGCAAAATGGTTTCTTATGGAAACCGATCTGATGTAGACGAAGCTGACATGATTTGGTATCTATCCGAGGACCCTCAAACCAAGGTTATTGGATTATATGTTGAAGGCTTGGGCGATGGCCGAAAGTTTGTAAACACTGCTAAGAAGGTAATTTCTGACCGAAAAAAGCCGATAATAGTATTCAAAAATGGGCGAACTACAAGAGGTGCTAAACAAGCTGCTTCTCACACTGGCTCTCTAGGAGGAACATATAGCGTTGTGAAGGGTGCCTTTTCACAAAATGGGATAATTTCAGTGGACAGCTACGATGAACTGACTGCTTCCCTTAAAGCCCTTTCATGGCAACCAGTACCAAAGGGAAATAGAGTTGCAATGGTTACGAATGGTGCCGGGCCGATAATTGCAGCCATTGATCAATTTGAGAGATTGGGGTTACAGGTAGCTAACCTAAGTGAAGAAAGTATGAAATCATTCAAGTCTCATTATCCCGCTACTTACGTAATCGGCAATCCATGTGATGTCACAGGATCAGCAAATGCTGACGACTATAAATTTGCGATCCAGACATTTATGGATGACCCCAATGTCGATATTGTAATGCCATGGTTCGTATTTCAGGACGATCCACTTGAGGAGAAAATAGTTGATATTCTGGCCGAATTTAATAGGCAAGGGAAAAAGTCCATCCTTGTTGGAGCATTGGGCGGTCCATTTACTCAAAAAATGGCGAACAGATTAGAGGAGAATAATGTGCCAGTATATCAATCGGTAAATACCTGGAGTATAGCAGCTAGTTCATTAGCCAAATGGTCTGCTTTATCAAACTCACCTAAGTAGACCCATTTTTTACAAGGTTCATCTCTATTTTTTGGTTTATTTATAGGCAAACCTTATTAAATTTGTATGACCAATTATACTATATCATGGAAAGTGTACAACAAACTAAAATCATTGATGTTACAGCAAAAGCTGCAGAAAAGGTTACAGAATTTATGAAACAAGAGGGAAAAGATAATCTCTATTTGAGAGTTTATGTCACTGGCGGTGGATGTTCTGGATTATCCTATGGAATGGGGTTTGAAGAAAATCCAGATGAAGATGATGTAATATTGGAACAAAACAAAGTTAAAATATTGGTAGATAATTATAGTCAAAAATACTTAAATGGAGCCGTAGTCGATTACATTGAAAGCTTGATGGGATCAGGGTTTAAGATATCTAATCCAAACGTTACAAAGAGCTGCTCATGTGGTCACTCATTCTCTACTGAGTAATTTTTTCAGCTATTCAAGAATCCAGAATCCAATTCTGTTTTATTTCTTTTCATTTTTTTGAAATATCGCGATTCAAACCTATTAAACATATTAATAATACGGCCAATACGGCCAAAAGGAGTCAAATAATGACTTGATTTTTCTAAACTGATCTATTTCAGGCCTTATATCAGATCAAATTGTTTGTATCTAAAGCCGGTTAGTAATTAGGGCCAAATTCCCCTTAGCTTTATGGCTTCAGCTACTCTATTGACTGCCAAGGCAATACTTGCTGTACGCATGTTTGTGCTATATTTTTGATGCGCTTCATATACCTCGCCAAATGCTCTAGTCATTATTACATCTAATCTCTCATTTACTTCAGCTTCAGACCAATACTCTCTCCTCAGATTTTGGAGCCATTCAAAATATGATACTGTCACTCCACCACTATTAGCCAATACATCTGGGATAACCAAAATATTGTTTTCATAAAAAATTTTATCAGCTTCGGGGGTAGTCGGACCGTTTGCAGCTTCAGCAACAATTTTGGTCTTAATTCTAGATGCGTTGTCCTTAGTAATCTGATTCTCGAGCGCGGCTGGGATCAAAATAGTACATTCTGTGGTTAATAATTCATCAGTACTTATTTCAGTCGACCCAGGGAAGCCACGGATCGATTTATTTTCTAATTTAAATTTAATTAATTCGTTAGACCTAAATCCATTCTTGTTGATTATGGCTCCCTGCGTATCAGAAACAGCAATAATTTTTGCACCCTGCTCTTCAACCAATTGAGCTGCATACTGTCCTGCATTACCAAACCCTTGTACGACTACTGTTGCCCCATTCATATCTATATTTTGTCTTTTGGCAGCCTCTCTTACCGTAAAAGATAGTCCTCTTCCAGTAGCTTCAGTTCTACCCAATGATCCGCCTATAGAGAGTGGTTTCCCAGTAATTACTGCAGGTTCTCCATGATTGCCCTTGAGGGTAGAGTAAGTATCCATAATCCATGCCATTTCTTGACCTCCAGTGTATACATCTGGTGCCGGAATGTCAGTGTAGGGTCCAATAATGTCGGATATAGCATACGCATATCTTCTTGTCATCCTTTCTAACTCTGAGTTTGACATTTTCTTTGGATTACAGATAATGCCTCCCTTACCCCCACCAAACGGGATCCCTACTATAGCACATTTCCAAGTCATCCACATAGAAAGTGCCATTACTTCCTCTATGGTTACTTGAGGATGATATCTGATTCCACCTTTAAATGGACCCCTTGCATCATTGTGTTGAGAGCGGAACCCAGTAAAAACCTCTATCCTCCCGTCATCCATTATGACAGGTAGGGATACGGTTAAGATTCTCTTTGGTTTCGCAAGTATCTTGTGGATACCTTCATCTAAATTGATAATTTTTGCAGTTTCTTGAAGCTGCTTCAAAGCCATTTGATAGGGATTATTAGTCGAGGCAAATTCGTTAGTATTATTTGTCATTATACTAGAGGGAAAAATTTTGATATATTTAAATTTAATCAAAAAGTCACTACCGTAATTTGATATTTTAGAGATGGATAGAGTTAATTAGACAAAGTCAGAAATTGATTGAATATTTTATAGTTATTCTACAGATACCTAATGTGCTATTATTGACACCAATCTATCAAAAATAAAGTTAGGTTCTCGCACGATGTGTTAATTTTTACAATCAAATATTTTTTTGTCAATCACCACTTGGCTATACTTTCAATTTGACCCCTTCAACGTAACTTTGGTATAATGTTAACAGAAACGCAAGGGGGGGACTTTGCTTCAAATAATTAGATCCTATATACTAGATAAACCCGCGATACATTATTTTACCTATTTTGTTCATTTCTGCTCTCCTAATTGCAAAGCACAAAAACAGGCTTCAATTAGCCAAGAAACCAAATTGATTTGATATTTGGATTTTAGTTCCCTTGTGCCGCATACAATCCTTTTAATAACCACTAAATGAATGTGTTAGCTTTCAAATTCTATGATTGATTGCCCATTTTAGACTCACTAAATCCATCTTGACTGGTATAATAATAGCATGTGCTCATCCATGAAACCTATAGAGAGACTGATTGATCTTTTTCAAAATAAAATGTTTAGAAACCTAGACGAAACGAATCGTTTAGTGATCTTTTTGCTTTTTTGATTATACTATTTTCTACTGAGGAGAAACATACACTATTTAACATTTGGAAATTAGGGTTCTTATGGGTACAAAAAATCAAAAGAACCGGATAAGAAAAAAGATCACTCCGCTCCTAAAGAAAATAAAAAATAGAATCCTCGATTAAATCATTATCTACTAGTTAAACAGACTCAAAGCCATGTTGAAGAAAGAAATTTAATCAAAAAAATAATACTTTCTAATTTTTTTTACTTTAAATCCTAAATTTTGAATTTTTAGAAAGGAATTCATTTTTCATCAAAACAAAGATCATTTTGATATTTTAGCAATATGCATGATAAAGCAGAGTCATGAAATGATTATTTATAAGCAATCACAATTATGGCCCCTCCCAGCATCTTTTTTTTGAACTCTACCTTGGAAAATGTTTTTAATAACAAGTCATTTAGCTCTTTGTTTCTTGGCCACCTAAGAAAAGTACCGTATAGTGTACGAAAAGGTAATCCTTCCCTACCAGCGACTAAAAATGCCATGATTACAAGGAAATACTTTAGATAGAAGGATACAAGATAGCGGGCCAAAAAATTATCAGGTTTTCCGAGATCAACAATTAATAACCTTCCATTTTTCTTTAAAACCCGGTGAATTTCTACAAAGGAATCATTCAAAGCGATAGAATCTCTTATGGAATAACCACATAGAACAGCATCAAATGTATTAGACTTGTAAGGAATCTTTTCAAAGATGCCACTGCATAAAAAATAACTATTATTGTAATTCTTAAATTTGCTTTTGATTTCAGCCAACATTTCGGGAATAGGATCATAAAAATTTATAGTAACATTCTCAGAGACGAAATCCAGAACTAGTTTTGACATGTTGCCATATCCAGAGCCCGCATCGAGTATATGATTTCCAGGAAAAACGCTTTTCCTTATTCCTTCTTTTCGAAACTGATTGTCTTTTCCCAATGAAATAGCACTATTTACCTTATCATAAACAGGAATAATATTCCTAAGTACCTTAATCACTTCTTTCCAATATAAATTGCCCAATCCAATATCCTTCAATGTAAAAAGTATAAGAAAACCAGATATTGAATTTTTGTATCAGCCCAGATCATAAAGCTATTAGTCAAGAAGCCATCAATAGACTTGGAGTGAAGGTCGGGGACAACAAGAGGATCATTAGGATGGATACCTTAAAATCAATTATCGTGGGATTTTCCTTTTTTGACATGGATGTAAGAAAGATCTATGACAAGCTAAAATCAGATGATAAAACTATCAGCATAATATTTGTTAATTCAAAATTGGTTTATGGGTGGGACCATGTACTGGGAATCTTAAAGATAATTAACGAGGAGGAAAAAAGAAATATCAAATCGGACATAAAAAACGTCGAAATTGAATTTTTACTTAGAATATGCTACACAAATCAAATAAAAGATGCCCTAAAAGCAAACTTTGGAGATAGCAAAAATAAAACTTTTGTTGTAGTGTTGATTTCTAAATTTGGAGACAATTTGAGTAATACTCTCGGTACTCTCATGTCCTACGGTATTGAAGATAGTAACTTGATAGTTCCTAATACCACAAAGAAGGACTACATCCTCAATTACTTCTTTAAAGACAAATTCAAAGGCAATTCACATTTATTATTAAATAATGAAGAAAAATATTTGAAATTCCTTGTTGAGAAAGCAGCGATATCCCTAAATTAAGTGATGTTGGAATTGAGACTGCATTCTTGTTACCATAATTTAATTTAACTCTATTCTGAAACTCTTTTTTCAGTCATCGAACTAAATATCATCTCGGAGCTGATAACAGATATTCCTGAATATTTTCCAATAATCTCCACAAGCAGAATCCATGCAGGATTGGTCAAATTTACAGGATAATTCAAATGAGGTCCCACCGAATCTATAATGTCTTTTTTATTTAATTTGGTATGTCTTTTTTCAACCAGAATTTTTACAGGTCCTTTGTTAATAATTTTCTCTTTAGCCAAATTGAGCAAACAATTTCTAATTTCTTCGACCTCGGTTAACACCACCTTCTGGATGGGAACAAATCTAAGCAAATTCCGAATCTCCCATGGTGAATCTTTTAGCTTTGCCCTCAAATATGGTACAAAAAGTTCTGAATCCTTTGAAGATTTTCCCACAATAAGTCCCGAAATATTAGTTTCGTGTACTTCCACTGCGGTTTCCCCAAAGTCGTAAAAGAGCCCTTCTAGTTCGTCCATTAAGTCTTCCTCCTTGTATCTATACGTTGTTGCAAGAAAATTGAATATCATAATTTACTCCGCTATACATTCCTAAGAGCTGCTAGGATTTTTTCCTTTGGAATAGCACCTTCCCTAATTATTTCAGGAAATCCCGACCCTGAAACATCCACTATGGTTGATCCACTATCGTTGCCAGATAATATTTCGTTACGAATTATGGCATCGCATTTACTCAAGATAGTTTTATCAATGTCTTCTAATCTCGTTGAGGGAAGTTTTTTTGATATGTTGGCGCTTGTTCCCACTAATAATTTAGATCTAGTCAGGCTTATTAGATCTAAGATGCATGGACTGTTAGGAATACGTAATCCAATAGTATTATTTTCATTGTTAAATACATATTTAGACAACCCATGGTTTTCTTTCAATTTTAGAATTAGAGTCAACTTTCCAGGCCAAAATAATTTGTAGAGTATATTGGCTTGAGAAGATATATGAGAAATTCTTGAGACTATTCTCCAGTCATTTGTCAGTACTGGTAGCGACTTTTCCAATGGTCTTTCTTTGATACCATATAATCGTAAAACCGATTTATCCATTGTGGGATCGCAACCTATACCAAAAACAGTGTCAGTAGGATAGACAACCACGCCCCCATTATCAATAATTTCAGCGCATTTCTCTAGGTCGTCAAGTTTACTACAATCCATATAATAGACCAATATGTTAGAGAACTTGCAATTTCAATTTAACCTAACCTACTAGCCTTTACCTTAAAGTAAAAATTTTGAATTCAATATTCTTTTTTAAATTTCAAAAGAAATTAACATAGTGTAATAATATTGAAAAGATACAATTGTTTTAGAAAAGCATATATAGTTATATTGGTATAAATTGTCAATGCAATACAATATCGATGTTTTAGGATATGAAAACTACGAGAAGGTAGCAAGAATGTATGACCAATTCAAGCTTCAAAATCTAAAGGCATTAGATAGCAGTATTCAATCATCAGAGACGTGCAAAAAGCCGATAACTATTGTTTTTTGGGATATTAGTTGGTTTTCAAAGTTAACAAAGATGTTTTATTCGATGGATAGCGAAAATATCATACTAGAATTCTTAGAAGAATATTACAAGATTGCAAGGTGTATAATTGCACATAATAATGGAGTATGGGATAAAACAATCGGAGATGGCATCATGTCTTGGTTTGGGTTCTTTGAGAAGAATCTAGTAAATAGGCCTATAGGTAAGGATGATGGAGCCTTTGATGCTATAAATGCTGCAATTGAACTTAGAAATAGCTTTCAGAATTTAAAGGACAAGATGATACCAGGTTGGAAAATAGATGGAATTAACCTAGACTTTAACATAAGTGTGGCATTAATACAGGCCCAGCTCAGATAGGCCTTGTCTACGATCAGTTTACAGCCATGGGAACAAATGTTAATATTGCTAGTAGGCTCCAAGAATTTGCGAAAAGTGGTCAAATAATTATTTCAATCACAACAATGGAAAAGACATGTTCAAAAGGATTTGATTTAGGAGGATTTCTGTTGATTCGAATAATCCCATAAAATCATTTGAAGACATTAATTGTTGTTATGAGATTTTATTATAAAATAGAGAAAAGGAGATCAGAAGCATTGTCCGACGGTTTTTTATATACCAACTAACTTTCTCAAATATAGAATAACAAAAGTATTTTTATTTGAAAGTGCACTATATCATCAATTAATAATACAGATTAAAATGATAGAAAAAGAAAGTTTAGGTTTAAAGGGAAAGGGTATAAACGAGGTTTTTCTTAGCGAAAACAGAGACGAATTTGATAGCACTGTTAATGGTTATTACAAGCTGATTGGTGGTGAGAATGGCAGTTACAACAAAGAAACCAGTAGGAGGCTACGGGCGTTTGGGGAAGAATTGTTTAAAAAGAGATCGTATGAGAAACTTACTGCCTTTAAGGCAGATCATGATGATATGATAATAGGAAATCATTTGAGATTATTTTCATTTTGTGAACATCATTTGCTTCCATTTTTTGGGGAGGTTGCGATAGGATATATCCCAAATAACAAAATATTCGGGCTCTCAAAATTCCAGCGACTGGTGGACAAAGTATCTTCTAGACCTCAACTTCAAGAGAGACTCACCTACCAAATTCTTGAGGAAATCAAAAATAGACTTGAACCTAAAGGAGTAGGCGTTGTTATAAAGGCTATTCATACGTGCGTTTTTGCAAGGGGCACGCAATCAAGTTCAGCAGAATTTACAACCTCAGCAGTTGACGGGATTTTTAAGGAAAACAACAACACAAAGCAGGAGTTCTTTTCAATAATAAATTCTGATGGTAGACTCAGACTGTGACATCCAGATTTATTAGATAGGTAAATTTGACATAATTTTTTTATGCACGCGCAGTCCGTAACCTAGTGACTTCTGCTAAAATAGTCATGATACGGAATTATCATTAGTTTTGGTAATTTCGTGGTGCATATATCCATATATCATTTGGACACTATGTTTAAGTCTACGATATATTTTAATTAGATAGGAGAGCGAGAAAACCTAAATTGATGTCTGCGGCCGCCAATGATGCAAATATAGAGTATATTGATTGGAATAATGCTTTTGAAATTTTAGATAAGGCTTATAAACTTGGTATTTTTGTCCTAATAATTGGTCCAAAAGGGACTGGAAAAACCACACTCGTTAGAAAATTCGCTAATCAGATAAATAAAAAACTATCCTCGGTAAATTTTAGCCTCAGGACTAGAGAATCACACCTAATTGGAACTAACACAATTGATAATGGTCAGATAAATTTTGTAAACGGAGTTTTGGTTCATTCTATGACGCAAGGGGATTTATTATATCTAGATGAGCTTAACGCGGCAGAACCGGATGTGCTGCTTCGACTGGACGAGGCTTTAGACGATAGAAGGCAGATTGTTTTGAAAGAATTTCATGGACAGACTATAAAGGCAACGGAAAACTGGTTTGTAATTGGGACCATCAATCCATTATCGCACGTTGGAACAAAAGAACTCCCACCACAAATTCTAAGCAGATTCCCAATTAGAATAATGCTGGACTACCCTCCAGAAGATACTGAAATGGATATTATCAAAAAACATGTTAAAGTAAATAATCAAAACGATGAAGAAAATATTAAAAGTGCAATAAAATTGGCTCACAATCTTCGGAAGGCAGCTTCTCTTGAAGAAATCTTTTATAGCCCTAGTTTGAGAGAAACGATTGCATATTCGAAATTGGTAACGAACAATACGAATCCAAAAGAAGCAGCTGAATTTGTATTTGCAAACGTTTACCATCAATGGGGCGAAATTGAGTACCGAAAGGTAATGGATATAATCGTATCTATATTCATTTAATTTATGTTGACAAAGTATGTCTATTTTTTGGAACATTAAAGACAATGACAATAATTCAAAGCCTGTTGAATCTAATGATCAATATATTGATGAATCCTCTGATAAGAAAATAAAAAGCAAGGAATACAAGAAGAGGTCCGAATCGTTTTTAAGATTTGATGATCTTGATCTGGAGAATATCCACATCAGAAATGATGTATTGCTTGAGATTGCTACATTCTTATCTAGACGGTGGTCAGACAATTCTGAATCAACTATTCATATTTCAAGAGAAGGAAAAATCTCAACTAATTTAGACAAGAAAAGAATTACCCTTCCTGGATTGGATTATTTCTATGGTAATATTTTTCAAAAGTACAGACAATGGCGAACATTACTATGGTATGAATCAGTCAGATTAAAATATTCATTTAAGATTTTTGATACTGACGTCGTCTTTGGATTTGTATTTAACATTTTGGAGACAAAACGGATAGAAATATTGGGATTAGAAGAGTGGAAAGGTATGATAAAAGAAATTATATATTACGAAGGGCTATCCTGGCACAACAAACCCCTACTGAATTCACTCCATGGGAAAAACAAAGTTTTAGAAGCATTTTCTCAGTTCTTTTTGACAGGATATATAAAGGGTGAACTCTATGGTGGAGAAAATGAAAGAGTAATAAATGCATCAGAATATGCACAGAGCATTTTAAGAGATTATATAAAAAATTTCAAACTTAATAATAAAACTTATGACCCAATTAAGGACCAAAAGTGGTTAGAATATGAAACAAGACAGATAATTAAAATCCTTCAAGTTGATTCGCTAATGTCGGTCCCACCCATCCCTATTCTTATGCCAAAGAGCAAAGTAGGGCTTTCGATGAAACAGGAGGAAATACTATCACAAATTGAAAAACTAGTGAGGATAAAGACTAAGGAGATTGAAATAGAGAAATTAAAAAAAGAAATTGTCCAAGGTGATGATATCAATGAAGAGTTTAGAATAATAGTCAATGAGAGCAAGAAAAATGATAACAAAGGTTTTGAAACAACTGAAAACCTTTCTATTGCGATCCCAGATAACATGGGTGTTGACGAAACTGCCATTTATGATTTTGATTTAATTAACAAGGTGAAAACGGCCCTCAAGGAATGGAAAAGTGGATGGAAAGAAAAATATGATTTTAACGGAGACGAAATAGAAATTGAAAACTACATTGAAAAGCAGCCAAAAGTTTTCATTAGTGATAAGAAAATTGCTATAAATGTAAAAATATCGGTACTTTTGGATCTTTCAAGCAGTATAGAAGACAATGAAATGGAGTACAAAAAAGCCACAGTCGCACTATGTGAGGGATTAGAATATCTAGGAATTAAATTTTCTATATATGCTTTTAATACTGAATCTAGAACGGTTAAATGTTGGGTCATTAAACCACCAACAGCAAGATGGGGATCCATATATGCAAGAAGACTTATGCAAGTAAAACCAATAGGAGGAACGCCCTTGGCAGAGATCTACAGGATACTTCAGCCAAGCATTAGTGCATTTAAACCAGATATTTTCGTAACACTTACGGACGGTGAACCCTCAGATATGGATGCTGTGCGTTCAATAGTCCTGTCATACAAGAGAAGTGGTGTGAAAATGATTGCTATAGGTTTGGGAGCTGATTTGGGAGACGCGATAGGAATTGGATATAATTTGAAATACCTCAACTATCAAAGAATTTTAACATTATCAAAAAAGAGGTTGCAGGATTTACCTAAAAAAGTATTGGGACTTTTAACTAACGAATGATGCAATACTATAAAAGGGGACCAAAAAAATAAAATAATAAATAAATTAGAATTCAAGATCAGGGTTATCTTTTTCTAGTTTTTTCCAATCCGACAAGAACGAATCCAGGCCCTTGTCTGTCAGTGGATGGCGTATCATCTTGTCTAAGATGTCTGGTGGAAGAGTAACGACGTCTGCCCCCATTTTTGCCGCTTCGATCACATGTAATGGATGACGAACACTAGCCACCAATAATTGGGTTGAGATATCGTAACTAGCAAATATTTGAACAATTTCACTTACCAAATTCAGACCCTCGGTTCCAATGTCATCTAACCGGCCAATAAACGGACTTACATAAGTAGCTCCGGCTTTTGCAGCTAATAACGCTTGATTTGCAGAAAAAATTAGTGTCACATTAGTTTTTATGCCCTTTTTGGTTAGTGCATGCACAACTTTTAGACCATCCATGGTCATAGGAATCTTTACAACCACATTATCCCCATACTTTGCTAATTTCAACGACTCTTCCATCATCTTCTCAAAGTTAGTCGCAACTACCTCAAGGCTTACTGGTCCCTTCACAATCTCTACGATTTTCTTCATGGTCTTAATGGGGTTGCCTTTTTCTTTTGAAAGTAAAGTTGGGTTGGTAGTGATACCATCTACGACTCCTAATTCATCGTATTTTTCTATAGATTCAACATTAGCAGTATCTAAGAAGATTTTCATTTTTTTTCACTCTTTTTTAGGGCGATCACATTTTTTACTATTTCCCCTGGAGACAAGCCATATTTATCTAAGAGTGAATCGATTTCTTCGTCTCTTGCAGACTCACCGTATCTGTCTCTAATTCCTATTTTTCTTACGAAAGTAGGGCATATTTCAGAGGTCACTTCTGAAATTGCAGACCCTAATCCCCCTATTATATTATGCTCTTCTATAGTAGCCAATGAGCCTGTTTCCTTCGTACATCTGTAAATCAAATCCGAGTCTATCGGTTTGATAGAGTACATATCGATAACCCTACAAGAAATATCATGATCCTTTTTCAATGTGTCGCTTGCCTTCAGTGAGGCTGAGATCATAGTTCCACATGAAAATAAACTGATATCGTTACCATCTTTTATTATTGTTCCTTTTCCTAATTCAAAGTCGGATTCCTCAGAATAGATTTCCTCAGTTGAAGGCCTGGCTAACCTTACATAGAATGGACCCGGAATATGCACTATTTTTTCAAGCAGTTTCTTGACTGAAATCGCATCGGCAGGTACCAAGACCCTCATATTTGGTAAAGATCTCATAATAGAGATATCTTCAATTTGTTGATGAGAGGCTCCATCAGGTCCCACGGATAAACCAGCGTGGGATACTACAATTTTCACGTCTAGGTTGGGATAGCAAATTGCATTTCTAATCTGATCCAAACACCTGCCTGGAATAAAAGCAGCATAAGTACTAGCAAAAGAAACTTTACCCGCGATAGCAAGTCCAGCTGCGATAGAAACTAAATTAGCTTCGGCTATTCCAACATTGAAAAGTCTATCTGGAAATTTTTCACCGAATTTTTTAGTTTTGAGCGAATCAGTAGTATCACCACCCACGCACACAATGTTAGAATGCTTACTACCTAAATTTACAAGGCTATCTCCGTATGCAGAACGCATATCAGAAAATTTAATATCACTAGTAGTCAAATGGTTCAATTCATAGTTCACCATTATGCATTATATCTTTTTTTTCAATATCAAACATTGTTGCAGCCTCGTCATTAGTGTTCATTTATCTCGATAAATTAAATTGTTCTATTATGTTCCTTCGGCCCTTAATCCAGTCTTCTTCAAGATTTAGAGACTGGGATTCATCAAGTAAACTCTTCTCTAGATAAGAATCGAGCAAAAATCTAGTATCCCTAATTCTCTTGTCAACATCACTATTACCAAATATTGCATTTCCCATTACAAATATTCTGCAACCGGCATCAAAGCACTGAGTTATTGTTGACGGGTCTATTCCACCATCAGCCTCAAAATAACCCTTAAATCCTCGCTCCCTTAGTAGGGGAATAGCCCTTTTCATCTTGGGTAAAATTTCTGGAATGAATTTTTGACCAGCAAAACCAGGATTTACAGACATTATGATAATGACATCAAGGTTATCAAGATAAGAGAAAATCCATTCTGGCAATTCGGTGCCAGGATTTACAGCTAGTCCAGGGCTAACACCGCTTGATATAAGTTTAGAATTGATCTTTTCAAATTCTTGCTCGTTACTACAAGCCTCTGCATGGACAGTTATAACATCACAGCCTGCATCGATATACTGATCCAAGACTTTGGCAGGATTTTGGATCATCAGATGAGTATCAAATGGCAATCTTGTCCCGTCTCGTAATTTCTTAACAGTATCAAAGAAAAAAGTTGAGTTTGGAACAAATTTCCCATCCATCACGTCTAAATGTATCATATCTGCACCGTACCGCTCGGCTGTTGCTATTTTTTGTTTCAAACTTTCCTCACCGATTCCATCTGCACCTGCTATAATAGAGGGGGAAATCATATACTCCCCTTCCAGTTCTCTTATTAACAACGGTAGATGTTTTTTTGAAGGCGCTTTCCCATGCCACTGAGGATTGTTAGCCATATGTTTTATACCGTTCCCTTTCACGGTGTTTGCTATTATTATTTTGGGCCTATCAACAGGCTTTTTTAAAAGTTCTGGAATCAGCTGTTCAATCTTATGACCATTAATTTCTACCACTTCCCAGTTAAACGAAAGCCATTTTTCTTTGATAGGGTCGATTGGCATAATCTCTTCGGTAAATCCATCTTGTTGAATCTTGTTTCTATCCAAGATGGCAATAAGGTTATTAAGTTTGAATTTTGCAGCAGCCATTGACGCTTCCCATATTTGACCTTCATTGGTCTCACCATCACCTAGGAGACAATACACCATATTGTCACGCTTGTCAAGCTTATTAGCAAGGCATATACCAATTGATACAGAAAGACCAATACCTTCAGATCCCCCAGAATATTCGATTCCCGGCACGCTGTGGTGCTTTTGCATCTCGCTAAATCTTACAGGATGTCCTTGTAGTCGTGAATTCAATTTTCGTAACGTCTTTATCTCATCCTTTGGGAAAGATCCAACTAGGGATAAAGTAGCATAATATCCCGGTGCCGAATGAGCCTTTGAATTTATGAAATAATCTCGATTGGGATTAGAAGGATTCTTAATATCATTATTCATTATCTGAAAATAAAGACAACCCATAATTTCGGCAGCCGAAAAGGATGCACCAGGGTGTCCTGATCCTGCTTCTGCTATGCCGGTTAAGGCTATAGTACGTAAATCCTTAAGTTTTTCCTTTAATTTCAAATACCTATTTATGTTGTACATATTATCAGCCTCTTCATTTTGGTCATGCCCACTCCATCTCAAACATCTCTGTATACTAGTTTTCAAATATCAAATAGATAAAAAGGTAGCTTCATTTAGAAAATGATTTTACATGTTTATTCCAATACTAGACAAAATCGCTTCCAAATCGCTCTTGGTAAGGCCTACTCCCATTTTGGCATCTCTACGATCTTTAATTGTGTTTTTGGAAAAGGCTATCAAAGTCGGTACTGCATTGATACCATATTTATCCCACAAAGGGTTTTCATCCTCGTTCAGTTTTACACCCCCAATAGGAATTTTTATATCGCTTAACTGTTTAACTGAATTTTCAAATATAGGTATAAAACTTTTGCAATAATGGCACCAATCAGCATAAAACAAAATTAAGGAATTTGCACTACTTGTGGCAGAATCAAGTTCGCTCTGGCTAAAGTCTTTCATGTTATACTTTTATAGATTTATGGTAAAAAATATTTGCAATAATACCTTGGACCAAATAATATTGTTTTTTTTCTTTGGTTTGTTTCGCAGTTCGTGGTGATTATTTTAGATAGAAAATTCAACATGAAAACAACGTATTCATCCACTAATAGTTCAGAAAAGAGGTTTAATAAAAGAATGATCAAAGTTTGACCTTACTTAGATATAGTTAGCATAACATGCTTATGAGTCATTATGAAAAACATATGTCGTTTTCATTTCATGCTAATTGAGTCTTAAGAAAAAAGATGGTAAATTGCCCATGTATCTATTTCGTGAAAAGATATAACTTATTATCCAAAACCATTTGTACTTTCGTTATCTTAATGGTTTACCGAATTCATCATTATCTAATGCACCTTTGAATACCTTATCGTAGCATGCTTCTGCGTTGTCGAGCGAGAAAGTTCCGTTATTGTTCGCTGTTCGTGTAACACAATTAAAATACCTCGTTAGAGCGTTAGCTGGTTCTACGACCATTAATTGTGCCAATATCAATACCGAGAAAACAATACAAGATACTTTTAAAGCATTTCTTAGATTTTGATTAATAATCATGCTAAATTATTCGCCTCCGAATTCGATATCTTCTTTAGCATCAGCACCATCATTAGATTGAGCGCTTCCTAGAAGAACTTCATTATAGCAACTTTTTACTTCATTTTTAGTTGGTTCCTTTTCAAAGTATGTATCTTCCTCAACCCCTTTGCTTGAATCTACTTTTTCATCTATGCAGTCATAAAATTGTGGTAATCCGCTATCTAAGGTCTGGTTTCCACTATTAATTTCTATCAAATCCACAGCTTGAGAGTATACCTTGTCTGTATTCAGGGGGATTCCTACGATACTTGAAACAGTAATCATAAGGGCTGAAAATAATAACGAATTTATCCAGAGATATTTCATCCTATAAAAAGACCGAAATAAATTATTTAACTAATTCTACAAAATTCTCCAAAGGATTTCTTAAGAACAAAGTTTGGTTAGTATTGCAAACATCAATCAAACTTTATTTCAATTGACTCTAAAATACTGATGATTATGCTGATTTTGAGTTTGACGCAAGTTTATATCAAAATAAAGTCAGTTATCTCCAGTTATGATATTAGTATATCAGCAATAAACCGTTGCAGTTTGAGAATTAGAAATATTGGACTATAGGAATGCAAAGCAATGTTTCATCAAGAAGAATTCACAATATAGACCGAAGACCGCTTAAGATTTTAGGGGAGTTCGGAATGCATTCGATACATATTCGAGGTGAATAATACGTTTTAACATGTTGTTAGTCATAAATCGGCTTGGGGAGAATAAACAAGTCATCCAGAGGTTTCCTCATAATTTAATTTTTAACGATGTTAAATAGAAATTAATATTCATATTGCAACCCGGAGTCATTATTTCAAACTATTGCTCGAAGAATTTATGACGCATAAAGTATATAATATAAATATAATCATGACTATAGTGTCATATTGATTTTTTTGTCCAAAATGAAATATTTCTGTTTAATTATGATATTTTTTGCTAGTTTAGTGATTATTCAATCCCCTCAAGCATTTGCTCAAAATCAAAGTCTAGAACAGCATCTAGGTTTGTTTGGGAATGGAAACAATTCATTGTTAAATGATATATTTAATAAAGTAAAAGATTCTGTTGTTCAAATAAGTACAGAATATCAAGCTGTGGATCCTTCAAACAGGCTTTATGATTCAACAGGTACTAGCCCATTCACAATGAAGTTTGGCTCTGGATTTATTTATGACAAATCAGGCATCATAATAACGAATTACCATGTTGTTAGCTCTGCTACCAACATAATAGTTACATTCAACGATGGTAACAGTTACACCGCCAAAGTAGTTGGTGTAGATCCTTTTGGAGACATATCGGTATTGAAACTGGATAATCCAGTGGATGAAAAATTGATTCCGGTAACATTAGCAAACTCCTCAAACTTAAAGGTCGGGGATCCGGTTCTGGCTATTGGTAACCCATATGGGCTTGATAATACTTTAACATTTGGGATTATTAGTCAAATCGGTAGATTATTGCCAAACTCAGATTTGGGTTATTCAATTCCCAATGTAATTCAGACAGATGCTGCGATTAATCCGGGCAATTCGGGAGGACCTCTGATAGATCTAGACGGTAAAGTGGTAGGTATGAATACTGCGATATTTTCAAATACAGGAGCTTACACAGGGGTAGGATTTGCAATTCCTTCCAATGATATTCTTAGAATAATACCTTCCTTAATAGAAACGGGTACATATCAGCACCCATGGTTAGGCATATCAGGATCAAAGCTATCACCCACTTTAGCTGAAATGTTCGGACTACCCCCCAATTACAAAGGTGTATTAATTGAGAATGTTGTGCCTAATGGACCGGCAGACAAAGCAGGTTTGAAAGGAATGTTAATTCAAGGAAACAGATTTGGTGAACAACAAATACTAGATAAAGATATAATAATTGCAATAGACGGAAAACCTGTTTCAAGAATTGATGATATAATTTCTTCTTTAGACATATACAAGAAAGTAGGAGACAAAGTAAATTTGACCGTTAACCGCAACGGGCAAATAATAAACCTTGTTGCCACTTTAGAAGCTAGACTAGATTTGCCTTTGCAAGAAATTCAATCACAATCTGATCCTAATTATAACGACGCTCAGCCTTATACCCCGTTTCCAAATTTCAAACTACCACAACTTCCAGAATTTAAACTTCCGGATTTGCCTAATTTTAATATCCCTGGCTTATGATATATCAGGATGAACTACTTCCAGACTGAGGCTGAGCCAATATACTAATTATTTTATTTTAGAGCCCTAATCAATCAAAAATTTTAAAAGATTTTGTCAGATTGTTGCCGAGGAATCATATGAAATGAAAGGATTTTTCTTATTTAGATTTATAAACTTTCATTTCTTTAATTTGTAATAGATATATGTCTGAGAAGGAAAAGGAGAAGGAAAAGGCTTCGAACCCTATTGTCAAATTAGACAATATAAGTTACAGAAATGACTCAGAAGTTATTTTGGATAATATCTCCTTTGAAATAGACAGAGGAGATTTTTTAGGAATCATTGGACCAAATGGTGCAGGTAAAACTACCCTTTTTAAATGTCTGCTAGGGTTGAACAAAGAGTATACGGGCAATATAAGATTATTTGATAAAGACATAAGAAATCATGCGAAAGAGATTTATAAAAAGATAGGATATATCCCTCAGTCAAACAGTTTTGATCCCAGGTTTCCTGCTACAGTAAAGGAAATAATTCAATTAGGTTCTGTAGGAGGGAAGGCTTTTGATGAAAAAAAAGTAAAAGAATTGATAGAATTGACAGGTATAACTGAATATCTCAATAAAAGAATAGGCGATCTATCAGGAGGGCAACAGCAAAGGGTCATGATAACTAAAGCACTTATTCATGATCCAGAATTGCTGCTTTTGGACGAGCCGGATACAGCTATAGATGCAGCCGTATTGAAATTGTTCTATAAACTTTTAACAAAACTGAACAAGGAAAGAAAAATTACCATTATTTGGTCTTCACATGATCTCGATGCGGTGAGTTTGCTTTCAAATAAAGTGGCTTGTCTTTATCGGAAACTCTTTTTTCATGGAATTTCACAAGATTTTTTTAACAATGAAAGTAATCTCAAGACATTTGCTGAATCGTCAATGCATATCCATATAAAAAGCCATTCGCATTGATATTTTTATTTGGAAGGTTATTTCGATGACATAACATATAGCAATGTCTGTCTACTGAATTAAATTTTTGAAAAACGAGTTTTAATTTATGATTTGCTTATTTTTCAATGGAACGTGGAATTTACTCGTATGGCAACAAACCATAATGAAATAATGACGGAGTTGATTTTTTTGCGAGCAGAAAATAGTCGCGTTGGCTAATTCTGTTCAAGAACTAAGATAAAAGACATAATAACAAATCTACATTTATGATCTAAGGATATACAATAGAATTGAAAGAGAATGAAGCCTATGAGAATAAACCAAGCAAAACTAGAAGCATCACATTTAGACTCGAAAGCTCAGTTATAGAAGAATTACAATTTGAAGCTGATTACAGAGAAACATCTTTGAATGTACTTATTAATCAGATTTTACGGAGATACTCCAACTGGGAAAGATATGAGAATAAAATTGGAATGATCCCTATTCCCAAGATAATACTATCTAGTGTGATGGACCAAGTAATTAGAACAGGGTCTGAAAATGGAATCGACGATATCTCAAAATTTAAGGAATCTTTGGTAAAAGAACTGTCACAAATAGCATTCAACTTTCTAAAGGACTCTGTTCTTCTCATAAAGAAAAATTATAATCTATTTTCGGTTTTAGAAGTACTCGAACAATATATGAAAGTTATAGGAATAAATTCTGATCATAAAATCGAAGAAGATGGAAAACACGTTTACGTCATACAGCATAAATTAGGAGAAATGTGGTCTCTGTTCATCAAGGAATTCCTTATTCTTATATTTGAAAATTTAGGGAAAGTTAAGGTGGATATTTCAAGTACTCCTAACACCACCGTTGCGAAGGTTTTCCTAAATTCCTGATACTTTATGAATAAAAATAGTAATATTTTTGTGAGACATCCTTATTAAAGCAAAAATGATTAACCCAATAAAATTTTTCAATTGTGTACGATTTATAGATTATTGCTGCGATTTCCACAATATAATAAATATTTAGAGGTAATAGTTTGAACCATAGTAGGCAGTCAAACGAAATTATCCTTCCACACACTTTCCAAATGTTTTTTCGAGGATATAAGGAGTAAAAATTTTCGAAATAAACAAGATTTTTTGTTAGTCCTGACATTTTGATTTTTATAGGATAAGATTTAAAAAAAATCATTGGTTTGGAGGGCATACTACCTTATCAAGAAAGACAACTACTTGAAAATTTCTACATTATTAATTTGTATATTTTCAGTTTTCGCATTAATATTAAACCTTGAGGGAAGCAATTGTATTATTCAAATCAATTCCTCACCTCTGATTAGCTATAGTTCGAATGAAAATGGAGAAGTAAGTAATAATAGTGATTTCATGAATCAACAGGCAGCGGAGGAGCAACAGGAACCACAACTACAGCAGCAGGATGCCCAATCTCAAGAGACATTGATGCAGCAGTCATACGAACTCCGAAAATACTGCTTTTTGGTGACAAATCTGTACGTATACTCCCTATTTGGCGTCATCATAGGTTTCATAATACTTGTGCTCTGGTATATAAGATACAAAAAAATTTGGTCTGGGAAGAAAAGCGGCGGCCTTACCAATTAAACCACTTTTAATATTGAATAATGCCAAGCTATTTGCATAGATTTTTAAATAAAAAGGAACTAATTTCACACAAAGATTGTCTCGCGCAGATTCTATTCTAAAATTGGTTAAAACCTCGTACACAACATCACCCACGTTTAAGCAGGCCACTTTTTTCGGAGTGCCACACAACTACAAGAATATAAAGACACTAAGAGACCTTTTAGAAATCAATTACAAGTATCAGCCAGTAAAGAATCAGCTAAGACAAAACCTTATTGCTAAAATTAAGAATAATGAAAATCCATTCGTAGGAATTATAGGGTTTGATGATACAGTTATCCCGGCCATAAAGAGAGCACTCTTGGCGGGACATGATATATTGTTTGTAGGTCACATAGGTCAAGGAAAAACCAAACTTGCTGAATTAATTTCAGAGAACCTCTTGTCACCCATCCCCATAGTGGAAGGAACTTTGACAAATGATATTCCAACCGAAATGCCTTATACTCATCTTGTCGATTTACTAAATGGAAATGCGATTGACAAAATGCTTCCAGAATTTTATGTTTCAAAAGACTGTGAGGAAATAATCAAAAATAATGGTTTAGACACCAAAATAAAATGGCTAGACGGCAAGCAAAGGTACAGATACATACTAGCAACCCCCGACATCTCCGTTAAAGATTTAGTAGGACAGATTGATGTTGTAAAAATTATAAAAAAGGGTATTGAAGTTTTTGATATTGATTCATACTCTCCTGGATATTTACTACAAGCCAGATATGGGATTTTATGTCTTGACGAGTTACCCGTCCTAGATCCCCGAAAACAAGTAACATTACTTAGTGTACTACAAGAAGGAAGATTTACAACTGGTGCTTATCCAGTATTTTTCAAACCAGATATAAAAATAATTGCTACGGCAAATCCTATAGATTACACTCATTCTGGAAAGATAATCGAACCATTAGCCGATCGTTTGAAGAGCCATATTGAGACACATTATCCTAATACGATTGATGATGAAACCCTAATTTTGGTACAAGAAATGGACATGCTAAATAGAAATCAAACTTTTTTGCCAATTTTCATGTTAAAAGCAATTACCAGAATTTTCCAAAAGATTAGAACCCATCCTGATATCAATAGCGATAGAGGAGTGAGTGTACGGTCAACCATTCATTCCTTAGAAGCAGTCATCGGTGAAGTAGAGAGGGTTCGTTCTCTGGTAAATAATGTCAAAACAATACCCAGATTCTCAGATCTGCAAAGCATATTCCAATCTTCAAAGTTTGAACTAGATGAAATAGAAGATACGACAGAAAATAAGACGCTATTTCTAAATAACGTGATCAATGAAGTTATACAAGAGACATGCTTACATTTTTTTAATGAATTTTTCAAGCCTCAAGAACTAATATCCATTAAAAATGAGTTTAGAAACAAGTCATTTATAGTAGTTCAAAATCAATACCAACATTTACCAACTCAACCGGTAGATGATGGAGAAGGAACTAAGTTGGCAAAAGAATCTAGGGATACTTCGTTTTTATATACAGATCAGTTGAGACATCTTCCAGTGATATCCAAGACATTAAGAGGCGTCATCGCTAAAATTAAGCAAGAACAAGATAACTTTGTTCAAAAGGCTCGTCAAAATGAGATTGACAGGAATCTCCAATATATTCAGTTCGAAAACGTATGGAACGATAAGGAAAACAATAACGAAGAACTTTTAGCAACCTCATCCGAGTTACTCTTTGAATATTTAAGGTTTAGTTCCCCCCCAATTCTGGATAAAAGGGAAGACAGGTTCGAAATTAGAGAATAAACACGTTGAAAGGGTCAGAAGACAAGATTAATAGTAACAGGATTAGAACTGATGATAGTAACAACAATACTAACGTCCTGAGGAATAATGACAAGGATCAATCGGACCAATACAAGACCGTCACGTATGAGAAAAGAATCATTTATTTTTCAAAGCCCCTTATAAATGATGGCGACGAGGAGGATAGTTACAGAGCTGAGAAAAATTCAGGAAATAGTCAAGGTAATATTTCTCAACAAAAACAACTACAGCAATCCTCTTTTGACCAGGAAAAAATTCGAGCAAGAAACAACTTATTAAAGCAGTTTTTTCCAGATATATTAAAGGCAATAGGTAACAAAGCCATTAAAGATAATCCCCCTACTCTACAAGAACTTGAATCATATCTTCAAAATTACTTTCATGAACTACAAAAGAAAAAGATGGAGGATGAAAATGCAAAGATTCAAAACTATTTATCAAAATCTACTAACCCTACCTTATCAAGTCAAGAATATAATAATAACAAGGAACTAGGTAGAGGACATTATTCAAAAGGGCATAATGATTCGGCGGGGTCAGTCACCACTGTTAATCAGAAAAACTATAGATTAAATTTTAATTTTAATGAGGATACTTTTTCAGGTAACAATCTGCCAATCGTTACTGAATTGATTAGAAAAGGATATCTGGTTGATTCAGACAAATGGCTAAACAAAAAGGGATTTCTAAAAATAGGTCAACAGATACTGACAGAGATCATAAAGTCTTTAAAGACAGACAAACTAGGCATGCATGAAACAAAGTTTGCTGGATATGGAAGTATGGTTCAGGAAACTTCCAAAAAATATGAATACGGAAACGAGATTTCCAACATCAATATTAACTCGACCATAAGGAATTTTGTAGAAAGATACTATGAGGATCATCGGAGTGATGTCGACCTTCATAGCAGGATTGAGTTTCCACTGGACATTTCGTATGAAGATATAGAAATTTATGATACTTTGGAGGAAATTCAAGTAGCAACTGTTTATTGTATAGACTTGAGCTCAACAATGAAATATTGTTCGATGTACAATGATCTGAGCAGGATAGAGGCTGCAAAGCGAGCATTGTGGAGCTTGTTTATATTAAATAAAAAATTTTTCCCTCTCGATTCTATTCATACTATTGGTTTCGGATCCATCGCATCACGGATTGATCCAATGGATATTCCTTTCTTAAGAACATTTGAACCTAATGCAGATTTCCTGCACTACACTAACTATCAATCGGCATACAGATTTGCAAGAAGGATTTTGAAAAAGGATGGCGCAAAAAACAAAAGGATTGTAATGATAACAGACGGGCATCCAAGTGCATGTTTTATAGATAGCAAAAACGAGAAAGATAAAATAATGAAACAAAGACCCTATTCACATTTTTATAAACCTAGTAAGGAACGGATAGGCTCCCAGAATTCAGAGAATAATAGAATAAAATTCGATATACATGATAAACAAACCGTATACTTGTGCTACAGGTATAGACAGATTGATCATTATATAGGAGAACAGACAATTAAAGAAGCAAAGAAACTAAAAAAAGATGGTATAGATCTTGACACAATAATGGTTAGCGAGGAGGATACTCTATTAGACTTTGTTAACGAATTGGCTAAATCAGTAGATGGAAAATCGATATATATTAACCCTAAAGATATCGACAGGGTTCTTATTACTGATTATTTGTCAAACAAAAAGAAAATGATAGGAAAATAGTGAAAGAGGATTGTTACCTTTTTTTCTATATAGTAGTAATAATATGGAATCTAATACAATAGACTGTACTTTCTTAACCACTACCACCCTGCAGGAATTCTAACATTCTTAATATATCGACTGTTTCGTTACTTTGTGAGTTAGGTCCCATAAAAGAGTTTGAAGAGTCATTTCCAAACGAACTATTGTTAAAGAAGCCAAGACCCGTATCATTTCCGCCAAATAAGGCTTCAAAAGGGTTATAAATTGTGGTATCATTAAGAGCAGTACCATTGTTACTTTTGTTTAAAAACATTTGGTTTAGAAACGAGGCACCGAATTCGTTGGATGGAAAAAAGGACGAAAATGGCAAGTCACTAAGTGAGGAGGAAGGAGACTCTAATGAAGAGAAAGGCGATGATGATGATGAAGGAGAAAGAGAAGAAAGCATTGCAAATGGACCTAATAACTGGATAAATTCTGATAGGTTAAAGCCACCAGTTGAATTCTTGGAGAAATTAAGCAACTCGGCAAGGCCGGTAATTGAACTTTCATTATTTAGTAGGGAATTTCCCATATTAAAAGATGGATGAGAAAAGGTTCCACCTTTACAAAGATCTGATAGAAGTTGGATGCCACAAAGGGTTTGCAAATTGATCGGCGGAATAGAATTCATCATGGAGGACATGTTTAGAATATTTCCAGAAGATGAATTCTTTAAGAGATTTTCTATTATGCTTGTAGGCGAATTATTCAGCTTTAACGCGTTAAACAGATCTGAAGAATTATCAGTATAATTGCTCAAATTTAGAGACGATAAAATCCCTCCCAGCATAGGTATTTTTTCTTTTAGCATGGCCAATCCTGTTGAATTAGTCAATAGTTTTAGAGATTTTGACAAATTGTCTGAATCCATATTAAAAGAATAAATCATCTTGTTTACGATTGGGAGAGAATTTTGATAGTCTGAAGAATTTACTTCGTAGCTTAATGAATAAAGTTTATCGTCAACTATTATCCCATACTCAACGCTATCTATTGTTTCATTACCAGAATAACTTCTTGTTACCAATTTATAAGCTGGATGACCTGCCAATAATGAATCAGTTGAAGCTTCCACTATAGTAATATCTTGATCTTCTTCTTGAACAGCATTTGTACGATCTTCTAAATAGGAACTTATATTATCAGGAGAATAAAAAATTGGTGGATAAAAGGTTTGTACATACACATCAAACCATGAAATGAATGTCTCAGGAGATAGTCCTGAATCATCATCATAAGATGGGAAAAAGCTTATCTGTTTAACTGTTTCATTAGAATTGCTTTCGTCAATTAAAAAGTTAGATGGGTATTTGATTGAAACTCCCATTTCACTATTTTCGTAGTTATTGAAAATTATGCTATTGTTGCTATCGGAAACAGAATTTGCCAATGTGGCTACTGATTCTTGTGCAAAAACTAAGTTTGAGTTGTTATTATTACCAATCAGCATATTTGTGTTGAGCATAGCGCCAAATAAGGAAAGCACAAATGTCAAAACAAAAAGAGATGATGAAAAAATAATTACATTTTTACTCTTGTTCATCAAAAGGTATTGAATTAACACATATAAAATATTTATCTGTACAAAATCATAATAAGAAATTATAACTTTTTAAAATCGGTCATATAAATAATAAGGATAAGGATAAGGATAAGGATAAGGAGGAGAGGATGAAGAATGTCAGATAAAAAAAATATTTTTAATACAGATATAACTGATGAAGATGATCTAGATGAAATAAAAAAAATTGCAGAGATGTTAAACCCGGATGAAAGAGTATTGGTGGTTGCTAGACAATCAAGATTTAAACCAGGCGGGTCTCAGCTTTCACCCAATGTAGTTTATGCCACGGATAGACGAATCATAATAAGAGATCCAAGTATGCTTGGGTTAAAGCAAGAAATAATTGATATTCCTTACAATGTTATTACAAACGCGAAAATAGAAAAAGGCCTGCTTTCGGCTTCGGTAATCTTTAATGCTCCAGGATTGTTTAACCCCAATATCCCTGGGAGAATGCCGTGGATAAAGAGGTTAGAAACAGATGAGCACGGAGAAAACGGAGTAATAGATGCTATTCCCAAGAAAAAGGCAGAAGATTTGATAGAAGTGATCCGTAATGGCATTACCCAAATAAGGTCTTCTGCTTACTCTTCAACAGGCGCTAATAATGCAAACTATGTTCCCCACGCTTCCGCTCATGTGTCGCACGCCGATGAACTAAAGAAGCTAGCTGACTTGAAGGAAAAGGGTGTAATCTCAGAAGAAGAATTTAAAAGGATGAAGGAAAAGGTAATCGGAAAGGAATAGATCAAGTAAGATAAAACCAATTTAGAGACATGTGAATAAGTGATATACGAAGCGCGGTCTTTCTCTATTTGCAATCGCTCAGAAGAACAAGCACTACGAATTAAAAAAGTCAAGCCAAAAAAAAATCACATAATCCTAGTTTAATATATTTGAACTTCCAAGATCATGAGAATTCAAAGTCCGTGCGGTCTGGTTTTACTTTTGTACCAATGACCTTTTAAGGTACATTTGAATAAAATATAATAAATTGCTTAAAAGAGACAACAGAGATTTTAAAGAAAGTCTTGCAAATTTTTTAAGCAATAAGACCAGATTGTTTTTATTTTTATCGATCACGGTCACTACTGTAGCCATATACCCTTTCATTATACCTCACATTTCTCACCCTTCCATGATTTATCACATAATCATTCACATTATTAGTTTTGATGTGGCCCTTTTTCTAACTACGATTTCATTTGTCTCTTACAAAAAGACAAGAAGTAAAAAAATACTCTTGACAGGGCTAAGTTTTGGATTTTTGTTATTAACAGAGCTTCTGTATTTGTTACAGTCAAGTAACCTCTTGGGAACATTCTACATACCTTTAATAGAAGTAGAGTTTCCCCATGTATTGTTATTATTGATGCTAGGATTGTTTGCTGCAGGGGTATTGAGGCTGGAAAGAAAATGAATTCGAGCACGATATTTAACGAAAATGAGACAGAATCAAATGGAAATAACAAAAGTACGATTCTCAAAATTATTAACTCCTTTCCAGGGATTAGATATAGAGATATTCTTAGATTAACAAATCTCAATAACGGCACTTTATCTCATCATTTATCAACTCTTGAAAAAAGATCAATAATAAAAATTGGTAGAACAGAAAATAGTAACATTACCAGATACTTCCCGGCTTCGACACCGTCGGATGAAACCCTGATTCTAAATTACTTGAAAATAAAGACTACTAAAAGTATAATTTTGATGCTACTAGATACCGACAGCGTATCATTTAATGAAATTGTAAATCATATCAACAAAGCACCATCTACTACTTCATGGAATCTAAAAAGATTAATCGATTCAAAAATAGTTGGGAGAAAAAGAGGCAAAGAGGTTTCGTTATTTTTTCTTCTTAATAAAGTATTGGTCAAAAAGCTTGCAGGGGAAAATAACAAGACTTTACTTGACAGAAGCATTGATAACTACATATCAATTATAGACGAGTTATAAAGAACATTATTCTCATTTGGTTTTGAAACAAGCTTAGGCCCTGAGGACCTGAGACCTTCAGAGTACGATACAATACTGGTTCATAATTTTTGGATTAAAAGTTGATGACACTTTAGAAAAAAAGACAACAATAATATCTTTACTTTATCCTTATTCCAATATGCACCATTCAGTCGATGGCCCGGATAAGGCCCATGAAATGAAAGATAAATTAGAATATCTTTTTGACATGCAAAAGTCCTTGATAACTCAAGATTATAACTCTACAAAAATTAAAAGTACTGAAAAGATTTCTGAAGATAATAACCCTGAAAACAAAATGAAGAAATTATACGAAATGGAAGAACCATTTTCAGGTTATAGAATATTTATGATTTCGTCTGCATTAGTGCACGAAGCGATAGAACTTCAAAGGGAAACAAACTGGAAATGGTGGAAAAAAGATAAAATTTTAGATAATGAAAAACTTCAAGAGGAAATAATAGACTTGTGGCATTTTTTAATACAATTATCTATTGAGGCGGGCTTTGAACCACAAATGTTGATATCAAAATACATGGAAAAAAACAAAGAGAATACTGGAAGACAGCTAAGGGGTTACTAAAGACAATATCCACGACTCTAATCAAAAAAAAGATGCAATCTTTATTAGAGATTAACCTAATATTTCTATTTCTTCGTACTGACCCTTAACTGCTAACACGCAAAGATCTTCCTCAAATATCAATAGCCAATCGCTTGTTCCTATGATAGGTAATTTCCTCACCAAAGTTTTTCCGTCCTTTAGTGTGGTTCGGACGTATACATGAGAGGGCAGCGCTGCATCTTTGTTTTTTACTCTAACAAGGTCGCTTTGCAGTTTAATACCCCTAGTTCCTGGTTGAATGTTTAGTTTTCTAATATTGCCGTCTCTGTCTTCTATTTTTGATGTCACATAACTTTGGCCGATATCAAAATCCAAACTGAATGATATTTTGATCATGCACGAGTTACTTGGTGGAATTTCATTTTGAAGTAGTTTTGATTCTTCATCAAAATAGAGGGCTTTTTTCAATAATTTATCATGACAAGGTATTATTTAATAAAACTTTTCATAATTTAATTGGATTTGATGATATCTTTATTTTTTTAGGAGTCATCTGCTAGAAAATATTCTTTCTCTGATTATTACCCGTTTATCCTTACATTTATTCATTTATTTATTCCTTCATCATTGCAATTGCTCTTGCCAATCTTAATATGACGTGAGATGCAAGTATATAACGTATAGAGGGCATGCAATTTTCCAATATACCCGACGAAGATATCGTTATAAAGAATGTAGCCTTTCAAGACATTGCCAAAATAATCGAATTACAGAAGGAATCATTTCCGTCCATGTTAGAAGAAGGTAGTGTTTGGGGAAAGAGGCACCTTCAAAGTCACATTGAAATATTTCCAGAAGGTCAATTTTGTGTAGAATTTAGGAACAAAATTATCGGTTCATCAAGTAGTTTAATAATAAAGTTACCATCCGAATACGAAGAACATACGTTTGGTCAGGTAACCGGCAACAGCCTATTTACGACTCATGACCCTAATGGCGATTCATTGTACGGAGCGGACATTTCTGTTCATCCGGATTTTCGTCGATTGGGAATTGCAACTATGTTATATAAAGCAAGAAAGGATCTTGCGATAAAATATAATTTAAGGCGGATCATAGCAGGAGGTAGGTTGATTAACTACTGTAATTATGCCGATAAATTATCACCAGAAGAGTATGTTCAAAGTGTTATTGATGAGCAGATCTCAGATCAGGTACTGACCTTTCAATTGAGAAATGATTTTAGATTTATTAAGATACTTCCGAATTATATTAAGGATTCCAGATCTCTAAACTATGCAACATTTATTGAATGGTTAAATCCATATTATAAAAAGTGACTCAAACCATCATCGATTGCCATGTGCACGTAAACGGCTACGAAAGTTTAAAGAACTTAACCCTCAAAGAAAGAATAGAATCGCTTTCAAATACAATGCAGCTAAACAACGTAGACCAAGCTATAATTATATCATCATATAAAATCAATGAAGAAAGACCTTCCACTGGAGAAGTATTATCATCCGTGGAAAAATATGATAAGATAAAGGTAGTGGCAGGATACTCAATTAGTAATCATGATGAAGATAGTATTAAAGAATACGAAGAATATCTCAAAAATGGTAAAATAAAAGGTTTGAAAATTTATCCCGGATACGAGCATTACTATCCGTATGATCCGAAATATCAGAAAATAATTGATTTATGCATAGAGTATGATGTCCCTCTAATGATACATACGGGAGATACCTACACTCCCAAGGGGAAAATAAGATACGCTCATCCCATAAATGTTGACGATGTTGCGGTTGATAATCCAGAATTAAAGGTCATAATTTGTCACTTGGGAAATCCATGGTTCTTAGATTGTCAAGAGATAATTTATAAAAATAAAAATGTTTATGCAGATATATCTGGGTTGGTACTGGGGGACTTTACTGAATTCTATGAAAAATACCTTGTAGGCAAGATTACAGATTTTCTCAACTATGCTGGAGAACCAGAATATCTACTGTACGGAACTGATTGGCCAATATCAAGTATGAAATCTTATTTGAATTTTGTATCAAAATTGGACCTTAATCAACAGGAACGTGATTTGATCATGTTCAAAAATTCACAAAGGTTGTTTAAATTATGAATAAGGATGGATAACCATTGTCAGCGGCACCATGATAGAAAACCGCCGTCATTTATTAGAATTTGGAATAGTAGAGATAATAAAAGTACCAAATATCCCGATGTTTTGGTGTTTGTACGAGCCACTAGATATTCACATTAGGGTATTTTGGAAGTATCATTACTAGTATCAATCAAAATTTTCTTACTGGTACGATTTTCGGTTTTTCAAATAATATCTCCCATCTTGTAAAAATTTTTTAAAAAAATATTAAAAACTTTCTGGAAAACAGTAAAGGCTACACTTCTTTTGTTTTCTTGCAGTTTGAGGAAGAATCTTTATGGATTGATAACCGCTACCTTAGTTAAGATCTTACTGCGCGTCAATTAATGCTACTGCTATTTGTTTGAGCTTCTATAGCAATACCATTTATGCCAGTGTTAGCAGTTTGACTACCGCTTTCGCCTGAGCCTGTTGTACCAGTGCTACCTGTTGTTCCTGCACCTGCGCT